>Ga0116231_10002188_pt1 | contig 40906 bp, 27 predicted proteins | sample S1TSphgellanicum_2_FD_89695 | JGI IMG/M metagenome (GOLD analysis project Ga0116231, IMG submission 89695) | Host-associated microbial communities from peat moss isolated from Minnesota, USA - S1T2_Fd - Sphagnum magellanicum MG | ecosystem: Host-associated > Plants > Peat moss > Unclassified...
CAGGGTAATTCCAAAAAAAAGAAGGGCCCATTAGCTCAAAAAAAAAGGTGGGGAAATAAAAAAGCGTACCCATTAAAAAATGAAAAAAAAAAAAAAAAAAAAAAAAATTGGTTTTTTTTGTTTTTTTTGGTTTGGTTGGGGGGCCTTACCTTGTTTTTTTTTTTTTTTTTTTTTTCACAATTTTTTGATGTTGTCAAAGTGGTGATTATCCATAAGATAATTTAGTCAGATTTGATGATAAGAAAATAAGAAAATCTTGCATCGTCCTATAGTTTTTGTTATCTGTCACAACTTAAGATAGAATATGGCAATACTATTAAAATTTTAGATTTTTTTCGAATTTTGTAAAAAAAAAAAACACTATATTCCCACTGATTTGAAAAACAAAAAAGAAAAAAAACCCATTTGGCAAAATTTTGCCCCAAAAAGAAAAACCCTAAAGCTTTACCCTATACGGAAAGATTTCTTCTATTAGAATCTCAGACCCCAATTGTATTTCATTGCCTATAATTACTCTCACCAAAAGGGGTGGCTTCCCCTCCCCTGGGGGATTCACTTTCTTTGCATGGCTTGGTACAAAGTTTGTGAGTCACCACACCTTCAATTTGAAGGTGAAACTTGAGTCGAGGGTTAAGATGAAAGGCTAGTTATTGTCAATCTTGTCTTTCAAAAGTGAAGAATTTGACCAAGTTTGGTTGCCTTTCTTCACTTTCGAGTGAAGGATTTGACCAAAGCATTTGTTTATAGGCACAAGCACATTAACCTGGGTGATGAGTCATGTTGGCTTGTGTAAATGTGATTATTGTTGAAAGCTTTGAACCAAGACTTGCCCTTTAAAAGAAAATCATATCTAAGGGCGACTTCAGACAAGGGTACAAGGTCCAGGGACCGATGAATTCAAGCAATCTTATTGGTCGAAAGCTTTAAATTGGTCCCAAAGGGTTTTTAGACGGGGTCCAAGACCAAAAAGTGGCAAATTGAGGCTAAACCTACATGGCACCTGTTTTGGAGGGAAAATCAATTGATTCTGACCAAAAAAAACAGGGGTAAATGGAGAGCTCCTGACTTGGAGAACCAAGAATCAGGCTGGGGACCAAGGTATATTCCAACTCAAGGATTCAATTTGTTTCAAATCAGTCCAAATTGGTTCCTAGGAAATTGGACCCTGGACCCTCGTCTAAAGTGAGCCTAAATGTGCATACTTCTGCTTCTTCTTTTGTGCCACAGGTTATGAGAAAAATCAAATACCCACAGTTCTCCAAACATGAAAGAGATGCCAGTATTATAGTTGTGATGCCTTGTAAAAGAACTGAAACTGGCGGTTCTCTGATTGCAAAACGCTTCCAGAACAAGAACCGGAGGTTATGAGAAAAACCAAATACCCACAATTCTCCCAATATGAAAGAGATGTCAGTGTTCTAATTCTGACGCTTTGTCTGAGACCGGCGGTTCTCTGATTGGAAAAATCTCCCAATGTTAGAACCGGAGGGTATTATAAAAATCAGATACCCGTCCAAACACTGGTCAAAAAATTGCTCCTCCTATCTGCTGCTGCTATGGAAAGAGCCTGCAGAGCGGGGCTTCTTATCCGGTTCCCTTGCTCAAAGGCTTGTCTCCGTTTGCCAAGGAGACGCAATTGTCGCAGCCAAAATTCCCAAATTTGCTCCAATTTGTGCACCAATTTGCACTCCATTTGTGAGACGCAGAATGGTTTTCTGAACCCAGTGCTTGCTCTGATCCAAAAGTTGCGTTTTTTGGTTTCTTGGGGACCAAAGGTTCCAGAAATCATCAGTGCAGTGCAGTGCAGTGCAGTGCGTGCGGCTCTGTGCGTTTTTCTCCTCTTCTTGCCTCTGTGGTTTGTTTGGGGAGCCCCCGAAATGAGGGTAGCAGGTGTAGCAACGGGAAGGGGTAGTAGTGTGTGTGGCGTGCCTCCTCTTCTTCCATCCGATCTCCTCCCTTGCCGTTCTCTTCCCTCTTTCCATCGTCTCCAATCGATCAAGGTTTCACTACCTTGTAAGTCGAAGAAGAGCCAACAACAACAACGTCAGTGGCATTCATCTGCTACTACTGCAACAGCCTCACTTCGGGTTCTTCTTCTTCCTGTCCCTCACATTTTGTACCCTCTTACTGTTTTCTGACAGATTGTTGAATGTTGTCATAGAATAGGAAGAGAGAGAGAGAGAGAGAGAGAGAGAGAGAGAGATCAGTTTCTAGAAAACCCTAAACCTAATCAGACAGATGCAAAGCTCTTTTGAAGCCTTTCCAAATGTCTGCAGTCCATGGCAGGATGTGGAGAACATGTTGCGGTCAGCTGAGATCAAGACCATTGCCCCTCCAGAGAGAGAGAGAGAGAGAGAGAGAGAGAGAGATCAGTTTCAGGAAAACCCTGACCCTAATCAGACGGATTGAAAGCTCTTTTGAATCCTTTGATTGAAAGAGAGAGAGAGAGAGAGAGAGAGAGAGAGAGAGCTCTCTTTGAATCCTTTGCAAATGGCTGCTGTCCATGACAGGATGTTGAGAACATGCTGCGGGCAGCTGAAATCAAGACCATTGCCCCCCGAGATGCTCAATCCCTTCTTCTCTCATCACCCAACAACAACAACAGCAGCAGCCAATCTTATAAAATGCTTGATGTGCGACCAATCTGGGAACGGGAAAAGGCACATGTAGTGGGCTCTATCCATGTCCCACTCTTCATTGAAGATGTTGACACCAGTGCACTTACATTGCTCAAGAAATGGATCCAAATGGGTTATGGTGGAATGTGGATGGGCCAGCGTCTCACTGTCAAGAACACAGACTTTGTGGACCAAGTAGAAGACCATCTCCCAAGCAAAGAGCAAAGGCTAATGGTTGTTTGTGGAGAAGGCTTAAGGTATGACTTCGATTTCTCCAATTCCATTTCCACAATTCATTCTCTCAATTTGATTTGATTCAATTCTCATGAGAGTTATCTATTCCAATTAAACCTGTTCTTGATTGTCAAATTTCTCAATTGTGGAGTTGAGAAGGGTTATTTGAACTTTTTGAGATCATGAGTCATGCAGTCTAATTGCCTCAAACACACCTATTTCTGAGGTTTTCCATTTTGTTGTCTGTCCATGATTTGATGCATCTTGTGTACAAGGTAAGGAACTTTTCTGAGTATTTTCTGGGGTGTTTGGGCCTAGCCTCAGCCTTGAAACCGAACAGGAAGATCCTGAAAAAAATTAGACCTACAGACTTAAAGAACTTCTTTACTTTAAAACAGAGTTGTGAGTACAATATGTAGTTTGTTTCATGGACAGCATCTCAGGCCTAAACAGAAATCAACAAAAGTGTTATTATAATTAGGGTCCATATCAGGCAAATCTGTAGCAAATTTTATAAAGTTCTCTTGTTCAATGCTAAATGATGGGTCTTACCAGATTCAGAAGAAGTTGGTCTGTTTAACTGCAACAGAAAGTTCATGCAGGAAATCCCCAGATGCCATGGTTCTTAGAAACCCAAAAAATTTATTTTTATGTTTAGTTTTAGAAGATTGTTCAACTTGGTCCTGAACAAATAGGTGACCCCAGAGTCATCTCTATTCGAAGCAGCTGTGTTAAATGAATTTGACAACCTTTGAGTATCCTGTCAGATGTTCAGGAGTGTTGTATTCCTTCTTGCATTTAAGAGCATGTGGAGTGAAGAAGATCAATTCCAAATTGGAGAAAGTTGTCATGCACCTGAGACCTGTATTTCATTCCATGAAGCAGCAGAATACAACTAAGAGAAACCCTTCATGTTAGGTGATATTGGGGTCAAAGAATATATTAGTTGAAAGTAGCAGCTCAATGTGCCTGCCTTGAGGAGGTGATTAGTTTTTATAATGATGAAACAGGTCCATGCTGGCAATCGATGAGCTTCTCAACGCAGGTTACACAAATGTGGCATGGGTGGGAGGCGGGTTCAACAGTGTTAGAGATGGGGATTTCTTGAATGTAGGAGGCAGCACCAAGTTACAGTGGGCTACCATAGGGGGTGCATCTGAATATCTGTTAAAACTTACAGTGCTGTTAACAGGCTTGTTGAATACAGTAGCTGGTGATGCTTCCAGCAAAAAACATTGATGACACCACTCAGTAATTGGTGTCTTAAATGAGCTCTCTCTCTCTCTCTAATTTTTTGTTAATTCTGATGGCCTTGACCAGGGCAATGCAGAAGGTCAGAGGTTCCCTATGTAGCCAGAAATCACAGGTTGGCAATTTGCAAAAAAGCATGGCCTTTGTGCACCATTGTTGGGTGGTCATGTGGATCCTTATGATTTGCATGTTGTAAATTAGTGAGTTGTGCTCTGCTTTCAAAAGCAAATTGAGAAAAAAAAAACCTCCATTTTCCAGCAAATTAGCAGCTTACAGGAATGATGTAGCAACAAAACAAGCACTTGGCTATTGCAAAGCTTCTTCTTAGTGTGGTTTTGGGCATGACCACTACTTCTGGGACTGAGGCTTGTTCATGACCTGAATTGTGCTAGCAGAAGGTTGGATTGCTTTCCTTCCTGCAAGCTTCATGGTTTGTCACACCCACCAACTACCTACCTTAAGTGCACAGGTACGTCCTCTTACTCATTGTACTAAACCCATATCTGTTTCAATTTCTTTTTCTACTGTTGATTGATGATGACACATTCCCATGGTTCTGTTGCATACTTAATCTAGTGTTAACTCTCCTAATTACTAGGACTCACTACAACAGAATATGGCTTTTCATATTGCAGTAGGCCTTGGCTCATGACAGATGTGTGAGATAAACTTTGTGGCTTCATCCAGTAAAATTTAAAATGTGGTGTTTGTTGTTGCACATATTACACCAATATTAGAGTTTGACATTAGTCACATGCAATGTGTGTCTTTGTTTGAAAATATATTTGCTTTTGATTATGTGTAAAACATTGTATTTTTCCCTTTATACTTCAGCTTTACAAAAAAACATTGATGACTTCAAATTTTCATTTTTGTGTGATTTTGCTATGATTAGAAAACTTAAAAGCAAGTTCAATTATTCCTATTCTTGTTGTGAGATTCTAGGCTTTTATGTGTACTATAATTATGTATTGTGATTGGTTGACATATTTTCACACCATTGTTCTGTTGCCAATGTACTAAATTGGTTCCATCTCTACAAAAGTTTGGAGTCTATATGTCAAAGTTTGGAACATATATAGGCTAGTTTTTCATTGATATATCACACTTACTATGTAGTTTATTTGCAATTACTTTAGGTAGATTGAAGGTTCATAGGCCCTAGATCTTGATGGCATTTTTAGTTTTCTTCTTTCTTATTAGAAAGACTCATTTTATTTTGAAGTACCTAAACAGAGAAGGACCTCAAAAAGAGAGGACAAGACCTTCAATGATTGCCATGAAATATGGCTTCAACCCAATATTGATTAAGTATTTGTTCCTTGTTTTTATATTATAATTATTGTTTATTCAATCCAGGTGATAAAATTAAAATTTGTTTTGGAACATGCAAATTTTGTCCAATATAGTTACAAACATTGAAAAACCCTTTGTCAGATCATTCCTACTTTGGCTATCTATATTACTACTTGGAAGAACAATTACAATCCAAGTGGAGCATGTCCATTTACATGTGACAAAGATATTGCATTCCCAAGCTTTGTTATTAAACTTCAAGATGGCCAATTGTGGAGGGTCATGTGAAATGTTTTTGCATACTATGTCATCTTTTACCCCTGGGTATCCATGTGAACATTTCTTGAAATGGGTGTTGCATTACATTCATAAGTGTGGATGAATGCATGGTTGAATGGCTCACTTTTGGTCTCACAATAGTCATTTTTGTAAGTTTAAATGTGTTTAGATGCTTGGGATGAATAACATAAATTTGAATTTATCAATTAATAATTGACAATACATTAACATCTATCTATAATGAAGGTTGTTTGTTTGTTTTGTTTTGTACCAATGAGATCCATCGAACTAGGATGCTTCAAATCACGTTCTCGATCTCTTTGGAAAGCTCTGAGGAGGAGGGGTGCATGGGCTTGGTTTCATGGTGTTTAGACTTGTAGTGTAGAAGTTCTTGAATATCGAACGATTTTTTCACCAAAAACTAAATTAAATTGTAGGAGGAATTGAAATGTGCCTTTGATGTTGTTGGACAGATCTTGATGAGCAGGATTTAATGGAATTTATTTGGTAAGACTGGATTCAAAATGTGAGAAATATTGATTTGTAAGTGATTTTTTCTGCTGAAAATTCAAATAAATTCCAAAAAACCAGGTTTTGGAAGGAAAAATCAGTTGAAAATGTTGTAACACTTGAAGGCTTACCATTCAATTCAAGCATGATTTCCTTTCATATTTGGCTGTTCAAAAAATTGATACATACATTGTAAAACAATGTCCACATGTTGAGTTTCCCTATTTTGTAATGGGTTCACACTTGAGCCAATGTCATAGGCCACATTAGTGATGACTACGAACACATTTATAAATCTATGTTTTGAAAATAATGCATTCATCATCAATAATAGACTTTCAAAGTTTAAAAAGATGGATTGTGTCAATGATTATATTGTTAATAAATTGAAGAATTCATATCAAATTTCACCTTGATTGTTCACAATGATTAAGCATTTTTTGAAGAAAAAAAAAATCAAGTTTGAATTTTAAAAATAAAAAATCTTAAATAAATGGTTGTTATGGACTTTTGAAAGGTTAAAAATGGAATTTATTTTTAAAAGTTCTTTTGAAATTGATTTTTTTTCAAATTTTTTGTGTGCAATGAATTCAAGTGACGAAATTAATTTGAGGTGTTAGTATATGGGTGATTTTGCATAATCTTTCATACACTCATAGAATCTATCATATGGTTGTCCTTGGACAATTCTAGGGACAATTTTAGAGACAACTCATAACTACTTCATCATTGCTCAACTTAACTACCTCATTTCTTAATAATTACATTACTCCTTTCCCCTACCCACTGGTAGGGATACGAAAAGAAATCCTATTTCATTTTCAAGATTAACTACCTCTTTCTTTTACCTTACCCACCATGGATACAATGTTCAATACAATTTAAATTAAATTTGAAATTGATATAAATAATAATGAGATATTGAAAACCAAATGGGAACATGATAAGAAAAAAAAAGGTTGAACGTCACTAGTAGTGCATAGCAACATGGAGCCCAAGTATGTTTTTAAAATATTTACTTTGACCTTCATTCATATGGATGTTATAAGTTTTCTTTTAGGATTTCCAAGTGGCATTCACCACAATGAATGACATCAACAACTTTTGATATAGGTTTGACGTTTGTTTAAAAGGTTTCATAAGTGGGTGGACATTTGGTATTGAAAGATTATAATATCAAAATCTTAGAAATGAATAACCATGTCTATTGACCACTTTTAAAAAACTTGGTATGGACTTGTATGGAATGAGTATTTACCAAAAATGAACCATTCAACCATGCATTCATTTGTGTTTTATATGTTATGAAGACTTGCTATGTGAGGTTCCTTCATCGTAAAAAGAAAAAAAATTGGTGAGGTTTTTATGTATAGGGTAAAGGCCAAAGTGGATGATGTTCCTTAATTTGAAGCCTTGGAGTTGAAGGTAGTAACTTGAGGTTTAGGTCCAAAAATTAAGGAATGCTCAACATGAGCATATACATCAATGAAATGAATTCAAAATCGACATCATTTTCCATGCAAGAACACATTCAAAGACAAATATGGGTGTGAAATTATCTTTCCGAAAATTGTGTTATTGTTGATGGGATATAAAAGAATGTAAAATTGCTTCATTCAATATTAGGAAAAAAATTCTAAACATCAATCATATGAATTATCTCAAAATGGTGTATAATGCATTATGTCAACCAAGTAATCACAATTCCTATAACTTGCCTTTGGATGATGATGAAGCATAAGAAAATCAAAAGCTGCAGTTGTTCACATCGCATGCACACACTAAAATGCCAAGACAATGTAAAAAAGAAGACATCAATGTATACAATGCTTAAACCTAATACATAGAGTGGAGAGGACTTTAACAAGTTTGTGCAAGATTTGCATTTTTCTTGTGTTTCTTTGCTAGGGTGGTGTTGAGGTGTGGTTGTTTAAATTTTTGTTGCATTGTTTTACTAGTTTAGGATGGAAGGTTTTGTTGCATGCCTTGTGTTAAGTTCTTTGTCACTATGATGTGGATGATTGGCATGAAAGTTTGGGAACATAATTGCTAAACTATGTTGTGTTAATCAATGGGTGCTCACCTTTGTTAATCAATGTTAGGATTGGTGAAGTTGGAGTCAAAAATGACAATGAATGCATTGCAGTTTGATTTGAGTCAACTAATGAACTAATGAGTTAGCTAATGAAAAAGAGGTGGGCAAGGAGGAAATTTAGCAAGTCCAAGCAAAAGCTCAAGAATAGTAACTCTTTGAGCTCTTCCAATTGCAAATGACTCAAAACTTTTTCTTCTTTTCAATAGAACAAGTGGGTGGGTTTTTTTTCAATTCAACGATCCTTTTGCTTTTGTGGATTCTTCAAATTTTCAACAAATGTGATATGTTGTAAATCATAATGTCTAGCAAGAAAAGGTTGAACAAAATAATACCCACCATCACAAAGGTCTTGGTTGTGTATAACAGAGATCATGGCACAACCACCATGGATAAGCATGTCATTTCAAAGCACTATGTTGTGTTAAACATGTAAAAAAAGCAAAAAGTTATTATGTGACCAATGTTTTACCTAATGCACAGCAATCTTCCAAGAAGAAAAATAAAACAATAGGTGTCAATATCACCATCTTTTAGTTATAGAATTCCTTACAAGAAATTTGACTTTTAAAATCAATTCATAGAGGATTTGAATTTGTATATCATCAAATGGTATTGCCCATTGAACTCAATTGAATACATTTGTTTTAGGATTCATTAATAGGAGGGTTATGTTTTCAAACAATCAACAACTTTGCAATAAAATAATCCTTAACATGGTTAACAATGCCATGGAACACCATGTTCTTCCTTTTTTGCCAAAGCCACCACAATCATTGCCAAGACAAATTCAATATTTAGATTTGTTAAGCAAAGGATTTGCCTAAACACATTTGCTTTGGTTGTTAATCACATCAACAAAAAGTGAGAACATTGTTTTGTTACTAGAGGTAACTTTGAGGTTCATGAAACATCAAGAGTTGTCATGGCTTTATAACTAAAGGACTTATTTGCTCACTTTGACTTGTGTAATGAGGTCAAAGTTTATATGAAAATCAAAGGCACTAATTCAAACACTTTCACAATTGTTTCAAAACAAACATTGTGATGTGTTCTACTCATGTTTACATATGTTGGTAGTTGTTATGGGTGTGCCATGTCAAAATGTCAAGTCAATATGTTATTAATGATTTGGAAGTTTGTGATGGAATGAGGGAGGTGTTAATCAAGAATGCACATGCATCTATTTAAAAAACCAAACCATGGAAAAAAACAAAATGGAAAGGATACTTGCAAGAATGGGCTTGAATTTACAAATCTATGTGTCAACTTTTCATCTCTAAAAACTAAAAACATTTGTGAAGACCTAAGGAAGTTATTCTTTGCATATTTTATGGAACAATTGAAATAAAGGGGTATTTTTTTGATGCTATAAATTGATAGAATATTTTAAAATGTTATATTAAATTGAAAATGCTGAAAATATATTCTAGGCACATTTTTATAATTCAATTTTAAGCATAATTTAATTCAATTTACCTAAATAATTTTTTTTATATTTGAGTAAATTATTACAAAAAATTCAAAAATAAATTGCACCTTATGTATTTTTGCATGTCAATTGGAAAAAAATTGGAGTAACATCCCATGGGTGAAAACCTAGTTTGCATCCAATGTCATTATTTTCAAAGAAACATCAAAGTTCAAGGATGCCATCAATTTGTGTTGTTAATGACAAATGCTTGCCTTATAGAACAGCCCATGTCTAGTGGAAAAGAAAGTCAACAAAATTCTTGTTCCAATGATCAAAAAATGTGTGTTGAACCAATCTTAGGGGTATTGGTTGGTGTTTAATGTAATTGTTGTCACCATACCCATGCATTTTATGATGGGAAAGAACATTCTTTGAACAAATGATCCAATGCAAGTTTGTGGTCTACAAAATTATTGTATTGTGTATTGATGTTTCATGTTCATTGAGCTTTTATGAAAAGTGTGATTAATGTGTTTATTGATATTGCTTGTAGGTTTGGAACTTTGACCCCAAGTTGATAATCATGGTCATTAGCAATTGCATGAAATCTAAAATGATGAATGTGTTCAAGTGAATATTTACCTTTACATTTTCATATCAACACCCAAGTGCACATAACATGTTAATCTTTATGTTGGACCTTAGATTTAAATTAATCTTGCAATTAATTTGAAACCACGCATGAGTTTTGATGTGACCATGCAAATTGTGGTTAGGTATGATTGCAAAAATTTAACATTGATTCTATCAAAAATTTCTTGTTTAAAATATTTTTTGCAAAAATATATTCTTAAAAAATTCATCAAAAATCACCACAATTGCCCACAATATAAAAAGGTCTTTAAGATTTTTTACTTTCATACTTTGAGTATTGGCATATTTTGCTAAATATACTTATATGGATGATCACCATTTGAAGAACATCACAATTTTTAAAAAAATCATTGTTTAATAGGCCTCATTCAAAACAATAAAAGTACTAGCATAGGTTTTGGTTTACCCTTGCAAGTGAATGCCAAGGCATTTTACTTGGTTGGTAAAATATTTTGTTAACATTTTAATTACCATAACCAAATGGTCATCTTTTTAGACTGGTTAATGTTTTTATCTTAGCCGTGTGGTGTGTATTTGAGGTTTATGATTATCCATTGAAAGTCAATTGTTTTGATGTGTGGTGAAGATGGTGAAAAATATTAAAGAACATCATATCACTTAATTTGGGATTCCAATCTTTTATAGTCCCTTCAACAAGAATGGATTTATGTTGATTGATTTAAGTTTTTTTTTTCTACATTTTATTTCCGTCTTTTGCATTACGATTGTTTTGAAGAACAATAACATAACCTTATACCCTTGGAATGTTTTAATGTTCTACTACCATTTGCCTTTTCTATGTATGTTTTGAATGTATTACCAAAGGTGTTCAAGGGTTTTTGTCCATTGTTGTTCATTTTCCTGTTATATTTAAATGGAGATGTTTGCAATGTGAGTACCACATTGATTGGTTTTTCCCATGTGTAAATTTGCCATAATTTGATCTATTTTCATGTTGAATGAATTTTAAGAATCTATTTATATGTGCTTCATACATGTTTTAATAGATGACATTCATATCCAAAAAGTATGAACCTATGGAGAATAAATTTCACATGACTTTGATTACCAAATTGTGAGATGCAAATTTTATGATGTAATTTAATTGTACATAAATTGGGGTTTATAATTAGTAGGTAGATTTATAAATAGGTAATATGTGAATACGTTGTAGCTAGGTAATAGGTAGGTTTGGATGTGGTAATAAATAGTTTGGTGATGAGTATGTAAGTAAATAAGTAGGTATTTTGTGTGTATCTTGTGGGTACATAGGTTGGGGGTTGGTAATATGTGTTGGTGGGTAGATAATAAATTAATTTAGGTTGTAAGTAGGTAGGTGATTGGTAGGTGTAGGATTGATAATAGGTACATTGGTCACAATGAGCTATGTAATAATGTTAGGTGATTCTTGGAATTGAGATAAAAATGGCTTGGTTTTTAGGCTTGTTCCCACAATGAGAACCATTAGTTACTATCATTGGTGATACCCATATTGAAAATTGTCCTTCCATTTTCATTTAAGTGGGAACCACCCATTTGAGAATTGCCCTTTTAAGAAAAGTCCAAATATTGAAAATCGCCCAAGGTAATAAAAGATACCCAAGAGTAACCCTCAATTATCTAGGGTTCATGGTTAAGGGGCTAGTTTAAAGGTAGGTAATAGGCAATCCATACTTATTAATTATGGGTGCATCCAAAATTCAATGGTTGTTTTTCAATGAGTCATTTTGATTGACACTATTTTTAATTCTCCACAAATATAAGCTTTCACTATCAACATTTTAATGTGGAAAAGGCTACCTTTTATTTTTTTTATTAATGTGGGTGAAAATTGCCCAACATTAATATGTATGTTGGTAGGGATTGGTAATAATAGGGATGTAGGTAGGTATTTAAAGTAGGTAATTGTAAGTAGGTGCAATGAAATATTTTCCATGTACCTACCTTTTGCAGGGTTGTCACCATGTTTGAGCATTTGTCATGATGTGATATAGCCCCATGTCATGTCAGAATAAGGTCAACCTAAATCAAAATGATGTTGGGTTGCTTGAAAGATAATAATGAAAGATTGAAAATTGCATGATTTGGTTGCCTTAAACCTTGTGGCGACCAAAACATCTTTTGGTCACCATAATCTTATGATGATCAAATTTTTTTCAATTGGTGACCAAAAATTTTGGGCAAGAACTAAAAATTTTAATTTACAAGATCAATAGTGGAGATTAAACCATAGCCCATCAAATAACCAACGTTTTTTGGGCGACAATCAATTTTCTTTCAAGCATTACCAAAAAAATTAGTTGTCAAATTTTTGGTCATTAAATTTAGTGACCATTAGTGATTGATTTTTTTGGCATTGCTTGAAAAACTTAGGTAGTGACCAAATGTTTTTGGGTAATAACAATTATTTTTTCATTCGTTGGATCAATGGCCACTATCGATTGGATAACTAAAATTTTCAAGTGTCAACTATGGTGATTGAAAGTTGAAGATCAAAAATTGGTCATTAGAATTGGTTTGATTGAAAATTTTCAATTGTTAAAAAAAATGATCAACATCCAGTTGCATTTGTCCATTTGCATGTGTTCAGATGGACATTGACGTGACAATAGACACAATGATTTTACATCACATCAATGTTGACAACCTTGACCTATTTTTGATTTCCTATTGCTTACATGCACATACCTACCTACATTCATACCTATTTATCTTGATCAATGTTTATAATTATGTGTTCACATAATATGTTGTTTAAAATAATATCATAATAATATTATAATGCATGAAATTCAAAATGAATGTCTTTATATCTTTTGTTATGACATTATTTGTCATCACATGAATAAACAAAATTAAACACCTATGTTAGTTTGTAGTCAAAAACACATCAGCCATGTTAATTAGAACATGTTATTTTTTAATCACAATAAACATGACAAGTGTCCACACAACTAGCAATTTAATCATGTTTAATATGATTAAAATATTAATACGTGATGTGAGGCAACTTTGTGTCCTTCTACTCTCAGTTCTATGAAGTGATTATACTTGAGGGTACATATGGTCCTAGTGAAGGAAAAATGTAAAGTGTATCTCTAAATGTTAAGTTGCATTTGTAGTTGAAATTAAATAATTTACCTCCTATGCATTATTTAGGATTTGGAATCCATAGATATATTTTTTATATTCAAACACTTTTAATCTTAGAATTTATGTTAAATTGTCACCCATTTAAACTAATTTTTAAAGATTTGACACCATGTTTAACTTGATAGCAGATTTTTAGTCACTTAAAATATTATTCTTATCACATACATGATCCAAATCTAGCTTGTTTTAATTCATTAAAAAGTTAACTATAGGGCGCATTTGCCTACCAAATTTCAAGCTCTACATTTAAATTAATAACAAATTATGGTGCAAAATTCAAGAGGGTTTCACAAAAGTAAAAAGTTCAACTTGGCAATAGACCTGTACTCACTTAAAATATTATTCCTATCACATACATTATTCAAATCTAATTTGCTTTGGTTCATTAGAAAGTTAGCTACATGATGTATCTGCCTGCCAACTTCCAAGCTTTACACCCAAATCAATAAAAAATTGTGTTACAAAACCTGAGAGGTCTTGTGAAATTTCTTTAAGATTTCAAGCTCCCAAAACTATCCCTACTCACTTTCATTCTTTCAAAAGTACCATTAACATCCAATCTGTCGCAACCCCACTTTGGCCAAGTGTGGGGGTGAAGCCCAACACTTGGAAAAGTTGGAGGTTGGGAGTCTTCCGAGACTCCCGAATGTTTAGAGCTCAATAGAAAGGGGCAAAACACCTCGCATTGGAGTGTTCTTGATGTCATTGGAAAGGTCTTGAAACGTAGATATTGAAAATGCCCTCGCATTGGCAATTCGGACATCTGCAGCCCAAGTTATGGGCAAAAGAAGGGCCAGGAGTCAAACTGCCAATTTGACTCCCGACCACTAAAAGTCGGGAATCGACCTCTTCCCGACGTCCGATTTGAGTGTGCGACATGGCGTTGGAAAGATCTCGACGAGGGCTACAACTTTGGTTTAGACCTCGTCGCAATCCAACTCTGCAGTCGGGAGTTATGGCGGTTCAAAGTTCCGGGAGTCCCGCCGGGACAATTTCGAGACTCCATTTCGGGAGTCTCGGGAATTTGTGCCATTCGGATGTAGCCTTTGCGACTAGTCGCAGAGAATACTATATGGGGGAAGGTGGTGGCTTCCCCCGAGTCCGGGCCGTGGTGAGTCTTGTGTGTCGAAGTGCCCGTGGCAAGTCCCAATATCAAAGGGTGTCCCGAATGCTAAACTAACTCGATTTGGTTGGTTTTTGGATGCAGATTCACACGAGCTAATCTAGTCCCTCGTCCTAGTCTAATCCCGGGGCTCTCAACTCGACCCTCTACCCCTTTCTAGAGTTGGAAGCTGGGAGCGTGCTACCAAGTTCAACTTTCCGCAACTTGACTTTGTGAAACTCTCAAGTGGGTTCCACCCCCTGACTTGGGAGCGCGTCACAATCTATTTTCCCTCTTTCCACCATCTACTAAAACTAATCATTCTTCTCCTCCTAAGGAAAGTTGTGAAAACAAGTTTTCTCGAAATTCAAATTGAAAGTTATGTTTGGAAAAAAAATGACCCGAATTACCCGAAGTACCCGAATTCGTGCCTTTAAAAAGAAGGAAAAGGAAAAAAGAGAAGGAAGACCCCAACTCGGTGGCCTATGGAAGGTTCCAATGCTTGGTGGTCCTTGGAAGGTTCTAATGTTTGGTGGCCTTTGAAAGGAAAAGGAGAAGTATCATTTTCACCTCTTCTCACTTTCCCCCCCAACAATTTTACTTGATTTTTTTTTTTCATCGATCTTAAGGTTTTACTTTACCATGGTTCTAAACTGTTACTTTACGCCTTTTTTTCTTTTCCTTGACCTATAAATTACAACCACGCATCTTGATGTACCAAGTCTTCCACACATTCATCGTTGAGTTGATTTTGATTAAAGATTTTTTTTTTTCCTTTCCTTGAATTTGTGGCCTCACGCATGACCATTTCTTATGGGCCTCAAATTGCACATGTGAATGAATAACTGCCTTTGGAGTCATCCTTAGATTTGACATTGACATAACATCCTCATGATGAAGATTCTAAATTGCTAAAATTGAACCCCATCGAGCTTAGTATTATCACATTTCTCTGAACTTTCTCACCCTGGTGATTTTGTTACAAGTTGACCTCGTTTCCAGTGATAAACTTGAAATCGTATGTGAAGGTTGTTACAAAACTGAAGACACCTCTATTTTTGCATGGTCTTTAATTCTTGGCGTTGGACATTATTATTGGTGGCGTGGTCCAATTCGTTGATTATTTCTTAATAGCAAAGCATATTTTTTAATTCACACCATTCGACACATCTTAAATTTCTTGCAGTTATGAACTACCATTGTGGCATCACCCATGACTCAACATGTAATTGCAGCTCTTTGTTGAGCTTATCCATAACCTAAATAAATGTTTCATTCATTATGAAATTCATATTGCCATTACCACCCTATCACATTATTTATTTGATCGTTAAGTTGTTTCAAATTAATCTTATGCTTATAATCTTCGAAGATTATTATCTTCATTGGACCCATCATTGACACCCCCTCAATTGCTTCACGAATCTCAAACATCTTTGTTATCCACTAAATACTAGAACAAGACTAATGCTTTGTTGAACATTACAAATTTTGATGTCTACTTCTAACTTCAACCTTTTAAAAAAAATTCACCCCTAATCACGTAACTAAAGTTTTAAAATTATGATTATTAGCTTTTTGTTGAAAAAAAATATTAACCCAACACTTTATTCATCTAATATCGAATTAAGAAAAAAAAAAAAAAAAACCCCATGCAACCAATATGCACACTCATCATTCCTTATTTTAACATGAAGTTGTTAAAAACCCTTAATATTTTTACCACACTCGAATATCCTTGATGCAATTCTTAAAAATTGAAATTACCGCACATGGCTATGTTGGTATGGTTCACACGTGATGACTAGTTTTGCTTATTATATAATCATTTTGTTGAGTGTTTAATTTTGACTATAGTTTAATTAAAAAAGATAGAATAGACATATTTATAGGAGTGATGAAGTCACGAGTCATGTTATTTTGTGGGTTCATAGTTGTTTTTTATGATCTTTGATTCAAACGATTTCGTGGGCAAAGTTATAAGCCCTTTGCAAATAGCTTTTCAAAAGAAAATCTTGAAATGATAGTTGATTTGATCCTTTTTAGAACTTTTTAAGAGTTGAAAGTCAAATTACCAATGTGATTCGCTAATCATTCAATTGGCCATAACTTGTGTTTCAATCACCAAATTGGGAATGCGACCTCACTTTAAAGGTCTATTATTCAAACCTTTGCAACAATGTCAAAAGACTCAATTTGAACAAGTTTTGATCCCCAAGTTTTTTGCTCCAAAATTTTGAAACATTTTGAGATTCCCAACTCCCAAAGTGGGAATTCACTTAGGAATGTTGAGGCTCATTTTTTTTGCCTTTTTTTTCACACTTGTGAGAATGTGCTTTAACCCCATGACATTTTGCTAGCATGCTTCCCTTGTTGTGGCCTAGCCTTTCAATTATAAGCCCAAGGCTAGAATCACATCAATAAAACCTTTGGTCATGAGCATTATTGAATTCAACTTTGCACAAGTTCTTATTGGCAAAATCCCATGGCTTTAAGGTTTACCTAGCACTTATATCTATGAATATTCCTCCCAAAAAAGAGAAAGGATATTACATTTACACCTACTCATTAAAGTGGGATCATATGTTTACTTATAGGGCCAATAAAATCCCTCCCACTCCTAAGGAGTGAGTGTAAGGCATGAGGCAAAGGTTGTCATGAACCTAAACATATGTAGTTCACAAGGTATGGGAGGGTAAGGCTCATGATTGGTAAGGCCCATGGGTCAGGGACATTCCCAAAAAGGTGGAGCCATATTCAACTATTACCTTATCCTAGGCACCTTATTTTGGGAATGAATGCCCCTCTTCCCCTCCTCCCTTGGGGCTTTACCCTACACATAAAGCACTTGGAGAAATTCCCTAGTGTATTCAGAGGGCACCTTATATACATGAATATTTTCCTATGAAAGAGGAGGGATATTACATACTTCTCGAGGATCTTATGCCTATAAGCAATAAAATCTGTCCTCCTTTCATGGAATAAACTACTTGAACCTTCCCTTACTACGCAGTGTGATTTACAAACTATAGATTTGGTATAGGGTAATGGCAGCCCTAGAAGCCCTTCCATGTTTTGAGGTCCCAACAAGAGGGCTGTCATTATCCAGTGCACTGAATAGGCGATTTTTTCATTCTTTTGAACATATTTTCATCCATCTTTTTCTTGCTTCATCAATGAAAAAATCAGAGCACAAACGTTAGACATTGTTAGAATTCTTCCACTGCATAAGATGCCTAGCAAATATTCTGCCTGACAAAGGACCTCCGAATACAAAGGAGGAAAATTGGCCTTTCATGGTGACCTTTACCTTGTGCTCTACAGTGGGTAAAGGCTCATGGGCTCAAGACTTTCTCAAAATGTGGGGCTGGACTTGGCTAATGTTCATTCATAGTTATGCTAGTGTTAAAATATTCTTAAAGTTTAAAATCTGGATGTAATATTTTAGTGCTTTTTGTTTGTTAGTGGTTATTATTGTAGGCCATAAATTATGATGTCAAGCCTCTACAAATCCTCTGCACCTTTTTCCCCTTCTTATTTTTTTAATTGGGGGACCTTCATGGGTTGCATATGCATCCCATTATGTTTTACATAATCCAAGGGTTCATTCTGGTTTCACAAGAACAAACTGTATGCAATGTCTGGAGTCTGGACATGTTCACCAGCCAAGAATCAAAGTCCAAGGTAGTTGAGAAAAAGGGGCCCAATCTGAAACCGAAGAGAATTGCACACAAACAAACCTGTGTGTCTCTCTGTGGATCATTTATTCATGCCCACTCTAATGTGTAGGTGTCCGTACTAGGCCTCCAAGACCGACTTGCACATGGTTATGACAAGGAACTGCTTGTATGGTTGGCATGTTCAACAAAATTAAAGAAATAAGTGTACCAACATGCAGGCCCCCCTATCAACCATCTAAATCTTTGGTAAGTATTAGAGTTTTCCTTAAAATCATCCTGACTTCACCCTGTCTTTGGGCCTCTTTTCACCCCATGTCCCCTCTTTGAGTGACGTCTGCAAAGTAAGGAAGTTTTATTAAATCTGGGTATGAAATGCTGAAAATCATACAAGAAGTTCCTTGTCATAACCATGTGCAAGGGTCGAGGTAATTATAGTAGTTGTACATGTAGAAGCAGTGAAAATATGTGTAGCAGGAGAGCTCAGGAAAAAGAAAAGACGGGTCAAAACCGGATCAAACTCAGTTTGCCACAAAAAGTGGTGTATTTCTGAGTTTGGCTCCCCCTTGAAGGCTAATGTACTTTTTTGCAGGTATTTCTATAATCTCACGCGGTTCTGGACCAAACTCAGGGTACTGGTGCCGTGTTTTCCGGACTTTATGGAAAACTCTATTATGTTGTTGTCAACGGTAAGAACTTTCCTATTGTATTTGAAGGGCACCTTTGTATTCATGAAAATCCATACTATAAATGAGGAGGGATCTTATGCCTACTCCTCAAGAGTGGGAGTGATCTTACTGCTTAATTGCGAGGTGTAAGATCACTCCTACTCTTAAGGAGTAGGTGTAAGAACCCTCTCCCTCAAGGCATCATGATTTATGTTTGAATTTAGGGTCAAGAGAGTCTTCACCTCATGCTTTCCCATAGATAAAAAGCCAATGGGTGGAGCATAAATTCCCAAAACTTGGTGTTCAACTCTTGCCTTGGCTTGTCATAGGGCCCTTATTTGGGAATGGCTCCCCCACCCCCCAACACCTTTGGGCTTTATCCTACACTCAGCAGAAGTGGGAGAAAAAGTAAATGAAGAAGTTGGATGTTCAAGGATGAATGAACTCGAAAGTTTTGATTTCATTTGGTCTCACAGTTTGATGACTCCTTCACCACATGTTATTGTGAACTCTGAGTTTCATTTTTGTAAACTTAATTGAACACTTAGAGCCAAGTGCCATTGACTCGACTATACATTACACATCTTTGTTAAAATGTCACCCATGCATCCCAAAATTATTTCAATCAAAAAACAGTGGGCAAGCTTAGTTAACTACTTCAAAGTTTTTTAAGAAAAAAAGCCAAATTTTTAAAAATTGATTTCCAGCTAGCCCATATAAAAAATCACTATAGGAAATTCAATAACTTTTGCTCTATTGGTTCAAAAATTGCTAAACAACAAAAATGCTAATCAAATTGTGAAGGGCTATGGAATTTAGTTAGAGTACTGATTAATCAGCTTGCCACAATGATGTACTGAGGCTGCGAGTGTGGATGAATGGTACTGAGGCTGCAAGTGTGGATGAATGGTACAGATCTGATCAGTAATTTATGGTGAATTTATCTAGCATTGTACAAGATTGCAGCTTTGATCATAATATTTGCTCATTGTTTCTTCAAGGCTAATGGTGGTAATTGTTCTAGCTCAGAACTTAGATTTACTAGACTGTACACTGCTATGGATCACTAATAATACAAGGAATTTCTGAAGTCCTACTGGAACTCTCATGGACATCTAAGAGTTGGCCTTTGGCCGACGTCCAATGCTTGATCTCCAGCAGCTACTCTGGCTCGTTTTCTCTCCTTTTTTTTTTCTTTTTTTTTTGGGTTGCTGCTACAGCTGCTTGCTATCCTGATGATTCCAGTTGGATCATGAGAAACAAACTGTGATTAGTACTAGAGACACTTCCAAATCAGCTCCAACTTGGACCTTGCAGCTGCTTGAATTGTTTTCAACCAGATGCAGTCTCTAGTAGCAGCTTTGATATTGTTCAGCTTCGACATTGGGTGCAGAAAACAGCTAGGTGCTCCGGGACGTCTACTTCTTCCTCCAGTCCGGCACCCTCAAAATGTCTCAAGGACATGAGCAGTGGCCAGTCACTCTTGATCAGACTGGCCCCTTTGAAAGAACTGATCATCAATCCAGGAGCTGCATTACGTAACTCATCATAATTAGTAATCGTCTTTGTCTCCTCCGGCGGCTCAGACGTTCTTGAGAAGTTGGAATTAATGCGCTTCATCCAGTAACTGCTTGCTTATACATACATCGACACCTGCAAGAATTATCTGCTTATATCGGGACCAATCCCTCAGCTGAGCTCATCCAGAAGAATGTTCACAATTTGTGAAGATTGATCCTTGCAACTTGGTGATCCGAGGTGATCGGCAGTAATATTGATCTACAGTTCGCGAACACTAGGTACACGCGGCCGGCAGTTGAGAGCGTCATTAGGGAGTCGGCATGCTATTGTGACCACGGTTGGGACCTGAAGGTGTAGGCTGAGTATATCTAGTCTCTTGGTTGAAGCTGTTTGCGTTCGATCGGTGTGGAAAATTCTGGACTGGCAACAAATTCGTCGTCGTAGTTTCCTCAAGCTGCTCCAGTAGTTGTCGCTGATCATGAACAACAACTTGCTGGTGCTGGTGCTGGGGTGTCTTCCTAGACTCAGCTACACTAGAAAACATCAACGGCAACAAGACCAAAATGACAATCAGAGTTCTAGATGTCATGAAATCCATCAGATCGGCAACCAGCTTGGTCGACGACCCAATATCACTAATTACGAAAGCTGCACTAGAACTCTAGTGATTCATCTCCAATCTTCTTCAAGCTTCTTCACCCCTTCAAACAACGGTCAGAAAAAAAAAAGAGCAGCTGATCTATAAACCAAGCAGCTGGGTGAAGCAGCTGGACTAGTAGGAAGAAGAAACGTCTAGATCTTCATCGGATAGAATCTGGAATTGTCTGGACATAAGATCATTGAGGCAGCTTCTAGCTACTAGACAAGTGATCAGGTATAAATTCACGAGTCATCGTCGAAGGCAACGGGAGTACTAGTTCTAGGAAGAATTTCTTCGAATCTGGACAAGGAAAAAACAAGCGCCAAAGAACCAGATTAATCCTCTCTCTCTCTCTCTCTCTCTCTCTCTCTCTGCGTCTTTCTGTGTCTCTCTCTAATGCTTGCAAACTGGACTTGGGTGATGACGATAACCAGAGACAAAAACCAAAGCGGTTTATATGCGCGGAAAGCAGCTGACTTGATGATTCTTGTTTTCCTGGCGGCATTACTGTCGTGGGCAGCAGGGAGGGAGGGAGGCAGGCAGGCAGGCAGGCATCCATCGGCGCAGTTTGGCGTGCAGGCGGCGAGCGAGTAGCAGGGAACCATCATCCATCGGCTCAGCTTGGCGTGCAGACGTTTGACTTGGTGATTACTCCAGTAGCGCCACGTCTGGTGCTGCCCTGTCTTCTGTTGTTACCTCTGTGTTAATTCGTAACTCGGGTACAGTTAAATCTGTTATTGGTCTTGCCTACCAAAGCAAGGATATTGTGTCTAGATTCATTCTACAAAGTAGTATAGTAGATTAATGGATTTTGGCCCATAGGTAATAATAATAGGTCTATTTTTATATGAGCATTTTTGAAAGATGATATTTTGGCTTGTGTTGAAACTTGAGATTAGTGACAGAGTCATAATATCTTGAAAGGATTTTGGTTTCTTTTAGAGGATTTTTTGAAGATTATGTTTTTGTACGGTGAAATGTTTGAGTTTCCATAGTTCTTCTTTTGCCTTCATATACTTTTTCAAGTAATTGGCAAGGCCACAGTGTGACACACCCCTTGTTTTTTAAGGAAATAGGTTTTTTTTTCCCCCTTGTTGGGCATTACTCAAGAAGCCTTTAAATTTTTTTAAAATTTATTTCTTATTGGCTAAAGTTCGCTGAAAAGCAAAATTAACAATTAGAAATTTGAATATAAACTGATTTTGGAGGTTTTCAAATAGTAAAAATCACCAGTTTTCTATGTTTGGTTTTCAGTGTTTAACCAAAAATATGAAAGGATGACAAAAGATTTGTATTTCATATCTGGTTTAAAGGCATATTTGGCTAATTTTTTCCTTTATGAATGATCATCACTCTTTCTAATGATCAGTGCCACTTTGGCTAAAAACAAAAACTCCTACAAGAACCAGAAGCCTGTTGTCAAAAGCAATTTGAACTTAGGCAGAAAAAGGTTTAAATAATTATGCTTGTCAAAAGAAATGTAGTGGGAAAAAATGGCCGGCACATGGAAAAGCAACATAGAAAATAGCCTGTTAAAAATCAAAACCTAACACATAAATACACATGCCATTGGATGTGGGGTAAAATGAACCAGCACTTACATTGATAGCTTTGTATCCTAATGTTGGGTGGTTCTTTAGTTTTTTCGAGAATCTCCAGGCCCAGGTTTTAAAAGAGATTTTTTAAATTTCTTTCTTTTTTCTTTTTTTAAAACTCATTTTGAAGAGACCCAGGTAGGGTTTCAAAATTTTCGAAAAATATTTAGTCCGGTTTTCAAAGTGTTGATTCTTACATGTTTCATACCAATTAGTTTTCAAAGGTGGTTTTCACATATGAATTAAAAGTTTTTAAGTATTTCCAACTTGAAAAATCTTATTTTTAGAAAATTAAAAAATGATTAAAAAGACATAAAAATAGAAGTTAACAAAAGTTCAATTGTTTTCAACTTGAATTTTTTTTTTTAACATATTACAAATTGACTAAAAAACATAAAAATAACAAAGAGTGATTTTTTCCCTCCAACATTTTATATATCCAAAATTTCATCTTGTTCAAATGAGACTTTAAATTTTTCTAATTTCTTTTCTAAATCTAAATCTCTTTAAATTACTTCTAATAAATTGGAAGATGGCTTACAATCAAATCGAAGATCACTTGGTCAATTTTTACTCCCAAAAATCAATTTCTTTAGATTGTTTGATTGTAAATGACATCGCTTTAAGTTTGTGAACATGTTTGTTAGAGAAAAAAAATTTCAATCTCAATTTGTGATCATATAATGCTTAAGATTTAACAAACCAAACAACTAGTAAGAAGAAATGTGGTTTCATGCTGTCGCCACCATTGCAAAGGACACTTGATTTCTTGCAAGTGTAGGAGGAGCAGAATGCTTGAAGAATAAAACCTGCACACAACGAACAATGACATGATTAATGTACCAAACAAAAAAAAGAGAATAAATAAATAATAAAATAAAACATCCGTGTTGAATGTGGCTTGAAAAAGTTTGCTGTAACGGAGAGGAACTTTTCCTAGACCTACGACAAAAGTTCTTAAAAGTTCTTCCTTGACTTAAAGCAGTAGCTGTTCCTAAGCTTGCACAAAGCAAGCTAGGTGGAAAGTACTGATTTGAAGATGTGCACAATAATGCATTAATACAACAACATGCACTGACCAGTGGAAAACAAATGTACAATAATAGTTTATATAAAGGAAGGTGTCATGAACAGAAGTTTTTGCTCCCACAACAGCTTTGGAGTCTACAACGCCGCGTCACCTTCAAACCCTAATTTTAAAAATAATAAAATCTCCTAACCCTATCACTTGTTAATACCCTGACATGGTATCCCAAAAAACACAAACAAGCTAGTTTTCAAGTTACTGGTTCTCAATCTAGTGAAAACTGACAAGTGAGTTTCAAATAGGGCATCACCATAGATGGCGATATTCAGGGTGAGAATTGGTTTGAAACCTTGCCCAATTCTCATTTTTTTTATACCCACCCAACATTAGTTAGTATCTTAAATTTTTTGAATGAAACTTCTTCAAAATTAGACCCTTTGTCAACTTGAAAAATGTTAGGATTGAATCTTGATTTAGTCTAGTGTTTAAAAGCAACCATACTGCCATAAATGATGAAAGCATGAGGGGTTTTTATTTCTTTTGCTTTCACAACAAAATACTATGTGTCTTAATCATCATACTTATATAGCCAAATAAAACCTTCAATTGATCCATGATTACTCAACATCATAATCATCATGTACCATACTGCCCTTCATTTAAAACTCAAAACCCTTGTTTGATCCCATTTAAGTAGGTCTCTAGGAAGGAAGTAGGAATCTTTGGTGAAGGTAGGTTTAAAAGGCCAAGATCATTGATGTATGTAGCCATTTTTTTGGTATAATACAATAATGCATTTTAACATTTTAACATTTGTATTTTTTTCATAAAAGAATGGAAAATTGTATTTACCTAAGTGTTAAAACTAATGTTGGGTGGTTCTTTTTTTGAAAACAACCTTTAGTTTGTAGTCTACAAAATATTTATTTGCCTTTATAAATCTAAAACATTTTTACATTCATATCTTGTAGATAGCCATATTTGGCTAAATCACTTTATGGATGATCATTATCTTGTCATAACATCATGTATGTTTGAAAAACAAAACAACTTTGATGTGTACATTAATAATGTTCCAAGTTTGGAGATGGGACCCTGAGTGTTCCAACAAAGGTGCAAACCAAGCTAGGGTTGTGTTTGGTAATATTATGTTGATGAGTCCAACTTGGGCTCAACCATTTGGGTAACAATTAAGTTAAGGTCAAATGATGAAATGTATTTGATTAACAAAATTTCAAAATTGTTGACATCTTCCATCAAACTTGTTTGAAATTGATATGTGATTCCCAATGTTTAAAAAGTTCACACCTTAATGGTACCAAGACTCAATTGTAAATTGTAATGTGTAATGGACTCATGAAGTGGTTTTTAAAAAAATTTCATATGTGTTTAAAAACAACAAGTATTTCTTTCATGACATGTTTCATCCTAAGACAATATGATCAAGATTTCCAAACAACAACAATAGATTTAAGCATAATGAATAGTTTGTTCAAATTGTCACAAGCATGAAAATGATCACAACTAAAAGAATTTTAGTGCATGCAAGGGCTAAAACAAGTTACAATAACACATGCTTAAATTTAATCTTATGCCAAAGATAACTTTCAATAATGACATTAAATATGCAAGAAAAATATCTAAATGGAATCTATTTAAATAACAAGTGAAACAAAATGCACAAGACTATGGCGTAAGGTTGTACGTTTAACTAATAAATAATAAAGTGAAGGTAATAGGAAGACTATACATTTGGTTATACCATTGGGGAGGTCACTTCCAAATATTACCATTTAACATGCAAAAAAATATAGCATCTCATATATTCTTTGGAGGTAAATATTAAAAACTTTTCAAAATAAAATTGGGCGTGAATATCATGGGCAAGAAACATTTTATTTAATATAGGGTTTAGAATGAAAGGTCCAATTATTTTTTATTAAGATTATTAATAAGGTAAAACTAGTGTGGTAAAACACATGTCAAGCAATGGCATTGAAATGGAACCTCAAAAATGTTGAGTTGAAGGATTGTTGAAATGATTTATGATAACCCATGTCTTGGTGTAAAAAATGATGAAATTGGTTGGGTATAAAAAATGAAGAGGAAGGTGGGAAATAAATGGGGGATTTCCCACCAGCGAATAGATCTTTTAAACAAACTAGCAACCATTATCATGGTGTTGATGAATCTACACCCTTGATAATGCATTTATATAGCATTTTCAATGAAGACACTTGAATCAAATTCAAAATTTTCATATTGAAAAGGACTTTATAAAAATTTATGAAATTGACCTTCCAAAAAATACATAAATGCCCACTCTCATTTGTAATGACATCCTCAATAAGAATTTTAACCATTTTGATCATGTAACTTGCGGCAAATTACAACTAAACAAATGATTTAATAACCCAAAATCTATCAGTTAATGTACAAATATTTAAGGATTGTGACCCATTTTGAAGCTCAAGTTTGAAAATCCCCTTAAAAACCAAAAATGAACATATGGTTTTTCTTTTTCAGTATGATATTCCAATGACAATATAAATCATAGATATGATTTTTTTTTTACAAATTTCCTCACCAATTAAACTTAGAAGATAATACATTATTAAAAGGTTTTGAATTTTGCATTATGACATAGGAAAGGGACATCATAATGTGCAAATTTACCCAAAAATGAACAATGGTAGATGAAAAATGAATGGTGATGGATGATTCCATTTATTATCGTTGGTAGTGAAGGTTCATGAAAAATTCCATCCATTATGAATGAAAAATGGACATTCATCATCCATGAACTATTGTTGAATTACATTTAAATTTTTTTTTATAATTAATTATAAAAAACTTAACATATGTTTACTAACCTATCTTGAGGTTGGTTATTAAATGTCATATGTGCGAATAGTGAGATTGTTGCAAAACTTTTGTGTCCAATAATGGTGCACAAACCAAGTTGTAAATAATTTAACTTTTTCATTCAATGGTACAGTGCATTGTATGAAATCACATTTGATTGAACATATCTTGAAATTTGGTTGTTTTTCATATTATCAATCAACATTTTCCTTTTAATTTTTTTCTTTCAATGATGGGAAATCTAAGTTCAACGTTATATTTGTTTCCAAATTATCTTGTTGTTTGATCTTCAACTATAAAGTTCACAACCTTGTTCAGTTATGAACATCAATAATGTAAACCGTGATTTACAAAGGAATGTGTCTCTACTATGTTGATATGCATTAATATATTATATTGTTGTACAATGTAAACAAGTTTTGCTCCAACCAATATTTATTTTTACTATTTGATTAACATTTTTTTCCTTCATATGTTTATGGACATTGGGTTGAAGTCTTAAAATAATTTGACTTTTACACAATGTAATTTTTAAAATTATTTCAAAGCATAAATTGAATTAGAGCCCACATGGTTATCATGACCCTACCTTTCAACTTGCAACCAAGGTTGGGGCAAGAAAAAAATTTGAGCCAAATAGGGGTCAAGGCAAGGCAAACCTCAAAACATACTCCCAAGGTGAAAGAGGAGTGCAAGCAACTTGCAAGGAATATTCACAACTCCCAAATGCACTTTAATCACTTTGGGAGCTATAGTTGTGGGTTGTCTTAAATCCAATAATATAATAAATTGGGTCACATTCACAAAACAAACATGGTACCTAATATTTATTACATGGATTTCTAGGGTTGAGAGTGAAATTGCCAAAACTATTTTCAACCACTCAATGACAATTTAAAGGGCCTATCATTGAAATGCTTGGATTTTTTTTCTCAAGGCTACAACATAAAGTTTCAAATAGTCAAATTTGGATATGTTTAGAAGAACTTATGAGCTTGTGATGTTTAATGAGTCATAATTTGACAATTTTGGGACTCCTACATTTTTTCCATTTTGATGCAAGTTCAACTTATTATAAAATATATTATAGGAAAGAAGGAGGCATCTCCTTCCAACTTTAAGCTATGATTTGAGCCTTGTGAATATGTGGCTAACTAATGAACCAAAATTGGCTCCAAATGCATTTATCACCCTCTTGATTGGTTTGTGCACTTTGATATGACCAATACTTAGGATTCAACCATCTTAAAACTAAAAGAAATCTTCTTCATTTCAACTAATGTTTTTGCAATTACTTGGTGTAATCCTTCATGGCACCCTTGTCACAAGTACTTTTAATTGCAATTTCAATTACATGTACATTAATACCAACCAATGACTTTTCATTTCTTACTTTTCAAGAAAGCCTTCACTTGATTCCAAAAATAATTTAATTTAACCTTTGATTATGAATTGATAATTTATTTTTAACTTTTGATTATGGTTCAAGATTTTTTTTAATTTAATAAAACTTTTGGTCTAGGTTTGAACTTGGTTTTTCACATTTCAAGACTCTCAATTCTTGATTCTTCAAAAAAATTCATAAACAGATGTAATTTCAAACCAAATCCAATTTTAAACTACTTATACATAACCCATAAATTATTATTTTTCATTAAATTAACAATGTCTCATTAATAAAAGTGACCATTTATATGACTTCCATGCCTAAACCTTCAATAGTACACAAATGGGGTGTAATTCATTAGCCTAAATCACTATGGGACTTTAAAAGTGAAATAAGTTCACTACACTTTAGTGATTTCACCCTAGTTAAAGTTATTTCATTATAATATCATTATGTAAACATTGTGTTTCATTACTAGTTGACATAATTCACTGTTATAATTTACTGTGGTAAATAGGTTTGTTTTTATGTTATTATTTTAAATACCCTATGTTATTTTATGATATATCTTATATTATTTTAAGTTACCTTAGTTATTTTAATTTATACCTTAAGTTTTTATAAGTTATTACAGGCTATTATAAATTATTATACCCTAAACTATTATATGTTATTTCAAGTTATACTTTAGATTATTCAAGGTCATTTTACTTTATGTTATTATAAATTATTTTATCCTAAATATAATAATCTAAAATATAATATAATGACCTAAGGTAAAATAACCTAGAATAAGCAATAATAACTTATGAAAAATAATTTAAAATAGCCTATAATAAAATAACTACCAATAGCTTATGATAATATAGTTTAAAATATCTAATAATGGTTTATAATAGAATAACCACCAATATCCACCAAGGTGAAAGCACACTAAAGGTGAACCATTTTTCACCAAAAAAGGTGATGTATAATGAATATTATAATATGCAATAAACTAATATTTTGATGGTATCCTTTAGCCATCTTAAAGATAAACAAAAAAAAAATTAAATTTGCATGACAACTTTTTGGAACTCAAAGTGTACTTTGAACCAAAATTAATCTTAATCCAGCAATAGATGAAAAGGATTATAAAATTAATGTACATATAGTATATAACTTACAATTTTTTAATGGCCATAGGGCTTCATGTTTGTGATTCATAGAACATTATCAAACAAAAGAAATTTAAAAAAATAATCCAATGCCCATCTATAAAATCTCCTCCTTTTTGATATGGTAGTGGTTTTTTTCCTTTAAAAAATTATTATTATGCATTTATTGTTCAAAAATGTAAAAATCACACCTTTGGTGGATGAAATTTCATCCAAAAACTTTAAATCTTTAAATGGTCCTAGATTTAATTCATGTATATCAATATCATACACCATTAAAAAATTCACCTAAGAATTCCACTCATAACCTTAGTTTTGAAGTATATATGCATTTTTTTCAAACTTTGTGACAGGTATTATTTTGTCACAAATATATTCCATACATTCAAGTTTTGCATTATTTGTTGTATTGTTTTACATAATTGATTAGATTAAGTTTAAAGTTAATCAAATATATTTAAAACAAACAAAAATAATCCAAGATGTGATGTCCATACATTACCAAAAAAAATTAATTACAGAAATATTAGACTTGTGACTACAATTTTTGGGGGGCTTAATGTGTTTATGCCCACCAATAGAATAGCCACCAATAACCATTAACAAAATAACCATTGATAGCCACCAATAAAATAACCACCAATGGTTTATGATAGAATAACCAACAATAACCACTAATAGAATAGCCACCAATAGCAACTAATAGAATATATAGACACCAAAAAAACCAACAATAAAATAATCAACAATAGCCTCATATAGCCGAAAATAGGCCAAAATGAAATAGCTTAGAATAGTAAAAAAATTGAAAATAACCATAAATAGCCATAAATAATGTAAGGTGAAATAAATTAAAACAATGAAAAGTAGCCCTAAAATAATTGAAAGTAGTTTAACATAATATTATTATATTAAAAAAAATTATCTGTTTATTAAACATTTTCTTTTCCAAAAAAATGGTCATTGAAATGTTATTGAATAGTGATATTCAAAAAAAAAATTGTTCAAATGATTTTACACTTTCAAAAGGAAATAAATTATGTACATTATTATAAAAAAAATTTAATTAAACCTTAATCATTTCATTTGAACAAAATCCTAATGAAATATGAATTTTCAAAGTTTATGTTTTGTAATGTTTAAAATGAAGTATTTGATGAATAGAATGAATGTAACACATTATAATAATAAATGTTTTGGCTTGATGGTAGGGGTGTTTGCTTCCATCCCAGAGGTCAAGGGATCAAACCCTACAAATGGTGTATTTGTGGTCAATAGTGGTAAATTGACCAAATATTCTCCTATGTAATTCCCTAAAATAAGTGTCTACTTAGGTTGATTACATGGTTTATGTACTTAACATAAGTAGTGACATGTGTCAATAATTCATAAGCTGAAGATAATGAAATTATCAATAATATTAAATATTAAATAATTTAAATTTAATTGATTTCCATGCTGCCTAGTTAATTAATTAGCAAGTGAAATGGCTTAGTAAATTTGTATTTCATTAAGAACTAATGGACCAATTCACTGTCTGTAACAACTAGTCCCTGTTCACTAGAAGGTTGACCAGTTTCACCATGGTAAAAATGTCCAAATTCATTCAAAATCTAATGAAACCTAAAATGAACTATGATGCATTTTGGTGTAGTGCTTAAAGATGAAAAGTCAATCACTATCAACTATGTTTATGCCATCCAAAAATTAGATGATAAAAACAATTCTAATATCTTTCACTTTGACTATGTATAGCTTATTAAACCAAATCTAGTGCCCTATTCAATTTGTATGGCAACTACAAATCCAAATTATAAACACATTACAACTTGTGATTCCTATGATTAAGAACGTTTTACTATTATGTAAGTGATAGGTAAGTAGTACATGTAGGAATATAGATTAGTAGTTATATAAGTAATATGTAGGTTGGTGATAGGTAAATAAATAGGTTAGGGTTTTACATAGGTAATTATGTAAGTAATAAACCAAGAAGGTTATAGACCTAGGTGTGTGTCTACATCACAAGCATCCATGACAAGACATGGTAGATGAATGGCAACATTTGATTGGGCATATTATAGTTATAAATGTACATAGTTGAATCTAATTAGTGGCACATAAGATGAAGGATTATCCAAGGCAATGGATGAAAAATTGTCTGCTAAAGTTGTAGGAGATATGCAAATGCCATTACAATTGAATGTCACATGGTTTCCTTATGATTGTGTGTCTTTTGCAACTTGTCCAAAGCAAATACAAGGTTTTGAATACATGCGTCATTTATGATTGAAATGTTTTCATTCATGACTCAAAATGCCATGGTAAATTTATGAAGTTCTTCTAGTTGAAATGATGTCATAATCAACATCTTGAAATTGAATTTAAAATGATCATAAGAAAAGGTTTGGTTTTTTTTTGGTCAATTATCAATTTATCATTTTGATAGAAGAAAAAAAAATCTTTGTCAATGACATGCCTTCAAAGACTTGCCAAATAGTTATGAAAGTTATTTCCCAATACATTGCAATACAAAAGAAATTTGGACCTTGGGCACACTCCCTATCTTTTTGCATCCTACAACAAGAAAGTCATGTAGGAACGTTGGGATAAGATTAAGATGAGGTATTCATGTTCATATCTCAATCATGTCAATTACACAAACCAAACTTAAAGTGATTTATGAAATCAAAGTCAAAATTGAGAGACAAAATAGCCATGGACTCAGATTGGATTCATAATGACCCAAACTCAAAAAAGGCAAAACCTTCCTCCTTATAATGTACTTTGTAAGTCATATGGTATTGGTATCCCAAGTTTTTATTAAATTTGAAAAGTGAAAGCCTCAAAATGATTGGTTTTAGACTTTAGAAACTTTGGGATGTCATAATTTTGTCAAAACTCATCCAATTATGACAATTGAAGGTTATATCATTTGAACAAAAATTCCAATACCATATCAGGCTCTTCAATTGGACATCATTTGGTTCCAAATGACATTTTAGATGAATGGGAATCGAAATTTCAACCCTATTATGATTGTTAAATGACTATAACTTCTAGCAAGGTGTGTTTTTACTAAAACAAAAAGTTGGTTTTTCATTGTTTCAAATTGTAAATTAAATTAATGGTGAAATTTTTGGATTAACTTGAACGAAGTTATTTTTAATGTATTATGAAAACATTTGGAAAAGTTTGAAACAAATTTTATGAGTATGGAATATCCAAAAACACATTTAAATTAATGTAATGCATGTTTTTTTTGGTTAATGGACTCCTTAAAGGCTTTCCAAAAAAATTCAATGATATATTTATGATCATTTTATAAAAAAAACCTTTACATAATAATATAATGTAACAACTTTTTGGGTCATAACAATTTTTTAAAAATTTATGTTGATATGTAAATCTTGATTTTAAAAATATTCTCCTTAAATGATCAATCATATTTGGTCACTTCATTTTGATTGAATTATTCAATTCTTATAAGGACTTAGTCAAGTGGGTGATTTTGGCTTCTCACTTAGCAATTTAATTTGTTTTGGCAATTATAAAACAAACTACACTGTGATTTGCATGAAACGTTTCCAATGATTCAAAGATCAAACTATTTGAAGATGTTACAATCACCCAAATGGTATTATGAACACTTGAAATTCAATTGGATTTCCAACTCATAAAGTAGGTGTGCATCTTTGAAATCTTGAAGGTGCCTTTCCCTTTATTCCCATTCATTTCCCACCTTGTGTGGAAATGTGTTTCATTTCATCAAGCTTAATGTGCCACATTTTGAATTTGCATCTGGGCCTAAGTTGAAATCAAGTCTTCATCTTGAGAAAGACATTTCTTTATGAATCTTGAGACTTGATTATGCACTAAAGTTAAGGTCATGACAATTAATCTATCAACCACCACTAAAATAAAATAAATTGAAAGTAGGATATGGAGATGAAATTACCATGATAGTGCACGGATTATTATTAATGTTTGAATGAATATATGTGAGTAGTGAAGAAGATATTTTGCTCATGCAAAAAATGTCATGACTAAACAATTATTTTCACATATTTCCATAATTTTGGAAACCAATATTATTTAATGAAATTTGTGGTCTTGTTGAACCTAGGATGAGTAGCAAATAGTATGTTTGATTTGAAAATTTAATTGGATTTGAATTGGAACAAATATCACAAACACCTTATACAAAAGTTCACCTTAATTGGAATTTTATGTTAATTACTTTGAGATCTTCAAAGTCATTCATTTAGTTAGCAAACAAACCAATTTATCAAGATTTCATGATTCATTCAAAACATTAACAAAATATCCAAGGTTTTAAAATGGACCCTCCAATTGCCTATTTTAAGTGTAATGAATACTTACAACTAATTGCACAATTTATGAGGGTTAAAGTTGCATCAAAGAAGTTCCAATGCCCATGATGTGGCCTCTATGTAATGCCACATGTGCACCAAAGTTGCCACCATGTTACAACTACTTACACTAGACATCCATGTTAGAAATTTCCCAAGTCCCTACCACATTGACTTTGCAAGAGAAAATGCAAATATCTTACATGGCACTTGTGTGGTATGTTAGTGACATGGATGATCAAGTGGGGTTGCATAGAGACAAATTACAACTCATAGAAATGGTCATAGTGCTACCTTGTACAATTCATGTTATTGGCTATGGTTTTATGGTATTATCTTGCTATTCATAGTTCTATGGATGGAAGGAATTGGATATGGTATTATTATGCAACTAGCAAAATTGGTTGTGATACTATTTTGATGAAATTAGAAATGATATCAGGTCTAAAACTAACATTATTGGCGATAGTGTCATCTTGCAATTTGTTTACATGTAAAACATAGATATAATGTGTGAAAAATGCAATTGATGTCAACTTTTGTTGCACTATTTGACAATTGCTTAAATATTTGGGGTACCCTAATGCCATTTCACCACTTTTGGCAATCATGTTCAAAAATCTATAGAAAAAATGACATATGAGTGAACATTCTTCTTGAATAATGAATGTAATTCTATCACATCATATTGACTAATGAACCCATTATTTTTAAGCACTACAGAAAAAGAGTTGGTAGTGGGTCATGTTAACACGGATTCACCTATATCCAAAGCAAAGGAAACAAGAATGATTAAATCTATGTAGACTATTGTTGATAGGATTACTTTGGGAAAGTTATACCACCCTTTATTTATATTTTTCCATTTCAATAACTTAAAAAAGGTTGAATCAAAATGAGTTGGGAAATTATCATTCACTGTTAGGGCCAAATCATGTGATGCCAACATTACCTTGTACATAGCCCCAAAAAATATTATATAATTTTTTTGGAAAAAACTTATTAAGTTTTTAAAAATTTAAACTGCCATATTTTTCAACTTGAAATTAAGTTTTCTTAGACAAAAGTGGGCCCATTTTAGTCTTCCCAAAGTTGATCCATAGTCCCTATTTCCAAGTTTCACCATTATTTTACTTGCTAATGTTCATTCCTTGTCCAATTTTTGTGAAGGAATTATAGGCCACTTTGGTTTTCTCCCGTGTTCAACCATAGTCCTCTTCCTCAAGCTTGCCATTGTCCTAATTCTTTGAGGAATTTGGGCCAAATTTATTTTTGTATATGTTGTTCATCCATTTTCCCACTTCTTCAAATTTATCCATCAACCAACTTCCTTGAAGAACCACCAACTTCAATCTTCCCCCTCTTCATTATCAAACTTTTTAAAATTCATTCATTGTTCCAGTTTTTCAAGTCTCGTTTCTATGAATGAACGAAAGTTCGACATCCTCAAAAGAACTAAACAAACTTAAAAGTTAATGGCTTTAGATTTAAAGCCATTAGTGTGTGCAAATGTTTTAAATATTGTTCCACAAGCCATTGTCAAGACTTAAACATGAGAGCTTGTGGTCTAATGTTTAAGACTATTGGTTTCATTTAGGAGGTCTTGGGTTCTAAATCCTTAACTTTGAAAATTGATTTAAATAATACTTGGTTGTCTTCTCATTAATGAGAACCGGCCAACCTAAAAAACTACAACCATATTTTTGGGTAATAAATGAAAAATCGTGCTAAATAATTGCATTTCATCGAGATAAATTGCTCTATGTGCACATAGATCTGGGCATGTTAAAAGCCATTAGTAAGTGTAAATTCTATGTAAAAAGATTCCTCAAAATTCTTACACTTGAAAACTCTTGGTCTAATGATTAAAATTTTAGACCTTCTTTAATAGGTCTTGGGTTCAAATCCTTGGGGATCCTGTTTATTAATAGGTTTCTACCTTTCTAGCCTTGAGAACCTATCTACTACCCAGAGTCCTTTAGGACTAAGAATTAGAACTCGGATAACCAATTTACCCCACCCCCCCCTTTTTCCCTGAATATTAAGGTTGGGGTATATGGTACCAAGACTAGTTTCTAGGGGGCCAATTTTCACTTTTGTGAAGTTCATTGATTTTCAATGCTTAGTAGTTTTCACCTTAAGTGAGAACCAGCTTGAAAACAAGAGTAGTTTTTAGGTTGTTTCTAATACCCGCCCAACATTGGTTTACACAATGGGATTTTTTCTCAATTTATTATCATATGAATAGCTACAATTCTTTTCATCAATTTTATCTTCTCACTAAATCTGACAATAATTTCTTTGCATTTTAATTTTTTTATCCCTATCACCCCTTGACCACATGTTTGCCCATCATGAGAGAATTGGGCCAATACCTATCTTCCCAAAGTTCACCCATTGTCCAACTTTGACAAAATCTAGACAAAAATTTTGGGGAAATTTTGGAATTGTTTTTCTAGTGTAAATTCAGTTGTTTTGTTACTTTTTGGGGAAGAAAATTCCAAATTTTAATACCACAAAGTTAAAAAATAAACCACCCTAGTTGGTGCAAATGATTACCAAGTGATCTCTAGTATTCTTTCTATGATTCCTTTTATTGAAAATATTAATTGTAAATTTGCACATGTCTTCATTGAAATATATTCACTATTTAGGCTAACATTCTTTTGGGCACCACTAGTTGGCAACCCAAACTTGGGGAAACATTAACAAATGCCTCCATGCACACCTACCCACTTAGGTGACTGGTTATTTCAGACTATTTTAAAATATCTTAGAAATGTTTCGTTTGAAAAGTTGAAAAAAAATCAAATCTGACTTAACAAGATATTGCTATATATTATTATGTAAATATTTATTTTTAAAAAATCCCCTAAAATATGTCATGTTTAGATAACCTTTTAAAAAATAAAAACCACTTGTAATGTCTAATAAGCATTAGTTACAATGTTTAATGAGTGTTTTTAAATATTCTATTCTCATTAAACTCATTCCAAATCATATCACATGCTTACATAATATATCAAAAACATTGTTATGTAAACAAATTAAAGACTTGCAACATTAGTACAAATTTTGACACAAAAACATGAAAAAAAAAAAAGCATGACTCCTAAAAGTGTGAATGCACCCAAACAATTCCTATTACAATCTATTCAGCATTCATTTGGGGCATCTTTTTGAACCCCTTTTTTGTAGCCTACATAGAATTGTGCAATTCTCTATGTTTTGACAAGCAAAAAAAATTAGATAATGTTATGTGGGACCCACATATTCCATTGTCCTATAGTAGATTTGGACCCACAATCTCTCATTAAAGAGAGAAGACTCTTGCTAGTATACTACTTTTGTGCATAGAAAAAGAGCCATGTTGTTTTTTTACTTTATCCTCTAATTAACCCTATGGCAAAACTAGGTGACTCTGGACAAGTTGTTGCAAAGATGCCTGTGTAGAGTGCCAATAAAGCTCAATGGGAAGCTTTTAGCATCTCACCCAAACTTGTGTACCATTTGCACTCATTTAGAGCTTGAATGAGGAAGAGAAAATGACAGCAATAGATGAGTCTGGCTGTCAACATAACTGAAGGAAAAAAGTGCCCAACTTGTATTACATGAACTCAATTACGCGAATGCTATATTATAACAATTGGAAACTTGAGCAAGGGTGTCAAAAGCAATGTTTCCCAGTACAAATTAAATTTTCCCGATAAAATCAGGAATATTCCTTCAGACATGTTGTCTCCGTGAAAAATTGTTACTGCATTTATGAACTTGCTCAACCGTGCTTTCTGACTCAAGAATTTGACTTAGATCACATCAATGCCAGAAGAGAGGAATATGCAGAATGGGGGCAGAATGTGAATGCCAGAAAGACTATAGTTTTTTCTTCTCAAGTAAGCAACAAATGAGTAGGCTAGCAATCCCAACCCAAGTAGTACTAGGATCGAAATTGTGCTGGGCCCTCATTGAGCAACAACAATACATCTGCCACAATCGACAAAGTGGGTGGTGGAGAGATTCACACACATGCTCACCTCACAACAAACTAACAGAGAGGAAGGATCAGTTGAAGACAGTAGATGCCTTTGCATGTCCAACAATTGTCTGGACTTATATATATATGTGTGTGTGTGTCCAAGCTTTAGTCATATAGAATTAAAATTTTACTTTGCGAAAAACTGGAATGTGAATTGGGATTCGAGACGCAAGCAATCCTGTAACACAATGAATAATATGTCACTCTTGTAATTTTCATGCCTACACTTCTAGCTTCATCATGAAAATTGCCTCATGGTTTGGATGCCTTTGTCTACCTATGGTTTACTTATTTGATCCATCACCTAGGACTCAAAACTTGGGAATGGTGCTGCATAATAATGTTTTGCAAGTAGGAATGAATAGTTTTCCCCCGGGTTTGGGTTGATGGGTGGGGATTTTGAGGAGAAGTAGGCCAACAACAATTTTGGCTGGAACAGGATTTTCTGCCCCCAGCTTCCTATGAATCTAGACTCTGGACTCTCGTACCCTAGCACCTTGGCAGCTTTGACACTAATTATGCTATTTGTAGAAATTTATTGCAATTTTCAAAAAAAGCTTTGTTTTCTTTTTCCCAAAAGAAATGTTTCTGTGAAGGAAAGTAAAGAATCTTCTAGAAGCTTCAGGAATATTCCTTTTGGGGGGCATGGAATCTTCAAATTTAAGAAGTATTTGACAGACATCTGTTGAAGCTGCCCTTTACTACATGGTGTTAGAAATGTAAGGATGGAAACCGTATACATAGGAAATGTAAGGGGCACCAAACTGCTTTTCTCCTGTAAATCCTTTCTCCTCATGGGAGTTTTACTGCTAGTTTTAGATTTACATAAGCTCCACCTTCAATGGTCTTCGTTAAATCAAGTTTTAGGCAACCAATATCCAGATTTAATGAATCTAGGTATCAGTTCACAAGATTTGCATGATATTTAGTTTCATTAAATGGTAACCAGTTTCAGTCAGTTTGTGGCCATGCTGAAATTGGAGATGAAACGTGAATTAGAGAACCCAAGACAGGGTGACTTTCCAGATAACTTGATTGTACCCCAGTTGCATTGAACATATTCAGCTCGTGATCACACAAGAATTGTTTTGGCAATGAACTGATCTTTGTTAGGCCACATTGGGTGTCTGGAATAATCAAAGCTTATTAGACTGAAGACCCAACCACAAATCTACCTTTGTTTGCAAAAGAGGCAGTAGCATGAGAGTCCCAGAATTTCAGTGTTTGAGAAAATCAAAGCAACCAGGAAACCTTGTCACAGGACAGTTCAAGACCAGTGTGTCACACACAAGACAGACTTTGCTAAGAACTCTGGAGTCCATGTCAACGTGAACTTTGTCAGAAAGTCCCACAATTAGAAGGGCCTTTTGTGAGCAATTTCCATAAAAACCTGGAATCAAAACTTCTGATCAGGAGTTGAAAATTTCTGAGTGGGGCCTAATTTCTTTTGTGTATTCATCAGCAGTGCTGCACACTTACCCGGTTTGGCAGTTATTATCACTGGTTCCTATTCCAGTTAGTAACAACCAAACCTGAACTGCCGGGCCTGCTTTTTGGAACCTGTTCTAGAACCAGAGTCAAAATTTTATTATTTTGAAGAACCAGACCCAAAACTGGATCCCAGATTCCATTCATGTGTGGAACCGAAACTAGGACCACAATAGAGAGTTTCGAAAAAAAAATTAATTAAATCAAAGACTAGAACCTAAGGGCTAATCAGAGATTAACCATCCGTTCCAGTCTGGCTTACCTGGAACCTTAACAAAACTGGGTCAGATTTTCAAAACCAGAATCAGAAATGTTTTTTTGGAAGAAGCGGACCCAAAACAGTATTCCCAGTTCCATTAATTTATGTGTGGAACCAGAACTGGAACCAATCTAATTTATATATATTAGAACTGGAACTGGAGGTCCTTCATTTAAGCAAAGAACCTCCCATCTTCTAAGACTGGTATGTAGGTATCTGGGACCTGCTGCGGTGAGAGAGTGGAAGGAAGGAAGTTACTGCCAAACCACTTCTGGGATGTACCTAGCAGCTGAAGATGCCAATGCCTGATGACATTTGCATATGTAAAATTATATCAAAATCAAGCGGACTTCATCAGTGCCTGCAGAACATTTGTCTGCTAAAGGCACATCATTTGCTGCCACCCAAACCCAACAACTCCTCAAGATCCTGTCTGTCCCTAACTGACATTGCCATCGAACACACACCAGCTTCTCGCAGCAGGGAATGTGACCAATTTTGACATATAACTGGGTGCTTATCAAGATCAGACGATTTCAACTTGTCTCCCACAAACTGACTCTCCCTCCTGCTTTAGAAATCATTTGACAGTCTCTATCTAGCACTCTTGGGATAGATTTTGATTCAAATGCTTGAAAAAACAATCATTCATCGTTGACAACTCTAAGAGCATCTCCAGTGATTCTCACTATGTGACCCTGCAAAAGTATTTCTTACATCCAAGTTTAGATATTTACTTTTTTCCAACCCCACCCATCAAACTAAAACTCGGACTGCACATAGGTGGGAGACTACTAATAGCAAACCACCTGGACCAATCAAACTATCTAGCCAATCAACAGCAGGTGTTAGGCTTTGTTTTGTACCTGCTAGGCTTTGCTGTGCCTTTTACCTAAGTGAACTGTGCAAAAATGCTGGGCCAAAAACATTTTGCTGAGCCAAAGGGCCATGTTTAGACATTATTATTTTGCAGGGCCATGTACTGAGCACAGGTGAAGTTTCTCTAACCTCTAATTGGTGCAACAAAACTCTAGATCCATCCACTGAGGAAGAATATATTGTATAGTGCATCCACATCAATTATCAATCATTTCTCTACAATCTTTGAGGAAGATGGAAACCATGAGAGTGGACTGGGACCACCGTTGTAAAGCTGGTTTTGCAAACTTGCCTGATTGGAGTGGCCATATTTCTCAACACTCTCAGTAGCTCACTCTACATCTAATCTACAAGTCTTGCTTGTACACTGTCCCTAACTTCCTTATATATACGAGTATACACATTCTGCTGACATTGGCTTATGTGCAGAGTACAATATTGTGTACTTAATTCAGCTTCAAAGTTCAAAGGTCACCAAGGTTGCTGGGTGACACTAGCTGCAATTTTAGTTGGATGCAACCACCACCCACCTGCGGAACTGAAGTTTTGCACTGCTTTGGCCACTGTTGGCAGTGGTAGCAACAAAAGAATTTGGTGACCTTGTTGGACGTGGACATATGTGCTTTGGGGGGGGGGGGGGGGGGGGGGGAGGGGGGAAAAAACAAAACAAAAACAACCAACAGCATCTTCTCCCCCCCAACACACAACTCGGGGTTTTTGAACCCATTAAA
>Ga0116231_10002189_pt1 | contig 40898 bp, 36 predicted proteins | sample S1TSphgellanicum_2_FD_89695 | JGI IMG/M metagenome (GOLD analysis project Ga0116231, IMG submission 89695) | Host-associated microbial communities from peat moss isolated from Minnesota, USA - S1T2_Fd - Sphagnum magellanicum MG | ecosystem: Host-associated > Plants > Peat moss > Unclassified...
GACCCATAACATTGTCAAAGCTCACATTACCCCGAAAGGGAGTTTGGTGAAACACCACGGCAACTAAGGTTACTGTGGTGTTTCCCTATTATCGAGGTTTTTCATGATGGAACCACGGCGAATTTGGTGATTTGATTTGCATGAACATCACCTGTTCGTCAATATATTTGTTCTGACTCTTTGGCTATTGATGATTGGAATCTGAATCGTTGTTCCTTGAATTGTCACATTGAAGTTCTGTGAATCTTGTGTGACTGTGACCCCACTGGAAACAAGCAGTTTCAATTCTGTTCTCAAAAGTTGCATCAATGATTCGTCCATGTTATGTACCACGACCAGTTGTGAGATCTGGCAACAATCCACCAAGTTGAAAATCTTGTTGTGTGATTGTGACAGATGATTGAGTTGCACCAGTATTGCTTGGTGGATTTGGAATTGATTCTCGTTTGTAACTCAAACTGATTGGACGATCAATTCCCATTGTGAGTGATGTTCCTGGACTGGTGACAACTGCTTTTCCATTGTGATCAAGTCCTTGAATTTGCAAGTTGTGTTGTGCAGAAACCACACGTCGATCAAAAAATGATCCTCTCACATTGATTTGAATTTTGTCACCACTGCGAATACTCAAGTTCAATGGCACTGTGCAAGTTGAAGACAAAGTGTTTCTGATATCATCATTTTTCAACTGATTCAATATTCCATTGTAGACATCTGTGACTGTTTGTGCTGCTTCGAATGTTGGAGCGTTGTTTCTTGGAAATGCACCGTTGTACGGCAATGTCCAGAAAACATACTGGTAGTTTGTTGATTGTTTCTGTGTTGGTTGTGTTGCTGTCGGAACCAATTGTTGATTGGATGGTTTGCAAGTCTGAACTGGAGGAATACCAGAAGTCTCGCTTTCACTTTCTTGCATGGTGAAACTTCCGAATCCTGGATTTTGTGCTGTGCTATTTCTTGTCACAGTGATGTATCGATCATCTCCTGTGAATTGATCATCAAGAAGACCAAAATTTGTCATGATTGTGTTCTTCGATGGCATGATCTTGATCGTCGATGTGTTGTACGTTTCTTCTCCTGCTGTCAATGGTGGATAGACTGGTTGACTAGTATCACTACTTTCACTCCGAGCAACGTTCAGTGGATTCTCCATCGAAATGAACGCTTGATATTCTTCTGCTTCAGCCAACACAAACATGGGTTCAATATACGTTGGATTGATTTGCCAGGAACTCGATCCATCCATGTTGCAAACTTTCACGTACTGCTGTGAATTGGCGAATTGAATGAAATATGTTCTGTGTTCTGCAAGCAAATATCGTTTCGCTCCCACAACTGGAATGAAACTGAATTGATACGTTGCATTGGTTGCTGTATCAATTGCACTTATGCTGCCAGATCCAGAATTTTGTTCAATAAGATATTGTTGTGTGAACAAATCAGATCCTTCTGTTTGCGCTCTCATCAATTTCACACCAGTCACGTTGTAGCCCAAAAGATATCCTGTCTCATCGTCATACAAGTAGTCTTTCGTTGTCTGTTCGATCAATTTCCAAAAATTTGCAGGAGTATCACAAAGCAAAACAGGCGAAGCAACAGTATCACCTGGTTGAACAATGAATTGTGTGATGTCAGCAGCATTGTAAGCAAATCCATACTTTTGAGTGATATCTTGAACCGGAAATCCATCTTCATCTGTTCTGTACACTTGAGTTTTGGTTACACCAGACTGATCAAAGTTCAAATCCAATGTTGTGATCTTGGTAATATTGGATGGCATTGTTGCAGCATCATCCAAATCATTCAAGTAATATTGGCTTCTGACTGGATTCCTGAACTGATATTGCGGTGGATTTTGTTGTTGTGTTGCTTCAGGTGGAGTCTGGATTTGACCTGATGCATTGAAATTGTCTGCTGTGACGTTGTTTGCAATTGTGGGGAGTGGATACAAAGCAGTGTTCTCACCATTCACAGACCAATTGGGAATTGTGATCGTGGATGGAATTGAACCCTCAGTGTTGATTTGAATAGGGAAACTGGCTCCAGCACTCACTGCTACAGTTGGCAGACGGTTAACTGCTGTTTGAAATGGACTCAACAATTGATTTTCGGTGAAGCTCCACGAACCAACAGCATTGATGTTTTTGAATCTTATTGCTGAAGGATATGTGAAATCAAAGAATGATGATTTGATGTCTTTGTACTTGGTCAATTCATTCATCAGCGTTGTTGTGGTGTTTGCTGATGTGTTGCTTTGGGGAATTGTGACATTGAATGTGATTCCGGCAATCGAAGCTTGAACTCTGGAAGCAAGAACTTGAATTGAAACTTCAGTTGGAGTACTGCTGCTTGTTGTCGCATTCACAGCACATGAAGGATCTTGATATCCTGTGCTGCTTGGAGTTGGTGAAACAAGCAATGGAACTGGAAGATTGATTGGAATGATCCATCTACCACGAAGACTGATTGTCACGAACGCTGCATCAGAAAAATTATCAATTTGTTCTTGATAGCTCTGAACAATCAAAGCAAATCCACAAAGATTCACAATCGCGCCATTTTGGAATCTTGATCTCAAATTGCTCAGATCTTTCTGTTTCGCCGCCAGATTCATTGTTGCAGAAGGATGATCTTCAAAGTTGTCTGTGATGCTGATATTGCCAAACACATTCAATCCGTCAAGACCAGACACACCTGAAGCAAAAAGAGTATTGCTTTGTTGGGGAAAAACAAGTGTGATGGCTGTAACAGTCTGATTTGAAATCAAACTGACTTCATTCACAACAATGACAAATTCACCAGGTTGAGGATTTGTTGGATCAACTGCTGGTGTGAAAGTTCCAATTGGTGTCACAATGATCAAAGGAGAACTGTTCACTGTGTTCACTGCGCTTGGAATTGTTGCAGTGAAAACCGTTGATGAAGTTTGAGTGACAGTGGTTTGAACTGTTATCGTGTTTGAGAACAGATTTGCAATTGAGGGAGTACCTGTCAAGGAAGTACTTGGTTCAAATACTGCAATTGATGCTGAAGTCTGACTTGCAAAATATTGATCTGCTGTTGTTGGAAGTCCTGAATTATTGACCGTGAACATGAATCATGATTGATCGTGAACGTATATTGAAGAGAGATGAAAATGGAAATCCAATTGAAGAAATGTGGGAATCTGAGTTTCTTCATCAATTGATCAGATCCAGATATCAAGATGAAACGATCATTGAACAGTCAATCATTCAAACTGACAAGCAAACAAGTGAAGTGAAACTTTTGTTGTGCAAATACGAAAGAAACAATTGCGCGATCTTGTTGTTGAGTGATGAAGTTGAAGAACTTGTTGAATGTGGCTTCACATAATCAAACGACGATTCAATTCTGAAAAGTTGATTTCGTATGCTGTTGTGTATTCTTGTCCTGCAATTCCAGAAATACCAGTTCCGTCTGACAAATTGAGTATTCCTTGTCGAGTTGTGTATTCTCCATCTGTCACTTCTGGACGACAGAAATCCAAGACTGTGACTGGAGTGAACACATTGTATCCTGTGGAGATACTTGATATTGCGAGAAATTCCAAACATTGACGAACGTTCCATGATTCATCTTGCACTGTTGCACTGAATCCAACACGAACAATCTTTGGTGAAACAAATGGTGATTGATATGTGTCAACCAAAGTTGTTTTGTCTGTGGTGCTTCGTTTGTAGTCATTCTTGTCAACTGGAATAATCAGATATGAATTACCAGATGTGTCTGTTGTGAGTTTTTCAGATGGAATACTGAATTGTGTTGTGATTGCTGTCGGACACAGAAACAAAAGAGAACGAATTGGATTATTTGTGAATGAAGTTGAAAATGACATTGAACCAAGAATTGGATTATGATTGAATGGTACAACAATCAACAAAAACAGATCACAGGATCATGGCAAACACTTTTCAAGTAACAATTCAATTTGAGAACTATCAGATCATTCTTGAATCAGAAGATTTGAGTACAATTGTTTCTCGTCTTCAAGAAATCAAGAAATCAAATTCATTGATTGTTGAAAGTCAATTCGGATATCATGTTGTTTCCGGTGAAAGATTCCAAAATCTGATTGCCGAAATTGATCGTGTTCTTGATTCCATTCCAATACCACAAACAGAACAAGATGAACGTGAACAATATATCCAAGAATTGAAAACAGATCTGATTCCTGACATTATTGAAGATTTGGTTGCTTTCCAACGTGAATATGATCTTCGGTCAGAAAGAGATCTTGATTTGATTGCTGGTTTGATATTCGATGAATGGAACAAACAATTGGAAGCAGAAGTATCATGAGATACTGTAAGAATTGCTTTCTGATTCTTTCGACAAATCAATGAGAGAAACATCATGATTGGAAATTTGAATCAATATCAAAGTTATTGGTATTGGAGAAACGATCTCAAAAATTTAATTGCAGAATACCGAGATCGGATTAGTCAGAATGAATGGGACATGAAAGTTGTAGAATTGGAATTGGATCATGATTCTGTCAGAAAAGAATCGGCATTGAACTATTTCAAACGTCTGAACAAAAAATATGAAGAACAAATACAGAGAGTCTCCGAACTGCTGAAACAAGTGAATGAGGAGATTGAATCATACGAATCACTTCCATCTTTCACAAGATGGTTGATGAATTGGTTTTGAGTTGTACGAATCGATCTGATTGTGATATCATTTCACATGGGAGGAGTGAAACGGTTCACGTCAGGCTCATACCCTGAAAACATTGGGTTCAATTCCCATCTCCCACATTTCATTCACAACAAACATGAATGCGTTTCAAAATGAAATGTTCATGCTATCATGTTTTTGATTGGAGTGATATCGATATCACCTGACAGTCAACATTTCAATCATGGCACAATACTTTTTTGAGTTCAACGAGAACTCAGAACAAGATGATCGGATCGACGAGATACTTGATATTGTTTTCGAAAATCAAGTAAACATCTTGTCATTGAAACAATCAATTCACGATCAACACGAATACAACAAGGAACAAATCATGGGTATCAAACAAAAACTGAGCGAACTTGGCGACAAGATCGAACAACTTGAAGATGTGATTGAAGAAATCACCGGCGAAGTTGGTTCTGAAATCGAAGATGGAATTGACGAACTTGGTCAATCTGTTTCTGCTGATATTGATGCTTTGACTCAATATCAAGCAAGTCAAGCACAAACTACTCCATCGGTAGCAAGTCAAGCAACTGAGCCGACTGGTCAAAGTTCTGATACTACTGCTTCCGTTGCACCAGCACCAGTTGAACCAGTGACTGCTCCGGTAGTAGCTCCGATAGTTGAACCTGCTCCTGTATCTGCTCCAGTAGTTGCTGTAACTACACCAGAAACTGTGACTTCAACACCAGCTACTCCGGTAGTGGCTTCCATTGCTGAACCAGCCAGTACGTCTGTACCTGCTGTTGTTTCTGCACCTGCCAGCAATACTGTAGTAGCTCCAAGCGTAGCTCCTGATGTTACTACTCCTGTTGGTGGAAGTGGTAATACTGATTCTGTAGCGCAAGAGACTGTTGCTCCAGCAAACACTGGTACTTCTGCACCCGCTGCATAATCAAATTTCATCGGCTTTCATGGACCTTGCATTTTCTGTTGTTATTGCAAGGTCCATTTTTGTGTCGAAACAACAAGTGAAACAAACCTTTTCTTGGAGAAATATCATGTCTGAAATTCAAAAAGTCAATCCGATTGTCTGTGATGGAATTGAGTACTATGTATCAAATGATGGCAGACAGACTGGAATGAGTATTCGTGGGATTGCCCGGTTCATCGGTGTTGATCACAAAGCAATAATGAAGTTGCTTGATAACGTCAATGTATCTACCCTGGGGACCACAGACATACCAAATTGTCTGAAACCCTTTGCTGGAGCGTGTTTTGCCTGGGGACTTGAAGCTGATAATGGTGCAAAGATCATCCCATCTGCTGTTTGCACTGCGGTTATCCACTACTACGCATTTGAAAGCACACGGGTATCAGAAGATGTCAAAGCTCAAGCTCTCGACGCATACAATCGATTTGCTCAGTTCGGTATGCATGAATTCATCAAACGTCAGACTGGATTCGTGGATCGGATGCCAATTGAAGCAATGACACAAGAACTCTGGGGACTTGTCAACAAACTCAAACACACAAACGAAGAACTCGAAGCATTTGGAAAGTTGAAATCGCATACAGCAACATTCATGCCTGGTGCTCGTAATCTCATTGACGAGATCATTGAGGGAGATTACGTTCCACATCCAGACGAAGTTGCCATGAATATTCGTGATTGGTTGGATTCGGTTGGCGTGAAATTGAGTTATCCAAAGTATTGTGCTTTCGCTCGGATGACGGCTGAGGCGGTGAAATCAATCACGAAGCAAGATCTGATCAAATGCAGATTTCGCAATCCCAAGAAAAGCAAATCTCGTTGGAGTTCGATGAACGTATACGAACCACACACGTTTCCGATTCTTCAAATGTGTTTGGAAAAAGTGATATCTGGAAGAAAGTATTGAAAATATTGAAATGAGAAAGACATTTCAAGTCTAGATCGGTGTTCGATACTTGAAGTGTCCGTCAGAAACAAACGCAAAAGGTTTTCCCATCACTGTTAGGAGTATCCGAATGTTTTTCATTTGAATACTCCTTTTCTGTTATACTTCATTAAGCCAGTTTGGTCAAACAGTTTCACGGGACTAGTTTCACGGGACTTGGTGCAGCGGTAGCATACCTGTTTTGGGAACAGGTGGTCGTCAGTTCGATCCTGACAGTCCCGATAGCTTTGCTTGTCCCGATATCTTCGATGTCCCGATTTTCATTTCACATCAGAAAGAAACAATTGTGCTTCACGTTTCCGACGACGCAACAATCCTTCATGAACTGATGTTCCTGGATTGCAGTACAACAAGAAAGCGTGTTCAATTTCATTCCACAATTCTTCACGCAATACACGAGTCATTGTGCTGAAGTTTGGATTACCGAAAAAATCTGCTCCGAGATTGTACCCAAAACTGATCAATGCCGATTTCTGATTGTCTGTGAGTTTTTCCCAACATGGAATCTTGCTCAATGATGGAATGTACGAATGTTGCAGTTGATGAGCGAGAAGTTGGTTTGCTTCATCTTCTGTGATGCTTTCGCCGAGTTCCCATTCAGATCCATCCAGTTTGCGAGTACAACCATATCCAATTGTGATTGGTTTTCCTCCGCTGAGTGGATCGACATACGCTTTCAAGAACAATCCTTCAAATTCTTTGATTAATATGATCGCCGCTTCAGGAACGTTGTCTGTTTCATTTGTATCAACAGTGGTTTCCACTTCTTTTGTTTCAATCAACTTCTCAGCAGTACGAGTTCCAATTCCATCTTCATTGCAATTCGTATCTGATTGAAATTGTTTGAGAGCAGACAGACTTGCTTCACCGAATACTCCATCAGCAGGAGGAGCAAGCAATTTCAAAGCAATCAATCTGATCTGAACTTGTTTGCTGAGTTCACTGTCATTTGCGATTTCATCGAAAGCAATTACTGTGTTAGTTTTGAAAATTTGTTGAAGTTTCATCATTCGTTACCAAGTTCGATATTTGTTCTGCGGATCAAGTCGTACAGTGTCTGTGTCGTCATCACTGAAGCATCCATCAGTTTCTTGCCAAAGTCTTTGGTTCCATCAGTTCCGTTCACTGTGATCTCATTCTTGTTATCGAAGTGAACAATGATTTGTGTTGGTTGTTTTGATTTCTGTTCGTGATTCGTGTTTTTGATCTGTCTTGCTTGTGTTGGACTGACTGTGTTGAAACCCAATGTTGGCGTTTGAATCTGAGTCTGTTGAGAAAGCAAATCAGAATTGAATGGCATCTGAAAATTGTTCGTCTGATCCAATATCTTCTGCATGATATCATTTGATCCCAATTGTGGAACTTTGAAGTTTGGTGCAACTGGGACTGAGAATTCTTTTCCGTATCTTGCAGTATTGATATCGAATCCCCAATTGTATTCTTCATTTGTTTGCAAGTTTCGTTCAATTGCATTGAGTATTGCTTGCTTTCCAGCACTACCAAATTGACTTTTTGCAAAATCTGCTTCTTTGTTTTGCAGATCAGTTTGTTGTGTGACGTTCAACTTGTATCTTTCGACTTGTTCATCGAATCCCAACATTTTCTCTTTGTCAGCAATCAACACATCTTCCATTTGTTTTGCTGTCAACTCAAATCGTTTTGCATCCAATGTAGCCAGTGATGCTTGTTTTTCTTCTTTGGTCTTGGTTGGATCAAGAAGTGTTTTCTCTGTTTCTGCTTCTTGAGTTTTGACTTCAGCAGCAAGTTTCAATTTGGAAACCGCCTGTTCAATCTTTTCTTTTTCCAATGCCAATCTGTTGCTTTGGATCTGAATATCCAGAATCTTTTGCTCAATCTCTTGTCGTTTTTGCAGTGCCAACAATTCTTGTTTTGCGGCATCTCTTGCAAATATCCGTTTCTGATAGTCTGTCAATGCAAGATCTTGTCCGATCTTGTACAGATTTTGCATTGCACTGTTTTGAGTATCATTCAGTTCTTTTTGTTTTGTGATTAAATCTGTTCGTTCCTGGAACAACTTGTTGATGAATTCGATTTGAGTGATCTGTTTGTTTCCATTTTCTTCTGCAATTTGAGCGTTGACTTTGGCAATGTCCGCTTGTTTTTCAATCACTGCCAATATTCTGTTTCGTTGTGCAAGTTCAATATCAATCTTGTTCCCTTCACGAGTGATATTCTGTTTCACGATCAACTCTTGTCGAGCATTATTTGTCAGTTCGATTTGATCTTGTTTTTGTTTTTGGAGTAACTCAGATGAAAGTCCCAACACTTTGCTTTCTTCTTTGTTGGCGGCGATCTTGAGTTGAACTGCTTTCAGTTCTTCAGGTTTGAACTTCTCTTGTTTTGCTTCAATCAATTGTTGTGCAAGTTCTGCTGCATCTGCTCTGTTTTTGATGACTGCAATATCCAATTCAATTTGTTTTCTTTCCAGACCCAACTCAATTCCACGTTGTTGAAGTTCAAATGTTTTCAGTTCTTGGACTGCCTGTTGTTCTTTGAGTGCTGCTTGATCTTTTGTGATCTTCAATTGCAGTTCTGCTCGATCTTCAATGTCGGCTGTCAGACGAAGTTGATTCTGATATCCTGCAATTTGAGCTTCAACTGAAGCATTCATCAATTTGTTTCTGCTCTCGATCAATTTGATCTGTTCGTCCAACAGATCTGATTCATGAGCAATAGCATCTTCCTCTTTCTTGAATCCAAGTTGACGAAATTCACTTGTGTTTTGAATTCGTTTGATCTCACGTTCTGCAAGTTCATCGATTGTCTTGATTCGATCTTGCACTTCCTCGGCATTCAACTGTGCTCGCAACAGATTGATCTTTCTCATTTGTGCTTCCAATTGTTCTGTGGAAGCTCGACCTTGCATTGTTTTGTATTGATTCTCAGCGTAACTCACTTGTGCTGCAATTTCATCGATTTGCAATTGGCGGATCTTTTTGTTTGTTGCGATTGTTGATTGCAACATCGATTCTTCCATTGCTTTGTTGATATCGATCATGTTTTGTTTTTTCTCAATGATCAGATTCACACCTTGTCCAGAATATTCGATTGCTTTGTTCACCAAATCGATCATTGTATTTGGATCGAGCAAGGAAGCCATCTTGTGAGCTTTACCATCAACACCAGTGACTATTCCATCCAACAAGTTCAAGATCTTGCTTTTTGCATCATCTGCTTTGATGTAATTCCCTTTGTACAGATCATCAATACTGGAAACACTGGTTTGAACATTTCTGTCGAATGTCTGAACGTAATCCGCCATTTTCGTGATATCGATCTTCTGTTTTTTTCCATTCTTGTCAAGATACGTTCCTGTTCCGTCAATTGTTGCAACAAACTGTTTAGCAAAGTCCTGAAGATCATCATTGGAAGTGCGGTACATCTTCTTCAACCGAGTTTGGATCGCATTGACAGATCCTTCCATGTCTGATCTCAATGTATTCGTTTGAACGTCGTTTGGATTCAGATTGTTCTCATTGACTCGTTTGATTGCGACGTTGTAGTTCTGGATGTAGTTGTTGAAAAAGTTGTCTGTCATTTGCTTTCTCTGATCCAACTGATCAGACAATTCTTTTGTTGATGCTTGCAAATTGTCACGTTCATCCGCTAATTGTTTATCAGCATCACTTGCTTTGGAAGCATCGAAATTCTTCAGTCTGTCATTCAGAACATCCAATCGTTTTTGATTGGTTGAAATCTGAGTATCAATGACTTTGTTGTCAAACTCATATTGTGTTTTGATTTTCTGTGCAGTATCAATGTCAATACTATTTCCTGATTTGAACAGTTTGTCAATATCATCATTGCCACTCAATCCTTGTTTCATCTTGCTATTGAGTGAATGAATTGTATTGATCTTGTCTTCTGTTTTGTCCAATGTTCTGTTGATTTCGTTGAATGTGTCAGCGTATTGGTCGTACTGAATAATCTTCATCCAACTGCCATTGAATATTCCATTCAGTCCATCTTTGAGAGGTTTGATAATTGAATCAAGATAACTCGAATTGAAAAGCGATTTCAAAATGTCTCCAAATTTGTCTATTCCTGTGACCGCGAAAGTGTCAGAGATGAGTTTCTTTGAAGTTCCAAATACAGAACCAATTTTCTTTCCAAGCGAATCAATTGCATTTCCAACACTGTCCCACGATCCATGAATGTATTGAATGTCTGTTTTTTCTTTCTCCAACATCTTGGATCTCACGTCATGATATTCATCCAGTGTTTTCAATGAATCAATCTGTTCTTTTTGTTGTTTGTTGATTTCTGCCAAAGATTCATTCATCTTTCTGATCTGAGCAGACGTTCCAAAAAATTGGTCGTAGATTATTGCTCCCAATGCCACAACAGCAATCAATGGAGCCAACCACAAACCAAGTGAAGCAACAATTCCTTCGATTGCAACACCAATTCCTTCAAACAATGGGAGAATCATTCTGCCGAGATTTGCAAACAAAGCTGCTGCTGTCGCTCCAAAGTTTTTCAATCCGTCGAGAATACCTGACCAGTTGAAAGTTGGTAGTGTCAAATCTTTGAACAACAACCTTGTCAATGCATTGTTTGCAACCAATTGTTTTCCAAGCAAAGTATTCACTTCAATCAATCGACCTTCTGCAATTGCTTGAGCGGTAGCAGCAGCAGCTGCTTCAGTTTTCGCCGCTGATGACAATTCTGTGGCTCGGTTGTTCAATGTTTGTGCTTCCGTACTCAGTCCAATTGCAATTGCTTCTTTTTCATCTGCTTCAGCCAGAAGTTTTGTGGCGATTGTTGTTTCTGTTGTTGCTCGCTGTCTCAAGATCAACGCTTCTGTTCTGAGATTGTCTGCTTCAGTTGTTTTTTGAACTGCTTCTGCTTCAAGTGTTTGAATCTGAATGTTTCTTTCAATCACAGATGAATATCGATCTGCGGCTTCAGATTTTGTTTCATTCAAATGTGTTTGTTGAGCATGAACATCAAAATTACTCTTTTCAATTTTGTTTTCCAATTTTGAAACATCCGGTTCAAGATCAAGTTGTGATCTTTTGTTGAAGATCTGTTTGTTTCTGAGTGATTGAACTTCTTGTTCAAGTGTTTTAATATTTGCTTGATTTCCAACAGCATTTGCTTCTGCCAGTTCAATTTCTGCTTTCGTCAATGATTCATTGATTGCAATTTCTTCAGCTTTCAGACCATTCTGAATTTTGTATTTGTCTTGCAATTCACTCATCAACATACTTTGTTCTTGTCGTGCTGCATTGAGTTCTTTTTCTGCTTTCAATACCAAACTGTCACGATTCACAATCAAATCCAATGCTTTTTGTCTTTGTTCCAATATTGTCAGTCCACTTTGTTCGCCAGTGATGTATTCTTTGTCCAATCCGATCAATTGTTTCAATAACTCAAATCGATCTCCTTCTCCTTTGAATAACTTCTTCAAGATCTCTGTTCGACTGAGTGTTGTAGCGATTCCAGTCTTTTCAACCAACAAACGTGATTGATCCAACCCAATGATTTGTTTCAATACAGTCATCCAACCAGCATTGATTTTGATCAGTCCCGTGACAACATTGACTTGATTCAGCAATTCACCACTGAACAACAATGTCATGATCCGCCAACTTGCAAATATTCCAACCAACTTGAATACAGTACCGACCAAAACGCCAATTCCATTTGTCACTTGTTGCATTGACAATTGGAAGATCAACATATTTGCTGCTGTTTCTTTCAACCAAGGTGGCATTGATGTCAACGCTGAAACAAAATGCTCAAATACTCCAATTCCTTTGTCGAAGAATGGAGCAAGCAACTCACCAAATTGAATGAATGATTCTGTGATTCGGTTCACTATTTGTTCAAACTTCTCACCTTGAGTATTCAGTTTGATTCCAAATACTTCGTCCAATGCATGACGTGCAGCTTCACCAGTTTTGACCAACTCATGCATTTGTTTACTGTTGGATTCCAATTGGTGAGCATTGTTTGCTGCCAGAGTCAGGAATGCATTGAACGCTGTGCTTTCTCCAATGATCTGACGAATCACTGTGGGATTTCCATTTGCAGCACGATACAGATCCTGCACTGCTTTTGTGAGTCCCTTGGTTCTGACTTCTGCAATATCAAATCTGATTCGATTGCCATCTTTGTCTGTCAATTCAGACAGAGCTTCAACTGCTTCTGGTGTTTTGCTGATGATTGTGCGAAACAAAGCATCCAATCCAGTCATCGCACTTGGAGTATCAGTTCCTTTCAATGTCAGAGCAGCCAAAGCACTCGCCATGTCTTCAAGTTTGACTCCCGCAGCTTTCGCCGTAACTGCAACTGAAGCAAAACCATTCGATAGTTCAGGCATTGTTGTGATACCCAACTGCACTGTTTTGTTGAGTACTGCTGCCACTTTGTTGCTATCTGATGCCTCCATGTTGTAAGCACGAAGTGTCTGAGTCAACACTTTCATCGTTGCTGAAGTATCTGCTCCACCAGCTTTTGCAAGTTTCAGACCTGCTGCCATCACTTGTGAATTTTCACCTGTACTCAAGAACAATGCCGATGCTGCTTGGTAGGAAGCTCGAAGTGCATCGATACTTGTGACTGAATTCTGAAGCTCCCCATTCACAAGACCTTGAATCTGACCAGAGAGATTTTTCACAAACGGATCTCCCTGATTGAACAGTACAGCTACTTCTGTCTGTGCTTTGGAATATCGATTGAAAGCAGTCAGTGCTTGGAGACTGAAACTTTCCAGTGCATTTTGATCACCCAAGATTGCACTGGAGAGAGCAGCAAAACTATCAACAAGATCACGATTGAAACCTGCTGCAACAAATGCTTTGACTCCGTTGGTGAATCCTGTGAATTCAGCAGTTGCTTTGTTGAAGCCATCTGCAATAGTGGCTCCAGCTTTGGCAATTGCCAGTACAGTAACAGTTGAAGTCAAACTTTCATCCAATTTGGCAACAGTCTCAGCAAATTGAGCAATACTTTCATTTCCTTCTTTGAATGATTTGCCAAATGCTGACAATGCAAGATTTGTGTATCCAACTTTCGACCACAAGTTGTTGACCTTTTCGGAAATATTATCAACGACACGAGAAAGATTGTCTTCACCTTCAAACGAGACAACCACATTCTGTTGAGTGAGATTTTGATCTGACATGAATTTTTGAAGGTGAAGAGAAAATCGATCAAGTAGTTGAATTCTGGTTCTGTCTGATTTTCATTTTGTCGAATGACATCAGATCTGAAATTGAAGTCTTTGTACCATCTGGCAATGTGAATTCTTCCTTGAATTTCTCTGTCTGTTTGAATCGTTTCCAGTCGTCTTCGACTTCTTTCTGTTTTTTGATTTTCGGATCTTGTCTCAAATCCACTGTTTCTTTGATCAAATCTGATATTTGAACGTGATCAAGATTATCACGCAGCAGAAAAGCAGCATCGACTGACTTGTATATTTCAATCAATGCTGCAAGTTCTGCAATTTCGACATCTCCTGAAACTGGTGTTATGTCACGCTTGCTTCTGCTTGCTTCGCCTCTGTTTGCTTCGCTTGTACCGCTTCGATCATCTGTGGAAATCTGTTTTTCAGATTGCTCTGAAACTCCAGTATCAACTCCACCAATTTGTTGAAATAGTTGAGTTGATGAAGCGTCGCGATTCGTGACGGAGCAAACAAACCTTCATCTGTTGTGCGAATCACTCCATCTCCATCACAACTTTCACTGAAGAATATCTGACCAATCTGTTGCCAATCTTCTTCAATCTCATTGACATCAAACTTTTCATCACCAACAACGTTGAACATTTTTGCAACTTGAGTCACTTTGTCCCAAACATTGTCATCAGCAAGTAATTCTCCCATGCTCACAGTCATCTGTTTCATATCGATACTCTTGACCATTTCACTGATCAGATCTTGTTGAAGCATAACCAAATCTTTGAGTTTGCTTCGGACTACTCGTTTGATTTTGATCGTTCTCCCAACAGATCCATCTTCCTTTTTGATTTGAATGTCAAAAGTGTTTGTCATCTTGATCAACAGTTAACGTATTGCCCTGTCCAAATGATATCGTAGTCGATGCAGTTTCCTTCAATATGATTCACAAACAATGGAATTTCGATGCTTTCTGCTCCACCAGAGAAATCAATTGTACTGCCATCAAAAGAAGGAAAGCAACTGAAAACTTTCACGTTCACGATCTGATTCAAAGTGGTGACAGTCAAAGCCAACAGTTGATATTCTTCAACTGGATTATCTGACAGAGACAGAATCGAAGCACTTTCTTGTGTGATAATTGTGCAAATGTCAACTTCAGAGACAAGGTTATTGGAAAACTTCACAGCCATTGCAGCACCAACAGCAAAACTATCTTCAATTGTTGGATCGAATGTGTTGAATGGTTGTTGTGTCAACTGAACAGAAACAGAATTGCGTTTGATTGCTGCTTGACTACTTTGATCTTGAGTCACACCATATCCAAGTTGAGTGTTGTTTGTGATTGCAGGATATGTGTTCTGTGTGATTCGATATGTCTTGATCACTGAAATTTCATCAGTTGTGGTGGCGAATTCATTGCCGATCTTGAATTGCAACAACTCTGGTTGCATATACGAATATACCAATTTGATGATTGGCATCTTACCGATTGGATATGATCCTGTACGAACTTTCAGACCTTGACCATCTCGACCAACTTGTTGACGTTGTTCAATCTGGTTATCGATCATGAAACTTGCTGGAATTGGCAGTTGCAGAATCGCGTTGTCTGACAATCTTTGCAATTTGATTTCAGATACACCTTTGAAAGTCTCATTGAATTGAGCGATTGTTGATGCAGTCATGTGATGAAACAAAAGTGAAACAGAACTATCTGTTTTCGATCAGATCAATTTGCTCCAGAAACAAACATTGGTGTCGTATCTTTCAACAACATAATTGAATAGGAAAAAAAGCAAACAATCTGTCTGTTGATATCTTGATACGATATTTTGAAATTGGCGGATCTTGTTTCAAGAAGAAAAAACAACCCGCGATCTTGTCTTGCAAAACTTGTGATTTCTGTCATTGTTCGATCCAACCACGAAGCAACACCTGGTAACTGATACAGAACTGGATGTGACAAGAAGAAATCAAACATCAATTCATCACGTCCTTTGTTGTTCTGTGAATTGTGTCTCGTGTACCTTCGACGAACAACCATTGTTGGTGTGTCTTGCAGTGGAACATTCAATGCCTCGAACAATCTGAATGTTCTGATATTGTATTGCTGAAGTGGCATTCTCTGATTGAGTTGATCTTGAACATACAATCCAATCTGAATCAGATCTGGATCAGTCACAAGACTTGATGTCAAGTCGTTCGTAACAGTGTTTTCTGCGAAGATCAGATTGATCAAATTGGATTGTGATTGTTGTTCGTTCATGAAGATCAATTTCAATATCCGTTATTGGAGAAAACATACTGTGTTGAACTGCTTGCAACATTCTGTCCGATGATATCCAATTGAGTTTTGTTGTTTGCTCCGTTGACTACTGAATTCTGATCATCAGTATCTTGATCTTGATTCTGTGTTGACTGAATATTCTGACTCTGACTTTGTTGCTGTGATGAATTGTTTCCCAGAAACAGATCTTCGCCCAATTCAATGATCATTCTTGGTTTGACTGGAAAACTTGTTTGCAACTGTGACAACTCTTGTGGAAGATGTTCAAGTTTTTGTGCCGCACCATTGAAGAACTCAACTAATTGATCCAAACTCGAAGATGAAGCACCAAATGGCATGATCAATCCCTCAAGTTGTCAACAATTTCATTCAGATTTTCGATCCGCGATCTGTGTCCAAATCCATTCAAGTACACGTGTCTGAATGTTGTGTGAAAGTTGTGTGGATTGTCTATCAAATCATCTTTCTTCCGAACGTAGGTATACACTCTGCTCAATGTGTCATTACTGATAAAATTCTCCAACAATGCTTCACCGGGAAGAAACACTGGTTTTGGTGGTGGCTGTCCTGGCATCGTCGAGAGTGCCGGAAATCCAGGAATGAAGATCTGATGACCTGCGGTGATCATCTGAATCAGTCCCATTGCGTTCATCTTCAGATCGTTGCCCAGTCCAGCGAGATCTCCACCAACACCAATGTATCCTTGACCCTGGTAGTGAATTTTCATCAGTTCCGAGATGACCAATGATTCTGTGATTTCTTCCAAGATCGGATGCTTGTTGAGCAATGGCATCTGGTATATCTGACCCAAGATGTAACTCAACTTTCCTTCTTCTTGTTCGATCAGCAAATTCACCAGACGATCATCAACATCAACATTCGGTTGTTCCCGTGAATACGGTGCGTTTTGGAATCTGTCTGGTTTGATGTTGAGTCTTCCACGTAACTTCAGAGCAATTGCTTCTTTGCTGCAATACAGTGGAGTGTATTTTTCGTTCATGGAAATACCTTTGCGAATCTACCAACATGATTTGCCATTCTCAACCACGATCTGATTTCTCTGCTTGTGTGATTGCCGGTGCTCCAAACCTTTTGAGCAGTTTGAATTGGCAATCTTGCATTTGCTGATTTTCTGTTGGCATCGTTCACGTGAGAGTACACGTGTTTCTTCTTTCGACGATGTTTGTCCTTTGCTCCACGATGTCTGGAGAACTCTACCTCAGTTTGAAAATGAGAAAGAAAAAACAAAACGATCACCTCTTGATTTTGAGGTTATTTGCTGACAGTGGGAGCAGTAGTATTTGTTGGTGCTGGCGCTGCTGTTGCTGGAGTTGATACTGGAGCATCAGGAGTCGGTGCAGCTACGACTGGAGTTTGCACTACTGGAGTTTGCAGTACTGGTGTTTGAGTGACAGGTGGAACAACCGGAGTTGACGCTACTGGTGTAGCTGGTGCTGGAGTCACTTGTACTGGCGTTTCTGTCACAGTTGGAGTTGGCACTGCCTGTGCTGTTGACGATATCGGTGCTGTTGCTACTGGTGCTGGTGCTGGCTGTGCTATTGGTATTGCCGCTGGTGATTGATTCGCAGGAGGTGCAGTCAAATTCACTTTGATAGGAGTTGTACCGTTCCATTTTGTTTCTGCCAATGGAAGAATATATCGTGGGTTGTTCAGAATCTTTGTGTTCAAGTGAGAAAGAGAATCGCCGATCCATCCTTCTTGACGTGGGAAGAATTTGTTTCCACGTTGATCGTAGAAATCAGCCATCACTTGATATTTCTGTGTGGTATCAATCTTGGTATTTGGAACAATAGTCATGTGAAGAAAAAGTGAATGAAGTGAACGAAATGAATCAGAGATCAGGTATTCTTCTGAGCATCACCGGCAGCAGCCAAGAATACATTCATGTCAACAGAAGTCACGCCAACTGTTCCTTGACTGTCTGGTGGTGTAACTCCGCCTGTTGCATAGTTTGTTGCTGTTCCAGGGAAAGCGATTGTATTGTTGGTGAAATATGCGATTGTGTTCACCAGTTGTGGAGTAAGTTCATGTCTGAAAACTGTTTTTGATGCTGTTCCACCTGCATCCAAAGTCACAGTGGCAATCAGATCAATTGCAAAATATCCACCAGAATCTACTTCATTCAATTGAGCACTCCAAACAATGTTTTCAGCAAGTGTTCCGTTGAGTTTGGGACGATTGATTGATTTGGTGATTGACATGATTGATCAGAAAAGAAAGAAACGAAATATAGTTTATTGTTTCACGTCACAGAAAATAGTTTCACGTTCCAGAAAATTGAAATGATCCTGCGAGAAATTGTGTTTTGAATGTGCTTTCGATGCGAGATCCAATGAAGTTTGCTGCTGGTCCAATCACATTTGATTGACGACTTTCTCTGAATGTAATCAATCCATTTCCTGTGTCTTGGATGACTTGATTTCCAAGTTGATTGCTTCCATAACTGAAACCAGATCCAAATCCTGAAGCAACACAAGTGAAACTTCCTGGATTCAAGGTGACTGGAGTCAATGACTGATACAAAAATCCACTGAACAATGTCACTGTACTACTCGAAGTGAAAAACAGATCAGCAATCGCGGTGTTCGATTGCAGTATATCACTGTCTGAACTTGTGCGTTGGAAGATCTGAACTCGAATACTTTCACCTGATGGAACAGAACTTGCACTTCCACTTGAAAATAATCCCAATGAAGTCACATTGATCTGTGAATTCACATCAAAATCAAATGCCAAAAGTTTCCATGATGTTCCAATTCCAATTGTGTTTGGCGCTGTGACAATCGCATTGAAGAAGTTGCTGACGGTGCTGTTTGTGATTGCATCAACTTGAAGCAATTGCAAAGTGATCGACACATCTTGAGTTGTCAACTGAAGTGGTGTTTTCTGTGCGCCAAAGAAAGTATTGTATCGATCTGCAAGTGATTGTCTTGTGATCAATGTCATCAGATTCTCCTCGGTTTCAAAGTGTTTACGCCGGTTGACAAACGATGACCAACTGTTCCAAGTGCAAAAGATCCACGTCTCTCAAGAGCACTTGATCTCATTCTGGTTCGTGGTGTGGTTGCACGATATGAATTGTTCGCTTTGCTCACGTTGCTCACTGCACTTGATCTTGTTCTGCGTCGTCCAGTCACAGTTGGTGTTGCAGGTGCCTTCGACTTGAACGCATTCTGCATTTTGTTTCTTCGTTCTGAAGCAAGAAATGGATCTTGTTTTCGATTCACAGAACCAAAACTTGGTTTCTTTGGTTTCGGTATTCGAGTTGGACTTGTCTGAGTTGGTAGTTTTCGTGGAGCAATCATTACACCTTCCAATCTTTTTTGTTGACCAAGATGTTCACCGAAACTCTTTGCTTGATTCAGAAATGGTCTTGCTGTTTTTGTCGATATTGATGCTGCCTTCCTCCTGAACAGATTTGCAAATGGATTCATTTGTGTTTCATGTGTTTGATCGTCAACTTCTTCGATTTCTGTTTGCGAATTTGTTCATTCTGTTTCCATACTTTTTTCTTCCAATTGATGCCGCGATTCGTCTTGCAGAATCAGCATCATGTCCATTCTTCTCAAGTGATTTGGTGAGATTGCTGAACCGTTTTCCTGTTCCGAGTTTTGGAAGTTTCTTTTTGAATATTGCAAGAGGTGAAACACTGAATTTGAAAAATGGATTCTTGCGAGTATATCCTTTGATCAATTTCCCTTTGCGAGAACTACTCTTGACTTTGATTTGTTGTTGATGTGACTTGCGTTGCTGTTTTTGATCGCCACCTCCTTTCAACAATTTGATTCCTTTGTTGATCAAAAGTGCTGAACTTGCTCCTCCAATTCCCAAGATCGCCAAACCAGCGAGTGCTCGTTTTGGATTTGCTGCAATCAGTTTCTTTGCTCCGCGAACAAGATTTCCTTCTCCTTCTTTCTCAATCAAATATTTTGTGGCGCTGAATCTGTCACCGAATGCACGAACTTTCTCTTTGGTTTTGAGAGCGTTCCCACCGAATCCACCTTTTTCAGATGTCATGCTCTGCTGCATTTTCAGTGGATTACCAAACGGATCATCAGGATCGTATTTGAATCTGTCAGAGTTGAAATATTCGTCTGTTCCTGGGATGTACAGTGTCTTACCTACTCCAAGCATACCAAGTGGTGGTGATGTGGCAATTTTTGCTGTCCAAGCACCAGAAAGTCCGATTTCTTTTGCTTTCTCTTGTATACGAAGTTGTTGATTCAATGCACTTTTCAGTTTTTGAACTCTGGATGCAATTTTGGCTTTTTGTTTGAGTTGATCACGACTCAAACCTTTCAAATGATCTGGTTCAAATGCCGTTTGTTCTGAAAGGAACTGATCAAAGTCATCCTTTCTGCTTAATTTTTTCGAGTATATCTTTTCTTTTTCTCTTGAATGTTCAATATATTTTCTTTGATGAAATGTTTCTCCTGGTTTCAATCCATATTCATTTCTCCATTTTTTGTAATCATCATGTAAACTTGTTCCGTTTGAATTTTTCTCATTCATCAATTTGATGATTCTCTTCTGAACATTTCGGATGCGTTTGACTCTGCCTTTGTCGTTGAATGATTGTTTTTTGAAAGATCTGTACGCTGCTCTCGCTTCCATCAAGTATTTCTTTTCTGAGATGAAATTTTTCTTCAAAACTCTTGGATTTGTTTTGGCAAGTTCAAGTATTCTGATTGCATGACGATCACCTGCTTGTGCCATCTGATGCAATGTTTTTTCGTAATTCTCAAGAGTCATGTTCTTTGATACCGTCTCAAGTGCTTTCATCGGCAAAGCAAGTATTCCACCAATGAAATGTCTTCCAAGATCCAAATGAAACTGTTTAATTTTTCCTGCTTTTGAACCCTTGTATCCTGCGACTTGGATCTTTCTGCTGACAACATCTGCAAGTGGACTCAAGAAATTTCGTTCTGAATGAAACGGATGATCTGAATTCTTGCCACTGATGAAACTGTATCCTTTGGCTCGTTCGAGAAACTCTTTTGGCAGCATCATCGATTTGGTTACTCCACCTTCAGCACCACCGTAACCAGGATCAAGATATCCTTCTTTGATGATGTTTTTTGCTGCTTTGCGACTTGTTCCATGTTGTTCAAGTCTGGCTCCGAGTGCTCTGGGAAGTCCTGATCTGACTGCTCCGATTCCACCAGAAACACCAGATCCGATCAGTACAGAACCTTTCGCTGTTCTGAGAATTTGTTGCTGACGCTTGACTTGATTGCTTGAATCTTTTTGATCAGTTCTCTTGGATTGAGTTTTCATTCATATCATTGACGTGTGAACATTTCCAGGTGTGAACATTTCCATCCTTTGACTGCTTTGAGTTTTCCATTTGCGACTTTCATCATGCCAGATGGATCGATGTTGTATTGTTCTTTCAAATGAACAAGTCCAATGCAACACATCTGTATACCATCAGGATCTGTTACCAAGTATTTCTTGCTCAAGTTGAATGACTTTTTGATATTTCCCTGTTTTATACTCACAATGTTGTTTGCTTCACGCTCTTTGACCAAGCGATCAACTTCAATCTGTTCTTCAGGTGTGATATCAAGTTTCACACAAGACCATCCGTGCAACTTTTTCCCGAATCTTCTGTTTCTTGGATTGACAAGTGGATACAGATCGTTTGAGTTCAAATTGAACTGATCCTTGACATGATCCATTCCGTAGATACAGATCTCAATACCTTCTGGTGAAGTCAATTGGTAGTGTGTTGCAAATGGAAGATATTTGAAATCTGGCAGCACATCCAATTCAACTTGTTTCACTCTCCAACCACGATGTGTTTTGCCGAATCTTTCCGAATTTGGACTACTCAGACTGTGAAGTGATTTTTCATTGCATCCTGTCAATCTTGCAGCTTCACCAATTCCGTAGCAACAAAAGAAGATCTTCAATTCATCATTCCAGACTTCATACTTGACTCGATCCATTGCATATCTTCTTTCTTTGACCACATAATCATCTTCGAGACTACGACATTTCCATCCTTTGTGTTGATTGGTGATGTTTCTTGCAACACGAATCAGACCTGAAGGATCAAGTTCTGGAGCAAGATGAATCAATCCGTATGTACAAAATTCAATTCCATCTGGACTTGTGAGAAGGTATCTTCCGTTTGATTTTGCGAGACTGAAAGCTCGTTGTGCTTCAGATTCTGGTGTTTTTCCAGCCTCAAGTTTCCGGATCATTTCTTTTTTGTAATTTTCATCACTCCACAATTTGTTCGCTTGTTCTCGGAGTGCTTCAGTTGTTCTGTATCCCAATGATTCTTCACTGAATTCAGTCTAGATGATCTTTTGAACGATTTGTTCTTTTGTTTCAAAACTCAAGTTGTCCCAATTTTTGATCTGTTCATACACTTCAATCAGTTCTTCTTTTCGGTCATAATTTTTGACAGAAGTGGGACTTGATGGAATACAAGTCAAGTTGTAACCATTTGGAGAAACACTTTCAAATGCTGTAATGAATGTCTCTTCAAGTTTGTTGAGATCTTCACGACTTAATTTGTCTGATGAATACAAACTGACAATTTGAAAATTTGAAGATCCATGTTTATTGATTGCTTGAGATATGACAGTATTTTTTGCGCGACAATGACGTGAAAATCTTTTCTCAAGAGATTTTGTGGTTTGTCCAATGTATAATTTGTCGTTGATCGAATTTTTGATGCAGTAGATATGGTACATTTTCTTCTTCTTTTTGCTGCTGAACAATGTATATATCATAACACACAAATTCAAAACTTTTCACAAAATCAACGACAAATCAAGACAATTGACAAATTTGTCTACGTAATTACCACACAGTTTGTGCCATTAAACGTCTAGGTGATGCCACAATTGGACACCCGTACGATAATCCGTACATTTCGTCCACCATTGGTATCTTTGACTTCTCATACACACGTACCATGATACTGGAATTCTCATTGCTGACACGTCCGTCATCTTCCTTCACATTTTTCATTTCGACGGTACTACCCATCGCAATTGATCCAGCACCTTCTTTCAAGAACACAATTCGGTTCTCTGGCAAGAATCGTGCTCTGGTCACGAATGGAGAATATGTGTACGTGCTTTCTTGAGGAAGAGTTGATTCAACGTCGTACAACTCGTTCACTTGCACAATAGGAGGCAGTTCGTTCAGTGCCAAAATGTTCTGTAGCATATCAATACCAACAGAACCAACTTGTGCTAATCCTGCTGCTTGACGAGCACGAACGATTGTAGATTGTTGATTTCGGAGATGGATCACAGAACGTTGGCTCATGGCAACAGCATCTGGTCTGTAACCATTCAGTTCGGTGTAGTTCAACACCAATTGCTGCATGGTTTCAATGCCGTCAGCGTTCACGTAATCAGTCCACTTGTTCAGATATGGAGTGGTTGTGTTTCCGGTATCAGTCAAATCTGCGGGGAACAACAATGCATCCCAAGGTTCATTCTGCTGACGGAAGTTCAAGTTGTACGAAACTTTGGTCAATGGGTCTGATGAAGTGCTGGTTGATCCGTAGCTCAATACTTCCCAACCCATTTGCAGATACTTGTCCATGATCCCATCAACAATACCTTTGACAGTACCGAACAAGTAGTTGACCAAAGCATCATTCAATGATTCAAATCGTCCAGTGGAAGGATCAACACCGCTCACAACATCAACACCTTTGTACAGTGCTTCAGTCATGATTTTTTGCATCTGATCTTGCATCCGAGTATCAAATATGTACCCTTTTGCAATGTTCAGAGCATCAACGGTCATCTTGTTGAATCCACCGTATCCAGTTGTTGGAACTGGACCACCCATTGCACGAACGGTTGCAATTGGACTGATGGTTTCAGTGATGTAGTAGACGAAATCTGCTGTGTTGAAAGTCTGAATTGGCAAATACTTTTCAAGAATGCCCGATCTCTGAATACGTCGGAAGGTGGTTTCATCAACCAGTTTTTCTGCGATCTTCGCTTGCAGTTTCTCTGTCAAGAAATTCGCAATGAATGCCATGTGAGATCAGGTAGAAAAGTGAAACGTGAAATAACTATTAAAATCTGTAGTCGAAAGTCATGCGACCTTTGAAAATATCGCGGATGTTGCCATCAAAATGTGGCAGATGTTGGATACGAACGGCTGGACTTTCTGTATACAACTCAATGATGTACGTTGGATACAAACTGAAGTCGAAAGAATGATTCGACAGACCGTAGATATACTGCATCTGAACACCAATATTCGCATTCGCTGGCAAAGCAAAAGCAGCATTCGCAGTCAACGTGATCTGTCCATTGGCGTAGTTGTATCCAGAGATTGTGCCAAATGCTGTATTGTTTGGGGCAATAGTTGTGCTGCTCAATGCAGAAGTTGCAGTTCCAGCTTTGCTGATTGCGTACTCAGTCTTCCCATCCTTGGAGAAGATGTACACATTACCAACACCATCATCCAAAGCGTACACAAAAGGAGAAAGACCGATACTTGCATTGATTGCGGTGGAAAGCAAAGTACCTGTGGTTGCAACTGTTCCATCCGTGGAAGTGACACTGACAGTCACACCTTGGACAGTGATCGAAACAGTGCTTGATGTTGCTGCTGCTGTGATAGCCAGAACAGTGTATGGCTCAACCAAATACAGAACATCACCAGGAATGAACACATACGGAACAGTCACTGTGATGATGTTTGTGCTTGTGGCGATATTGGTCAGCAATTTTGCTCTTGGTAAGAAACGCATATTGCTTGAAATATCCAAGCCGACAAAAAGACCTGCATCAACCGCAATTGTTCCTGAAGAATTCATACTGAGTTGGGCACTGCTGACACTCACACTTTGACTTGGTACGTGATCATGAGACGATACTGTTCCAAAAACGGGAGGATCAATTGCGAAAATTGTAGAACGAACGACGTTTGCCATTGATTACACTGGTGCGATGAGAGTGTTGTTTGCCAACATTGATTTGGCAATTTGAGATGCTTTGTCTTCAAAATGTTGTTCCTCTCTGAGTTCTTCCTCAGTCAGTTCTGGCTCGTACATATATCCGAAATTCACAACAGGAAGTTGTTTCAGAATCGAAAGCGCAATTTCCATTCCGTGCAATTGAGATACACCATCAACTCCATTTCGTTGACACATTTGACTGAAAGCAGCAAATCGTTCAGAGTCATTATTGAATTGACCCATCATGAAGTCAGCAATGAAAGGTGGAATCTGTTGATTGTCAACCAATTCCCACAGTTCAGTTTCGATTTGAGACAAACGATCATTCACTGCATTTGATGCTTTGAATTCAGCCATCTCTTGTTTCAGTCGAGCAATTTCTGCGTTTGCTGGAGAATATGCACTGTAGGATGCTTCATCTTCTTGTTCATCACTGTCATATTCAGTTTCGTCTTCATCTCCAGTCAGATAATCATCAATACTTTCACCACGAGCATCAATTCCCAAAATCAGAAGTTGATCAGTGGTTGATTCATCAAGACCAATTTGATCAGCAAGTGACAACACAAATTCATCAGTCGGAACGATTTCACCTGTGAGTACTGCCAAAATATCTTCTGGTTCGTTATCAGTCAGATCGGCAATTTCATGACACAATCCTTCGATATCATATTCTTCACCATCGAAATATTCGTCAGCACCAATTTCCAACAATGCAGCACCAAATTGATTTCCAACACTGAATTCAGCAAGAGAGTCTTCTTCTTCAACACCAAGAATATCAGCCACACGTTCATTGTGTTCTGCACGAATTCGACTGAAACAAGCATTCAATTCTTGTTCCGTGATTTGACCGTTCTCATACATCAATTGAAAATTTGCTGATGTATCACTCAGAAGTTTTGCTTCTCTTGCGAGAATTTGTTCAAGATTCATCGATTTGTTTTTGATTGATTTGAAGTTCGTTTGTTCAGGTGTCTTGCAATCACACCAAGAGTTGTTCCTGTTGCCAATCCACCAAGAAGTCCGGCAGCTTCAAGTGCATGATTGTTTGACTTTCTGATGATGTCCCCAGACCTTCCAAGTGCATATCCGATACCAGATCCAATTGCAGCGTCATTCACCAAGCTGTGTTGATATGGGTTTGTGTTCAGTTGTTGGTTTTTTGGTTTGTGTATTCGATTTTTTGAACCAAGTTTTCGACCCCTCTTGAATTCGGCTGAGGTGAAATTTGATTTTGTCGAGAATTGAGACAAGAAGATCACGTTTCGTCATGATGAGAATAGTATTATTTGCTTCACCGTTATTTGCTTCGCTTTTTCTTCCCACCATTCAGTGCACGGTAGCCAGCATATCCAGCACCACCAACAGCACCAAGAGCAGCAACACCAGCACCAATTTTTCCTGCGGGATGTGACCAGGCTTTTCCAGCAAGTTCAGAGGTGGTTTGACCCAAACGATTTGCTTTTTGTGGTAGTTCAGATGCCAACTTCTTCACTGATTCAACGTCACGTTCAGCAGCACCACGAGCACCACCAGATCTGGATTGAATGTCATCTCTCAACATCTCAGAACGAGATCCTTTGTAGCTTGGAGATTCAAGTTTTTTCGCTGATCGACGAGTTGAAAGTTCAGCACCACCATATCTGATACCAGCACTCAATGCACCAGCGCCAGCAACTCCACCAGCACCGATACCGATTTTTGCACCAAGACCCATGTGAGACTTGCGTTTCTTTTTGTCTTTTGCTCCAGGTTTGCGGAATTCAGCACGAGGTGAAACTCCACTTGTCAGTCTTTCGTATTCTTCAATGCTCCATGCATTCAGAGGGTAAGCCATCAGAAGTATTTGATTATTGATATGGTTTTCGACTCATCTGTACTGAGCCAATCGTTGATCTTTCTTTGGTTTCAATGCATGATACGCTCCGAGTCCAACGGCACCAGCACCAGCTACACCAAGAACACCAGCGCCGATCTTGCCTGTGTTTGTCTTCATCAGATGTTTTGCTCCCTTTCTCACACCATGCATTGTTGCTTTTCTTGGGACACCTGCTTTTTTATCAACATCTTTTGGCATGAGTCTTGGTTCGAGTTCTTTTCCTTCAATGATTGATTTCATTCGAGCATTGTTATAATTTCGATGTGCTGTATTGCTCAAACGATTGGATATTTTGTCACGTGATTTCTTTCCGACATTGATTGAAGATTCCACATCATGTTTTGCACCTTTCCAAACACGACCAACTTGTTCACGAGCACGACCAACGTGTTCTCCAATATGTTCGCCGATCTTGCCAATTTGTTCACCAATACCAAATTCGGCTGCTTCCATTTCGGCAATTGAAAACACAGCAAGCGGAACTTGATTTTTGCTGTAGTTTGTTTGTTTGAATGGACTTTGTTGCTGTTGAACTTGAGCAGCATAACCGGATGGTCCGAGATTCGGATTTCCACCTTGTCGTTGCATCAAACGTGGATCATTGCTATCTTCTTGAATCTGATCATCTTGTGACATTCCAATCAGATTCAGAACACGATCTCCCCAATCACTCAATGCTTTCATGATCAATTCTTCTTTGTTGATTTCCATTTGATCTTGATCACAATCAAAAATACACATCAAGATCATCCACAACTTGTCACAGAGATCTTGATATTGCAATTGAACCTGTTCCAAGTCATCATTTGATTGTTCGAGATCGTCAAATGTCAATGTTGGAGATCCTGTTTGTCCTGGAAGTCGTGGTTGTTGATCTGGATCAACTTCACCACTATACAAAGACAATCCTGCAATTGCTGGTGTTGGAGTAAGCGACAATTCACGAATCATATTTGAAACGATGTCCAAACCAGGTGAAACAGTTTTGACTATGTTCCGTTTCACTTTCTCAATTGCGTCACTTGATTTCACAACAACCTGATCAGCAAACAAACCCAACTTTCCAAGCAGATGTTTTGCTCGTTTATTTGGTAGATTGTCTTCTGTGATCACTTCCAAACGAAATGGAGCTTCAACTGCTCCGAGTGTTGCTGCTGTGGTCTTTGTGTGATTGTCCAAAAGTGGAATTGTTTGACCTTCATCGAACAATGTATTGCTGTTTCTGGCGATCTCTTGAAGTCTTTCTTTGGAAAACGTATGAACCTTGCGATTGCTGTCACGATGAGTTCCTTCAACAAGTATCAAACCTCCAGTGACAACAACGTCATCTTCAAAAGAAAAATCAGATTGAAGAAATCCTCCGTCGAAGAAAACAATTTTTTGCATGATTGAATTGACTTGAAGCAAGTCTGATAATCAGTGTACAAATGAAATTTCAAAACAACTCAAATCAATGCATTCTGTGAATATCAACAAATCCAAATTCATTCGTCAACGAATCGGTGAAAAGATTCGTGAAGCGAGACTTGAAAAAGAATGGAGTCAGCGACAACTTTCTGAACCGTTGTTCTGCAATCAATCAATTGTTTCAAGATACGAACAAGGACAGATTCGCAACATTGACATTGAGAAGTTGATTCAATTTGCAGAAGCTCTTGAAAAACCAATCGTTTTCTTTTTGTCCGATTTCACCAAATAATCCGATATTCATGCCTCAAGTTCATGTTCGGAGTTTTCAACGCAAAGGAAAAACTGTCAGAGCGTTTGATCGAAGAAACAAGAACAAGAACAAAAACTCTTCAGCAGTCAAAAAAGCAGTGATTGGTGCTTCAGTTGCAGCAGGAGTAATCGGAACAAGTGTAGCAACATATCTTCTCTTGAGAAAACGTTTCATTCACAATCTGGATGTTGCAGCACAAAAGATGACCGCCGATCCAAATGTTGGTGAGAAATTGAGTGATGCGAAACAGAATATTGTGTTCACGTTTGGTGGTTTTGCAAAAGAAGGAGGAAATATCAACGAAGCATCGACATTGAACAAAGCAATCAAAAAAACACTGGGAACTGAACACGCAAACAAAACAGAATTTCTTGTGATGAAACACAACTGGTCATTGGATCGACCATTTGAATGGTTTCAAGAAGGAAGCAGACTTCAACAAAACTTCAGATATTTCACAGCACTTCCAAAACCAACATTGACTGCAATTGCGAAAGGACAGAATGAAGAATCAATTCGACAAGCACAAATTGTTTTCAGTTGGGCGAAAAAGAATCCTGACAAACAGATCAAGTTAATCGGAATCAGTGCAGGTGGTCAGATTGTTCAGGATATTCAACACATTTTGAAACAAAAAGGAATCCATGCTGACACAGTCACAATTGGAAACTTTGATAACAAAATGCATGATGCTTCAAGTTCATTGAATTTGTTGAACAAGCATGACTTGTTAGTGAAACCAACTTTTCCAAGAAATGCGACATTTGTCGATACAGAAAAACAAGATGACATTGGATACAATCATCTGATTGATTCATTACTTGTGACAAGAGACAAAACAAATCCCAAGATGTTTCATCGTCATACAAAAGCAATCGATCCATCGATCAAACATCTGAAGTTGATCTGAAAATCAAGTTGATCAACGTTTTCGTTTGTTGCTGTCGCTTTTCTTGTTTTTGTTCAATTGATCTCGAATCAATTTGCCAGTCAATGCACCGGCAGCACCAAGTGCAATTCCTTGTCCGATGTTTTCACCATGTATTCTCAACAAGTTTGGTTTAATCAATCCTTCCTCTGTTCTAATCAATCTTCCATTTTTGATGAAAGGTTCAAATTGTTTGTCAAGTGAACGAATTTTGTTTTGACCATATTCTCTTTCTTCATCAGTCAATGAAGGATCTTTCAAATATTCATGCAATTTTTTGTAATTTTGTTCCATTCCAGAATCATTCAATTTGATTTGTTGATATGCTGAACCACCAACACCAATCAATCCACCAATAGCAGCACCAGCCAATCCTTGTCCAAGAAATGAAGTTGATCCGTGTTTGCTTTTTCGTTTCATTTTGTCTTTTGCGCCGATCTTCCGAAATTCAGCAACATTTGCACTTGAGAATGTTGATTTCTTGTTTTCTGGTCGCAATTTGTATTTCTTCAAATCATTGCGACGGGATCTGTATTTCAAATATCCTGAAGCAGCACCAATCCCAGCACCGAGTATTGCCCCTGGAACAGTTACACTTCCAATTCCTTTTGCCAAATATTGAATATCACTTGGGTGTCTTAGATGGTGCCTTACATATTCAAATGCAGAAGGAGCAACCAAAGCAGCACCGGGTAACGTGCCAACACCAGCGCCAATCAATGCTCGTTTCAACACGGGTTCACGCATTGTGACTGTCTTCTTGCCTTGTTTGTCTTTCTTGTCACCAAAGAACCCCAAATCATCTTTGTGATGACGTTTGTGTTTGTCTTTTGCGCCTATTGTACGGTTGAACTCAGCAGCAGAAGAAGTATTGAAATGAGACAGAAAAAACATTGATGAAAATCCCTTGAGTTGTGGGTATTGAGTATTTGTGTTGATGTGTACTGACTTTTTACCTCTGAATCTTGACTTGATTTTGTTGCCAATTTTCTGAAATATATTTGTTTTTGTTGGTACATAAGTTGGCAGATATTTTCCAACTGCATTGTGCATTCGTGTACGCAAGTTTGATTCTTTCCGTGTTAATTTGATTTTGTCAACTATTCTCTTTCGTTGTTCTGGTGAGTTCTTTTCAAGATCACCACTTCTTGAGTGCTTCATTGCTGCTCTTTGAGAATTGATTGAATTATCAAAACCTTCTGCTTCAAGAAATCCCTTTCTCAGATTCAATTTGATTTGTTTGGATTGTTTCTTCAGTTGATCGTGTGTGATATTTGGTGTTGAAAGCTGAATTTGTTCAAATAACTTCGGATATTTTTCAATGTGATCAAGCTCATGAAGTCTTTTTCCGAAAAAGTGTTTTTGAATTGGAGTCAATGTTTTCCAAGTTTCCTGAATATTCTTGCGATATTGTCTTTGTGATGGAGCATTTGTCATCAACGTGACAGACATTTTTTGCAACCCTTCATTACCATGAGTTTCCGCAGCACTATTCACCATCAAACCAATTCCACCGACAATCAATCCTGCTCTCAGAAGTTTCTGACCGATACCATGTTTTCGCTCTTTTCGTTTATGTTTGTCTTTTGCTCCCAGTTTGCGAAACTCTGCTGTACGTGATTTGTTTGTAATCATATATTTGTGATGGATCAGAAAACGTTTCTTTGATGTTTGATTCTCAGTTCCTCAATATCCTGTTCATCGAATCCAAGTTCTTTGAGTTTGGGAATCACATCAAAGTTTGATGCTTTCATCATGTACAATCTTTCTTTTGCTCGATATGCTTCACGTTCTGCTTTCGAGATATTTGGATCTCGCATTGCTTTTTGAATCGAATACAGAACTCGATCTGCACTTCGTTTTGCTTTGTCTCCAGTTGCAGTTCTGTTTTCAAAGAAATCATTGAACACATTGTCTCGAAAATCATTATCAATGATCCGTGATTGTTTCATCACGTATTCTCTGGTCATTGGACTAACACTCATCAATGACTTGATTGGATTCTGACTTGTTTTCAAATTGAACTTGAATTGTTTGATTTCTGAATTCAAGTTGCGAGTGTTTGTTCCATGTTTCTTTGTCATCATCAGTTCCAACTCTTTCTGTGTTTCAGGATAGTCAATGATTGATTTCTTGAGTGAATTGAAGAATCCTCGTTTGATTTGTTTCTGAGCGAATTTCGGATTGAATGGAACAAGAGAACTGACATTCTTCGGTTTGTTCGACTGAAGGATCTTGTGTCCACCCAGTCCAAGTGCTGTCAATGATGCAATAGTTCCTGCACCGATCAGAAGTGATTTTGTTTTGCTTCCCTTCTTTGAATTGTTTCGGTCATACTCTCGGATCGATCTGCCTTTTCTCAAATATCCTTTGACATGAGATTTGTTCATCAGAAGCTAGACATGAAAGAAACAAAACGATTTCGATTACAGAAACGAATCAGATCATTGTGTTGTGAATAGTCTGCTCCGTGTTTCTTTTCATCTGGTTGATTGACTTTTGATTGTTTACGTTTGATTTTTCCTCCATGTTGTCGTCTATTGACTTTATCGAGTTTTGTTTTCAATTCTTGCTCACGTTTGAGTTTCGCAAACAGATTGTGAAAGTCATTTGTTGTTTCCTCTGCAATTTCTTCTTCACTCTTTGGATGAACAAGATCGTTTATTGCATCTCTAGGATCAAGAACATCAGCCACAGGATGCTTTCTCAACAGAAATGCTCCAGTACCAAGTCCAGCACCGACAGCAGCACCAATACCGACATTTCTCAAAAGATGATTTGACTTTCGCTTGTGTTTGTCTTTGGCTCCGGTTGTTCTGGAGAATTGACTGAGCATGAATGGGGAATTTGGAAGTGAACAGAATGATTCAAGAAGCGAGTCACTTTTGACTTGTCCTGATGTTTTCCATTGGATGTACGGCAATGCTTCTTTGATCAAACGATGCCTTTCCTGAGTAGTTGCTTTGCGTTTTCGATGTATGGAAAAGAATTGTCGATCAAATTCTTCTGCTTCTGCTCGGTATGCAGGTGTATCTTGATATGAATGTTTCCTTCTGATTGCATCTTTCAAATCAGAATATTTTGATCTTGGAACAAATTCACCTTTCTCATTTTCAAAAACTTCAGCCTGCAATCTACCTTTGTCATCAATGAAAGGATATCCTTCTCCAGAAGCATCAATAGCATCAAACAGTTGTTGTGTTCTTGCTTTTCTCACTTCTTGTGTCATTTTCTCTTTGACAGAACCTGTTGCTTTTCCAAGATCTTCTCTTCGTTTTCTTTCTCGAATGAAAGAACTTCTGGTTTCGCTGAGTTTGTTTGTATGATTTCTGATTCGATTCAATGTGTTTTTGAACAGATCCTCATCTTCTTTTTCATACATCTTGTATTGAGGAAGTGATGATCCTTTTGATGATTGATTTGATGTCAAATCTTTCAAATTCAATTCTCTTCTTGCTTTGTTGATCTCTCCAACTTTTTTCAAATATTCATCATTGTTTGATTGAATAAATGATGCTTTCTTTGATTCAACACCGTAGTATGTTGAAGACAATTCTTTTTGTTGTTCGTCAGTCAATTTGTTTCTTTTTGGAAAAAACTGTTTGGCTTCCTCTGTCTTTTTGATGAGATTTGAAACTTTGTTGTAGGGATCCATGAATCCTTTCTGAAACTCATCGTATTCCAAATCAATGTTCTTGATGTGATGATCAATCTCTTCATCGGACAAGTTTTCAATTCCTTCAGTTGGAGTTTGATTCAAAATTGAATTGTTGATTTTTTCATCAAAACCATCTGTTGAAATTTTCAGACTTTTCAAAGTTGTGTTCTTTTTGGAAGCAACTTGTTTTGCAGAAATTTCACCAGGAACAGTGTTTGCTACTGGATGATTCACATACACAACTTGTGGAGGTGAAGTAACATTTGGTCTTTCATTAATCCGACTCAGAAAATCACGAAACATTTCACGATCTGCATCAGTCAGTCCACTTTTCTGATGATTCAGTTTTTCAACCAGATTGTTCAATGGAGTCAGATCCATGTAAATGTTTGGATTGACATGAATGTTTGGTGGTGGAGATACTTCATGTCCATTTCCCATCTTTTCAGCAAGTCGATTGATTGCTTCATGAATTTCAGATGAATTGGTCTGTGGCAATGATTTCTTTCCCAACAAGAATCCAGCACCAGCGGCACCAGCAATACCCAATCCAGCAACACCACCAAGTGCAGCAGACTTCAAATCAATGTGACGTTGATGAGGTTTGACTTGTTTTCCGTTTCTGACAAATCCTTTGATATTGATCGTTTTCTTGCTGAAATCAGTATCTCCAATTTGAGACAAAAAGATCATTTGTGTTTGATTGAAGATGAACGTTGCTGTGTTTGTTGTTGTACTTTCATTGCCTGTTGAAGTAATGATTTCTTGCTTTGTTTTGGAGTCTTCATCAGTTTGTGTACCAACAATGGAGTACCAATACCGACAACACCACCAATCAGACCACCAACCAATCTGAATTTGTTTGTTCTCATAGTATTGTCAGGTTCAAGTATTCTTTGGTGAAGAATATCTCCAGCAACATTTTCGTATTCTTTTTGTGCTTGAGTTGCATGATAATGAGCGTGTTCAAATGGAACACCTGCTCGAACGAGTTCTTGATATGCATCTTCAAATACCTGACGTTTGCTCTGTTCAATGAGTTGTTTTGCTTCTCGATGTTTTGGTATTGTTGCTACACGTTTCCCCAGGACTTGACCAATCATTGGAGCAGTTAATGCAACAGGAAGACTGATTGCAGCGACCTTGAGAAATTTTTGTCTTCTGGTGGATTGAAGTCTTTTGTGTTTATCTTTCGATCCAATCTTGCGTGAAAAGTGTGAGAGTTGAAACATGATCAACGTTTTGATTTGTTTTCTTGTCTTTTTGACTTCTTGTTTTTCTTCATTTCTTGCAATGCTCGAATCATTAGAAATTGAGTTCCACCAAGTGCAGCAGTGCCAAGAGCAAATCCACTTTTGCTTCCCAAATCTTTCGCTCGAATCATTTCATCTGCAAGTTGTGCATTATTGTGATATTCCGTGATTCCTCTTTTTGCAAACTGTTGTCGTTTGATATCTTCCGCAATATTGCTTCCGATGGATGGAGCAGAAAGAGCAATTGGTACTGATGCCAGATTAAGTGCAACTCGATTTTGTACTTTTCTTTTTGCTTTGTCTTTTGATCCAAGTCGTCTTGAGAAATGTGAAAGCAACAACGGTTGGTGAAAGCTGAATTGAGCTTTGCTTTTGATTCTTTTCAAATGTGTATCACGAGTATATCCGACACTTCCCAAAGCAATTGTTGCTGCTCCCAATCCAAGTCCGATCCTGTGCCCAATTATTCCACGATTTTCAATGAAATGTCTTGCTCCTGCTTCAACTTCAGATTCATTGATTGGCGGAATATTGATCGTTCCATGTTCTGTCAGGTCATCGAAATTTCTTTGTACTTCACGTGCCCAATATAATGCTTGTTCAGGTGGAAATCCTTGTCTCATATACTCCGTTGCAAAATCATCGTATGCTTTCTGACTATGAACAGTATGTTCAGCTTTTGATTGATCAACAAGTCGAGTTCTGATCTGTTCCAATTGAAGTCTACTGAGTTCTCTTGCTTTGTTCTTTGAGAGAATTTTTGCAGTTTCCTTTCCAAGAAAAGGAAGATTGCTTCCAAGTACTGCTGAACCAAAAAACAAGCGATTGGCTGTGATTCTGCGTTTGTGTTTATCTTTTGATCCCAATGTTCTTGAGAACTTGACAACAATTGGTTGACTGAATTGACCTTTCAACTTCAGAATATTCAGTTTGTTTTTCACGTTTTTGATCAACGCATTCTTTTCATTCCGACTCAATCCATACTTCTTGTGATTCTGAATTACATGAAGATCTGTAGCCAATCCAGGAAACAAAGTTGAAGCAGATCCGCGTTTGATTCGATTCAGATTTTTCAATCTTGGAATGATTCGTCCTTTGCCTGATATTGATTTGTCAAATTCAGGATCATCAAGTGTCAACGGAGATGTTTTGTTTCTTCCAGCTGATTTGGATCGATCTTTTGCAAGTTTGTCATCGATATTCTGTTCTTTTTGTTTTTCATCACTATTGATAATATTGTCAAGTAAATCTCTTGCTTTTTGTTGATTTGATCTGATTTCGCCGATCAAATCATCCATATCACCATTTGGTCGATAATTGTCAGTCAGCATTTTCAATCTTTGTTCTGCCTCAGTTCTCATTCGATCATTTTGTTTTGATTCAATGTAAGCAATACTTCCAATTCCTGCTCCAAGCAAACCAATTCCCAGTCCTGCTTTGATCCATTTGTTTTCAAGTATTCGTGATCTTTTTGTTCGTTTGTGCTTATCGTGTGCTCCCAGTGTTCTTGAGAAGTGTGAAAGAAATATCGGTGTTTGGAACATGAAATGAAAATGTGTCAATTTCTGTGAAAGAAGTTCAATCCTTTTGTTGTCAGATATCTCATTGTTTTCATGTTTTGGATTTCATGTCTGGTATTCTGACCAATATGATTTTTCAGAACATACGGTATTTGAAGTTTCTTTGCAATTTCAGATTTTGCACTGTCTGGTAGTTTCACTCTCATGTACACTTCACGTTCCCTGTTCGGAATTTCTTCATTTGTGAATTCCAATTGTTTTTCATGATTTTCCAATTCATGAGAATGATGCGTCTTGTAATACAATGCATTATCAATCACATGATGAAGTTCTTCACCTGTCAGATGGGTTCGATCTTTGTATTGATGAGCAATGTTGCCAGGAACAATTACTCCCAAATGAGTTTCTGAAGTTGGTACTTTTTTCGTCTCTGACACTTGTTGATTGTGATTTTGCTTGTGATGCAAGTATGCGGCAGCACCAGACAATGCTCCAACTCCAGCAACAGCACCACCACCAATCAGAAGTTTTTTGGATCGTTTCCGTTTGTCTTTGGCTCCAATTGTGCGTGAAAAAAGTTTCAGAGTTGGATTGATTGTTGAAAAATGTGAAAGATGAAACATTGTGGTCATTTCAATTTGAAATCGGTTTCCTCAACAACAACTGTGTGACGAATTGAAGTTGTCTTTGCAGATTCACCAGATCTTCGTATTTGTAACTGAACAGATATGCAGCACGAGATTGGGCTGCTGTTCGTTTGAGTGAAGGATTTCTCACCATAAGCAAATCAAGATTCACATTCGTCAATGAAATGCGTTTGTTTTCTGAAGCAATCCGTTTGCTTATGTGTTCAAGATCATCAAAAATCTCTTGATATTTTTTGCGAGATATTGGACTCTCAGATCTCAAAATCTTTTCAGCATTCTTCAGATTGTTTTGATAGTCTCCAACTTTGATGAACATACTTTGACCTGATTTGTTTTTTGCAAAGTATTGTTTCCTGATTTTTCTTTCTATATTTTTGTCTTTCAGATATTCGCTGACCAACTCAGGATTCGTGTCAAACAGATCATTTTGAAGTGACTTCAGTTCATGATAGTACCCATCTTCATTTTGCATTCCAATATTCTGACGCAATGTGTTTTGGATTCCGTCGTAACTATCAAACAATGATCTCATCTGTGGTGAGTTGTCAATGAATTGATCCAAGGTCACATTGTCTGGAAGCACAAAATCACTCAGTTGATCACGAAGACTGTCTCGTGTTTGATTGATTGTGTTTTGAATTGCAAGTTGTTGTGACATCAAAAGACTGTTGTTGTCTTCGATTTGATTGATCACTTGGTTCAACTTTTGAGTATCATCCAGATATGATTCCAACAATCGTTCTTTTGCTTGAGGTGTTGCTTCACTGAATTTGTTGTATCTTGCAATATTTTGTTTGATGGTTTCGATTCGATCAGAAATAACAAGACCTTGAGGTTGTCGTGGATTAACACTTCGAGCAAATGATTGGATCTGATCTGAAGCAGAAACAGTATTCGATACTTGCATGTCAATCTTCTGTTTCACTGATTCACTGATCCGCCGTTGCATTTCAGAGTAATCAACATCGACACTCAATCGTTCTGGTATCTGAAGTGGAAGCAACGATTGTGGATCTTGTTGTGTTGCGATATCCAATATCTGAGATGCAGGTAGCAACAAAGTTCTGTTTCCTTCTTCTTTTCCGACTGGGAGAAGTGTTTCACCTTGTTCTTTGGCTGCTTGTATTGCTTTTTCAACTCCTTTCTCGGCGATCATTTGACCAGCTTGTTGAGCAATGCTTTGTGGTTCGACAATTGGAATCTCATGAGCTTCAATAAATCCACCGATGCGTTCACGTGATTGCAGAAACATTGCAGTCATGATTGCTGTGCCGAGAATACCACCTGCTGCCCACTTCGCAACATTGTCGTGAAAGATGGAATGATGAACTGCTGCGAGTTTTTTGTTCACATCATCTTCATTGACCGGAGACAGATAGCAAGCACAATATGGATGACACGCTGGCATCAATGTTGGATCTCGCAACAAGAACTTCAATTCGTACACACCAGGACCCAATCCGTGTTTGTTGTCAGTTGCTCGATCCTCACATCGTTTGCAAACAGCACCACGAGTCTCATGTTCAAGTGAGTTGTTGAATTTGACGTATTGTACATTGTGATCAAGATAGTGACTCACACGACCAAGATTGTATGCATGAGTCAATTCTGTTGCAGCAATACGATGTGCTGCTCGCCAATCATCATTCTTCGATTCGTAGTACTTGATTGCCTGATCGAGATCATTGATTGTGAATTTCTCAATTCGATCTGGATCAATGATTGGTTTGTTTTGTCTTGCAAGTGATTTGTTGATTACTTCTGTCTGATGACGTTTGCTTTCGCGGATCAGTTCTTTTTGTTCGTCTGTCAGTTCGTCTGTGATGTTTTGATTTGCAATTGTCGGTGTATTTCGGTTGATTCGTGATTTTGGTATTGTTTGTCGTTGTTGTCGTCGTTGAATGCTTTCGATTTCGTTTTCAATATCTCCAATCTGTTGTCCAACTTGAGTCTGCCTACTTTTTTCTTGTTTTGATTTTGATTTCATTTTGTCCAAACGTTGAAATTCATTTCTCAGAGAAGGCAACTTTCTTTGTAGTTCTTCAATCTCAACCTGTGAAACTGGTTCTTGTGGTTGTCGTCTGAATCTCTTGATTTGAGATCGAAGCTCCTTCAGTCTTTCTTCGATTATTTCCTTTTCTTCTTTTGTTTTTTGTACATCTTCCAATTGTGATTGATAATATTTCTCTCTGTTTTTCAGTTTTTCAAGTTCAGGTCTTTTGTCAGCAGATTTTTCAAGTTCTTGTTTCTTTGTTCTCAGATTCTCAACTTTCTTTTTGAATTGAGCATCATCCTGTGAATTCAGCAATCCACGAATCTTTTGTAGCAACAGTTTGTCTTTGTTCATGTTGGTACTTTTCAGAAAATCTGGAATTGATTTCTGAAGACCAATCTGTTTCTCTCCCAGTGTTGCATCTGTTTTTTCGACTTGAATCGTTCTGTTCTTCAGGTGATCTTTCAGTTGTTGGTTGTATGCATCGATCTTGTCCTGGGGAACATCAGAGATCTTGCCATTCAGCAAACCAGCAATTGTGTTGATCCGATATTTCAGATAACTCTCACCAAACTTGGTTGACTGCAATGGAACTTCAGATGAGATCTGATCCAGATTCGATTCTTGTTCCTCAACTCGTTGTTTGATGTTTTTTGCACGAAGATTCAGATCCAATTCCTCACCAGATTCAGGATACTTGTGATTTGCTCGTTGTTGTCTATATGCGTTTCGACGTTGTTGATATCGTTGGGCTTTCGCTTGTTGTCGATCCTCTTTCCGTTGATCGACTTCCTGTTTGCGTTGTTGATCACGAAGTTGTTTTTCTCTGGCGCGATCTTGTCTTGTTTGTTCTTTCTGATCGAGCAGTGTTTTGTTTGCTTTGTATTTTGGTCGTTCAGACTGACTGACTACCGGTTCATAAAGTTCTCTTTCACGTGAAAGACGTTCTGCTTTCCTTTCATTGATATCAGATGCAAGTTGTTTCGCCGGTTTCACCTTCACTCTTGGAAGCGACACATCATTCTGTTCTGGATTCAGATCAATCTGTTTTTCGATCTGTTTTTCGATCTGTTTTTTTGATCGTGGTGATCCAGAGGTCTTTGATCCAGGTGTATTGGATCGAATGAACTCGTTAGTCAATGTTGCTCGTTCCTGTTCTCGTTCTCTGATCCGATCACGAATTGCATTTTCCTGATCGATCATCTTGGAGACAAATTGTCGTCGTTCATCATTTGTTGGAAGTCGTCGTTCCTTTTTTCTGAATGCTCGATCAACTTCATCTGCTGTGTTACCGCGTTTCATTCTCTCGATTGATTGCAACTGATCACGATCAGATTGATCTGCCGCTTCGATTCTTCCCAATTCCACATTGAACTGATCTCGTGTGATTTTCTTCTTTCTTGCGAACGTAATCAGATCACCAGATTGGAAACGAGATGATGATGATCTGTTTTTGATTCGATTGTGGTTTCCGATCTCTTTCACATCATCAAGAGCATGATCGAATCCCAACTGCCACGATCTGTTCCACAAGTTCCACAATGCATTGCTGATCGTCAGATACAAGTTTGTCTGTTCGATAGCAACAACGGATCTCATTCCTTGCTTCAGTTCATTGTCGAACTGAGTGAGAAGTTGTTGTTGCTTCTCGATGATCGATTTGGTTTTGTGCTTGCTTCGCTGTTTACTTCGCTGTTTCCTGAAAATCTCTCCATCACTGAGTATGAAGTTTGTCAACATGAGGTGTATTATTTTTGTCTGTGGAGTATGATGGAATCGCAGTTTTCAGCGAAATTCCATGTCAGAAGTCTCCAAATTGTCTGAAATAACGATATCTGAATTATGGCAGAAATACTTCGTTCACAAGTTGAGACAGTATTCAACATCACCAAAATATCAATACTGGGTTCTGATAACCAAAGCAATCAATGAGTCACCTGTTCAAACTTTGGTTCGCGGTGAAGAAATATTCAGGTTCGTTTTGAATAAGTACGGAAGTGATCTTGAGTTTGCTTCATGTTTTGAACTTCAGATGATCTGTTGTACTTCTTGGGCTTTCAAAGAAAAGATTATTGATGAGGATACATTTTGTGACTTTCATCAAAAATCAGAAGATTATGTTCATATCAATGCATTCAGATCACAATCGAATGAGGAAAATGTTGATGAAGATGAAATGACTATGAAATCAGATTGCGGAGGCTGAAACGTTGATATTGCGTGATCAGCCAGTGGACTCTTAATCCATTGGTTGCGGGTTCAAATCCCTCGTCACCCATTGAACATCCACAGTTGAATCGTTTCA
>Ga0116231_10002190_pt1 | contig 40883 bp, 34 predicted proteins | sample S1TSphgellanicum_2_FD_89695 | JGI IMG/M metagenome (GOLD analysis project Ga0116231, IMG submission 89695) | Host-associated microbial communities from peat moss isolated from Minnesota, USA - S1T2_Fd - Sphagnum magellanicum MG | ecosystem: Host-associated > Plants > Peat moss > Unclassified...
AGCACTAAGGGTGCTCCAACTATGCACTAACCACTTTGTGTGGGTTGTGTGCAGGCCCGTGTGAATGAGTGAAGCTTGTCAACTCTTCCTAGTCCCATCCCGGAGCTCCAACACACCCCTCTACACCTCAAAATGTTGTGAGCTAGGGAGCGTGCTCCGACTCCTCCTTCTTCCGCTGTTTCCTACTTGGGCTCACATTTGAGCCCTTTGAGGAGTTGGGAGTGCGTCAAGGAGGGTCATGTTCTTATAGAATGTCCTTTTATTGATAAATATGTACAGTATGCAATGGATAATAATTTCAAAACCAAAATAAAAACTGAGTTGAATATGGAAGAAGAGTACAACTTAATGATCATGAAGTGAAACATTGCAAACGTTGTACAACCACTAAACTATAGAAAAATTAACCACCTTAATAGAAAGGCGTGAAGTTTGGAAGACTCATGATGTTAAGGTGCCTCAACTAATCAAACAACCACATTTTTCTCCTGAAAAAATTAAGATGATTGCAACCTGTCTTACTTTGAATGGTGCAAAAACTACAACCCTTATATGTAATGGATCTCTACCTAGAATGTGGAACAAACAAATGGCAAGCAATGTAACTCAACAATTTAGTAGTGTATCATTTCATGATGAAGTAATTGATATTGTTCCATGGTTTCTTCTAGCAATTAACAACACAATGCGTGGTACAACCATAGAAATTGCATGTAGTAGAGCAAGTTTGTGCTTGTTAATGAAATAAAATATCCAATATTTGTAAAGAATCTAGGAATTCCTACAATACACTAATGGAGAATTTTCCTTTGCACAATCTAATATATATTGAACCTATTGTGACCACACAAAAGAATTATTCACACGGTACAATTATAATACCAATTAGCTTTGTACTAAGGAGACTTGTAGTAGTAGATCCTTATGTAGATGTACCTTTACATTTAACCACAATAATACCATTAGATAGTAAAATTGTTACTAAATCAGTACCACTAGATCTAGGATGTGACCCTTCAAAACCTCTAGGAGGTGTTGCATTAACATCTATGCAAAGTGTAAAACCTTATTTTAGGCCTTATAGGAGACCTTTTAACTATTTTGAATATAAGAAAAAAATTATTTGGATTTTCACGTACAAATATTCAAAGCCATTATCAAAACTAGTTTGTTCAATTTTACATTGAAAGACAATGCATTAGATCAGTGTAATAACTACATGCGAAATCATCCAAATTTGTAGATTCGTAAATTTAAAACAAGTTTTGTGTAGATGATAATGAATAATGCAGAATGATGATTAAATGTATTTGTAACTTAATAATCTTAAACAAAAGTCAATAGAACGAGTGGAGTTGTATTACCAAAGGTTATTAAAACTAGCAAATAGTTTGCAAACTCCTACAATTGATAATTTTCATCATGACTATGTTCCAATTTGGATTACAATTTTATTTGTGTATTGTTATAGGAAGGATGAAACAAAATACTCTACAACATCACAAGGAATTTACACTAATGTGTGAAGCACAAAATTTGTTATCTATACTATAGACTTCAAGGGCATGGATTGTAGTTGTGGAAACCATATATTTGTAAAGCAAAAATGTATTGTACAAATTGTCATCATAAAAACCATATTGTAAAGATGTGTAAAAGTAAAAAGGAGAAGACATTTGCAACTGCTATTGAAGCTATTGCACAAGTTGGTGAACCTTCGAAACCATTAAATTATCTTTGTCATATTTATGGGATAGTGGGCCACAAATTGATGACTATTTGAAGTTTGGTGAAATGCAAACCATGTTTAAGAACAAAAGGAGGTAAAATCGTAGAAAATAAACATATAATTTTTAGGTAAAAGTTGTTAATGTTTGAATTACTAACATGGTTAATGTTCATGTGACCATTCAAAGTAAAACAACAAAAGACTAGGTGTTCAAGGATTGGGAACCAAGGAAGAACAAAACGACAACTAATTAAGAAGCAAAGGAGAAGTTGAAAAAATTTATGGTGGAAACCATACGTACAACAGATGTAAGTAGTTGGTCCACCATTAACATACCTTCTATTACAACAAGAGAATGGACTACCAGTTAGGTTGGGATGCCAAGTTTAATAGAACTTGTAGAACCAACAAAAACATAGGATGTACCTTCTACCTCTCTAAGTAAACTTATATATGTAGACAAATAGTAAAGGATATTAGTAAACAAATGATGGAAACCAATTATTATTGAACCTTGGATAGTTACTAAAAATTGCACTAGACCTGAAAAAATATTTGTGTTAAAGATTAAAATCAAATAAACCATAGACAAATACTAAGCCCATTATCAAAAAAACAACCATATTAGAACAACAACAATTGTTGTAAATAATTATATGGTTGTTATTTGAACACAAATAGGAAAAAACACTATTGACGATGTACTTTTGGATGGAAAGTCATGGGTAAATATCATCATAAAATAACTGATAACTAGGTTAAGGTTCCTTAGACCTAAACCTACTCCTTATAATCTACGAATGGAAGATCAAATAATATCAAAATCAATAGGATTGATCAAATTTCTAAAAATGTATGTGCTTGGTACACCTTACATAACCAACTTTATAGTCCTATAGGACATTATTGTAGATTATAGTTATTCCATGTTGTTGGGTATATTATTATAATGGTATCACAAATGAAAAAGAAGACTTGATGTTTACAAATCAACTTGAGTTGTTTTCTATTAATATAATTAGATTACCTTTAGATGTTGTGAATGTAATTGTACTCAACACAATCCAGATTGAGAGAACAACAAATATCATAAATCTTATAGTAAAGATTGAAGCAAACCACATAGGTAGTTTAGAGACAATTGTCGAAAGAAAACTTGAAGTAGCTCTTGAAAACAAAGTGTATCTTGAGACTTACTATCACCAGAAACTTGGTTAAGTACAAATTGATGAAACACTAATAAAGGTCAAAGTACAAGAATTACATATTGCAAGATGGACCTTAACTAAAAACCAACAACTTCTAAATCTCAACTTGGGAATAGAGGATAATCCAAAAAAAATTAAAGTTAATACACAACTAGCTAGAGAACATGAATTATTTAAAATAGTTGTTAAACAAAATATCACAAGATAGTTTTTGTAACAAATTTGAAAGCCTTTATGATGTCGTTTGGAGTGAAAAATGAACCTCCTATATACTAAAGGCATAAATAAAACCTTCAAAAATTATTTAGACAAATTCATGAATTTTTTTCAAAATGATTTCAGTATGTACAATGAGGTGGACACTTATATGGATAAACTCAAACTATGTTTCTAGAAGTGTAAAGAATTTGGGGTTAGTTTGAACCTACATAAATGTGTTTTTATGATATTTTCAAGGATGATATTAGGGTTGATACCACTGTTGGGTGGGTATCACAAATACCCCCTAGCATCACTTGGTGGGCATCACTCGAATATCACCTTGGGCATCCCAATCTGAACCCCTCGAGGTATAGACCATGGATGATACCTTGACTAAAAAATGAACTGCCAGTTCTCATTCATGTGAAAATCAAATAGTGAAAACTAGCTTGGAAAAAAAAACAAACACTAAAAACCAAAGAAGGTTTAATACCTTACATAAGGGGCATCCAATGTAGATTTAGGGTTAAGTTGGAGGCATCACATTCCAACGGTTATTTTTTGTAAATTCTATTTTTTAATAAGAAGGATGTTTTTCCCCTTCTTCTTCCTCTTGGACGTGTTCCTCATTAAGTCATGAGTTTTGTGAATTGAGAATGTTTTTGTTTGAGTTTTTATTTTGAGTTTTGTTAGAACTTATTTTTTCCATTATTGTTTAATTTTTTTTGTTAATTTCATATCTTGCTTTGCCTTTACACCTTGTTGTTGCTTTTGTGCCTTATTGTGCCTTCACACCTTACTATTGCCTTTGCACATGTTACCCTTGTGCATTGGCACCTTGTTACTACCTCCATGTTTGTTGTTATATTCACACTTACTGCTACCTTCACATTTTGCACTTTACTGCTACATTCGCACATGCTGCCTTTGGACCTTTGCACCTTGTTGCTACCTTTGCACTTCATGCCTTGCTACTACCTTCGCGCATGCTGCCCTTGCACCTTTGTGCCTTGTTGTTACCTTCACACTTGTTATTACCTTTGTGCCTTGAACCTTGTTGTTGCCTTCATGCTTATTGTTGGCTTTGTGCATGCTGCCCTCATGCCTTCACACCTTCTTATTGCTTTCATGCCTTGTGCCTTGCCCTTCCATTTTCAAATACCTACTCCCCCCCCTTCCCCCCTCCCCTTTTGTTATTTCATTCCCTTGTTGTTTTCACACCTTGTGTTTTGTGTGTTAGTAGGTACTCCTTCCCAAATTCCTTGTGTAGGTGGGGGAGCTTGGAGCTTAGTGTAACAAGCATCCTAACCAAGTTAAGTTAAGATTTATTTTTTCACTTGTTTTGAGATTTTTTTTAAAAATAAAAAAATCCATTGTGTTTTGTTTTTTATAGGTAGAACTTGTTTTCTTTTAGATTTTTTTTTTAAAATTAGATTTTATGTTTGAAATGTATTTGTTGTGAAAATTGAAAAAAAAATTTGGTTTGATTATGTGCAAGATTAAAAATTGAAATCATTTTTAAAAAAAAAAACCCCTTAAACCATTTTGTATCATGATGAAAGAAAAAAGTGAGTGATTTTTTAATTATTTCTCTACACCTTAAAACCCCATTGTTTGTAAATGTGTTTTTTGAACATTACACCTTTAAACCCATTGTTTGTGAATGTATTTTTTACTTTTCTTTCTTTCTTGTCCTTTTTTAGTAACTATTATTTAATTTTCTCATTTTAAATAGATATTATAAGTTGGGGATTTATTTTCCGCATTATCTCTGAACATATTGTTGTGAAAACTTTAATGGAACAATCCTTTGCAAATGAAATTGGATAAGTGGGAATAATTATACAATTGAAATGTTTATGAATGACGTTATTTTGGGAAAAAAATATGAGGAAAATGCAAACATGCAAAAAAAAAATGTAGGAATCCATAAGATGCTTCTAAAGAATTAATGAAAATAAATATCAAAAAATTGCATGTTCAAAAAAAATGTTGGAAACCGCGTGGAAGAACATTTTTGTGTTGGAGTTTCTATTGTTTAATAATAATGAAAAAGTGGATTTAAAAAAATATACAAATGTTGCATTGTATTCTTTGTTATCAAACTCTTATATAAAGAATAAACCAAAAATTGAAACAAGGAAAGGATTGATTTCTTATTACAAGACTTGTGGAATAACATTTTTTTAAAAACATGTGGACGAAGATCACACATTTATTGTAAATTTTTTTGAAGAAATGAACAATTTGTTGAAAGGTAGAGAAGAAAAACAACCATAAAAGAAAATAACAAATTTGTTTAGTGGGTCAATTTCTAAATTTTTTTAACGAAAGATTCCTTTAAAAAGGAGGGTGTGCCACATAAAGAATTCCTAGAGGACCTTGGTTTGTTAATTGTTAAAAACAATTTACCAATTTAGTTTATGGAAAATGTTTGGCTAAAACGTTTGATTTTGCATTTATGTCCAAAATTAAACTTCCTTTCTAGAGCACAATTTTCATAAGAGATATTGCCATGGTTAGTGGAGAAAATAGGTCAAATGTAGGTTTTTCCTACTTTAATAGAATTTCATGTTGCAATAGTGAGCTTTGACATGTGGATGTCCAAAGGAGCATATGATGTATTTACATTAGTTATTAATTTTTTGGGTAGTGATTGGCAACCAAAGCATGTGACTATTGGCTTGTTTGAAGCAAAGAAACCACATGTCAAGCCTTGGCTAGAACTCTAACAAAATTGTTAGACAAGTATGGTTTATAGAAAAACAATTGCTTATGTCAAGGATGAAGGTTCTAATTTCAATGCAATGATTGTTAAATTCAAATATGTTGTTAGTTGTGAATCTTTTGGGTTAAAAGAGAGTTTGCAGGGTACTTGCTTTGGGCATGTTTTTTCAAAGGCATGTCAATATGGAATACTAGAAAAAAGGCTTCACAAAAATTTGAAATATGTTACTAGTTAATCTATGCAAGAAGACTTGCAAAAGTGCATCACTTGGCCTAAGAAGTTTGGAAAAGGTAGACATAAATGGAACAAGGTTCATGTGGAAACTAGAATTCAACCCATAATATTGAACACTCAAGTGAAAACTAGGTAGACTTTTTATTGTTAATATTATGTGAATTATTTACAATTTTGAGCTTCTAAATTTGATAGGATAATTACACATTTTATTATTGGTTGTTTTATAGGTTTGCTAGCAAGATAATTATGTTTTAGGAGGCATTACAATTTTGTTTTGCCATTGTGCTCTAATACAATAGATAAATTGATGTGAGAGTCATTGGTTGAATGCCTTCACCTTTGACTTGGCAAATTTCTCAAATTAATGTGGGTTGTTTTTCTCCAATTGTTCTATCTTTTGTTTTTAACCAATTCTATGGTCATTGGCTTATTAATGATGTTTAAATACACTCTACCGTTTCCATGAGTTTAAAATTGAAGGAGGAAAATCAAGTTGTTGCTTCATTTGGATCAAGTCTTATGGATGATGATTTAATTGTTATTGATGAGTTATCTTTGTTAGCCTCTAACATTAGAAGGGAAGTAATCAATGTGCTAGATTTATTTTTTTCATTCTTAAGGATTTATGATGGTAGAAAAACCCATGTAATTGGTCTTTTTGATGTTTGACCCTAGGTTTAAAAGCCTTTATATAATATCTTCATTTGTTGGAAGGGAACAAGGTGTTGTTTTTGTTGAAAAATAGGATAGAAAATCCTTATATCCTATGTTGGTCGAATCTCATGAACACTGGTATCCTTTTGTAATGTTAAATTAGAATTTTGCTAACCATGGTTTTTTTAATATCAAGATTGCAATTTGGATATTTTTGAATAGATTGCAAGCACAAGTGAACTAATAAAATAACTTGTCAAGAGGGAGTTACTATTTTCAAGAGATATCAATTGGATGTCAAGGACATTAAATGTTCTTTTCAATGGTGGCAAAAACATGAAGTAATGTTTCCTACAATTAGATTTTCACCTTGGTAGATTTTGGGTATTGTGAATCTCAAATTGAAATAGAACTTAGGACTTTTCCTTGGCTAAAGTTCTTACCAACCTTAGAAGATGTTTTTTGCAAATTAAAAATTTAGAGAAATTGATATTTGTTAATAAAAATTGGTCTAATGATCCTAGAGTAAGATGTAAATCTCCATTTAAAATTCCTTGAAAGGGATATAGATTTAGAAGATGAGTTAGAAGAATGTGAAGGTGAGTTTGAAAGGATGAAGTTGTTGAAGTGTAAAAATGCAAAAAAAAATAATAATAAAAAAAATAAAATATATATATATATATATATATATATATATATATAAAATTGTAATATTGCTCTTTTTTCATTATTTAGGAGATAAAATAAAATAAAAATAATTATTTTTAAAATTTAAATAAAAATCCTTAATACGTGGTTTATGAGAACCGACATAGGAAAATCAATTGTTATCAAATTTTTGAGAATCGACATTATGAACCATTTTAAATTTTTAAAAAAATTATTGATACCTTTTCCTGACATTTAAAAAAAAATGAAAACCAAACCTTTTTGTAAATCATTTTGTGAAAACTATAACTAGTAGGTATCATAAAATTGTGATATCTGCCCAACATTGGTTTATATTATCTAAGGAGGGAAAATTATTATATATTAAGAAAATCCAAACCATAATTCAAATGCATGTACCCACAAATCCAAAACAAATATAGGTATTCAACGGAATGGCTCAATTCAATAAATGTTTCATCAAGAATTTTACATTCATAATGGCCCCAATTAGTAAATTCATCAAGAAGATAAAACAATTTTTGTGGACCCCAAAATGTCAAGTAGTTTGGGAGTTGATAAAACATAAGTGTGTAGAACAACACATTATTATATGTCCTAATTGGGATATATGATTTCATGTTCATACAAATGCATCATTGTTAGTCATAAGTGTTATACTAGGACAAAATTTGACACGAAAACATGATCAACCTATCCTCTATGCTTTTAGATTCCTAAATAAACCAAAGAGAAACTATAGTACCATAAGCATGAGTAATGGTGTTTGCATTTCATAAATTTAGATATAACCTATTGGGTAATAACTTTTTGTCCTATGTTGATCATATGGCTTTGGTCTATTTGGTGAACAAATTGAAAGATTCAAGTCATATTACTAGATGGTTAGTTTTATTTTTGGAGTATGAATTCATAGTCATATACAAGTTGGGACATACACAAGTAGTGGTAAATGCATTATTTAGGCTACCAAATATTACAAGAACTAACATGTGTACCTTATCAAACCACATATGTAGTTTTGTTTTAGTTAATTGGTTTGGTTAAAGGAGGTCAAGGATTATCTACAAACAAGACATATGTTTGGAATCCTAACCCCTATTTAAAAACAAAGGCTATTAAAAATAACAAAACCTTTTACAATATAGGATGGAATTTATAGTCTTGTGGATGGGTTAGGACAATGGATTTCAACATTATGTGACCACAATTGAAGCACACAAAAAATGCAAAAGCTTCATGAGGGATTTGTGGGTGGACATTTTGTAGTACATATTAATGCTAAAAAGATTTTAAATGTTGGTTTTTGGTGGCCCACATTGTTCATTGGATGCCATAAAATATTGTAGATCATGTGATGCATGTTAAAAAATTAGTGCATTAACAATATAGAGTTTGGCAAAACTAGTGATTACTCTCTTAAATAACCATTCATGAAGTGAGGGTTAGATTTTGTTAGATTGATCAAATCAACATGGAAATTTATAGGCAACAAATACATTTTAATAATGTCCCACAAATTACACTACAAAATGGGTTGAGGCGAAAACACTTTGGATAACTATTATAGTTGTGACAATTAAATTTTTGTACAAATTCATTTTGATTATATTGAATTGTCCAATGATTTTAGTAGCATATCAAGGGGGTGAAGTCATGGTTAAAGGAGCCAAGGGTGCTAAAGTAAAAGTCCTTTTCTAAGGACTGCACATGACATGTGTCATTTTTGTGTTGGTTTATAATTTTGAATTTTGAATTTCAAATACCCCATTTAACACTGCATTTTAAGTATAAATATATTTTGACTAAAAATTGATTTTATATCATGTATATTATGCATTCATGCCCTCCATCACATATATATGAATAACTTTTGTTAAAACCACATTTTCAAAATCCATAATTTTCAAGGTCAAAAGCACTTTTGAACCAAATGTGTTCAAATGTGTTATAAAAACAATATTTATTATTTCAAGTCCTTTTGCCTTTTTAATTTTCAATGTTAGAATCCTCTCCAATTTTCAAAAGGAATGGTGCACATTTGGTAGAAAAAAGGATGTTTTTTCAAAAACAAGGATTATTCACTTTTGATGTTTGAGTGCTTTGAACAACCCAAACTCGAAAGCTCAAAACCCCCCAAAAAAAATGGCCGATCACCCCAAATAAAACACAAAAAAAGTCCTCCAAGTTCTTTGATTTTTAGAACATTATAAAATCAGAAGTTATCAACAAAAATCAATACCTGCCCAACACCAAGCTTCACAATAACCATGCAAGTAGGTAACTGAAGCTTGTTGCAATAGGATGAACACCAAACCTTAATTTTGTGTTGCGAGGAATTGCAGCAGTAGTGCGAGAGAGCAAGTGAACCAACGAGCTTCATGCTGCTGCTTTTGGTGCTGAAGGATGGAAGTGGAAGGAAGGACAGTGGTTGCGGTGGCATATGTGGAGGTGGGGAAGAGGGATGAGAGGGAAGAACTTTTGCAGACTATTAAAGGTAGATTTTGTGCAAAGGAAATGGAAAATCAGCAAAATAAGAAGAAGCAAAAAACAAAAAAAGAACATGGAAACAAGAGGAGAAAGTAGACCTAATTCATTTGAGGTGAGGGTGTTCATCATCTATGTTTTTTTCTTGGTGTATAATTTGAGCATTGGAACCATTGAACAATTGGATTGTTATTCAAAATAAGCCTTTCAACAAATTTGTATTTAAAATAGATTCTTATGCATTTTGACAACCTTTGAATGTTACATATTGTAATCTCAAATACATCTACCTCATTGCTCAAACCATCTTTACACCCTAAAACTTGGAATTGGATTAAAACTCCATAGACAGGTCTTATCAAGATAAAAGTTAAGAAAATAAAAAATTGATAATTTAAAAAGCCAATGGACCCAAATCGAACATATTTTAATTTTTTGAAAAATTAAAAAAATCAAAGTCAATGGTTCTATGTTTTTATGAAAAATTGAAGAATCAAAACTGATAATTCTTTAAAAAATATAATAATTGAGCAACTCTAAAATGAACTTTTGGGTTCATTTTCCATTTTCATATTGCTTGTTGATTAATGTTACATTATGTAATAGGACTTTGTGTGTAACAGACCTATGGATAATAAAGTTGTTTGTGAAATCAATGTGTCTTATCCAAATTAAATTTTGCAAAATTTCTAAATTAATATTAAGCTCATGAAATGGTACCCAATTCCTCTCATTGAAAGGATACATTCAAATTAGGATGAAATTAGAAAATTAGAACCTTGACATAATGAAGAATATTAATTGCAGTGAAGGCACAAGTAAGGGAAGTCCAAAGTAGGGGTGAAACTTCTTTGAACATCAACTTAGATGACAAAATTAGTTTGGTCGTCGATTTTTTTTTTTCTTAATATTTTGAAATTTTCACTGACGAAAAATGTGTAAAATAGGAAAGAATTTTATCCTTACATCAATTCAAATCAAGAAGTCTTTTCATGAAAATTTTCGAATTCGATCGCGCTACAGTCAAAGCAAGTTCCTAAAAAAAATGGATCCAACTTTGGAAGTTTTACCTTATTAGAACCGGTTTCACATTAGGTGAGCCGGTTATTTGGGTGGAAATGTTTAGACTGTTTAGATTGAAACGGATTTTTTTGGTGTTCAAAGTGTGGGCAGAGTAGGTAGATGTACAACATCTTATCTATTGGCAGGGCCAGCGTGTTTGTGATGCCTTTTTTTTTTCCCTTGTGTAATGTTTTTATCTTGGTTTTTTGTTTTGTTATTAGTTTCAACAAAATTGGTATTATGATTTTAAATTTTGACTTGTGAATAAGGCTAAGGCACGAGAGAGGGAATGAGTAAGTTGGGAGAATGTTTTAAGATTCAAACACATTCTCAAAAGTTTTGGGTTTGTATTCCATTGCAAAATTGAAAATTGATAATTTTTTAAAACCTTAATATCATTTAACAAATCTAAAAATACATCATTTAATATGAATGCTTTCAAATTCTGACATTTCATAGATAAGGTTGAGGTGCATGAATGATCTTTGCTCAAAAACATATAAATTTCAGCCCTTAATCTACCTTTGTGCTAAAAGGCATTTATTTTACAAATACTTCTTAGAAATCTAGACCCATCATAGGCTATAGGCCCCTTATGTAAGGAGTTTCACAAATTTAAACCATTTCCTCTTAATTTTCTTACCTTACACAAAAACCATAAAAATGCCATAGAAAAGCCCATTTCCCTTCAATTTTCTCAACCCACAAGAATTCCACAAAGGACCATAAAAAGCCATTACGCCCCCCTCTTTTCTCACCCTACATGAACACTATACAACACCATAACATCCTTAATTTTGAAAAAAAACCCACCCACCCACTTACCCCTACTAACTTATTTTTCACCTTTAAAAACCCCAAAAAATGTCATGAAAAAGCCCCTACCCACTCACCCCTAAAAAGTTGTTCCTCACCCTACACAAATACCTATAAAAATAAAAATAAAAATACTATATACAAAAAATTATAGGATGGGAGCCCATCCCCCAAGAAGTACAAGACAAATAAAAACATGAAAACACAAGCCACTAAAAAAAATAACAATAAAGACACCAGTAAAACACAAATGAAATAAAAGATGGTATACTAAAAAAAAATCATCTCTAATGCTAAAAATATCGCCTCGTTGAATATGACAATAAAATAAAATAAAATAAAAATGAGAACCCTCTTATTATACATGTGTTACACTCTTCAAAGCAATAGCTGCGACCATATCCCAAAAAATACCATGATACAAATCCAATTCCTTCCAAAGTTTGTTGCCCGACACATAAACTGTCGGACACTAAGGGCAGCGGGCACAGCAGGCATGTGCTGATGATATATTAGAAACCAGAAGACCACTTCCTCCCAGCATTTCTTGCCCTAAAAAAAAAATACATAGAAAATAAGGCTTAATGAAAAAAGAAACTATGGGAAACTCAGGGCAGGCGGGCAGGTGCTGATATAGAAGAAACCAGAAGCCCACTTCTTTCCAAAGTTTCTTAGCATACACAAAAAACCATAGAAAATAAGGCTTAGGAAGGGGAGGGGAAAAAAAAGAAAAAGAAAAATGAAACTGTCGGAAACTAAGTTAAGGGCAGGCGGGCAGGTGCTGGTACAGGTCGAAGAAACTGCTGCTGCACAGATCCTTCTTTGTGCCTGTACGTCCGTCCGTCTGTCAGTGCGGCATCATCCGAACACAATCCCTCCTCATTCCCCGAGCTCGAGCTTTCCCTCTAGACTTGCGAGACAGACGGACAGACAGAAGGGACACAGGGAGGGAGAGGGAGAGAGAGAGAGAGAGAGAGAAAGAAGAAAGTGTGGGGGAGGGGGCCGGAGGTGGGACTGGATGATGGGAGTCTAAGAAACTACAGTTTGCTAGTATGTCTGTTGATGGTAGATTCTGTAGTTAGTGTCGGTGCACGATGGGTTTTCTTGTTGCGCTTCCAGCAAGCTTTTGAAGCAGAAATCTTGCAGCTGTTGAGAAGCGGGGTATGTGTATGTGTTTTTTGTTTGCTTGTGGCAGCTCGTTTCTCTTTGCTGTTTGATTTGAGGCTGTTGTATGGGGCTCATGTTGTTGCTGTAGCAAAAGTGTAGGCTTGGTCCACAGCTGCGGCTCTGAATCCAATTTTTTTGCGGCTGCAAGCTGGATTTTGGGTTTTGTTGGTTTTGGTCTGGTTTTATTTTAGAGAGCATCTATGGCGGCTAGTAAATCTAGTAGGTTGCCGTTCCTGATTGTGTCGCATGAAGCGGTGGTGGTGAGAGCAGAGGAGTGGTTGGTCATGAATGGAGATGTGAAACATGGCGACAACTTCGATTCTAGAGCGGGAGAGTCCAGCGGTAGCGGCGAGCGTCATCATGCTGCTAACAACAACAACAACAGTCCACCAGATGCAGGGGATCAGGGGGATATCGAGATGGAGTCGCAGTCTTCTTCTTTGCCCTTATCGCTCGGTCATCTGCATCATGACCAGCTGGTGGGTTCCAGCAGCGGCGGTGATCATCATCGTATTGGTTTGGAGCAGGAAGGCCAAGAGTCTGCAGATGATCGGGCCTCTGGAGATCATGGTGAGAATCACGGTCTCCACCATGGGATGCTATCTCGTCTTCTAGAGGAAGCTCTGTGCAGCTTCAAAGTTCTATACGAGCTTTATCTTCAGACGGCAAAAGCGCTCTCGGTTTTGTGCGAACATAAAAGCGAGGGCACCTTCCCGCAGTCGCTGACGGACGAAGCTGTGGTTGTGTTGGGTGTGAAGCAAACCCTAGCACAATCCGCGGGGAGAGCCAAGCAAATACTCCGCGACTACAAGAACGGAGTTCTGGATGTGCTCATCAAGGCAAGACAGTCGGAGATTGAGTACTACATGGATTGCTTGGCGAGTGCACCTGCAGATCTAGAGGAGAAAGTCAGTGGGTGCTTCCCAAGTGTGATGAGCACTGAGCTGCTTGACGAAGCAGACAAAACCCTAGTGGATGACATGCTTTTTCAGCGCAGGGAGAGGATCAATAGAGTGGTGGATGAATTCAGTGACAAGGCTCTCTTGGTTCAGATCCAAGTAGCTGCCATGTTCCCAGATGGTAGAATTTGCACAGTTGCCAGTCTGCTCAACAAGCGAAGGGAAGAGGAAAGAGTGGCACTGATGCCCATGCATGAACGTGTGTGGGGTGGATTGCCAGAAGATCTCATAGATAGGACTTTGGCCTGCTTGCCCGTGCCAAGTTTTTTCCGTTTCCGTGCCGTTTGTAAACGCTGGAATTTCCTCATGCACTCTGACACTTTCCTTGAGCTATGGTCGAAAGTCTCATCTCAAAGATTGTGGTTGTACTCCATTCATGTGCGGCATGCTACAGCCATGGTGGCCATGGCCTATAACCCTTCCCTTGGCATCTGGCACAATGTGCCTGTGCCCCAGTATGCATCCAAGATGTATACTCTGGCATCCGCCGGAGGCTTACTTTGCTCTGCTGCCTATCCCAACCGTTTGGCTGTTGTGTGTGTTTGCAATCCTTTGACCAGCACATGGAAAGATTTGCCCAGTATGCTGTACATCAAGCGTGTCCATCTTCTGGGCATGGTGGTTGACCGCATCACCAAGTCTTACAAGATTGTGGTTGTTGGCACACAGTCGAGACAGGATCTGGTATCCAACACTGAAGTGTATGATTCCAGAGTCGGAAGCTGGGAAATTACGGGCAGGGCTTTGGGGTCATTTACAAGCCATCGCCTTGTTTACTGCAATGGTATGTTCTACAATCTTTCGGCCACCCGTGGGTGGCCTGTCACATTGATTCTTCATGCCTATGATATTGAGCAGGAAGTCTGGAGGGAGGAGATTCGAGCAGCGATGTTACTTAACTTCCAAGCACCTCCCTCTCTTGTCGAATGTCAGGGCTCTCTATTGATCGTTGGAAGGATTTCTGAAGACAGTCACGTTGCAAAACCAAAAGCTATCCGCTTATGGGAGCTCCAGGAGCGAGAAACTGGTGGTGAGTGGATGGAAGTGGTGACCATGCCTCCTGCCCTACTCGAGGAGTTTTGTAAAGAGTGGCAGCGCCCTACGCACTTCAGGTGTCGGGGTTTAGGCAATGTCATCTACTTTCTGAGCTCCCGTGCGCTGATGTATGACTTGTCACAGAAAGTGTGGCAGTGGCTACCCACTGGTCCTGGTTATCACTATGACCATGTATTGCCATTTGAGCCCAGATTGGATGTTATAAACTGATTCTGCAGTGAGTGATGAGCAGCAGGCTTCAACAATGTCAAGACTGTTTCTTGGTTAAGAGTGTATACTCTGGCTTGAGTGTACACTCTGGTGTGGTGAGTTTGGCTCACAATTTCTCTTCAGGAGCTTCTGGCAGCAAGTTGCAGTGAATCTTTCAGTTTCACCAACTACAGGACACTTGGCATCAGCAAGGTGGAAATGGGATGCTTGCTCCTCCAAAGTGGGGGAACAAGACAACAAGTTTAGGTTTCCAGCCAGCATACTCAATGGTGGGTAAGATAGTGTCTGCCTTGAGAATTTTTTTGGTTCTGTAGTGAGAAGCCATTTTACCTCCAGGGTTCTTCACATTCAAAGTGTCCACAGAAGGTCAAAAGATTAAATGCATGACAGCATCAATTTGAAGGAACAAGAAGAGAACTCTGTGCTCATGTACCATTTCCTAACAGTGCAGGGAAGTTCATGTAACTCAATGGTAATACTGGTCAGTCCTGAGTCTTGATTCTGACCTGAAGGAACCTGGAATACATGTCATTGCACATACAGCAAAGGAGCACAAGAAACGGGTTATTGGTTGGTTGAAGTTCAAGTTAGCCAGGCACTGGTTGTGGTCATGGTGCACTAACAAATCATTAGCTGCAGCTTTCTTATCTCGAGGTGGCAGTAAGTTTGTCAAGTCTTCAGCAATTGCCAATATGCAGGTGGTTGTCTTCAGTATCTAATGGTGATTGCTGGTTGTTGGTTCTGGGTGCAGGTGCCCTCTTTGCAGACAAATCCTTTCCAATTGTGTGAAAGTATATAGGTGCATGTTGCATGTTCCAATCTGCTACACAGGTGTGTGATGTCAAACTTAATGGAGGCAGTGGACAGTTGACAATGGCTTAGTGGTTCTGTTAGGGCAAAGGTGATTTCAATGGCAGCAAATTCAATTCTTGTAATTGTGCATGTTGATAAAGCTTTTTTTGGTGAATGGGTAGTCCTTCTTTTGGCTAAACCCTGTATTCATCTTCCAATGCAGTCAGATATGGCAGCATTGATATGGTGCACCATTCCTCAGGTGTGCTATTGCTTATTCATACTACGCTCTCATGAGACATCTGAGAACACATTTGAGAGAAATATGTGCTGAAGACCAAGTTATTGCATCCAGTTCACCCATGGGAGTTGGACAACTGCATCTGGAATCATCTGTGGCTGCTTTGGTGAGGAGATTTTGCCATGGGTTTGCCATTCTTCTGTTTGTTGTGGATTTTTATCGTGAGTGGATTTGAGTGAGTTTCATGGTTTTGGGGGGGTCTCTTTGTCTGGTTCTTTACGTTCCAAGTTAATTGATCACAGAACATTGGAAGCTTTGGCAACATTAAGGTCATAGTTCAAGGCTTCTCCTGGTTTCATGCCTTCAAGAGGACCCTTGCTGTTTGCAAGTATGGCCCAGTACTATTTGACACACATTGTCCAAATTCATTTGTGTGGTATTTATCTGAGATTTGTTAGACACTAAAGATTTTCACCATGTATCCAAAAATTCTGAAACAGTTTTAATTATAATGAGTTCTATGTCTATGTTGAGCTGTAATTTTTCTTTTTCTTGAGGGTGATCAATTAATGCTGATGTGTTCTACCTTGCTAACAATTCTGTACTTGCCTTGCAGGATGGGACTGATTGGCTGTGCATATTTGTTGCCTCAGATGCTTAGAACATAAAGAACCAGCTGCTTAGATGTGGGTAGGTGTTGCAAATTTGTTTATATTTATGATTTGCATCTTTGCAAATTTTGAGCAATTATTACTGAGCAGCAAAGTTGTTTCCTGGGTGAGATCAAATGTTGATCAGAACAACACACTCATGGCAAGCCCTCAAAAGACAATTGAGCATGCCCTGTGATTCAAAGTCCAAATGTCCTTTGTTGGGTCAGGCATTCCCAAATCTTGCAGGTTTAGGTCCTTGTGCCTCTTGGCTACATACTACTACAATCACAAAAATTGCAAAGCTCCATTTTACCAGTTGCACTATCTGGTTCCAGTAATAGGTGTTGTATGGCCCACTGAGTTTCCATACGACACCATGGAGCTCTGTAGTTAACATTTTACTGAACTGCAGACTTGGAGTGATCTCACACTCTTGTTTCAAGAGTTTGTTTCAAGAGTGTTCAGTTTTTCTCTTCAGATTGCTTCACCAGAGTTTCAATAGTTTGCACGAAACAGGAGATTTCAACAATCTCTTGAACCATTCTTTTAATAAGAACATTTTTTCCATGATTAGCAAACCTTTCTAATTGTGTCTCTAAAATCCCCTTACTACTGGCACCGCTCCTCTGGCCATCCAAAATTCCAAACTGTAATGCCATGAATCCTCACTTTACCTTATGAAATCAAGAATTGTTTGAATGGGATTTGCAATTCATATTTTTGCATCTCCCGTTGAAAAAGGTCAGGGATTGCAGATTACAACTAAATCCTAGGAAATTGATAGGACAACAGAAAAACTGGTGCATTTTTATCACATTAAGAATTCTCCCAATTGACTATTGTTTCCTTATCTGAAAACAGTAGTGGTTCTGCACAGGAGAAGGATCCACAAGTAGACACTTAGACCCTTCTCCTGTGTAAAGCCACAGGTCAAATTTTTTACATCTTTTAGATTTCTTTCCCCATCACCTTTTTCTTTCATTGTTTAAGTTTAGCTTTTAAGTTTCTTTTGCTGTTTAGTTTAGATCTGAGGTTTTTTAAAGCGGGGTGTATGAGGTGTCCATTTTCAACTTTTCTTTTTCTTGATTGAAAGTTTCGGCTACTTTTTTTCATTCTTGCATTTGTCTTGAGTGCTCTAAGCATGCTCTGTTGTGATGTTTTTGTTTCATTCTATGAATGCTCTAAGGATGTTGAGTGCTCTAAGGATGTGCTCTGTTGTGATGTTTTTGTTTCATTCTATGAATGCTCTAAGGATGCTCCTGCGGTTGTGTTTTTGTTTCATTAACTTCATTTTTCTCTATCCAATTGTCTTGTGACTCTTCAACAATGGTTTTTTTTTCATTCTACTTTGTGTTGTTGCATTCATCTGGCGCATCATGTCTTTATGCTTGATTGAAAGCTATGGTTGGCTTTTTTTTTTTTCACGGTTTTCTAAGTGCTTTGAGAGTGTTGCCACGATCTTTTTGCTTCATCGGCCAAACGTTGAAGATGTTTCTATTGTTTTGTTTTTGTTTCATTGACTTTATCATTCAACTATTTTTTTGCATCATCTTCACTTTCTTTCTCACATTTATTGTGCAATTCTCTAACAATGGCACATCATTTTCTTTCTTTCATTGTAGCACATTTTGTAGCACAAAATAGATCTCTCCCTCCTTGGACACTTGTATCTTTTTCTTTGATTTTTTGTTTTTGTTGATTTTTGTTGTAGGTTTTTTTTTCTTGTTCTTATTGTATGTATCTTACAACTCTTGTTTTTGATGTGTAGGTTTTTCCTTCAAGTTCTTTTTTATTCTTCTAAAGTCATTTTTCTTCTTACTCAATTGTTATTGCATTCTTTCTATGGAGCACATTCCTTCAGCATTTTTTTCTTCTACCAAAATGGCAACCCTCTTTTGTAGCCCTTATTTCCTTATGTTTGATTTTTGATAATTTTATAGTTGGTTTTTTTTGTCTTTTCCATTTGTATTTTATGACTTTTGTTATTTGTGTGCAAGTTTCTTTTGTGTTTTTTTTCCCATCTACAAGTGTCATTTCTTTTTCTTCAATTGTTGTATGGTGATGGTGTTGTTTAATTCCATCACCATGGTTTTGTAAACATTTTTTTCTTTTTCATTGCATTGCAAGTCTCATCTCTTATTATTATTATTATTTTCTTTCCCCTATTTGGTTCTTTTTGTTGGTTTTTTTTTCAATGTCCTCTATTGATCAACCAACTTCAAAAAAACTTTGGAGTGAAAATGTTCAAGATTTTATTGATGAAGCTAATACTGATTTTGTTTTTCAACTATTAACTCATGAACTGAATGAATTTTTTGATGTTGAATTTGTGGATTAGAACATGTCACACAATCCATTCTTGCCTATTGCTACATCCACCCCTTCCACTAATTGTTGAACATCTGAATTTTTATGGTTTGATGATGGATCAAAAATTTATTTGCAACTTTCGAAATTCCTTTTTGCTCATCTTCATGAAACAAATGTTTCAGATGGTTATTTATTTGTAGATTTTTATACCCCTCCATTTGTTTGGATTTCGATGCTATGTTGGACCAAGTGATGGTTATGGTCATCCCCTTGTCTCAATTCTTCTACTATTGCAGCCAATTATGATGATGCACTTCTTGTTATTGATGGTGCTTCTCCTACAATTGAATTTTGTTTCAATGTTCAATGTTTTGAAATTGATGGAATAGAGCTAGAGAATGTAATTAAGGGGGGTCATAAAGTCAATAAACATGTTGACCTTTGGGCCAAGAACGCATTTGATGAATGGAGGAAATTTTGGAGGTATGACATAAAAATCTATAGTAGATTTGTTTAAAAATGCAAAGACATCAAGGAACTCAATGATACATTGGATTTGTTTGTGTTACAAGTTGCAAAAAAAATGGTATTATTTACCCTCCAACCAAGTAAGAAGATTTCTATTCTTTTGCCTTATATTGTTGTTTTGTCTTCTTATTTATTTATTTATTTTTTTATTTTTTGTTTCATCTTGCAACTTCCAATTTTCTTGTTATGTTCTTTTGTTATTGTTTGTATTTCCAATTGTGTTTTGTTGTACGGAAGCATTTAATCATTCATTAGAGGTATTGGTAAGTTGATTAGGCAAAGGCAAAATCAATCAGTTGCTAAAATTGGTGTAACTCTAGCAATTGGTTTCAACATTTTTATTGATGCAAAGGTACAATCGGGTGAAGCTTGAAGTTGATGAAGTTGCAATGTAGGCCTTTGATATTGGTCTTGGGAAGATTATAAAAAAGTCTAATGTTCTTTCTAATAAAGAAAAATGAAAGATGTTGGCACATGCAATCTATTAGCCAATGTTTCCAAATGGTTTGGATTTGACGTTTGGGTACTTTTGCATGAAGAATTTTTTTATTAGAAGGTTCTTTGAACTCCAAAATGTGGACTTTGAAAAAAAACATTTGTTGTAATTGCTTATTGGGTTGGTTTTGAGGTATTGTTAAGGTGTATCCAAAACTTGGCACATTGATGTTATAAGATGTTCCGTGGATTGACATCATCCTCTTGTGGATTATCATTGCAGCATACAAAGAATTTGCCCAACAACATCCTACTATTTGGCCTAGTGGTAATTTTGCCCCCCACCCATTATTTCTATGCCCAAACTTAAATGGAAGAAGAATCAAGATGTATGGTTTACTATGTCTCCAGTTGGCCACAACCTATTGAGGTTCATTGTTGAGCATCTTATTTTTTATTTTCTTGCACTGAAAGAAAAAATGTTGTCAAATAAAATGGAAAGAGGTGTTGGCATTACTTAAATGGAAGAAGTTCTCATGCCATGAGAATATGGCATGGAGGTGATTGGTCATAGAGACCCAATATCACATGGGAAGTTTGTTTTTTCAGCTTTTTTATTTATTCCATTTCATTTGGAGTTTGTGTTTTTTGTTTGTTTGTCTTCAATCATTTGGTATTCCTTTTTAGCTTGTGTTTTTAGTTATGGTTTTCAATCTCTATTTTGTTCTTAAATTTTTGTAGGGACAATCAAATTGACAAGCACCTTAGAAACAAAACTCTACAATGCATTACTAGTGACGAATTGAAAGGCAATCATATCCTTTGGTATGACAAAACTTTTAGTGAAGAAAAAGAGGCTTTTGAGAAGACAAAAATGTGTGATAATTTCTCTTTTCTTGATTGTTGTCCTTTTGGTTTTGATTTTTTTTAGGAGATCATATGATATTCACTTGGTTGAACTACTACTTTAGTTGTTACTATGTAAAAGAGATTAGTAACATCTATTGATGGCATTTTTGTACATGAAAGAATTATTCATGTTGATTATGTTTGTCAAAGGGATTTTTGTTTTTGTTACTTTTTATTTGTTTGGTTTTTGAGTAGATTGTTCCAATTGAAGATGATGAATGTGGTTCTTACTCATGTTGATCTTGTTCATGTTAATGAGAGAGATGTTCTTGTTGATGGTGTCTTTACTCAAAAAAGACCTAATGGTGTTGATGTTGTTCTTGTTCTAAAAAGATCTATGGTTGTTGCTATTATTTTTAGTCCATGAATAACTTGTACTATTTTTCTTAGTCTAGAAGGACCTAATGTGGCTGGTGCCAATATTCAAGAGATTTTGCAAGATGGACAAACAAGAAAATCACTTGTTGAGGGTGATGATAATATTTGGAATCAACTATTTGATTTGGAGCTTCTTAAACACAAACATTGCTTAGAGGCTATTCACAATTAGCAATTGGAGTCTTGAATGTCAACACTACTTTTGGGAATGTTTTCAACCATCTTCATAATTGCTCAATAATGATCAATTTGGTTGTTGATTCAAAGCATGTTGTTGGTTTGGTAGCAAATGGAACATAGAGGATAATTTTGTTTTTGTTGATGATATTGATGTATGAGATGTGGGTGTTTGCTTTTGTTATAATTTGTGTAAACAAACTTGATTTTTGTAAATCGGATCTTGTGATTCAAATTGGAGCTTCAAACTTTGAGCTTTGGACTTGGAGCTTCATTCAAATTTGGAGCTTGTCTTTTTCATTTGATACACATTGACTTTGTGCTCAAACTTGGAGACTCTTTTAGTTGATACACATTTGATTCATAATTTACAAATTCATTTGGAGTTTTTGATTTGATATACATTGACATAGATTCATACTAATACACAGTTGGTTCATAGTTTATAGATTCATTGGAATTTTTGATTTGGCATACATTGACATAGATTCATACAATGTTGCATATGACATAGATTCACAATTTTTTTGGAAACTTTTACTTTGTTGTTCTAATGTCATTGCATTTTGTGGCATGCCATTGACATTTTTAGGATTTAATTTGATTTTTTATTTTCAAATACAATTTTCATTGGATTCATGTTTTTGCAAAATAAAATTGTAATGCATTTTGAAATTTGGTCTTCAACTTTTGTGTATGGTTACGTGTTTGTTTTAGCAAATTTGAATTCTGTTATTAAAAGATCCGAAGGAAAAAAGAAGAGAAAGCAATTAAAAGTACAGTAAAAGAAAAAATAAAAACAATGAAAGGAAAAAAGAAGTTGAAAAGAAAAGAAAGGAAAAGTAGCTTCCAAAATTTGGAGGGCCTGGCCAGCCTATAACTGGGCATTCTGAATTTCAGAAGTTACAGAAGAAAAACGGTGGAAAATTTCAACTGGCAAGGGACCCAAAATGATAGAGGAAAAAATTGACTAGTGATTTACACTTTTGGAATTTGTAATCCATAGTTCCACAATTCAAATACAATTATTGTAGTTGTTGGTTCTGCCAATAGAGCCAACAGCTTAGGCTCAACTTTAAATGTTGTTTGTTAGCATATCCAACTCTCTAATCACACCAATACAAATTTCAGTTTTTCTTAAAAAACATCAACTTGCATTTCCTGAGGTTTCATCCTAATCTCAATTTCAAAGAAGGATAAACCAAAGCCGTTAGAAAGATCGAAGTTAAGACACCTAAAGCAAAGGACCATACCAAAAACGGTGTGACCAATTGAAAGGTTGTAGTCATACAAAAACTATTTCAAAGGAGGTGGCATTTATGATGTGCAACCCTTCACTGCTGCACCCTCTTTTGGCCCATCTAACCCCTGAAGTTCAATTGAGATGGGAAAAAGTGCATGTCACATTTGGTCATATGCACTTTTTCCCATCTCAATTGAACTTCAGGTATTTATTCACATAGTCACTTTGTGAATAAACCCGCTTATCCAACCATTCACAACACGATCCGCCATTGGGAATTCAATCTTACAAAGTTATACACTGTCCATCCCAATACTTTTCTCTTCCTTATCTTTTGATTCTGCAGGTTTTCAACTCATTCATTTGGCATTTTCATACCTCATGTCATTGATTTTTTCCTTGCTAAACTGGGGTCCCAAATCAAGCTATTTTACCTCAATAGGTTCTACCTTCATTGAATAGCTTAACAAGTTTAAACTAGGACTAGGAAAAGCTGAAAACTGGGAACTTAGCAACTTGCACCAGTTCTCACCTGACCCATTGTGTGAGGAACACATAAGGTTGGAAACTGGGGACTTGCAACTTGCACCAGTTTTAGCCTGACCCATTATGAAGAACACATCTGGTTGGGAACTGCAAATTTTGCAAGTTGGAAGTAGCAAGATACAGTTGTGAAGGACCAGAAAATGGACATTGATTGGCAACACTTGAAGTAGGAAAGATTGCTTGCAATTTCATAGAAAGTAATGAACCTAGTGGGCCAATTACAGTCTGTGAGAAGCAGCTGGCTGAAGAGCATCATTGAGAATTTTGCTTGCAACCCAATTCAAAAAGATTAGAAAACAAAATACTCTTTCCAACAAGATCTGGGGAGAAACATCCACCTTGTCCACTGGTGTTTGGAGTCAGATAAAGAAGCCACGTGTGAAGTCTACATAAGCCCAAGCTCTAATCGCAGGTTGACTGTTCAGGGAACCTGCACAGAAGCCAATTTTGTAAGGCCACCTTACATCTGCTCAATCACTCCTCTGTACATCAAACATTCTACACTTATTGAAGAGACTAGGATCTACCTTGGAAATAATAATAACTCCTGTACATACCTTCACACTAGGGTCCAGAGACAAGGGTGAGGGTGAGACAAAAGCAAATCAAGAATATCAATACAGGAAGGTTGGATTTGAAAGGAGTTCCAGAGATATCTTCAAATGTCAAGATGAATTCAACAGATTTCTTCTGTTTGCTTCCTGACAGAAGAACATGATGGAATGACAATGACTCAAGTAACCAGAATGAAATCTCTATCAAGTTCCAACAGTTAAACATGTCTCTACGCCCTTATCCCCCTAATCCACTTTACATGCTGAGAAAGAATGCACATAGATTGGCAGAGAACTTCAATGCTGCAGAGCACACCCACCATTACAATTCAATTCTCAACATCAACACTAATGCTTCTCACCCGCAGGCTGCCTAACAATGCTATCCCTCCATTATACTAAAAAGTACCTTCATCTGTTCACTGCTCCTCTATCCATGCAGGTAGCTGTGATGGCAGCCCTATACTGTAAAAAATGGCTAAAGAGATGTCTGTCAAACAATTTTTTCAAAAATCCTACAATCATGAAAGCCAAGGTAAGAGCTGCACTTTAAATTATCAAATACAGGCATCCAGGAACGGTCAAAACAAATGATAGGACACGTACATGAGCACAACACTACACACTGGTAGGCTAGGGAGCTTGTGCCACACTCCCTGTTGTTATTCATCAAACACCTGTGTCAAGAAAAAAACCCACAGTTGTATATGCTGTCAAGATCCTAATGTTCTTGTCAAACTGGTATGTACACTCTTCATAGGCATTCCCCATGGCCTCAACTACTTCTACACATCCAACTACAGCAAGCCCATGTGTGACATCTTTTGGCTGTGCTGCAAAATCATCACCTAGCAATGACATCAATGTATTCAAGTATGTTGGTATTACTCGAGAACTGCATTGATGCAGTTAGTAGTTGTTTGTCCATGTTTGTTGGGAACGTTGTGCTTGCTGATAGGCACCGCCTTGTATGCTGCCAGCACCACTACTGCCTAAGGTCTGAGGCTGCTGCAGCATTTGATGAGTATTGGGTGCAGCAACAGACTGTGATGGGTGGTAGGGATTTCCATATCCAGATCCTGGGGGTCCATGAGTGTGGGCTGATTGAGAGTGCACATATGCACTGTGCTGGCCCTGGCCTACAAGATTGTAATATGAGCTTGTTTGCATGCCAGATGAGGGGCCTGTGTCCCGTGGTAACTGTTGACTCTGCATCCATACTGCTGAACTCTCTCCTGTCTGGGTACAAAACACCCCACAAAAACATTCAGCCAGTGTTTTGTAAACTTGTGCAAGAAACATTAGGCACAATAATCTATGATTACAGTTACATGTCCCATTAACTTTTATTAAAAGAGGATTCAGATAAAAATGACCAGCTGAATGAAGAATTGCAGATAACTCTTTAGGGTCTATTGAAAATTTGAAATGCTGATATCAAAATGCTTGCCTGCTGATTGGGGATGTACAGTGAGTTGTCTTTGTAATGAGATACAGCAACATCATCATAGCCAGAGGTATTGCTAGCAGTGCCCACAGGATTGCTGCCATATCCTGAAGGTGTAGTATAGCCTTCATAACCGACAGCAGATGCAGAATGAGGAGCATTCCCAGTAGCCACACCTGGCTTGTACTGTGGCACTGGATACTTGACAGGTGCAGAGCTCCCTGCTGGATATGCTGACACAGCAGCAGATGGGTACGAGGAGGCTGTGGGGGCCTGGGCATAGGCATTGTTACTTGGGCCATAGTTATGCTGATATGCAGTGTGCATGTAAGGGTAGTTGGGAGGCACATACTGATAGCCTAAATAATTTCCAAAATGACCTAGAGGTGGCTGTGCTGCATAAGGATGCATTGGCAGTGGCTGTTGAGGGAGGCTTGGAACTGTTTGTGCACTATTGCCTGGTTGAGATGCAGGGATGCCACCAGGTCCTGATGCTGACATCATGTGTTTCCCACTCTGGACATCACAAGAGATTCCAATATGTGAGAAGATCTGAATGTAGGAGGGGGGGTTTAAGTTTTCCTTTCTTGACATCAAACAGAGAAAAACCATTATACAGCAAGGAATGATTTTGATTGTACTCAATATTTACAGATGCAGTAATATTGACTAAGCAGAATATTGTAATGGCAACCACTGCATCATATCCCCAGGCACAATGCTTACCACATTATGTCCACCTCACCTCCTCTGTCCCTCAGTGTGGAACTTATATCATACATACTAGCCAAGAGCAGGAGCTCACCTCTTGAGATGATTGGAGACTAGAGCCAGTCATAAGGCCAACATTTCCATTATACTTGCTAGCAGTGTTCGATGCAACATATGAAGGATAACGGCCATCACCATCTATCCCTGTCCGAAAGGCAGGGGTATAGTAGCTTGAAGTCGGGTCTGTGTATGGTTGCTGCATCAGAAATAGAAAATTGTCATAGATTTAGAGGTGAGGTCAAAACAATATCACTAAAACAAAATTAAAAAGACATCAGTCTCCTGTTTTCACAACTGCCAACCTCATTAGAAGTTCTTTAACCAACAATGCTACCTCCTATTGTGGTGACTTCCAGAGATATGTCCTAGATCAAACAAACTGAAACACTTCCTAATTTTTTATGCAAACTATATCCTGGAATGCCTGAAACATACCATCAAGCTCGGCAACCGGGAAAGATCTGGTGGTTGAGAATCCAGTGCTTCATATCCATACTGGCCACCAGAAAGTTGAGGCACTAAACCAAATCCTGAATAATTGGCTGCAGGAGGCAGGTATGGGTAATGAGGACCTTGCTGTACAACAGGATCAGGTTTTGGGAGCTCCAATGGTTGGGTCACTTTCACAGAAAGGGGAGCCACCTCATCATTGCTGGTACCCAAGTTCTCCAAAGATGCTGTTTCTGTTTGATGCCCATAACTTTGAGCCGGTGTGACTGGTGGAGGTACACTGTAACCATATCAGGCATTTCAGTAATGGGCATGATGCACCATTCGAGGGAAGTGCAACCTAATATATGCTCTTGAGTCTTTAAGCCCTCAACTAACTCAGAAAGGCTGTCACAGACAACACACGTCTTGACACTACAGATGTGTGCATGACAATGGTTCATAAGCAAAGCATCAAAAACTGAATCAAGTAGATCACCTAGAAGGAATGGACTGCTCCAAAGGGACATCAACTCCTGGAGTACCCTCTGTGGTCACAACTTGACCCTTGTCAGCAGTATCAATACGAAACTTTGAGGAAAATATGGTTCCGAAGTCAGCACCAAAACTGCCAAAACTCAAGTTTGTGCAATCTGCTTCAGGCACCTGAAGATGGTTCGGAATCACAACTGGGTGCTGATACTGGATGTTAAGAGACTGAAGGGAATCTACAATTTTGCCCATTTCTCCAATTGTTGTCGGAGGGACCTGTGCATCTATGCCCAATCCCCCATGATCCTGCACTGAGGCTTTGACATTCCATTCCATCCCAACTCCAGGTGCTGCCCTCATTCAAGTAACAACATTAAGTCAAACTCAATAGTAAATACTGTACCTAGCAACACTTCCAGCTCATATCAACGAGAAGAGTAATCTGCCCAAATGAGAAGTTGACTCAATAACCGATGCCACATACCCAAAGTCTCCAAGCTTGTTAAGTCTGAAAAGAAAACATTCCTGTAGAAATCAAAGGGGAGGATACCTTTCTGGGTACCCACAGGCTGTTGCTGGGATGGATACATAGGCCTGCCATTGAACTGACTTCCACCAAGCCCTGGTCCAGAACTGCCAATCCCTCCAGTCTGCTGGGACTGTGATTCATTGGAGCCTCCATCATCCAGTGCAACCGCTTCCTCAGCAGGCTGATCTTGTGTCGAAGGTAGAGAAACAGAGTGGGAGGGAGAAGGGGGTCTTATCACCTGTGCTTCCAGGTCTGTTTCTGGACTACTGGGTATACCAGTTGCTGGTGCAACCTGTGGTTGGAGTGATGCCACACCAGGGCCCACATCTACAGAGAAAGAACCTGAAGGGCGATCTCCAACAGGTCGTTGGTTTCCAACTGTTCCTACATCTCGTTTGATTGCATCTTGTGCTCCAAGGGCTTGAGAAGCCAACAATTGTGGAAGAACTGGATCAGCCGAAGAAGAATGGAAATCAGACTGCTCTGATGAAGGTTCAAGGTGAGCATCTGGTAAGTAAGGTTGGCTCACAGCAGGAGCAAGAGAAGCATGGGATGGTGCCAGTTGACTAGTTGGCATTCCACTTGATCTTAAAATATCTGCCACAGTTCCATGCCCTGATCCCCATGCCCCTTGTAGGACAGGAGGTGAGAATGTGTCAATTGAACTTCCACTCAGAGTGCTCCCTGACTTTGCAGCTGTTGATGGCAGTGTCTGTGCTGGAGTTGATGCAGGACTGCTGCTTCCAAAACTCCACAAATAAGCATCTTTACAACACCAGGCACATGCCCAGAAGGTTTTAAGCAGAAGTTTTCTAATTGGTGTATAATGGGAGAGGACAAACTGGGAAGCTATACAGAACAAAAACCATCCAGTCACATTGCCAGACAATACTGTACTCAGGTCTTTGATTGTCATACTCTCACATTAAGTGTAAAGTATGAGTGGCTTGAAGATTAACTTGTGACTGCTGCAAGGCTACTGGTGCAAAAGCAGTTCATCAGAGTGAGAAGAGATACTAAGCAAAAAATTGTGATTTACGACTACTAAAATCAAAGCAGAGAGTCTAGAAGCTGTTACAGCAATCTTGGTTCATGATACTCACATTGGCCTGTGTGGCAGAGTGGACAAATTTGGGGTTGAAACTGCACTGGAGCTCCGCGAGCTGGGATGGATGCCATTCTCTCTCAATGGAAATGGCTTGCCCCGCCCACTTGAGTACTCTAACCACACAAGTAAATACCACCACAATCCACTGCATGTTCTCAGCAGCCATAAACCCCAAGACAAGTTTTCAAGCACTTGACCAGGGCATGAGACTTCTTTACAGGGACTCCCTGTACAGTTGCAGTTCTGTTCATGATTTGGTATGGTACAAGTCCCACATCTTCCAACATGGTGATGGCTTTCAAGAATCATTTGATCTAGAACAATTCTAAGGTATGCAAACTCCAAATACCTATTTGGCCCCTGGCATTTAAAATACAACAGATCCAACAATTATTGAATAAAAGACAGAAGCAGAATACAAAAGGAGCAAGGAGAAGACACAGAATCTCAGTTAACATTGGAACCTTACATTACAACAGAGACATAGAAATTTGACTGCATATTTCTGCAAAGGAGCAACATGAGACAGAGCTTCATATCTTCATAAGTGAGATGCTACTGGGTCAAAGCAGCACATTTTGAGCTAAAGTTTCTGTGGGGTTCTTGATTGCAGTTCACAATCAAGTGAAAAAAGAGATAGAATTACACCTGCGGAGTGCATACCCTGTGAAGAAAGTCGAGCAACAGAGTGTCCTCTCCCACCTCCACCTCGTCCACCTCGTGTAGGGTTAGTTCCACCACTGCCAGGTCTTGTCCTCAAGTCTGCTGACTCCTTGTTTGCCCCACCCTACATCACCACCTCCAATGGGTGGAAAAGAATCAGCATCACTACATTCAGCAGGTGAGTGTCTGTGAACCATAAGATAGTGCAAAAGGTGAACCTCACCTCTTTCTTCCTGTCTCGCCTCCTCTTTACTTCATGGAAGTTGGCTGCACCATCAAGGCCAAAGCTAAGGCTAGTCAGCACCTTACAGAAAAACAAAAAACAGTAGCTTCTGATAGGCAAATGAATGACAATGATACAAAAGACAAAAAAATGAAAAGCCTCAGGCCTGGCAAAGAACAATGCAGCTCCATTGACTGCTGCAATGGAGCCTTGCAGAAAACCTACTAAACATAATCAGCAAAAACTTTGAAAACAAAAATAGCTACAGCAGTATAGAGGCTGCACACAGCTCTATAAACCCTAATGACCTGTTTCAAAAAAAGCCACAAAGTTCTAATTTTCACCAGCAGAGAGAGGAAGAATGTCGACATAGTCACCTGAAAACTTGACATGTGATCAGTACAGCCACAAATGAAATTCATTAAGGTCATCACAGATGGCACTGGCCATACATGCCTCAGGGGCAACTAGCTGTTACTACAGCAAGCAAGCCAAATTTCTAAAAATACATATAACCAAATCCATTTTAGTGAAGAAAGCTGTGTCGTTCATTAGAGCTTCAATGAGCAGAGAGACACTAAACTAAAATATCCATCCGTGGCAACGTACAACCAGAAGAGATGCTTCCACAAATTCCGGTAAGAGACAGACAGCTCTAATCTCGCTGTAAACAATGTGTCAGGAACAGACAGAAAAAGAAGCGACCTTCTGACGCCGTCAGAGAATCGGCACTGAACATAGAAAGCATACTGATAATGTGAAGCTGTTGGCAAAATGTGTATATGAGAAAGCGAATGCCAGGAAACGACGTAACTGTGACAAACGAGAAGGTAGAGCATGCTGCTGCAAAAAGAGAGAGCATCACAAAGCGTTGTTGGTGAAGAAGGAGAACCGGCAAGCGATGATGATAAGGATGATAATGATGATGATAATGATAATGATGATACCTTGGTTAAGGAGCCGCTGCGCAGTCTCATTCAAGTCCATGTTACATTCCTTGAGCATTGCGTAAATCTCATCTTCGCTGTTCTCCACTATCTCTTTCAAGCTCCGCACTACCTCCATCGCACTAGGAGGTATCTTGACACCTCCCCCTGCCGCTGCTCCAACCCTAGCGTTGATGTTCATTTTTTCGCCGTTCGCCTCCCGTCCTCTCCTTGCCTTTCCTCTCCTCTCCTCTTCTCTCTTATCCCACGCTTAAATGACGGAAACCCCGAGTTAAAGACGGGGATGGATAGATTACTAACAACCCCGAGGAAGATAAGGGAACGAAAAAAAAAGACCCTTGCGAGGCTGCTTGTAACGAGAAAAAAGCTCGGAGAGAAGACGAGTTGCTGCAATGGCGGTAAAGATAGAGAAAGAGTGACAAGAGATAGCTCCGCAGGCAACACGCAAAGTACTTGAAAATGCAAGCGGGAGGTGGAGAAACAGTGGGCGTCAAACCCTAATCTCTGGGAACGCTCTCTTCGAAACGCTCATTAGCGCGGGAGCTACTACGGGAACACTCTGGTCGAAACGCTGATTGGTGCGGGAGCTTTCTCTGGGAACGCTATCTCAACGAGATGGAACCTGGAACGTTTGGTTACGGAAATTAGGTTTGATGGGAACGCACTTTGAGAACGTTGTTCGCGTGTCATTTGCGAATCGCGATCGAAAGCTTTCATCAAAATGAACGCTCTGTTAACTTTACTTTTTTTTACTCTTTTTGAGTAGAAGTAACTTTTGGCGCCCGAAAGTGAATTTTTTTTGTTTGTTTTTAAAATTTACCAGCGTGGGGGGCGGTTATTAGAAAATCGCACCCAACGCCACCGGCGGGTATCATGGCGGTTCCGTAGGGTGAACCACAAACAGTTAACATACCCGGTTCTGACCCACAATCACGGTTATCAGACATCAATTGCCTCATTCTGATATGTAACCATGGTTCTCGAGTTTTTTGGGAGAAGCGAATGTACAATCCCGGTTATCAGAAATCAAATACCCCACTCTGATACGTAAATCCGGTTCTCCAATCTGCCTGTATGTACAAGGACTGGCGCTTTACCGGTTCTTTATGAAATCCGAGGGTTACTGGAGGTTCTGGAAGGGTTTTTTTTAAATCCCCTCCCCCCAACCCAGCAATTCTTGGCAAATACTCAGAACCGGGGGTTATGATCCAAATCAAAGAACCGGCCCACACTGCTATCTACATTATTACTAACTGCTGGATTATTTTTTTTAATACCTTGGAAGGTCACCCATCCCAATACTATTCTGATCAAAGTGGGCTTAACTTGTGAGCTCTAGGGAACCCAATTTTCCTTTTATTTAATTTTTTAATGTAGTGAACGTGACAATCATCCAAAAACTAATTTAACTAAATTTGGCTATTAACAAACTGTGAAAAATAATTAAGCATCCTTATTTGTTTGGCTACCTACTTGAACCATATAGAGAAATGTGGTGATTTTTTAAGATTTTGATTTTTTTTTTGAATTTTGGTGATTTCTCTAAAAACATTATTTAATTTGTGGCAAAAAAATCCAAAAGTTTGCGCACACAAAAAAGGCTATTGTGGGGGACATTGTAAACTAGTGGCATGTACATTACTATCTTCATTGGCAAAAGGTCTTTAAATGACCTCCAAAAGCGCATCCCCTCTCTTTCAAATAAGGCCTACTTAAAGGCCTAGTAAAATTCTTGTAGTGTATTTGGAGGGCACCTAAAAAAGGTAATATTGCCTTGAAAGAGAGGAATGTCTTAACTTGTAAGGTTAGTTTTTATTTTACATAAAGGTTGAGCCACATTTTGTTTTTTTATAGGCTTAAAAAAATTGTTACTTCTTTTTCTAAATCTTTAAAATTCTGAAAATATAATACTAAAAGAATGAATTTTATTTTAAATTTTATTTTATTGATTATGGTTGGATGATTCCCAAAAAAATCAATATATAGATAAAAGTCATAAACGTGATCAAAATGAATATCAAACTACATGGGTGAGTTTAGCACACAAATTTTGAATAATTAATTTTTATAATTTGAAATTTGGCATGTGAGTTTTTTAATTTTGAACTTTTTGATGAGTAAAAAATATAAATATTAAATGCATAATCAATATTGTGACTCTCTTGTTGTCCTTGTGATCAATTGGTTCACAAACTAATGCATTTGGTTGTATTATGCCAAGGTTCAATTGTAGTTTTAATTTGAATTTTTGGAATTTAAAATAATTGGGTTGATTTTTTTTAATTCACCAAAAAAACAATTATGCCAAAGCTGCCCATGTACTACAATATCAAATATTTCAATAATGTTAAATAATTTTTTAAAACTTTGATCAAAGTAATAATACTAATATTTTAAAATGTTTGTATGCCACCAAGAAAAACTTACATTTCTACACTAAATGTGTTTATGAAGAAGCAAGATTGTCTAAGCAAAGTTTACACTAAAACAAGTATGTTTGAACAAATTAACGTTTGTTTAAACTTTGACTTAAATCTATTTCTACCAAATCCATAGGAAACAAATGTTTCAAATGTGACAAAAGGATTTGAAATCCAATTGTCAACACTAAAAATAATTTCGACTGTTGGTTTAAATTGAATGTTTGAAATCAATCAATCAAATGTATGCATTTACAATTTAACAAATGCAATAATGCAATGACTAAGATCTCCCAAAGTCATTCCTTTGAAAACCATGGTGTAGTAAACCCTCTTTATAATCACGCCCTTGGTGATCACTTTTTTTTGTGACATTAATGAATTGTGATTTAGATATGTATAGTCACATGCCATATAAACTTTACAAATTTGTGACTATAGGCCAAAAAAAAAATCAAATATAAAATAAACTTTTATGTTAGAATAAAAGTGTCAATTGTTTTTTTTTTTTTTTAATTTTTTAAACATGGGTTGTTTTAATTGTATGCATTAAAAAATGTTTTTTTTTCCCCTCTTCAACTAGATTCATTATTTTTAAGATGGTTACCAGAAAAATGTGTGACACAAACAAGAATGTGACTAAAATGGGCATGATTATATTATAACCTAAAATATGTTGCATAATACATTGCATCTTTCATCCTTTTCATGATGATTCCTCTATTAATCTCATTAGTAAGATTTTTCCATTTAAATTTTAAAACATCTTCAATTATTCATTTACTTAACAAAAAGAATGAATTCTTTCCTACTAGTGTTTTGATGAACCACATCTTTAATGTGTCCAACTTATGTTTAAAAACAAGGAATAATGAATTGGGTGGAGTATTTGAATTTTTTTTTTAATGCTACATGAATGTTTTCTATTTACAAATATCAATTATTTGCACAACATCAACAACATAGTATTTTATAATTGAATAGTGATCATTTGTTGAGTAGTGGTTGACATCAAACTTCAAGTCCTTGTGGTGGCCTTGCTAGTGCATGCACTTAGTAAAACAAGAATAAACACACAAACTTAAAATTGAAAAAGAAAAAAATGAGTTAAAAACAAAAAAATAAATGATGAAATGATAATGATAAAAAAAAACCACATAATAGAAAACATAAAAAGAACCAAAAGATAATTCTTAATATATATAATAACCCAAAAAAATTAAAACCTTTTAAAAGATGTCAAAACTTATTTTCAATTTTTCAATAATCATTAGCATCCACACTTTTCAATTTGACATCACCATCAATCACAAAGTTGTAAGTGCAAAGGTAGTTAAATCTCTAATGTTTAATCCTTGAATATTGTTCATTTATTATTATTATTTATTTAGCATCAACCTTTTCACAACAAAAATAAAGCATCAAATTTTTTGGTGTTTTAGTAAAGATTAATTATAATCAATTGATTTCATTTACTACAAGTTTGATTAAATAATATGTGTGCTATATTCAAACATCAAAAACATTATTTTCCCACAATTTACAACATAAAAACTTCTTGAGGTTTGATTATTTCAACTTTCTTGGGATCAAAATCCATAAACCTTGTGTCTAAAATCTCATTTTCAACTTCAACTTCCAAATTTACAAATTTACAAAAAAAAATCCCACATTGACAAGGATCCAAGAAATCATGCGTCAACAAACAAACAAAACAATACATTGACAATAGGGCTCATATTACATAAAATGCAATCCCATCATCCTCAAAATAATTTTTTATTTCATCTTTGTTAATTTCATTTCCATTGTGGTCCTCAACATCAACGAGACTATTCAACCATTTTCAACGACACTTGAAAAATGGCCAATACACCACTTTCAAGACAAATTTCATACTCCAATCCAATGAAAACTAATTTGCCTCGACAAAGTGTAAATTGTTTAATGGGCCAAATAGTAAAGGTTTGAAAATCCCTCATAAAGGGAATTATTGTTTTTAGTTGGCCAACCCAATTTGTTGACTACAAGTTGATTTTGTTCACAATTGGTTACACTTTTATTGATTTGCTTTTAGGTTTTACATACCACTCAAAATATTACATGTCAGCTTTAATGTTCATGGGTTGGGGAAGGGCAAAAGATTTTAGTTAACACAAGATGTTAAACTTGTAATGCCATATTGTTTTCCTTCTATTGGTGGAGGTGTTTTTAATATGCACAAAACCAATCACATAACTTTTGGGAGATTGAAATGGGAATAATAATAAAATTTTGCAATTAATTTAATGTTAACATCAATGTAAACACACAAAAATAAATAATGACCAAATTTACAATTTTAAATAAATAAATAATGTTGTTAACGTGTAAAAGTGGGGGTACAACAAAAAATTAGTTGAGAAAATTAATTGGAAAAATCAAGCAAAGAGAAAAATGAAAATAATATACATCTACCTAAGCAATAAATTAAAATCACTATTCAAAATTGATGTATTATCAAACAAAACCAATATGTTACATAACATTACAAAAGACATGAGTAACAACCTAATTAATAAACAATGACATACTTGTAAAATCAAATTTAATTAGAACATGTAATAACCCAAAAAATTAAAAATTAAAATACATAATTATGTAGCACACAATTTTCTTAGAAAAATAAAAACAAATCCACCACCAACCTGTGAAAAAAATCCATGTTACATAAATTAAAAACATAAGCTCAAGAAAAATATGTAAGGAATAAAAAAAACCATTGAAAATATCAAGGATATATTTTTTTAAAACCAAAATGTTAAATAAACAACAACAAAAGGGCAACTACGTAATGCATATGTAAATGTTGCATAGATTCAAATTTTGCAAGTTACAAATAAAACAATTAAAAAATAATAAAGGTCAAAAAATATCAAAATGAGTTTATGAATAAAAGAAGTGTGAAGCATAACAAAAGAATTATTAGTGGAAAAAACACATGTAAATTTTAACAAACAAATAATTATGGAAAATGTCATTATCTTAATCTTAAACTTGCAACCAAGTTTAAGGTATAAAGGGAGGAGTGGGCCAAGAAATGTAATGGGATTCAAACACACTTTCACAAATGCGAAAAAGTGAGTCGCAAATGGTTGTCCCACTTTGAGACTAGAATCCTATAATGTTTTGAGTCTTTGGATCAAAAGTGTAGATAATAAATGGTGTTTAAATTGGGGGGTCCTTTTTTTCTCGAAGATTTTTAAATGTAAAATTTAAAATGGGATTGGATTTTCCATCTAGAGATTTGAAGTTCAAGTTATGGTAAAAAAAGTGACTATTAAAACCTAATAAAATGTGTCAAAATAGTTATAATTAGATCAAAAAATATAATGTTCAAAAAATCTTTCCAAGGATTACAACTTTATGGTTGAAAGTTTCTTCAATTGGATTTCATGTGCATGAATTATGAGCTTGCAACATCACAAGATTCATAATTTGGCAAAATTGAGAATTTTTTAGGCTCCTTCCCAAGAGTCCCAAGACTTTTTGCCACTTTGATGTAATCCTAATCACTCATCACATAACATAATATAGGGATGGAATAATGAGCTCCCCCCAAATCTAGGTTGTGATTTGTGTCGTGAATTGGGTTGCACATGGTTTGTCCATGCATCGTTTTGGTTCTAATTTGTATTAATTGCCCTCTTTCTTAATTTGTGTAAATTGATTCCACCTTAAACTATTACTTATGAATTATTTTTAGTCCCATCCCAAAGTTCCCATGCCTTTTCTCTAATGTGAAATAATAGAAAAATAAAATATATAACTACAAAACTTGTACAAACTTAAATCATTACAATGATTGTGAATAAAAAACAAATTGACAAAAGAACTATGAAAAACAAATGAACATAAACAAATAAAGGTAGCAAATGTATTTTTAAAATAACACACCAATTAGAAGAAGGTGGTTTATATAGGCTTAAATATAAATCTCAACTAACCACTTGGATTAATTTGCAGCGTTCATATACATGCATTAGTAATTTGAAGTAATGAACACCATCAATACTGACATAATGAAACATTTGAAAATCCTTAACAAACCACCTCCCCCCCTTTCCCTAATAAGCCCATAGTTGATTTGAAGACATTTAGAACTTTGATTTCAAATATAATCTAAGTAAATGTATCTTTAGTCCTTGCCATTTAGTCTAAACATACACTAAAAAAAACTATTTATGTTTAGTTCCACACACAACACATTTATCAAGATTGGAAATTATAAGGTATGGAGTTTTCCAACAAATTAAAATTGAAATTATAAAGGTACGAAGTTGTATAATTAATTAAAATCAATCATTTTTTTGTAAAATTTAACCTACTTATCAACTTCATTTTAACTTACTTCAAACATTTGAAATTATGTTCAAGATTTTTTTTCAAAGTTTTGATTTTAGTCTTAGTTGTAAGAAAAGGTTAATTTTATGGTCTAGTTCTAGTTGTGACAATGCCACCAAAAGGATGTCAATTTAGGTCCAAGTCATAAAAACTTGAACTTAAATCCCCATAGTTAACATTCCAAAACCCAACACATTGGTTTTAGTTAACACTCCATGAACCCAAACATTGATTGCTATATTGTTTTCATTTTCCTTCATTAAACATCTTTGCCATTTTGGTTCATCCAATACACTTGTTTTCAATAACTTGCAAATTATGTTCCTTGTTTCCTTTTTGCCAACAATTTGCCATTCTTGAATTGATTGCTTTTCTCTTAATTTTGAATTTGATTACATCATTTGGTTGTAGACTATTATATTAAGTCCATGTATTAAAGCTTTTGCAACTCATCAACTTCATTGTTAAAATTTAATCAAAGCTTTTGCTACTCATAAGTCCCAAATTCTACCTTTGCAGAAAATTTTTTTCTCACGAAAATCTATCTAAATTTTAAATTAAAAAATTTCCAAGTAATTAAATAATCATTCTTCTAAGACACCTTACTTTTGTGATAAACTATTGAGATCTTGCAACATATTCGTTATCATTACAATGAGACTATTTGAAAAAAATTGAAATTACAAGATGAGACTAGAAAGGTTATTAAAAATCCAAGCCATTAGATCATTCATATCAAGTTAGAAGCTAGGAAAAACTAAAGGTTTAGTGGACTACATGTAAAGGGTGAAAGTTCTTGACTTTAATTCTTTTCCTTTATGTCATAATTCACTATATAAAGTTTGGAATTATAAATCACATTAGTTTTGGGTGTTTCATTTTGATGGTTATAGGCTTTCACTTGAGTCCATTTTTGTGAAAACTAATCAAACTATAATAGTGGTGCCACCTAGATAACAATAAAAGTTGGAAAAAGGGATAGAAATTGAACATTTGGATTAAAACTCCAAGAACATGGTTTTTTTAAATAGAAAAAAACATTTTTTACAACAACAAAGGATTGTGTTGTCTACCTATTTGGCTTCATGTGCATTTCATGATTAAAAAATTGGGAACATTGAAACACTAGGTATGCAATGTTGTTATGAGGTGATGTTCTTGTTGGCTTGGATGAAGAGACATTAGTTTTGGACATTTTCACATTGTACATGCTTTAAAAAAGTTATCAAAAAATTGTTTGTGATGAGGAGGCAATAAAATTTCAAAAGATGGTTATTTTTGCACATGGAGGGACAATGAATTTGGAAACGATTTGCGAACTTTTGGCAATGTTGGACACTTACTAGCAATTTGTCTTTATATGTAGAAGGCATATATAGTTCCAAAGAAGCACATTGAAGTTTGGTTTTTGCAAATTTAAAATTTTTTTTTTACAAAATTTTAGAATGTAGGTTATGCATTTGATTGTGAAATGGTGAAAATAACCTTTAATATTAATGATGTAACTTTTGACTTCGAGGATTATTTTTTGTTTTTGGGGGTGAAGGGGGTTGTATATTGGAATATGGAGTGTTGGAAATGATTGTTTGAAAGATGTAATAATTGTTTATTTTGTTTCATTTAAATTCTTTTGCATTGGGTGACCTTTTGAGTCAATGCTACTTTTGTTATCAAGAGATGGATGGTTGTTAGTTGTGAGAATTGATATTATCCAATTTGGGGATTGCATGCTTTGGTTGGGTAGCAATAAGCACATTACATGAGAAATAAATCGCATAAGAATTGGGAGTAGAAAACTTATGTATGCAAAAGTTGTGTTTCTTTCCATAAGAGGATTTAGGGTGATTTTTCATCCATGTCCTAAAAGGGGGGGATGGCAACAGGGCAAGACTATTGTGGACTTGCAATATAATTGACCATTTATTGTTAAATAATTTTGTTTTGTCAAAGGTTGTTATGAGAATATCAAATATTCCAAAAGGAACATCATTTATGTATTAGGCTAGTTTACTATTAGGCATCAATTTGTTGTGGAACGTTGGCCAATTGGTTTGATCATTTTTGAATTTGTTTTAACGTCAATTTTTTTATGGCACACAATTAGAAGTTTACATTAATAACAAATATTTGTTGTTGCCCAACTTGATTTCTTTGTATGTTGAAACTTATGTGTCTTTTCACATTTGTATAAAGTACAAATGAATACAATTATAATGATTTTGGACCAAGTTGGTATAATTTTTTTCATCATTTTTTGTGATAGATAGTCACATGAAAATTAACTAAATTAGTTCCCAAGTGTATCTTAGTTAAAAATATGGTTTTGTGAGATGATTCTCAAGTAAGACTGGACCAGTTGTGTATGATTTATAGAATTATATATATATTTTTGGAAAAACATTCAAGTTATATTATTTATAATTAAAGTTATTGTGAATTATATAAAGTTTTATCATATGTTTTCCATTTAGTAGTTTTGGTAGTTTTGTAATGATGAATTTTTTTTGGTATGCAATCATCATGGCCATTATGTATTTTTTGGTTTAAAAAAAAATAATGAATATAAAATTTGATTTCTTCATAGTTGATTTACCTTAATTTACAATGTTTGTATGCACATTTTTAATACATGTGTTTATCCATGCAATTCATGGAAGATGAATTAATTTATTTATTTAATTTGAGCTTGAAGAAGCGTGGGTGGTTTTATGAATGTATCACCACACTTAAGGCACAATTGTTTTTCAAAATTATAATTTGTTCTAAAAATGCATTATATCTTTTAATGCATAATCATTATGAATTTTATTTTTCTTCGATTGGTTCATAGTAAGCCATGTCATTTTATGAAACATGTAAGTTTCGGTTTTTTAGTCAATTTGGTTGGATTGAATTCTCTAATGTTAACTTTGAACTATATTTTTGGCTAATCACATAACAACGTTTTAGGCTTAGGTTTTCAAAATTAAAGGCTAAGCAATGCTTTCATGATAAAATTGTCCCAAATGTTAAGGCATATAAGTGCTTTAGGTTTAATGTTGTAACCTTGCAACTTGTCCCTAATATTTGAGTATAACATCCAAACTATGAGTTTTCACAAGGATCAAAAGGATCATCATGTCAAGTAGGTATATCACCCAAACTGAAATTGAAAACTATTTCAAAATTGCATTAGAAGTTAAAACCCACCAAACAAAGTAATATGACAAATAAACGACAAAGTTATTTTTATGTTGAGCAAAAAATTTCAATGTTCATTCAATCACACACAAATCAATTTGCAAATGTGATTCCATTGCATTTTGGGATGTTTGTTTATTTATGTGTAGAGTGTTTGATAACTCATTTTGGGCTATCATAATTTTAAGCAACAAAAGCACCATTGTGCTTCTATTTTGGGGGGGGGGTGCTCAATGTTTTCAATCTTTTTTTTTTTTTTTTTTGGTTTTGGGCCCATTAAATTGGTTCTTTTCAAAATGAAAGGAAAAAAAAAGAAAAAAAAAAAACCAAACTATTTTTAAA
>Ga0116231_10002191_pt1 | contig 40879 bp, 27 predicted proteins | sample S1TSphgellanicum_2_FD_89695 | JGI IMG/M metagenome (GOLD analysis project Ga0116231, IMG submission 89695) | Host-associated microbial communities from peat moss isolated from Minnesota, USA - S1T2_Fd - Sphagnum magellanicum MG | ecosystem: Host-associated > Plants > Peat moss > Unclassified...
AAAAAAAACAAACAAACAAAAAAGCAACAATTTTAGCGAAAAAAAAAAAAAGAAGATATCTTGACTAGTTTTTCAGGACAGAACAAAAAAAAACTATATATAAATATATATATAAAAAATAAAAAAAAAAATATAAAAAAATTTTATTTTAAAAAAAAAAAAAAAAAAAATTTTTTTTTTTTTTTTTTTTTTTGTGTTATACATTGGAAGTGTGTTTGGTGATTTTAATGCAATATAAATCAATTTGTGAAAATTTGACCAATATGTTTTTGTTACACCAAATTTGCATTCATTTACAAAGACATTTGCCCAAATGTGGTTTAGTTGAAATTTGATTTTTGTGATGTTTTTATTGAATTACAATTTTAATCTAAATTTGTGCATGAAATTTAATAGTTCTAGTTGATTTTTGGCACGATTATTGTCTTTTTGAATGTCAACATTAAAATTTCTCAAAATGATGATTAAACAAAGTTGAATTATAGTTTAATAAGGGTTGTTCTAAAATGTATAAATTAAATATAAATGAACTTTATAGACACATACAATATGTATAGATTTTTGTGTATTGGTATTAAAAGTTGTTATGTATGAACCATCACTTGTTATTATATTGAAAGAATATCAAACTCATTTTCATGTTGTCACATTATTGATGAAAACCATATCACATTGGCTTCCATTGTATCCTTCAAGAAGTTGTTCATACTTCACTCTGAAATTGTTGCCTTCTCCATCAACAATCATTAATTGATTTTCAGCCTTGCTATCCCATCTTTCCTATACACTAATAATTATGACAACAATGATAACAAAACTTCAATTTCAAAGAAAGATTTTGAATTCTTTAATTGAATTTGTGTGGAAAAACATAAGAACGAACTCAAGTTGGAATCTAGGAATTGATGACACAATCATTGTCAATTCAATTATAATGATAACATGCATGTCACTTTCTTAAAACCCCTTTTGGATTTTGATTCAATGCCAAAGATTTTGGCCTTCACAAACATGTCATTTTGCAAATGTTGTTCATACACTTTTATACAAAGTGATTTCATGTTCAAAGTGATTGTGGTCAACAAATCATAATGCAAATATGCATGACTTGGATCTTCCATACTCTTATTTGCAATTTGATCAAAGTTGCCATATCTATTGAACACCTTTACATCAAACACAACATTGTTAATTCCAAAATCCAAATCATCCAATGCAAAAAAATAATTTAGCTTCCTTCATTACAATAATAAACATTGTGCAAAACAGAGTAAGATTTTGCAAAATAAATTTGACAACAAAACAAGTGAGGTGGCACAACAAATGGATTTGGCAAAACACACACTTGCAAATGAAGCAAAAAACAATAATGCAAAATGCAAGTTTAGGACAAACATAATGTTCATTGTAGTGAAAAAAAAAAACCCAATAAAAAGAGCCAATTGACCTAAGGTGCAAATCCTTTCTAAAGACTATGGTTTTTTCAAGTTTGAAATATGGCCTCCATGTTTTGGATAAGGCCCATTATAGGATGATAGTGTTAACTTCAAAAGTTTAATTCACATGTGTTTCCATGAATTTTCAAACAATATGTAATTAAATTTATTTTCTTAATGACAAATTTTCAAATAAATCAAATGTGTAGATTTCAACAAAAGTAGACATGCCAATATTTTTTAAGTAATATGTGTTTCAAGCCTTCAATGATGCATTATACATTGAATTTATCAAACATACGTTTCTTTAACATCCTTCCAAATGAAGTAGAACATATTGACAAAAAAAAAAGAAGTAATCTTATATAACACATTCAATATTCATGAAAATGCAACCTTGCCTTTATTTATATTTTTAAAATATTTTTTCTTTGAAAAAGTTCTTCAAATAATGTAATTTTAATGATCAAAAACACATTTATACACTAAAAAAGGACTATCATGGATAATTAAAACATATATTCAAATCTTTAATTATACCTCATAATCATCAATATCATCATCCACAATTTTTCAGAATTAATAGTTTGGTTTTACATAAGATAAAGGATGTTCAAAATTTTAACACCTAGTCCATGTATTGAATTGTCCACTCTTTATTATACATTTTATGACCAATGAAACATATTGAAATTGCACAAAATTCATTGTAATGAAAATTCATAAATATATATACATTTTGAAAATAAGTTCATTAAATTATAATCCTTACAACGCATGTAATCATTTTTCAAAATCATGGGGGTTTAGGATTTTATGTGTGTACATGTAGTCCTTGGTTCATTTTATAAAGAATGCACCCTTAAACCTTTAACTTTGAATATTTTTATTGCAAATTAACTTTAAGGAATTTTATTCATGACCCAACAACTATTAATGGTCTAATAATAAACAATATAACAGTATCTTTGTTGTCCCATGAGTTTTAATCGTGCACTTTGTGGTTCGCATTTGAATGTTAAACGTTTCAATTTCAAGTTTGGGATACAACACATTAACCTTCAACTCCCTTCCATTTGCATGAAATTCAAAAGTGCATTGGGCTAGGGAAGGTTTCTTCCTTGTCCTTAAGATATTATGTTACTGAACAACTAAAGGATGGGGCCTTCTCAAAACAAATGACAAGGTGCAATTGTGGGTCACTTATTTTAAGAACACCTTATTATGAGGGTGTCACTAAACATAAAACATTATTAAAAAAAATAAATATCATTTTTCCCCCATGATATTTGGCAAATATACATTGGGTATCACAAGAAAAAATTACAAAGCATTTCATAAAACAAATCATCCATAAAAATGGGCATTTCAATTTTGAATTGGCCTACTTGTTTCTAAGGAAATATTCCATTGTAAGCAAATACACTACAAAATAGAATTATTTGAAAAGTGGCCCACAATGGGGATTGGAACATTTGTTTGACAAACATAGAGAATGAAATCCCAAATTGGGGGTACCTAGTTTACAAACACAAATAACAAGCCACTAAACTCAAATTTGAACTAATTTTGAGATTTGGTTAGTTTTTTCCCTTATTTTAATCATCTTGTTATGTTAGTTTAGGGCATTCATGAGATAAGTTTGGGAGAAGTCTCGCCATGTGCATATTCGTTACTTGGGATAGAAAAGTTCAAGGAAAAATTCAAAAGCTTGAAGAAGCTTGGTAAGGTGAAAAGATACAACATTGAAAAGTCCAGAAAGAAATAGTATTGGGAAGCTTAGAACTTGAGAAAGAGAATTCCAATAAAATAAAAGCAAAAGCAAAGCTTTTATGAGCTTAAAATATAGGAGCTTGAAAGTTTTGTTATGCAAAAAAAAAAAAAAAGGAAAAAAAAGTAGGGTTTATAAATTTGAATTGCTATTGAATTTTGTAAGAACATTTGGGAGGTGTGAGTGAGCATGGATTGGGAGCTTGGGACATTTGCCTAGGAGGTGTTAACTTTTGGCTAGGAAAAAAAAGTTAGGGACCTAAACAATTTGCTTTGAAGAGCAATTTCAATAAAGATTAGAAATTACATGCAACTTCATTTCAACACAAATCAAGCACCCTACATTCCATGACAAGGAAAAGGACTAAAATTTACAAGCAACTTCCATTCAACACAAATCAAGCACCTTACATTCCATGGTGAAGAAAAAAGACTACAAATTACAACGAATTTCTTTTGAACACAAATTGAACACCTTGCATTCAATCCTAGGTGAGAAAAAAAGCTTTTGTTTTTGACTTTTTTCATAATAAAAAAACAATGTTTGTACATGAAAGTGTGTGGGAAGAATAAAATGTGTTTTTACAATTGTTGACCTAAAAGTTTAATAGTTTGGGAAACATTTGCCCTTTCATTATGATACTTTTTTTTTTGTTGTTGCAAAGTTGATAAGTTCATTCAAACCCTAATTGCATCAATTGTAGCAAACTCTTTCAAAAGATTTGATTGCAACCCTTTCGATTATTAAGTTGGAGCTTGAAATTATTAACCTTTGGTAACCCGATACCTTGCCCTCACCTACACATAAAGTTTTGACCAAGTGGGTACCCTTTTGCCACCTCTCCCAAATACACTATCCGCTAGATGCCCCTCTTGACTCCGTTGTGAATGAATTTCAATTGAAGTAAATTTGGTTTCATTTGGCAACCCATTGTGCAACAAGTAGGTCCTATATATATAATGTACATAGGAAGGAAAATAGGTGATTACTAGGTAAATAGATGGTTATATTTAGTAAATTTACAAGTGTAGATATTTCATTTTATGAAATGATTCATCCCCCCCCCCCCTTCTCCCCATAATAGAAATATTTGTAAAATGACATTTTTTGGGCCCTATTTTCATCCCTCAACCTTTATTTTAACCGTTAAACATTATTGTTTGCAAAAAATTGAAATTATATCATATATGGATGTAAAATGTTGAAACTAAGGATTAAATGCACGAGATTCGAGAACATTTAGAATTGTAGTACACAAAACACAAAAGCGATTAGTTGAAGGCAATTAAGGTAGAATAATTGGTGAGCGAACACTTAAGGGTTCAAAAAATTGATGCATCTCAAATGTTGTTCCATTGCAACAAGAGCTCAAATAAAATTTATAGAGTTAAGAGTCATGCACCCAATGGCACTTGAATCATAAAAAAACTCTTGAGAAATGAACAAGTTATGCATATTATAGTGTTGAAGGGTCATTAACACACCAAGAAAATTACTTAATCACTTGAGATGCATGAACAACATCCTACTAATGCATGAGCAAATTTTCAATGATCCATTACTGAACATTACCTACCCTCTTCACAAATATTAGATGTTGCATAAGAACGAACAAAAGAGGGCACAAAAATGTTCATGTTTGGTTTCAATTAACATGATTTTAAAAAAATGTTTTTTTTGATTGACGATGATGAAGGCAAGAGATAACGAAACCATAATTTCGTTGCCCGTTTTTGGCCATCGTTGCCTTTTCCAACTATGTTTACCAAAATTTTGCACAAGTTTTTTTTCCTTGGAACTCAAGTGATTGTGATGTTGTTGATATAAATTTCAAATTGAATTGCTTGAAGCTTAAGTGCTTCAAGCTTGTTCCCTCTTGGCTGTAGTTATTGGAAATCCTCCTAGTTGTGATCTTGGTGGTCCTCATCCTTTTTCTCTTGTGCTTTCAACCATTAGTGATCCTCTTAGTCGCAATTTTGATTGTGGTTTTCTTCCTCCTTTCTTTTGGTTATAGCTACCCATGATCCTCTTGGTCGTGATCTTGGTGGTCTTCATTTTTTCTCTTTTGTGCTTGTAGCTACTGGTGATCCTCTTAGTTGTGATTGTCATGTTGATCATCATCTTCCTTCTCCTCTTTCTTCATTGTAATTATTAGCGACCCTCTTGGTCATCATGATCTTGATCATAATGGTCTTTGTCCTTTTTCTCTTGTGCTTGCAACAACTAGTAATCCTCTTCATCATGATCTTGATATTCATGGTCTTCATCCTTTCTCTCTTGGTTATAGTTGTTGGTGATCCTTTTGGTTGTGGTCTTAGTTGCAGCTAATGGTGATCTTCCTGATCCTCCTAAACCTCCCCTTTCCTTTGCTTTAATTATTTAGTAGAATGAAGTAAACATGTTGCAACATGATTGTGAGCAAGTAGTTTAGCCCTTGCTTGTAACCTTGCCTCCCATTATATTGGAATAAACCTTGAAAATCTTATAGTTGGAATGATTTTTAACCCTTGTGTAGCCTAGGAAGTTCGTTGACGTTCATGTAGATGTTACCCTACTTCCTTGACAACTATTGCATACTAATTGTATTCAAAATTTGCCCTTGCACTTTTAATAGTTGCACGCTGAAATGCCCATTCATCTGCAATGAAGTAATTTGCAAATTTTCTAACCCTATTTCCTCCTTTTCCTTGCAATGTGTTTCACTAATTACCTTTATAAGTGCCTTCTCCATAGCCTTTTTATGCATAACTATAAGATATTCAACACTAGTCTCAACATGAGATTGGGAGTAGTCCATTAAGGGCTCCTTTCCTATGGTCTAGTCTATTTTGCAAGTAGATGAACGAGTGACAAAAGCTAGTGCATTTTCATGGTATTTTGAATGAGGTTCAAAGAAATTTGTTCTTCTTGCATTTGTTTTTGACTAAGGTTGTCTAGATTTACTACTAAATGTGCAAGACCCCACCCCTAAACCAAACCCTCAAACCCTTGTAAATGTTTTGTACAACACCCATTATCGAACCCCGACAAATCTACAAAGCAAAAAAAAGAGCTCAAACTTGACAAATTGTCAAAAAAAATTTATAAATCCGTTTTCAAAAACACCCCGATCTCCAAACAACCAAACCAGCACCATGCACATGGATATTTTTTTGGGCCAAGTAAGCATGCAAAACTATTCATCTTGATACCCTCTAGTAGCACGCACCATTATCCCTAAAGGCACTCAAATATTTTTTATTAAAAAAAAACCATTCTGAAAGCACTACCCCGTTCACCGCTCAGAGAAGAGCTCCCCCTGAACAGCAGAGGTCAAAAATCCGAACACTAGCAAATTTCGCCAAACATTCAGTAATAGGCACATTAGTGAACGATGAAAAGATATTGACTCTCCAGGTGTTCGCCTACCTGCCCCCTGAACGGCAAAGGGTGGGGGGGGGGCGTGGGGGGGATGGGGTCACAAATCTTTCTCTGAACGCCAGTGCATACACAACACAGCTTTGACTGAATGAAGGAGAAAGACGTTACGTGGCAAGGCGTCAGCCATTCACATTCCTAATTTATTCACTGGACGAGAGCCATACATACATACATACATATGCACATACATACGTACATACCGACGTACGCCTCGAAACAACAAATACCTTTATCCTCATCCTATTCATGGATGAATGAAGAACAATAATAATGAACAGTTCTCAAATCCTGAACAGTTTTTTTAAAAAATTTTTTACATCCCAAAAGAACACAAGAATTTATTAAAAAAAAAAAGAGGAAAGAATAGAGACGCCTTCATAGGATGATGATGAAGAAGATGATGAAGAAGATGATGGATGATGATTAAAGAATATCGTTAACGTAAACTGTTGGTCATGGATGACAGAGAGAACCATGAAGCGGAGCCTGTAGACGTCGGCGTCGTGGAACACGGACAGAGCAGAGATGTTTGTTTGGTGTGCGCTGCGCCCGCGTTGCCTGCCCCTCCCTGCCTGCCTGCCTTCCTTCTTCCTCCCCTTTTGTCTCCGCAGCGAACGAACGCTAGGGTTTGAGGTCGGGCGACTGCATCGATTCTTCCTCTATCGCAATTGGTAAATCTGGGAGGATGGATTACTTGTGGAGGGATTTGAAGGCTCTAAGATTGTAATCTTTGAGGAGGGAAGGAGGAAGGGAGGAAGGAAGGGAGAGAGGGAGGGCATAACAAAGATGGACGTCACGCAATTGACTGAAAGCTCTGTCGGGCCACAGGTGCCGTCCGTGATTGCTGTGAAGGATGAGGGGCAGCAGCTTCACTCAGATTCCTGGTCAGAAGAAAACGACGAAGAAGAAGAAGAAGAAGAAGAACAACAACAACAACACAAGAGATGCGACGAGGACTTGTCGCCGACACGACGAAAAAGTAAGGTGGAGTTTGATAAGGATTTTCTATGTCCGATTTGCATTCAGACAATGAGAGACGCTTTCCTCACCGCTTGTGGCCATAGCTTCTGCTACGTCTGTATCACGACGCATTTGGGAAACAGAAGTAACTGCCCTTGCTGCGGCCTATATCTCACCAATGACCAGCTTTTCCCCAACTTCCTTCTGAATAAGGTGAGTCTGCAAGGTGAGAAGAGCAGCATAAATTTCACAAAGGAATCTGAGACATTGCCATCATTCTTCTAATTGCGGTGGCGGGGCATTATGCAGGCAGTTTGTCCAGTAGCTGCAGCTTTGAACACGGGGGGTGCCTTTCAAACGTTTATTATGTCTGTGCCTATCTATCTTCTTCCTATGGAGTGTAGCAGATTGTATGATGTCAAAGAATGACATGTTTTTATGCGCTGTTCACTCCTGCGCAGCTAATGGGGAAAAAAATGAAAAAAAATAAAGAAAGCGCATCAGCATCACAATTAGTAAGAAGCAATGCTTCTCCATGATATGTATGTTCCATGTGCTGTTCACTCCTGTGCAGTTAATGAAAAAAGCATCGGCATCGCAATTAATAAGCAACGCTCCTCCAACAGAGCAACTACGGCTTGCCCTTCAACAGGTGCCCATTGAATCCGTTTTCAGTTACCCTTTGTGATTGGTCTATGTGTGTGTGTGTGTGTGTGTTCACATCATGCATTTGTGCCATGTGGTTTTGCTCTTTTGTTGTTTGAGGAAATGGAACTGAGTGGGAAATGCAGTTGTTTCCCCCAGGGAGTTGATCTACCAGTGAAGGAGCTAGAGTTGCTAATGCAGCTTTTGGGGGACAAGAAGAGGAAGGCAGAACAAGAGGAGGCGGAGGCTAACATGGAGATACTACTTGAATTTCTGCTCCACTCTCGGCGACAAAAGCAAGAAGAGTTGCGAAAGGTCAGGATATTATAGTAATACACATAAATTTTTTTTGCAAGTATTTGGGATGGTAGCATATCCTCTTACTTTGTGCTCTTTTCCTTTGCAGCTACAAGGAGACCTTCACTTTTTGAAAGAGGACATTGAAACAGTTGAGAGACAGTGCTGGGAACTGGCAAGGGCAAAGGAGAAGTACCTATTGGAGAATAGAACTTCCAGGGATTCAACATCTTCTAGTTGGGACCTTTCAGTCTCTGTTGGGCAGGACAGCACCCAGAACAGGGGTGCTGGTTCAATGCCTGGAAGTAGCCAATCGGGACTCTCTCCAAAGCATACTGTGGGAAATTGTGAAGGCCAGAGTTTGTTGCTTAATCCTACGAAGAATGAATTATGCCCAGTAACTGGTTCTCTTGACCATCGAGTGTCAGATGCACAAGAGCTGCCTGACAGGCTGACAGTCGGAAAAAAACTCCAGGTGTTGGCACAGGTCTGTCACCCATAATCTGGGCTTGTTGGGATGTTGTATCAAGCATGCCTTCTTCAAGTTAACAAAGTACTTCACTTGTAAGGGTTTCTTTCCTGAGAGCAGCAACCAACCTATTCAATGCCTAATGTCAAAGTAAAAATGTGCTCTCACATCATATGATGCTCTGTGTGTGTGAGTTGAAAAGCAGTTTGAAGACTTACAAGAGGCATACTTGCAAAGAAAGCGACATGTTGCACAAATGCATCGTCAGAATCGTTTTCAGGAATTAAGTCAAAAAAAGTTGAAGGATGAAAAGCATGCTGGTTTTCAGAGCTATAGAGATGGCTTGGAGGATTTTCAGTCTGTTCTTAGTGCCTTCACTCGATACAGGTGCCTCTTCTTGCTAGCAATGTTTGTCCATATATTGAGATAGTTTAGGATATTCAAGAGTTCAAAGCAGCGTAATGTTGCTTCTTATGGTAATAGGGCTGGTTTTCATTGCCATTCAGATTTGTTGTACAGACATGCCCAAACAGGAGAAACTTGGCCCTTTGGTCATTTCTGTGGGATTTGGGCTCTCTAGTATGTAAGAGATATCTGTTTTATTTTATCTCTGAGATCAATCCCATTTTTTTCTGGTGGGCTTGGTATTGCAGTAGATTGCGTGTGATTGCAGAACTGCGCCATGGAGACCTTTTCCACTCTTCCAATATTGTCTCTAGGTGAGCTCACCCTACGTGTCTCATTTTTAGTGCTTCCTCAGTGCATGCCTCAAATGGTGTTATTCAGTAGTTATGATAGTGGTACTGGTGTGTATGGTGAGTAGCTGCACACTGTGTTCAGTGTATGCTGCTGAAATTGTGGATGTTTGTTTTTCATCTGGCAGTATTGAGTTTGATCGGGATGATGAGCTGTTTGCAACCGCTGGTGTTTCAAGGCGTATTAAGGTCTTCGAGTTTGCAACGGTATATCATTAGCACCTTTTATGGTCTATGGTTCTGTGTCTGTGGTCATGTTATCAATGCAGGATTCATATAATCGATGATATTGGAAAACTGTCAGTTGCTGTCTATCCAAATTCAAGAATGGACCTGTGGCTTTCTTGATTTGAAGTGGATTTATTGATAGATCTGTTTTGAGATGTCATTAACAAGTGTGTTAGTGTGTTTGTGCAGGTTGTGAATGAGTTGGCTGATGTTCATTGTCCAGTGGTGGAGATTCCAACTAGGTCAAAGCTCAGCTGCTTAAGCTGGAATAAGTATATCAAGCAACATATTGCTAGCAGTGACTATGAAGGGATTGTCACTGTTTGGGATGTAAATAGCCAGCAGGTATCCTTTTCTTTGTTGAGATGATACTTTCAGGTAGTATTATGTCATGCTGGTAGTCAATCTGACCTATGGTAGTGTTTGTCTGTCTGTAACTCACTGAGCAAGATTGCACAGGAATTAACATGGTGAGCTGAGGAATTAGTTAATGCAAAGAATCATGGAGTAGGAGGGGCATGAACTGTGTAATTGAATATGGACATCACTTAGTAGGGTGTCAATTCCAGCAGCTGTTCTGTCAATTGTTTCATACTGTAAGGTGGAAGTATATGGTGAGTTGATGCGCTATCTTATACAGAGTATTATGGAGTATGAGGAACATGAAAAGCGCGCTTGGAGTGTTGACTTCTCTCGAACAGACCCAACAATGTTGGTTTCAGGCAGTGATGATGGCAAGGTGGGGTACCTGCTTGCACACTTGTTGGTTCTTGAGTTGTCCAAATGTGAAGAGATTGCTGCAACCACACCATATCTGTATGCTGATTTTGTCTGGAGCATGCAAACTCTATGCACAATGGGGATGGAGAAAAGTGCGTGAGAATTTATTCTGATTTGATATTGGGGGCACTTTGCAGGTTAAAGTTTGGTGCACAAGGCAAGAGATGAGTGCTCTCAACATAGATATGAAGGCCAATATCTGTTGTGTTAAATACAATCCAGGTTCCAGCAACTTTGTTGCGGTAACTTTTACTCCATCACTATTCCTTGTTCTGGGATATCCCATTGCAGTAGACACATGCTTGAACCTTCAATCTCTACTTTCCTGTGCCTTATTTGTTTGAGTAGCTGACTAAGTTTTTAATTCTATGTGAGTCTGGTATATTCTCTACAGGTTGGTTCAGCTGATCATCATATACATTATTATGATCTGCGACGTCCAAACATTCCCCTCCATGTTTTCAAGGGCCACCAGAAGGCTGTCTCATATGTGAAGTTTATTTCACCAAATGAGCTGGCCTCTGCATCTACAGACAGCACATTACGGCTTTGGGATGTTCAGGAGAACAGCTCTGTATGGAATCCATGCTTTGATTCCCTTCGTGTCTGGGTGTTGATTCAGTCCAGAGTTGTTGATTAGTTAGGGGAATTGTTTGGAGAACTGGGAATGTGCTACTTATGCATCTTGCTAGTCTTCTCATTCTGAAGGTGTGTTCTTGTCAGCTTGGTGTTGTATGAGTCCGAAACTGAAGGGCTCAGTCTTGAGTTTCAGAAGACACATCAGAGCACTGTTGAGGGAATTATTTGTAATTTCATTTTGGCACATTTTGGTCTGTCTGCACAATACTTTCAAGGAGCATTTCAGCAAAGTTTCATTGAGTTTGTGGGCGGGATAAATTCAAGAGATTTCCTTGCTGAGTCTGGAGGTTGACCTGAAGTCTCTGTTTGCAGGTTCGAACTCTGCAAGGCCACACAAATGAAAAAAACTTTGTTGGGCTGACTGTGAACAATGAATACATTGCATGTGGCAGTGAGACGAATGAAGTCTTTGTGTATCACAAGGTAATTGTGAGTTAATATGTACAGTTGCACCTTGGCTCTTCCATTTTATCCGTAACTTTGAGACTGCTGCAGTATATATGCAACCTCTGCTTTGTAGCTGGAACATTAGATCTAATGTATACTCACAGGATGCATAGTCCTTTGCAAGTGATTGTTGTAACTGACATTGTGATATTCTGGTTTGTGGCTTAGGCAATCTCAAAACCAGCCTCCCGGCATAGGTTTGGGTCATCAAACCCTGAAGAGAGTGATGATGATGTGTCGCCACACTTCATTAGTGCTGTGTGCTGGAAGAGTGAGAGCCCCACCATGTTGGCAGCCAACTCACAAGGCACAATCAAAGTACTGGTATTGGCCCCTTGATCCTTCAATCTTTCTGTGGAAGTAGTTTTACATGGGTGACACTGCAAGCTGGTGTAGTAGAGGAGTTTTGGCCTTTGGCCTAATTTTTTGGCCTGTAGCTGGAGTTTGTGTTATTTTACATGGTCAATAAGGTTCAATATGGACATTCCTGAATCATCATCACTTTCTCACATATGCTTTGTAGCTATTCTGCTGCTGCTGTCTTTAGAAAAATGATTGGTTTGGTGTTTAGAACCCAGGCAGTTTTTCATGGAACTGTGGAGAAGATTATCAATTCATATAGCATTTCTGTAGATTGGATATTCTGAGATTTTGTTGTGTGGATGTCCAAAAGTTGAGACTTCTCTCTAACAATTTGCATCAGCATACACATGACACATTGGGTGTGCATGTGTAGTGGTGTGTAGTTCCCACCACTCAAAAACATAGAGGCTGCCATGTGACCCAGTTGGGTACACCGGTGCATGACTTTACATTGGTTGATTATGGAATTCTTGTGTTGCGAACTTCCGCAGCTATAATGGTGGCTATCACTGGAGGTTCCAATGCAGTATTCCATTTGAGACATTCAGAGCATGTATATTCTAGTGATCCAGCAGGTAGAGAAATGTGTATTGAATTGTACAATGCAGAAGTGCTCTAGACAAATACCCCCTTAGGCGAAAGTGGAAACACTTGATTGTCTTTAAATTCATGCATATATCATCTACTTCTTGTTTTTCCCTTCAATAAACAGGGGAGTGATTGCACTGGTGTTGTAATGCCATTACAGAATCTGTTTGTCAAAGAGTTTGAGATGGTACCCTTCACTCTTGATGCTGTACTGAGAATAGAAGGATGAACCCTTTATGTTTTCCAGTCACTCTATATTCCATTAGGTTTGAGTAGAAATGGAAAGTTTTGTGTGGTTGATGCTGGGCAGGTTGGTAGTCAGGTTGAGTGCTTTGGAACTTGAGCTCTTCACCTTCTCTCTTGTTGCAATTGTTTTCCTATTGATGTGGTTTTAGGCTTTGGTGACTGAAGTTCTACCAATGTGAAGACCAATCACAGATGGTAAGGTATTCTCTCAGTGCACAGGCTACCTTCTTGTTGCCTTTGCATTAATTTAATAATTTCTTGAGGCTTGTTGGCATATTGTAATATGTTCACACTTTCAATTTTTGGTTGCCACCCAAGTTACTGTTGCAGACTACAATGAGCCCAATAATTCTCAGGAGGCTTCATTCGCTACCCCAAACCTGCAAATTTGGAGGTGAGCCTTTGTCAATTTCTGACTCTTCCATGCTAGAGGTACAATTAGATTGTGGCAGATTATTAGCTAGGTATATGCAAGAGGACTTTCAGGCTGTATTTAGTAGATATTGAACCCTACACTTATTGAGTAAAGGTAATGATCCAAAACATTGGGTTTTATCACATTGAAGTGAAAAGAATATAACTAGCATACTTATTGCCTGCTGTTGAAATTCTGAAATATTCAGATTGGGGCTGCTGGACTCTCTTTTGTTCAAAAGATTACTTATTTCGATAAGATTTGTCAAAAGATTTGTCACCTATCAACCATAGCAAAGGTGCACAAAGTTGAAACTAAAACTACTTAGATTGAGTGATGAGGAGCTACAAAGAACATGCCATCAAACATGTTTGTGAGGTTTCATTGCGAAGCATCATAATCAAGCAGTTTCCTAGTGTTGTGCAATTATTTTGATTTTTGTAAGAACCATACATACGTCTGGGTCTTTCAACAACCATGATTTTAAAGAACCTGAAGTTTTCAAAAACGCTTTTTTTTCTTATACTATTTCAAAGAACCTATCCAATTCCAGTTTTCTCAAATTTGAATTTTGTGAGATCCTTTTTGGCTTGGCTATTTTTGAACCTAACAATTGACAGTTATGTTGAATGGGTTCTTTAGCTTAAAGAACCTTGCAATGTGAATTTTTTTCTTCTGCAACAATTTGAATGCAAGCGGTGTAGTAGTTAAGGTTCCTACAGCCTGTAGTCTGACTTGATCACATTGAGTGTGGGGCATATGAGTGCGTCTTTTGAATGGGTTCTTTTCATTTGGTGCACATCACAAAAGCTTCAAACTGCCTGTTACTTCCATCTACTGAATGGTTGCGCTCTATAGCAAAACAAGCACCTAATGACAGAAAAATTGAATTTCAACACTCATGCACACTCGCACTGCTGATCAACAATATTCAAGAAAAAGAACTGACATAACCACAGCAATCAACAGGAGTAAAGAACAAACAGACTGATTTGAATACAATTGATTCTATTCTGGAAATACATTCCAGGGGAGGAAGAGTCACAAATCTAATTACCCAAGATGGCCTTCGTGGTCTTTAGTTCTGCAAAGCAAAAGAACATAAAATGAACTCGAAATGACATGCAATAAGAATGGTGCAATGACAATAGTTAGAAATCTTCTTCGTGCAATAAACAACATTATGTCTTCAAGAACTGCTCTGAAAATCCCTGGTAGAGCTGCTTTGTACTCCGTTCTAGGGCCTGAATTCATAAGTCCCAAGAAGAAGAGGCAAAGTACCATCGAATTCAGGCCTACTTGAGGTACATACAAAAAACAATATTCTTCTGGGGAGTTGGTGTGCTATATAGTGTGAAGGACTTGGTCCCAAGCTCAAGGGCCTTTCTTCTTGGGAGTTGGTGTGCTATATAGTGTGAAGGACTTGGTCCCAAGCTCAAGGGCCTTTCTTCTTGGGAGTTGGTGTGCTTATAGTGTGAAGCACTTGGTCCCAAGCTGAATGGCCTAAGTCTCTGGAGCCTAATCCAAAGCAAATCTCTGGAGCTCATCCATCAGGATGACTTGTTGTTAGTTAGAGTTGGGTTTCCATTTTTGCAGGCTGGACCCAACTCCTTGGCTAAGTCTCAACAAATGGAACCAACAAGTATAGCCACATACTAAGGACTCCCACTGATGTTCAAGACTTCTAAATCAGGCCCTAGTGTGAAGGACTTGGGTCCCAAAATGGAGCTCTAGGCCAATCAGATTGCAGGATTGAATCGGGACTTACCAATCGAGCACTAGTGTGAAGTGCCCCTTAGTTGAAATTTGAGAGTTTAATTCATACATTTGGGAACAAAATTTAAGTTGAACTTGAAAGTAATGTTATTGAACGGGGGCCCCCATTTTAGATGCAAGATTATATATATATATATCACCTAGCTACAAGTGGATGGACACATTGGAAATTACTACCTTGGCAAGTATGACACTAATCATATTATTTCCAGAAATGTTGAGATTTTCAAAATAAATAAATTCAAAGATTTGTTTTTTGAAGCAACATAGAGAACCTTTTAGAGTATTCTGAAATATGTATTTTGAAATATAGTCCATATTTTGTAGCTATGGTAGTCAATAGGGAGGGGTGCATGATAGAAAATGACTATAGTAAATAAAATTTTGTTTCCTTGGGAAAGATTGTTTTAGGAAAGGGGAGCTTGCAACAATTTTCATGGATGCTTCTTATAATTTTGTTGACTCCAATTCACAAGTTAAGTAATATATATGATTATAAGGTGAATGTGGATCAATAGGGTGTATCTACAATTTGTTTCTAGATTTGATTTTGAAGTTGTAACTTCATCACATTTCAAGGCTTTTATTTGCATTGTGTAATATGCATTTGTGCAACCCTATGGCTTGTTTTTAAAATCTTGTACTTGTTGTGGTTGGAAGTTGGGTTGTGGGTGCAAGACACTATTATTGCACATGGGTAAAGTTTTTTTTTGAGACTATTGGGGTTTGTCACATCTATAATATAGTCACATCCAATAATGTGGTTATATTCTACTTTTTTTTTTGGGTGCTCATGTTTGAACTTCAACTATGTCATCACGAAAAAGGATTTTCACAATGTTTTTACATATTATGATAAGTCAAAACATAAAGAAATCAAATGCTAAATTTTTTTTGTTTTTTTTGTTTCATATGATGTGATGTCAAAATATATTTGTGCAAAAAAAATTTTACTTCACAATATATTGAAAAATACAAATGTCCTTCAAAAATGATTGAAATTTTGTTTAGTCTTCATGAAATTTTTAATATCTACTAAAAATTATAATTTCATATTATTAGAATAATTTGTGAACCATGTGAAGAATTTGATAATTATCATATCACAAATGGGTTTTTTTTTATTGCGTTGATCATAAGTATGTGGTAAATTAACAAATAATCACTTTCTAACGGAAGATGACAAGAAATGTGAAGTGAATCATTTATCAACATGTGAAACACTATGATAACATTATTGAGGTTTGCCATAGTTATAAAGTAATCACAACCAATAATGTAGTCAGAACAATTGTGGATTTTGCTATCAAGCTTATTCATCTCTCTTTCAACAATATCATTTTCATGTTGTTGAACACAAGGTAAATATTGTAGTTAATGTAGATACATGAATGAATGGCTCACTTTTGTGACATTTTTTTTTGGTTACCCATCTCTTAAAAATGTCTTGTAATAAAACATACAATGTCCATTTTGCCAATCCAAGGACTTGGTTTTAGAACCAAACTTTGAACATTTTCATTATACATTAAATTCAAGGACTTTTTAAATATCTTTGCAAGCAATTTCTTGCAAATCAATTTTGTTGAACTAAACTAGTGATCTAGGGATGATTTGGACCCATGTGCAATTGTTTTTGGTAGATTATTTGGAATGATGTGTCAACATAAGAGGAGGCTTTCAAATTCAAGAAATTTAATAGGAGATTCCTATCACTAGCAAGACTAGTGATCATAATCAATGGTTACATCCCATGGTTGAAGTGGGTCATTATTGTTATTGGTTTCAACAAGTAGATGATGAAGGTGAAGGTAGATGTGAATGACATGTTTCATGAATTTCTAGAGGTGAAGAAGAGTGGAAAGCTTTGCACCATGAATCATGAGATCCAAAATGATGACATTGCTATAACAATTTTTTAATCCATGGGTCCAAATTCTTTAAGGTGTACCAAAATCTTGACACAACGTCAGCTTTTGCTGTTTTTTTTTACCATGAAAAAACACATTTATGGATGATTATGATGGAATCTAGAATTGTAATGGTCTAAAATATAGTCCTTTAAAAAATTTTGACAACTTTTGATTCATTATTTAATGGGGATAAAATAATAGGTTAAAAAAGGACTTCGGTAAGGACTAGGCCCTTTTTGTCCTATGTGGTACACCTTAAAGGATTTTCACCACCATCCTAATGACTTTGTAAATATTTTGTTGCACCAATTTACAAAATATTTTATCAAATTTATGATATACGTAAACAAACACAAGTATAATTTTAATCCCAAATCAATTTATGGATCTCTTATTTCTTCTTCATTGACACCCCCAAACTCCTTGATTGATTCAAATGCGAGTCCTAAAGTGAAAACATTGAAAGAAAAAAGGTTGAGGTATGTTCCTTTGTTCGCAACACTTCAGGGGTAGAGGGGTTTGTTGGAGCTTTAGGATGGGGATTAGGACGAGTGACAAGCAGGTCAATTATTCATATCAATCTACACAAACCAAACAATATGTTGGTTAGTGCATAATTGGAACACTTTTGGTGCACAAACAAATCATGGGCATACACGGACTCACAAGATTCATCACAATTCAGACTTGGAGGAAGTCATTACCTTCCCCCTTATAGTGTTCTTTCACCATAGGGGTTACACCCTAATGTCATTTTTTTCAAGACTCCCAAGTTAAAAGTTTTGAAATTCTTAAAATTGGGACTCCCGTCACTTTGGACGACCATAATTTCTTATGCAATCCTTCAATTGAGGTGAGGTTTAAGGCAAAGTTGTATCTCTCATCAAAAGTTTTCCAACGATATGTGGCACACCTCTTTCACGCACCTAAATTAAGGCGATTCTCGACTTTTAGTGGTCAAGAATTAAATTGGCATTTTGACTCCCGACCTTTCTATTGGCCATCACTTGTGTTGTAAGTACTCAAATGGATAATATGAATTCATTGTAAACATATACATTTTAATAACTTTCCAATGGTATAAGGAAGCCTTCAATCTAATGAGTTTGGACCCCTCAAATTGTTCTTTGAAGATTTGGGACTCCATCAAGACTCCAACTCCCAAAGTGAGAATCCATTTGGGAGTGTGTGAGCTCATTCCCTCACACTCTCCCACACTCCCAAGAGTGTGAATGTGACTTTTGGGTTGCACTTTCAACCTGCACCTTTCTATGCCATTGCCTTGGTTATGAGCTCGAGGTTAAGGTCGTGACATTTGTAAAATGTGTAAAATATTATTAATCTTTGTGGCATTGATAAATAAAAAACCAATTCCAACATTATAACAAAACATGGCATCCATGATTAATTTTATATGATTACACATGGCATAAATGATTTGAAAATGACTAAAAATGGCATAAGTGACAAGTTTAGTTCAATTATAATCGAAAAAAATTAATAATAAACGTTTTGACATAATGCAAGATGATCACTAAATTTTCTTATTGAAATTAATTAATAGTGAAATTTTAAAATAATCATTGTATTAAAAAAATTTGTGGTGTTTTAATTGTGAGATTTGTTTTGGGACATGTTTATTGTAGGAATAAACACATCATCCAACATAATGGAATTGAAAATCTTGAAGATTGTTCAACAACCAGAGGTAGCAAAAAAGGTAAAAAATGAATAAGACAAAAAAATTGAAAAGGAAAAAACAATAAGTGAGACAAACATCCCCGATCCTTCGTATTTAAATGCAACAGTGAAAAAGACTTTCCATTTACACCAATAAGTTCTTTTCAACATTTCATACAAATCAATCAATACACAACATTGGGAGGCCTTGATTTCCTAGCTAACACAACTTTATTCATCAATGTGTATGCCATTTAGAGGGACCCAAAATGGTGGGAAGGACCTACATAATTCTACCATGAAAGGCTCATCCAAAACCCAAAGATTGATTTGATTAGCTACCATTTCTAGTTTATTCCTTTTGGAATTGGTTGTTGCCAATACTTTGAAAACGCCATTGGTCCTTTTGTTTGTGTAGATAGCCTTGCCTCATCAAATATGCAACTTCTAGTTCTTTCTTTATGATAGCTAGAACACTACCACTCTCAACATGAGCAAAAGTTTCAACCTAACCATGTTGTTCACAATTCCACTCAAAATTGAAACTATGTTTGCTTAAGCACCTCTATTAGGTCCTCAGGGCCTTGTCCCCAAATCACAATTCATTAATTTGCATTTTATAATATACTTAATTTGTATTTGGATTATTAGTAAACTAATCAATTGGTGGCTACTCTAAGTAGCTTTTATGAAACTTTCTAACTTGATTATTAATTGTTTAAATCAATGTTTAGTTAGTTAAATTTTTTACCAATTATGAATTACCAATTAATTGATGTTATTTAATTAATGATTATTCCCCAATACCAAATAACATTTTAAGAACCTCTTTGACTTAAATTTTTTTTCATTTATTCAGTCATTACTAGTTAATTGATGGTCAGTTAGTTAGCAGATGGTAGTGGTGGTTTTTTTTTTTCAAAATTTTGATGTAACACAAGTTGCAATCATTTAGAAGATGATATAACCAAGTTTGGTTACAATTTTATTTTTTAATGTGAAATAAAAATATACGTTTCTTGGCTACATGTTGAAACTTGAGGTAGAATATTGCCAATCAAAATTTAAATAATTAATTTTACCCCCAAAAAAGGTTATTTGATATGGGGTACTTGGAACCTACCCATTGACCAAAACACTTAATATTTGTGTACCTACACCCTAACCTAATGAATTTTTTTTAATGTTAATATATTTTTACCCAATGGATGAAAAATTTGAAAAATCATATATCCATGAGTTTATATTTAAAATAACATACTTACACAATATTGGTCCAAATTTAATTTCACACTACTTAAAATTTGAATTCACTCAAATTATTGTTTTGAAGATATTATATTCTTATAATAAACAAGCTTACAAAACTCCCCTTGCATTTTTTAAAAGTCAATAACATAAATTTGATTTGCTGAGGATTTCAATTTTATGTTTTTCCTTTTAATCCCATTAATTCATCTACTTTGGAGTCTTGTTCACAAATGATTTCATTTCCAAAATGTATTATGAAATGTCATAAATGAAATAATGTTTTTTAAACATGAATGGAAGATTACAAAGAAGGAAAAAAAAGAAACATGAATGGAAGATTACAAAGAATTAATGTATAATTTTATTTATTTAATGATATCATTGGTTGAATAAGAAACTAAAAATGTTCATGCACACTTTGCAAAATTATAGATTTTGAAATTCTCAAAAAGATAAAGATAAAGATTCACTAAAAGTGGTTCATTTCCATTATGGATTGGATAAAGGTTTTTCATCATGATAATGAGTGAAGTTTTAGCAAATTTGGGTCAAAAAATATTGATAAAAGGCACCATGATCCAAAGATTATTCATGAGAATAAAAGAAAACTTCATGAAGTCACCATACTATCCTTTTATACATATGAGTTTCATTGTGTGTGTGTGTGTATAATTTAACATACATGTGTGCCATCATTAGTTTTAGTATGATGAATGCATTGTCATGTTTAGTTTGGAACTTGCCAATATGTATGTGATCATGGACAACCCTATCTAAGGAAAATGCCATCCAATGTGTAGGGTAAAGCCCACCCCCTACACAAATGATATAAATACCTACTTGTTACTTTTTCCCATGATACCCAATGGATATCATAAGAAAAAAAACAAATATTGGGTGTCTAAAAAAATGGAATGCATGTATCTACCCACAAAGGTGAGTGTTCCATTTGTTGAAACACTTGTATGTTTAATGCTCTATAATTGTATATACAAATCTACTAAAAAAATGTTGTTTCTATATGTAAGGTATGTCCCTTAAGATGAGGGCAATACCTAAGTAAAGGCTTACATAAGTAGTTAAGGTCGACCCAATTCTACCATTGTCCTCCTTAGTGTAAGACCTTACCCCTTGTAAATAAAGAGGCCTATAAACAAGATCAACCAAGTTAGATGTAGAATTAGTGACAAATACATAGACATGTATGAATTTATGAACCTCCCTTGGTAATTGTAGGACCTTTGCAAAGCATAAGAACCCTATTTGAAATGAAATATACCTTCCCTATTGTGGAGGTAAATTACACTACATAAAAAGTGCCTCCATTTTACACTAATCTTTTTTCTCCAAATGTTTTTTATTTGAGGTTAAATAACCAAAAAGAGAAGGCCCTTGGTGATTACCAAATGATTATTAAGACAAGATTCCCTTGATGTTCGTTCTCTAAATAAAGAGACAATAGTCCAATAGATAAATGAAATTTGCATGTTAAAAATGTTTCTAACAAGGAGCATGGACATAAGATTTTGGCTTATAGAAAGGAATTGTGCATGGTTGCAACAACAACAATGCATAAAGCCTACCCTACCACAACCATTTGCAAGAGGCTTTTGTGATGCATTGCATGCCACTCTTCAAGCATTGTTATTTGCAACCTTAACCACAAAAATCTAAGCTTTTGTACAAGCTCAAAAAGGAATGTTAGGAGCACATTATAAAGTGTACCCATATTCTATGGTATTGTACTATGGACATACTATAACTAACTTCCAGCTTTTAGTAGCGATGGGTTGATTGATATGATATTACAACAGGGTGAATTTATGTTTCATCTTGAATTAAAACAATAGTTTGTAATTGTTCCAAGATATGTCTTTAGAAGGATAATCAAATCATGTAAGAAATTGAAAAAAATAGAATCATAGGAATATTACAAATGATGTGGAACTAATTTAATTTCCTTATAATAAATTGAATTCCTTACTAAAATAAATTGGTGGTTCTTATATTCATACAACTAATTTGGAATTGAACAAAATGAAACAATTGAATGTAATTTATGTTTAAGAAAAAATCCAATATCCAAAGTTGATTTTAAGTATAGATTTTAAAAATCATGATCAAGCTACTAAAATCAAAGATGAAAGCATGATTATAAGTGCATTAAACAATAACTCATGCATCTTTCTTGAAATTTTGAAAGCAAATAATATGGTGAAATTTTCCTTGTGATTTTTTTGAAATAAGAACATAATGGCTCACTCATCTAAAGTAAATATAAGCCATTTGACTAAATTTGATGGGAATTATTACCATGTATGGAAGCATAGGGTGACATTGATTTTCAAACAAGAAAGGATCCTAGCAATAGTTGATGGCACAAAATTAAAACACATAGCCCCAACTACAACACATATAGTTGCAAGGGCACAAGCTTTGCTTGCCACTAGGTCATGTAGCATTACTAAGTGGGAAGGACAAGACATACTTGTTCTTACACTTATTAATAAATGTTTAGAAAACAATGTCATCTCAAATGTACAATCTCTGGGTACTTAAAGACAAGCGTGGGTAGAGTTAATGAACATGTTTAAATTCAAAGATGCAATAACAAAGATGTATTTATATTTGAAATCTTGATCAAATTCATGTATTAAAGATGCAAGAAGGTGAAAATATGACAACACACATTCTAAATTCATATAATTACTTAAAAAACTATCATTAGTAGGAGCACCAATTTTTTATGATGAAATGGTGCTCTCATTGTTGAGAAGCATGCCAATGAGTTGTAGAAATTTTATTAGTTCCTTGAGACAACCAAACTTGATTTTACAAGCACTAATAATAGACCCATTACAAGAAGAAATTTTGCATCAGATTTTTTTATAGCTATTTTATGTGGGTAAGAAACCATGTAATCCAAGGTATAAAAAGAAAATGTTTGTGCCTACTAACAAGGGGAAAGAAATAGCATATTTAAAATATGGGTCAACAACCAAAAAAACTCCTCAAATGTTTTTATTAAAAAATTATGGTCAAGTAATTAAGAAATGTCATCCCCAAATTGCAACAAAAGCAAGGGTTAAACAATAATCAAATCTAACATCTAGTAAAAAATTTAATGTTCTAGCCCTTGTAGTTAATGAGGGGTAGGAAAACACTTGGTATGTTGATACTAGAGCTACCCATGATATGTCCCATGATATTCAATTGTTGCGAAATATACAAATAATGACCATGGCCAATTGGTATTTAAAAAATACGATACCATTCATAGAATCCATGGCCAAGTGGAATTGTTGATTATACAAGAAAATAGACAAATTAAGGAGATCCCTAATGTTCAAAATATGTGTTAGGACTTAAGAAAAACTTATTTTATTCAAAAAAAATTGATCAGGTTGGGAGATAAATCTTCATAAAAACATCAACAATGCATTTTATGAAATGCTTCTAAACACCATATTGCTACTTGCAAAGTAGAGGCCAACCTTTATAAATTAATGAGCTCTAACAAAGATATGGAAAATTTCTTTCTTGCTCCCATTGTAACTAATGTTAACAAGGCTAATCTATGGCACTTATATTTACGATGCATAAACCAAAATCATAAATAAAACAAGCTCAAATTGTAGGTATATGAATAGAACAATTTAATGACAAAAACCTTTCATTGTGTGATTCATATATACAAGGCAAACAACATATGATTAAATTTCCTAAGAGTTCAACTACAATATCTAATGACATGCTAGACTTGATCCATAATGATATTTGTGAACCATTAAACCCCCAACTCATATATGATGTGAATACTTTTAAACATTCATTGATGATAAAACTTGGTATACCACCATTTATTTATTAAAACATAAATGTGAAGTGTTTGAAAATTTCTACCAATATAAGGAATATGTGAATAAATAAATAAATAAGAAGATAAAAATTTTAAGGTCTAATAATGGGGGGAGTCCAAAAGAAATATTTTAATCAAAATTTGTCAAATCAATGAAATTTAGAGAAAATTTATTGTTCTAAAGACACCTTAACAAGACGGGTGGTTGAAAGAAGGACCTTGGTTGGGGTTGTTCATAGTATGTTATCACAATCTAGACTTCAAATTTTTTTGGGGGGGAGGCCATAATGACAACAAATTATTTATAGAATAGGACCCCAACAATAACATTGATTAGTCATGTTGTACCTCATGATGTTTGGACATGAATTAAACTAGATTTTTGTCATTTAAAAGTCTTTTGTTGACAAGCTTATGCTTTAGTACATAATGATCATTGTACAAAACTAGACTCTCATAATATTGAATGCATATTAAATTAGGTTATAGGAGAGTCTAAATTTTATATAATAATTAAAAAGGGGATTCAACATTTTTTTTTTCAAGGGATGTCATTTAAAATGAAGAGCCTAATATTTCAACAAAGGATACATCAACAAGGGGGCTAGAAAATTATTCAATTGAAGATCTTATTGTGAACTTGTCATTTTTCAATACACACACAACTTCTTCACAAAATGCTTCTCGTATAACACATCCACCCACACTCCATTCAATTACAACTACACCTATTCTTGTACAACCTACTACAAGTGTTTTTCCTAGTCATTCTAATACTTTGCAAATTACACAACCACTTGAAGTTTCTTCTCCAATATCAATGTTTTATGTTGAAGAAGACTTTTTTCAAATAAATTAAGGAGAAGAGATCAATCCCACATATGTATCTAGTGACCCTCCCTATTTATCATTGCTTTTGCCAAGTCCGTCTTCTACAAGTCTTCCAAAGTTCATTAGACCTTGTTGTACCCTCAAAAAGTCACAGAGGCTAATATAAACAAGAAAAAGTCATAAAATGGAAAGTCCAAAGGCCCTTTGAAGAGTTCCCAATACATTAATTGTTCAAGTAACCATTCTAGAACCTCCTACAATATTTAGAACATTGTTTAGTAAATCAACTTTATGTCGGAAAACCACTATTAAATTGTAATTAGATTTTTTTAAGAAAAATAAAACTTGGACTCTAATTCCTTTACCTCAAAATAGACAAGCAATCTTTTGTAAATGGATATTCAAAATTAAGTATAAACTAGATGACATTAGTCATAAATATATAGCTCTATAGTAGTTAGAGGCTTTAGTCAAATTCCAAGATTGAATTATTAGGAAACCTATTTTCTAGTTGTCAAAATCAATTCTATTTGTGTTCTTTTAGCCTTAGCTACTGAATACAATTTTAAAACACACTAGCTTGATGTTAAGATTGCATTTTAAAATTGATTCTTAGAAGAAGATATGTAAATGCAAATTTTAGAATGTTTACACATTAAATCACCTATAACTTTAGTTTGTAAACAAGAAAAATCATTATGGAATGCGTTAAATATCATGTGCTTGGTACCAAAGATTTGATACTTATTTTCTTCAACACAATTTTGAGCTCACATAAGTTGATTCAAATGTTTACATTGAGAAACTAGATTTTAGGGAAATTTTAATTCTTGCAATCTATGTTGATGATTTCCTTGTTATTAACAATAAGTTGTTGCTTATTCAAGATTTGAGTCCATTGTTCAGGGAGAATTTGAAATGTCTAATGAAGGGGAAATCACTTACCTATTAGGTACGAAAATTTTATAAAATCAACTTTAAGGTTGGTTGTTTGTTTCTTAAGATTTTTTTTCCAACAATGTCCTACAATTCTACATGTTGAGTTGCCATCATATTAACACCCCTCTTGAGGCTAGATTGAAATTATCATGTGAGCATTGTCTTGAACCTCTTAAGGACAAAACTATAATGAGTGACATTTTTTATTCTCCACTTGTTGGAAGTCTAATTATGCCATTGTCTATACAACATTTGATTATGCATTCACTCTAGGCAATCTCCCACAATACTTGATTAATTCATGATAAATGTAGTGGCAATTTGCCAAATGCATTTTAAGATACCTCAAAGGTGCTACCTTTGTTGGTATAAAATATCAATAGTCTACCACTAGGGATATTTTTTAGCTATTTGAATGATGATTATGTTGGGGACAAAGACATATTACATTCCATTTTTGGCTTTTTATTTTTGTTCATGGGAACTATGGTTTCATGGGGGAACAAGAAACAACCTTTGGTGGCCTTCTTTAGTATTGAATACAAATACATGGTGTTAATTAAAGCAATTGTTGAAGTTGTTTGGTTGTGAGAAATATTGTAGGAACTTGGTTTTCACCAACTTAACGGGCTTTTGTAAACTATGTCAACGATTAGAGTGCCATGGCTTTGACCCAAAATCCAAAATATCATTTGACAAATAAAAATAAAAATACCCGATATTATTTTATTTGTGAAAAATTTCAAGCAATACAAATCAACCTTGAGTACTCAATTACATAAAACATGGCAATTAATATCTTTATTAAAAGTTTACCCAATGTCACATAACATCATCATATGACCCAACTAGGTACATGTTTGTGCAATTTATTGCAGTGTTAAAATTTTCTTTAACTACATTCATCATGATAAAACTAGAAGAAAATTTTAAATCTATGATTCCATATATGATTGATTTTGTAATGATACCGGACATTATATGATTGAAGGCCCTTACTTGTAACGGATGAATAACAAAGGACAAGTAGTCATTTAATGTTTGATGTGGCACTTTTTATCTTATAGTCATTAATAACAAGTTGTAGAGGGCAAGCCATATATAATGCTAAGGTGTCATATAATGAATGATTAAAATATGATTGGCAAACACTAAACCATTTCATTATTCGAATTTATACCTAGATTAAAATCATTTTCTTGGATTATTATTAAAAAAATGTTTTTAATAGGTAGGTAGATAGGTAGGTAATAGGTTTAGGTAGGTCAAAAAAGACAAGTAGGTAAGTAGTAGCTTAACCTACCTACATGACTTATGTAACCTATGTAACTTACCTATGTAATTACCTTGGTCTAGCCTACTTACTTTAGTTATTTAAGAATGCACATAGGTTACAAGTATTAGGAATTGAACCCTTCACATGCACAATGATAAACCAAGTCCTTGCCATTGACTACAACATCAAAAGGTGTCCTATTTTGGTCAAGTTTTTTATTTCACATGTTTATTTCATATCACTACAAGACTATGAGATAAGTACATAGCAAGTGGTAGGATGATAGGTAGGAAGTGGGTAGGTTATAGGAAATAAGAAATTAAAAAAGTAGGTAGGTAAGTAGGTAGGTGGGTGGGTAGGTAAGTGGTAGGTAGGTGGTTTGGTAGGCAAGCAAGTAGGTAGGTTAATAAATGGGTGGGTGTGCAGGTAAATATGTAGGTACATAGGTAGGTGGGGGGCAAGGGTAAGGTTGTCTATGTTCATATCAAATGATTTGTAGTCATTTTTTAATCATCATAATGACAATTGGACATCCATGTAACTTTTTCATTACTCATGGATGCCATATAAATGAAATAAAAGTGATGAAAAATAACATCCCCCATCTTGTTACCACCTCATCATTTATTAATCACATGCCCCACTAATATATGACTATGATTTTTTACATATGGGATTCAAAGTAATAGTTTATGATTAAAGTTATACTTATAGTCATAGATTTCTTGATTGCAAAGCACACAATTTCTTCTAGTGTAAATAATGTATGTGCATTTATGCTTGAAGCGGGAGTCCACTTTCCACTTTTTAATCATGATCCACAATGGCAAGACATTTGAGGCAATGTGGACAAACTTACAAGTTTTAGCCATACATGCAAAGTGGTGGTCTTCATTATATTGTGAGTGGCTTGAATATACATTGCCTTTCCACCATCATCAACCATTTTTTGTAATTCAACCTCCATCTTCAGCACCTAATTTACAACATCTAAACATTCACCTTGCTTCTTGTCACATCTTGTGTGATTCACTTCGAAGGGGGAAAAGTTACCCAAAAAAATTCAGAATTTTCCACAAGGATAGTTAAATGTAGAACACAAGTTGTCATGCAAGTGTCAAGACTACAAGCTTCCAAAAAAACATTCAAATAAATATAGGTCTTAAGATCATAGTCAAAATTAGAGATTGAAAACCCAACCTAAAATAAATGCATTAGATAAATAAGAACAACATAAACATAAAAAGTTGTAACAAAACATGACAGAAATGTAAGTCAAACATCTACCTTTGCTATTCAATCTTGGTGATGGAATAGTGCTCATTGCAATCAAATGCATGGAAATTATTCCCAAGAGATGAAAAATTATAAAAAAACTTCTACACTAAGAAAACATTTATTTTTGGAACAAGAGTGTAGACTATGTGGACAACACATGACAGACCTTTAAAAAGGGTGATTAAATCCTAAACAAATTAACAATGATTTATTGATGAATTTTTTTCTAGAAACTAGAACTAGAAATAATCTAAAATTATTGATACCCTTGTGGGCTTGTTAGGAATATATTATAAAGTGTATCTATATTTTGTGGTATTATATTGTGGACATACTACAATTAACTTCCCATAAGACATGTTTCCTTACTATGATTGTAATAATTTCGAAAGTAAATATAATTTGCTATCTACTCATGTTCAATAAGTACATTCTTCTTCTTTCTCTTAGTAACAATGAATGAGTTAATCTCAATAGGAACTTCAAGAAAGACTACACCTAAATATGTGGGAAATGTAAAAAAACATTTGAAAGACATTAAAACATGTGTTTTTGACAAAATACTATAAGAGCCTATAGGAGGGAAAATGTAACACATGATTTCAAAGGGAAGTGTAAGTGGGGAATAGAAAGATTAATTTCCATTCAATTAAATTAAAAATACTCAAAATGTGATTTAAATAATTATTGAAGAGTTATATAATACTAAAGTTTCATGTATGGTCTTGAATACCCGATCACTAATGTTAACATGAATTACAAACCTTTTACAACTTAGTCGTGCATTTAAGAGAGCACTCACCAATAATCAAATCATCAACTTCATCATGAATAGTAAGTAGCCCTGAGCTACTATGATTCTCAATTCCCTAATTTCATTAATTCTTGATGGTGGGTGTAAATAAGTATATAATAATTTGACCAAAATTATGATCAAATCATTATATATACATATGCATTTTAGAAGCATTGGGAAGACAATCATGAAAATATTTAGAAGTAAAGAGAACTAGCTAATAAAAAAAAAACTCAATAATATCTTCATTCAAGTTGCAACAAGCTTGTGGGGGATAAAACTTCATATCTTTTTACCTTGTCCTTGTACAAGCAACCATCTAAGGCATAGAGTGGACTATTTCAATGTAGGGCACCACATATGTCCATATCAACCACATATATTTACACATTGAGCTTGGTATAATGAACACAAAGCAAGTACCAATTGGTTGTTTGAAGGGAAACCCAAGCATGCGATTCCAACGATATGAACTCACCAATGCATCTATAGTTGTAAGAGCCTCCCCACAATTCATGTAATTGAAAGATGGATTCCACAAAGCTCCAACTACCTCTTGATTGAAGAATCCAAACATGAAGGGGAAGGTGCATTTGTGCTCATGTGTATAAAAATATGTTTTTTTCTTAGTATTTCATATTTTAAAATGATAATTTAACTTGGTGTTGAAAATTTTGAATTTATCTATAAAACAACATTGATGGTACATCATGAAAACATGTGAATAAATTTCAAATCAATCTAATAAATGAAAAATATCCAAATTAAAAAAAAAAAATTAACAAATGTTTTAAAGTAGAAAAAAAAGTTGTAAAAAGACTTGAAAATCTTTTTAAATCACATATTTTTGACAAAATTTTAATATGAACCTTAACACAATGATATTTAAAAAAATTAGTATTGAAAATTTGAAAAAAAAAAATCCAAATATAAGCAATCACCTAGGGGTAAAGTTCATTCTTATTTTTATTAGTAGAACTATAAAAAGGTTTTTAGTGCAAAAGATGCATGTTCCCTTTGGACTAGGTGTAACCAAAAAGGAGAGGGACCACACAACAACCAGACCCCTCTAGCTCTGCTTGTTTTTGACAGAGTGAGCATCAGGTATTCACACATCAAGAGAACAGCACAGCAACATCACTGATCCATATCCACACGAGAGATTCATCACTGGAGCACAACAGACTCGCCCAAACCTCTGCTGACACAACTCCTACTCAGAATTTCTAGGATAAAAATGCATAATTCAGATTTCACAAAAAGGTCATCGTTGACACAAGCGTCCACTTTCCCAGAACGTTGAACAATGATCTGACAACTATTCTGTCTACAATCGAGCTTCCCCCAAAAGCAGACCACTCGAGTTGTCTATCCTATGCATTTCCCAAACTTCTCCGTTCTACGACCTCGATCCTTACTCACAATCAGACTCTCACCAAATTCAGGAGCTAGCCATCCCCTAGTTACTAACGCATCGGAAGAAATCAACAACTAGTAATCTTCTAAGCTCCTCGTTCTTCTCTGTCTATCTGCCTATTTTAGTTATCTCCAGTGCTGATCTACACATCTCTCACAAAAATCAGCCACACTACTCTAGACTTGAAGCTCTCCTTCCGCAGACCTCCCGCCTCTTTTCTTCCCATCTGCCTGCTTGAAAAACTTGTTGTTGCTTCTCCATTAAGCTTCTCTACTTAGCTTTTGTCACAAGCTGCCTCCTTTCCATTTCGTTCTTCCCCCACTTCCATGCAGCAGTAATGGGGCGCCGTAATAAGATGACGGCTAATAAAACAACAGAAACCTCAAGATCAGCCAACGTTCATACTTGGGTGGGGACCTAATTTCGTGTTACACAGGGACCTACACAGGCTCTAGAGATAACTCATATAAACCCCCCTCCAAGCTCCAGGTGTTCCTCCATTTGATGGATTAACCCAAGTAAAAACCAGCCCAAAAAATTGCGAAAATTTGGAAGATGGCTTGTACAGACTATTTTGGATGAAATATACAAACTTGAAATCAGCTTTTATTTTACTTGCAAAAGTTTTGTCAAAAAATTGAAATGAAAAAATGAAAAAAAGTGGCAATGAACTGATTTTGGGTGGTGAAGTTTCAATTGCCAAAAGAGGAAAAAAAATTCTACAAATTGTCAAACTTTTATCTTCAGTTCCAATAAGTAGCCAAAAATTTAAAAGGATGATTAAAATTTTGTATTTCATATTTTGTTTATAGCCAGATTTGGCTAAATCTTCCAATGGATGATCACCTCTTTGGCTATGTCACAAAATTCATAAAGAAAAGAAAAGAAAAATTTAAAAATTTAAAAATAAATTTAAAAATATAGACCTACCCCTTGATTCTCAAAATATTCTCAAAATATGGTTTGGTATGTGACCACGGTTCTCAAAAAATATATATTAAAAAGTTGAATTATTGGCCATAGAATGGTCAGTTCTTCGTTCATGAAAATCGACATATTCTTTAAGGTTTTTGAAATAACCGGAAACCCGAGGTTCTTTAAACATTCAGCCGCACAACACCAACACTGAGGGATGGTTATGTTACAGCACCTCACTAAGGAGGGACGGTTATGTTTGGTAACCTGGGTGGCATTCTTGCCGGTTACCTAGTTTGGAAAGGCTTGCGCCAATTTTTCTACCGTAATCGGAGAGCTCTTCACAGAGTTTATTCTGCCTTCCACTGTTCACAAGACATTTAAATATGGAATGCCCATCGCGGTGGGTGTTCCATTTTTCAAAATGTTCCCAAATTTTTTATTTTTATTATTATTATTTTTTTCTGTCACTACCGAAAAACAATAGAATTTTTTTAAATAATTAATTCAGGTCTTTTACACTTCGTAATGGCCTTGGCTGTGGGCTTTTTACGAGAACCAAGGCCCCTGCAAGTTTGACCCTACACATGATCATCAAGAAGAGATAACTGGATTTCCCAAATGCAGAGCCAAAAACCAACATGGTGTTAAGGACCAAGTGGGCATGTTGTTGCAAGCACATACTTGCCCCATGAGGGTGTGGCCGCACAAGAAGGGCTGCATGGAGGTAGTAACCCTCCTTATTAGAAGTCATGTTTTTTGTGGGGGGCCAATTTTGTGATGTAGCCAAAGTGGCGATGATCCATAGGAGGATTTAGCCAGATTTGGCTACAACTAAATATGAGAATTTTTTAATAAAAAAATCTTCTATTTTTTGGCTACATACTTGAATAACGTATAATTTGGAGATTTTTTATAAAAAAAGTCGAATTCTGACTATTGAAAATATCAAAAAATCACCTGATTTTAGCACTTTTAATTTTTAATATAACTTTTTGGCTGTATATAGCCAACCCAAAAAAAAGGCTACACAATTCAATTAATCAATCCCCGCAAGGCTCAGGTTAGAGGGTTAAGGCAAATGATGAAAACTTGCCAACCTTTATAAAAAGAAAACACCCAAGAAAGGAAAAGGAAAAAAAAAACAAAGGGCCAAGCCCAAGCTCCAAGCAAGCAAATAGCCCAAAAAGGCAGGTCACACGGAGGAAAGGGAACCATTAAGTACCAAAACCTCCACCAGTCATGTGAAGCATATCATCTAAAGAAAGGGGAGGTAAACCTAAAAAAGACTCCAAGCCTAGAAAAACCCTCCCTTGCACTAACAGCCCACTTCAAGATGGAGGCAGTTTGCACTCTTTATAAAGCCATTGACACTCCTTATATATAAAAAGAACTCAACATTGATAAAGGAGGGCCTCCAATGCCCTTTGATGTTCACACCATCTTAGCACATCAATGAAGAAAGCTATCGAATTGTTGGTGAAGACACCAAAAAACCTTTATGGCAAAAAGAAAAAACATGTATGTTGGATAATGATCATGATAAAGTCCTTCCCTCACCTAAGTCGCCTTGTTGTAGCCACCCCTTGAGAAAGAGCCACCCATGATACCGAATATGTTCAAGTGGGGTTGACAATGACAACATTGGCCAATGTGTGAATGCCATCAACTAATAGAACAAGGTTGACCCATTGATGAGAAGACTGAAAAAAAGCAATGGAAGAAAGTGGGTTTGTTCTTGCAAAACATGAAATTCTACATCTCTCGCAATGGATGTTAAAACATCTTGAACAATATCATGGGATGTAGTCTTCTCCCCACCATGCGCGTAGTAGAAGAGGTGGATCCCCATGAGGTCTAATGACTAGCCATAAATGCAATGTGTCAAACCAAGAGCCAAAGGATGGGGGAGGCCTAACCTAGTCTGTAACACAAAAGAAAAAACATTTGAAGGTAGACGAAAACATTGGATGATAAGGTGAGCATATGGTTAAACTCTCATGCTAAGCCTTACATAAGACCTCAAGTGTGTTCGATGTAAATCAAAAGACATGTCAAAAATGATGTTAGAAAAGGAATGGTTGTGTAATCTCTCTAAAATAGACTCTTGAAATCAATCTACTCCCCTCTCTATAAGTTGCTCGAATGAAAGTAAACATGTTGTTGTAACCAAGAAAATAAGTTCCCAAGATAACCTCAAGAGCGCCTAGAAGGGGAGTGAATGTGAATTGTCACCCCAATAGCCTCTAATAAGAATGGATGCAAATTTAACAATAATTTAAATGCAATGACAAGTGTTTTTAATGTCCAACTTTCAAAGTAAGCGGTTGGCGCAATGGTCTTTGCACAAATGAAGCTTATCCCTCCACTAGAAATGGGGAGCGAAACCTTTCAACGCACCAAAGGGGCCTTTTGACACTCAAGAAAACCTAGGCTTAAAAGCCTTTCAAAAACTTGCATGAAGGTTGAATCAAAAGAAGCAAGTTGGTGTTGGAAGCTCGAGAGGGGTGAGAAAACATGAAACAAATAAAAAGGTCTTTGCACGAAACATTGAAATAGGATTTTAAAAGTAACTTGGACACCCCAAACCTCAAACTCACATGTGCATGATGAACATTCTCATCCAAAATGTCATGTAAAACGAGAGAAGAAAATGACACAAATGCAAAGGGGACCATTAAAACCCTAATGCCATTAAGAGGGCAACAAAAACCATGAAGAGGGGAAAAATCAGGGGGCAAGTTGAAAGGGGACTAAGTAAAACATTTGCGGGGCTAAATAACTAAACCTACTAAAGCTAGCTAGGAAGTAAAATGATTAAAAGCAAGGGGAACAAGGAAAGCATGGCCGAGGATGTGAATATCATCTACCAACAAAGGGAAAAAACACAAAGGAAAAACAACAAAAGAAGCTCACAAAGCACAAAAATGAGCAAGAGCAAAAAGAGGCCCAACAAATAGGTCACCTTCATATGTGTCCACAGACAAAAGGATTAGAAACGACTCTCCCTCAAGGGTATGATGATTGAAGAACAAGGACAATTGTTAGACATAAAAGAGTGAATAAAAAAAAAAAGCAAAAACAATTGGCTTCATGCTACACAAAACTTCTAGAAAATGGTCTTATGTGAGATGGAGTTAAACGTGTTTACCACATCCACTTGTAACACCACCCAATTAGGATGGACATTTAACACAACTCGAATACCATGCATCATTACCTTCAACCTACCGCTAACTACCACGCCAAATTGATGAGCCAACAAATGAACAAGAAAGGGGTTATATTTCGCAATGGTTTTTTTTTGGGGGTCAATTTTGTGATGTAGCCAAAATGGCAGTGATCTACAAGAAAATTTAGCCAAATTTGACTACAAGCTAAATATCAACATAAGAATTTGTTAAACTTCCTTTTTTTTCTTTTTTAGTTTGGCCTATCTACTTGAACCATACATAGAAATATGGTGATTTCATTTTAAAATTTTGGTCAAAATATGGTTATTGAAAATCTCCACACAAAAAAAAAAACCTGATTTTAGCATATTTCAATTTTTAGTATAGCTTTCTGGCTATATAAATAGCCAACAAAAAAAAGTGCTGATTCTAAAACTCATGATGATGTTGCGAAATAAAGAAGAGTTTTTCAATTATGCGAAATAGACAATAATAATACTACTTACATGATCCTCAAGTCTATGACCAAATTTGGTACTTAAATATTCACAGAAAAGAAAAAGGAAAGAAAGAAAGTCCCTGAAATTTGCTGCAAGCGATTATGCATGGGACTCGAATAGTAGCTGCCACGTAGACTGATATTATGCCTGCTCAGAAAATCCACGCTCGGACAGTTTCATGTGTGAAAACGGTCGTAGTCATATGAAAAGCTTTCGTGGTCGGCAGCGATGATGATGCGTGGTACTCGGTCGAACAGCAGATGGCTGTCACGTAGACTGTTACTTATGCCTCATCAGCAAACCCAAGCTCAGACAGCTTCACGTGTGAAACGGCGTAGTCGTCGAAGAACTTCTCCTGGTCCGCAGCGTAGAGCTCCACCAGCTCGCGTGTGACGGGATCGTCGAGGAGTGCCTTGTCGGAGGGAAGCTGAACGAGTCCCTCCCTCTCACCACCAAGCAGCTCCTTGAAATAGGAGTTGTCAAATTGAAGAGGGTTCAAGGTCCAGGCACCCTCAACCCCGGAGCGTTCCTTGTGACATCGACCCAGAGTGTGAGCACCGGAGAGAGCGACGATGTCCTTATCGTCCAGACCCATCTGATCTTTGAAGACGTGACGGAGATGAGGCACGCCTAAAGTGGGGTTAGGTAACCGGCCTTCCACAGGGGGAATGGGTGCATCCTTTCTTCCTGGGTGGAACGGGATACTAGGCCCGCCGGTGACCTCCACGCCTACAACTCCTGCAAGCTGGTAGAAATCTGCGTATGACAGGATCGGGAACTGGTCCTTCACGGGTTGAAGCAGCTTCACCGCGACGTCAAGCCCCGTGTTGGCCACATGAGCAAGCATTTCCGGGGTTCGTATAGTGCCAAATGGACCACCGGTCTTGGTTTCCTTGTCATATGTACCCGCGTCATGCCACGCTATGCGGACAGCGATGGGAGCATAATGCTTCTCAGCAATTGAACCTCGTAGCTTCCTGCGAGCCTTTTCCACGGCGTGGGCATACTCGTCACTAACTTGTGGGTACTTCTTTGTCATTGTTCACAGCCTCAGGGGAGCACTCCAACAGACAGATTGCGGAAGAAGCAGACGTTCAACGCACCAACCTTGCACAGGCTCTTCTCTGCGGACGTCTCTACTGTGTGTCTGCTTCGCTCGCTCGCTCGCTCGCTCCTTCTTCACAAGAGGATCTAGAGAAGGTCCATATAAGAAGAGACGCGTACAGACCCACTTGGTGGTGGGTCCGGTCCACCAGAAGAACCGCACGTAACTTCGGAGCTTCAGAGGTCCATATAAGAAGAAGTGGGCAGAACCACTTAGTGGGGGAGGAAGAAAGTACGCCCACTTGTGGGCAGCAGCGTTTTTTTTTTTTTTGGGGTCCCCAGTTGCGAAATTTCGCCAAAATGCGAAAAAGAAAAAGAAAAAGGGAATAGTGTATCACAATATTTTCTCTGAAAAGAAATCATCAAATTTAGAGAATTCTTTTCTTTTCTTTCTTCGGAAAATTTTTCACCACATTTAGACTGAGCTCACTGCTTTTTTTTAGTTTGATTCGCCAAAAAAAGAAATTAAAAGTTAAAATTTTGAAAAAGAAGTGAGAATTAAAAAAAAAAATTTTGAAGGTTTTCAGTTGCCAGAAGTGAGGGGAAAAAAAAAGGAGGAAAATTTGCCAGATTCGTATATTTGGTTTTCATTGTGTAGGAAAAATTATAGAAGGATGATAAATATTTGTAATTTATTTATTTATATTAATATCCAGATAATTTGGCTAAATCTTCTTACAGACGATTGCCACTTTTATTGACATCGTCCTTTTTATGATAGCCACTTTGGCTGCAAACCAAAATTCCTTAAGAATCAAAAGCATTGCTTGTGGGGTTAATTGTCAAGCCCACCAGACGAAGCGCACGTACCATCTGGAGTTCAGGATGGTCCATGTAAGAAGAAAAAACCCATCTCGAAAGATCCACTTGTAGTGGGTCACTTACACAAAAGAAGTGGCCTTACCATCTGGAGCTCCAGAAAGGTCACTGCTAAAAAAGAAGAAAGTGGACGGGCCCACTTATGGGTGGGTCCGGTCCACCAGAGCCGATGCGGGATGGTCCGTGTGAAAAGAAGAAAAAAGTACCGTCGTACCCAGTGATTTTTTCTGTGGCGAAAACTCGCCATTTTGCTTTTTATTTTTTAATATATTAAAAATTCTTGAGCAACATGGTCAATGGAACTTCTTGGAATTTTTTAATAAAAAACCACCACATTTTCAGGGATTAAAATTATTATTTTGTTGAAAATTTCAAGATTTTTGGAGGATGTGGGCAGATTATTTGTAGCTTTCTTGTTTTGAAATCGCCATATTTAGCTAATAGGTTCTAGCAATTCGCCATGTAATAAGATTCTTAGATTTTTTTAAAAAATTTCTCTATTTGTCTTGTAGCCAGATTTTTGCTAAATCCTCTTGTGCCTGATCATAACTTTTGAAGCAACATGAGAAAATTGGGAAAAAAAAAAAACAAAAAAAAACACTGATTGTAAATATTAGATTTTATTTTTTTTCAAAACCCACATTGGCAGTTTTTTTAATTACGAAAATTTGGCAATAAATATAGGCAAAATTTCATGATTCTGAACCTCTAACCTAATGAGATTTGAGTTTTTATTATTTAAAATTTTTAATATAAAATTTAATGAAATTCTGAATTTTTTGAATTTTCTCAACTTTTTGAAAAAAGAAGGAGTTGCTAATGGTAAAAAGGGTTTTTCTTGAAAAAAAAAAGCCCAAATTGCCACATTATGAGGGGAAAAAAATTGCTAGAGCAAAGGGGAAATTTCAAAAAAATTCTACTGTGCTGCCCAACATCAAGCCAAATTTGGCTAATTAATGTGCTGAATGGTCACTAGTCCACCTCCTTGAAAAAATTTGAAAAAACAATAATAACCCTGAATAAGACCTTCTTATAACATTTTTTATTGCTTCATTTGGAAAATTTTGAGAAATAACAATGTTCTACCAAATTATAGGATTATGAAACTCTAACATAATGAGACTTTTACAACAATTTTTTTATTTGCAAAAATGAGGAGACATAATGTTCCATCAAAAATTACAAGATAAACAAATATTGTCGATTGTTGAATACTAGCTTTGCAAATGGTGCATTGGCTTGAAGCAAGAAGCTCTTAGGTTTTCACCAATTTTTGTATTTTGCTCTCCCACCTAATTTCATTAAATTTTGACATTTCAAGTTAATTTTTAAAAAAAATTGGGAACATTTCCAAAAATAATTTAATCAAAGTTAAACATGAAAAAGGTACTACGATACATCCACTTGTGGGTTGGTCAAATGGGTGTGGCCCACCAAAAGTATGGAGGCCTCTTTTTTCAAATTTTTTTAATTCCACAAAAGTTGAGAATTCTTTAAGCGGGCAAACTCATTTTATAGATGAGATCATCCAAGAAATCAAAAGGTGGATCATCTTCATCTTCTTCTTTCATGGCTGAAGGAGCAACTCCACCTTTGCCCAGTATGTGACCTTGACAATTAAAAATTGGATGACAAAAAGTTAACACATTCTAGTTTGGCTCAGCATTCGCCCAACAACATTTGTGCAAAGTTTGCTGAGGATAGTAAATGGCGCAGGAAAGCCTAACACTTGCTAGAGAAGAGTGTAATAACTATGATGCGACTGCTGCTCCCTGTTTCTGATTGGTCGGTCCCGGTGGTTTGCAATTAGTATTCAGACACTTCTTTTGAGTTTGAGTTTTATGGGTGGGGTTGGGAAAAAAAGAAGTAAGTAACTAAACTTGGATGTGAGAAATAATTTTGCAGGGTAACATACTCTTGAGAGAGAGATGCTTTATTCATGATTGGGTTCGTGAAATCAGTTGTAGGAGAGGGAAGAGTGGGCGCCTGGGCGGCGTCTTAAGTAATCATCTCCAACTTTTGTGACATAGAGTGTCGTCATATTAGAATGACCAAACATTGTACTACTATTTTTAGCCTTGTTACACAAATCCCCACTTTCCTTCACAAAAGTGATTTGAGTGACCTAAGTGTTCCCTCACATCACTTTTTTCTTGTCTTGTTCTATTTCTGGATCTTTTTTCTTTATATTTTATGATGTTCGGGACCTAAGGGTTCTCCATCCAGGGTTCTCCATCCAAATTGGTAGCTGATGATACTGCTGAAGATACGGAAGGAAATACCCATTGCAAGAGCCATTGTTTTGTCTCTTGTCAAATGTGCAATAAAAGGAAAAATCCATTGATTGTTCATGATTGGTCACATGTCGTGGATTCACGTGTATTCATGGAGAATATGATCCTAAGAGGATAAATATGTAAAAATAAGACAGAAGAAAGAAAGAAAGAATCAGGAGAATTGCTTGGGTTTTAGAGCCTCTCTCAACCTGGCAAAACGAATCTACCTATTTCAAATTCACTAGCTAGCTCATGTGGCAACTTGGGTTTGGAAAAGTTTTTGGCCTTGCATATATGTATTGGTTCATGCCCCACCCATACCAAAACCCTTTTATAAGCTCAAAGATCTGTAACCATACCCAACATAGGGGGAAATAAATGCAAAAGGTATCTCTCAAAAATCTGAACTCACATCCTCTTAATACCTAGCTTATACCCTTTTTGTAGGGTTAGGGTTTAGGGTTTTGTAGTTTGCATTTTTCTCAAAAATCTGAACTCACATCCTCTTACTACCTAGCTTATACCCTTTTTGTAGGGTTAGGGTTTAGGGTTTTGTAATTTGCGTTTTTCATGTCTCCTTCACTTTTCATTAGCACTTTTCACCTTTGCAACTTGCAATGTTCACTTTTGACTTTCTATCAATGTGTCGTTGAAACATGAATGCAACCTATTGGTTAATGGAAGTTTATAGGATAATCAAATTTTTTAAGGGAGCATGGCAAATATAAAACCCAATGAACTACAAGAAGGTAAGTTGTTCTAAAGCTTTGTAACCTCCTTTGTGTTAAAGTTGCACTACTTTGGTTTTCAATCTTTTACACCATTGCCTTTACGTTGGTGAAGAGTAAAGAATTTATGAAAGTTACAAAGGTGGGGAAAGACAAAGGTTTTCAACATTTGTGGTGACTATTGATTACTAACAACATTTTTGCCTTTTTGGTCTTTAATCTTGGACTTTTGTTGTTCATTTTGTTTCATTGTTTCACTTGTTTTGCACCTTGCTACAAGTTTTGTTCGAATACATGTTTGTGAAACAACAAAGGTGCGAAAAGCTTTTGACAACTATTGTGGCTGCTTGTCTGCTCATTTATTCCATTGGCTTTCACCAAGCCATGAAAATAAGTCTTGTTTTTGCACCTCATCTTTTCAACTTTTACTCACATACATGAGGCTATGTGACTAGAGAAATATCTTCAAGAATTTTATGAAATATTTTTACTTTCTAAACCTTAAACCTTTTTTTCCTAAACCTTAAAGTCATGTCAAATCTTGATTGATGTTATTATGTTTGAGGCTAAAGTAAATTTATGAATAGGTCACAAGTTCTTTTGTTTTATTTTGTGTTGGTTTCTTATGGAATTTGTTATGGTTTCTTCTTCATGTCCTATCATGAAAATTGTTAATATTCATGATATCAATTCTAACTAGTGTGGCCCGTGCCATTGGCCCGAGTGTTACTGTGTCCTCAACTGATTTTTCCTTCCAAAACCTCATTTTTTGGAATTTATTTGGAATTTTCAGCACCAGAAATCACTTTTAAAATCAATATCTCCCATGTTTTTGAATCCAAATCTTACCAAATAAATTCCATTAAATCCTACTCATCAAGATCTTTCC
>Ga0116231_10002192_pt1 | contig 40861 bp, 23 predicted proteins | sample S1TSphgellanicum_2_FD_89695 | JGI IMG/M metagenome (GOLD analysis project Ga0116231, IMG submission 89695) | Host-associated microbial communities from peat moss isolated from Minnesota, USA - S1T2_Fd - Sphagnum magellanicum MG | ecosystem: Host-associated > Plants > Peat moss > Unclassified...
GGTGAGACCCAGAGAATACTATATGGGGGAAGGTGGTGGCTTCCCCCGAGTCCGGGCCGTGGTGAGTCAAGTAGTCCAAGTTGCTCGTGACTTGTCCTAACACCCAAGGGTGTTCCCGAATGTGAACTAACCCTATTGTGGTTGATTTTGGATGCAGATTCATGCTTGATCTTCTAGTCCATCTTCCTAGTCTAATCTCGGGACTTCTAGCACGCCCTTCTACCCCTCTTTAGTGCTAGAAGTCGGGAGCGCCCCTCAAGTCCCAACTTTCCGTAATTCAACCAAGTTGGACCCTCAAGTGGGTTTGACCCGGGACTTGGGAGTGCGTCAGATCGCCCGTTGCTTCACCGGCCTCTCCCTCCCCCACCCCCCAAAACCCCCGTCAGACAGTCAGACAGACAGACAAACGTAGTGAATTAATATATATATTGGAACAGATGTTTTTTGGTGTTCAGAGTGTGGACACAACGGGTAGATGTACAACATTTGCTTTATTGGCAGGGCGAACCATGTTTGTGACACGTTGTTGTCCTCACAAACACCAGTTCCCATCCAAGGTGTTCACCAAGCTGGCATTCCAGATCATACATGCGTGCTAACGCGCACTGCAACTCTTCATAGTTACTAAACTGATTGATATTTAGCGATAATGCATCCCAAAGGAACCTTACAGAGTATATAATGTCTCCTGCGGGCAGTCCTGATTATGAGCCAAACTACTGCTGCCACCACCTCAATTGCCCTCATTATAATAACAAAGGCAAAACAGCAACAAGGATTTTACAATTTTCACCAGGTTTGGAATAAGAATGATTGATTCCAATAGTCATCTTTCCCAATGTTAATCTCCATATTCGAACTTCAAATTCTACTTCCACACCAACTGGGCTTCACAAACAGGGTGTAAAAGTAACAAACATATGTTTGTGTTCAAATCCCAAGATCATATTCAAATGGACTACCCATATTACCCAGCTACACTATGATAGACAACAAGTCCTTAAATTAATGATGAAGCCACATCACTACATCATGAGCATAAGCACAAGCATGTGAGCTTGAAAAAATATTTTTTATAATATTTTGCACACATGGAAAAACTATTCATAGTATATTTTGTGTTATGTGGACAAAATATTCAACGACATGGATAGATATGTTGTTGCATGGACATATTCTAAAAATGGATGAAATTTATAAATGAACATGTCTAGTTAAAGGTCTTTGTTGGTTAATTTATTTGCCTTCAACTATTATTAATTATTAAAGTGAACACTTTAATTATAAACACACTTGTGATGACACAAGAAATTTTGTTTCCTTTTGGATGCATTTAAAAAGGCAAAGGTGTGTCATTTTAATACCATCTCCTCATCCATCTAACCATGCTATTTTTTTTAATCCCATCTTATTGACCCATGATTGAGTTTGAGTCAACCCATTTATATTTAACAACTTGGGCTACGTATTGCTACGAATACTAGTGACGATTTTCCTTCTTACTATGTTCCTATATGATTATCAATAATCCATCATTATTTATGTCAATATCCAATTTAATTTCAATTAATATATATATCATGGGCATGAAAGGGCACATGTCAATTTGTCTTTTCATATCCATGTTGTTGGGTAAGGAAATGGGTGAAATGGTTATTAAGATAAGAGATAATTATTAAAAAAGGACTGAGATAATTATAAAGATAAAAACACTATGAGAAAAAAGGGGGTTTTGCAAATGGGCTTGCAACTTAGTTTTTGAGTTGCAATGACCATTTGCAACTCACTATATTTCTACACCCATGAGTGTTATTAAACAACTTGCATGAATTGCAAGAGATGCAACTTCCCATATATATAATCATACACTAGTGCAATTCATTGCAATTTAATTGCAATTCTATCGCAACAAGTCCTTTTCAACTACTATGGAACTCCCCTATGACTATAACCATAATGTCATGTTGACATCACTTTTCATCCATTCATCAAAATTTAACGCATGGGATTATGAAGATTTTTGGGTGAATTTATTTTTGAAATATTGATATCCATAGTCCATTATGATTGTTCATTTTGGATGGTTTTAAATTATGACATGTGGCCCAATCAAAAGTTGTCACTTGGCATATTAATTGAATTTTGAAAACAAATAATTATTTATTTATTTATTTATTTAAATACTTAGATAGGTTAGTACATAGCCATAAGTACGTAAGTTGGAAGGTCCTACATACCAACCTACATGTTTACTCATTTAAGTAGGTAGGAAGGTAAAAGGGTAGGTGAATTAAAAAATAGTCAGATGAATTTTTTTGATTTTGTTTTGTGTTTTACCTTCAAGTTTAAACTTTTATGAGCTTAATCCAAAATGGCACATGTATTTTAATGTGAGAATACAAGAAAAGACACATCATTTATGTAATTTGTGAGATAATTTTTTAAAAATAAAGCATATGGGTTAAATCTTATAATTGTACATTAATTACAAATTGAATTGCGACTACAAAAAAAGAATTCCCACATGCTTTGTGTTTGATTTTAATTTTGCAAATGATATAACTAAAGAGATAATTATTTGATAATTTATATATGTGAATTAATTATCAAATAACTATTTATCTGAAAAAATAATTTGAACTAATTTTTAAATTAATTTCTTAAGTTAAAATTTTTTTATCAAAAAAAAATCTGAATTTTATAATTAACCATCTGAAATAATTTTTTGAAATTTAATTTTTTGAATTAAATGTCTGATAATTAATTATCTAGATTGATTATTCGAATTAAATAAACCAACTAAAAATAACTAATTAATTAATTAATTCAGATAATTAATTCTCAAAATAAGTATCAGATAATTATTTATCAAAATAAGTATTAGATAATAAACTATAAAAAAAAAGTCAGATAATTAACTATCAAAATAAGTATCAGATAATTAATTATATAAATAACTATCAGATGATTAATTATCAAATTCAATAATTATTCACCTAGATTGACAAAATTGATTATCAATTTTATTTGAATTAATCAATCAATTTGAAATAGCTAGTTAATTAGTGAATTTAGATAATTAGTTATCCAATTTTAAATTTTATTTATTAATTATCTGAATTAACTATATTATTATTATTATGTTTAAATTAATGAACTAATATGAATATTCTATTAATTAATTATATTACATATTAATTACTAATTATTAAATTATTAAATAACTCATTATGAAATATTAAATAATATCCATGAATTTGAGTAGAAGACATTGAGGTATATAGAAACATATCCATATGTACATCCTTATTGAATGTTTAATGGAATATGCACATTGCCTTTAGTTTCAATTCAAAAGTAGATTTTCACCTTCCATGAAATTCTATGTTTTGATATATATGTATGTGAACATGATATTGTGAGTTGCAATGTAATGGAATATCATTAATACAACCATTGACACCAATCACAAAAAAAAGGATTATAGCATATACATAGTGGCAACCTAATAACACAATTAGTTGTACCAATGGGAATCATAGTTGAAACTAGTTGCAAACAAGTTGAAGCTTCATATCTAATGGGCTGTGAAAATGCACACATGTGGCATGATCATATGTGTCAAGGTCATACACTAGTTGCAACATTAATTACAAAGTAGTTGTTGATTAAAAGTTACATTGACACTAGTTGTAGTGTAATTGTTACACGTAACTAAAGTGCAATTGCCAAAAAGTCAAACATGGTTGATTACAACCATACATATAGTGCATACATTTCATCGTATAAGTGTCTTTCCTGTAACTAACTTACAACTACTATACAACTCCCTGATTTTCTAAAGTGATATTTTTTATTAATTTTTCATATTTCCATGGGATAGTTGTAATGTAATTTCATATTAATTATTTTGGAGCTCTATTTGCAAGGCAGTGTGTTGTGATGGACATAATTTCTCATAGTGGAGGTAGTTATAAAAAATAAAATGAAGTGGTTAAGCTTGGAAATGAAGTAATTAACCTTGGAAATGTCTTTGGAATTTTCCAAGGATGACCGTATGAAGGGTTGTGCAAAATCAATAAGGAACCTAAGAAAGATTATAGAAAACCACCCATATACCAATTCCTCAAAATTTGTGTCACTAGAATTAATAAGACTAGCTTGTTGTACCTTTTGAAAATTACATTCATGGAATATGAATGATCACCATGCAAGCTTGATTGTTAATTTGTCATATTACATCAACTACTTCAACCTTTCATGGTTAATGAAAAAGGTTTATTGCAAAAAGGAAATGAAACAACCAAGTTGGCCCTAAAGATGAAATATTAGCCTTCAAAGGATAGTGGTAAGTAAGTTGATAAGAATCAAAAGGAATTGCCCCTTACGAGGCTTGACATGTGACTAAGTAATAGTGTGATTTTTCATCTTTCAAAAAATAAACATGGCTCCTTAGGATTGATCAAAGGCCAAACAAGGAAAGATTCTTCCTCCTAAGGTTTTTTGTCTCAAGAGGAACAAAGTTTTATGCTATGCAATTTGGCAAGATTGAATGAATTCCTCATAGATATGTACTCTTTTCTATACTTCAACTAGTTAGTCCTATTAAAGAAAAATTCATGTTCAATCCACATGAACTAGATGGTGATACTTTTAAGGAAACCTAAATATTAAATTAGAACCTTATAAGGCTTTTCAATAGTTTGTTCTTGAAGTGACATTATTCTTTAATGAACATTTTCCATCTATTTTCATTATGCGGCTACACATGTAATGTGTAAATGGTTATAGTTGCAAACTCCCACACATCTTGTAGATTGGGACATTCCCAAAATTCATGGCAAAAAGTTTTTAAAATAAATGTGTTGCACATTTCACATTTGGTTTTTAGTCCATATCAACCTTGGTTCACCATTCGTTTACAACAACCTTGTGCCACATTGACCATATGAATGTGGCCTTTTTACTAGCCCTTCTTGGGTTCCATACTTTGATCCATTAGAATTTATGCATTTTATGGAGTTTATGAAGTAACTTTCTGTCCCTTTACTCTCGATTCTATGAAGTGATTATACTCAAAGGTACATATGTTACTGTTGAAGGAAAAATGCAAAGTGTATCTATAGATATTAAGTTGTGTTTGCAGTGGAAAACAAATAGTTTGTCTCCTATGCATCATTTATGATTTAGAATTGATAGTTATATTTTCTAAGTTCAAACATTCCAAATCTTAGAATTTTATGTTAAATTGTCACCCACCTAAACCAACTTTTAAGGATTTGACATTATGCTCAACTTGACAACAAACCTCTAGCCACTCAAAATTTTGTTCCTATCACATACGTTATCCAAATCTAATTTGCATTAGTTCATTGGAAAGTTAGCTACAAATGAATTTGCCTACCAAATTTCAGATTCTACACCTAAATTATTAAATTGTTGTGCCATAGAACCTGAAAAGGTTTCACGAAGGTAGAAAATTTAATTTGACAATAGACCTCTAATCACTCAAAACATTATTCCTATCATGTACGTTATCCAAATCTAGCTTGTCTTAGTTCATTGGAAAACTAGTTACAAGGCATAATTGTATACCAAATTTTAACTTCTACACCCAAATCAGTAAAAAGTTGTGTCATAGAACCTAAGAGGGTTTCATGAAAGTAGAAAGCTTGACTTGAAAATAGACCTTTAGCCACTTAAACCATTGTTGCCATCCCATAATTTATTCAAATCTAACTTGCATTAGTTCATTGGAAAGCTAACTACAGGGCACATTTGCTTATTAAATTTTAAGCTCTGCACCTGAATAAATAAAAAGTTATGTTACAAAACCCGAGAGGTCTTGTGAAATTTTTCTAAGATTTCAAGTTCTCAAAACTACCCCTAGTAATTTCCATTCTTTCAAAGGTACTATTATCATTTAATTTATTCTCCCTTTTCCACCATCTATTAATACTAATCATTTTTCTCCTCCCAAGGAAAGTTGTAGGAACAAGGTTTCCAAAATTCAAATAGAAAATTATGTTTGGAAAAAAAGAGCCCAAATGATCCAAATTCATGCCTTTAAATAAAAGGAAAAGGAAGGAGGTGAGGGAAAACCCTAACTTGGTGGCCAATGGAAGGTTCTAATGTTTGGTGGCCTTTGATTGGTTCCAAGTTTGGTGGCCTTTGGAAGGTTTAATGTTTGGTGATCCTTGGAAGGTTTCAATGTTTGGTGGTCTTTGGATGGTTCCAAGCTTGGTGGCCCTTGGAAGGTTTCAATGTTTGGTGGTCTTTGGAAAGAGAAAGAAAAACAACATTTTCACCTCTTTCCACTTCCCCCCCCTGCAACGAATTTTACTTAAACCTTTTTTTTCCATTGATTTTAATGTTTTACTTTACTATGGTTCTAGATTGTTACTTCACACCTTTCCTTCCTTTTCTTTGACCTATAAATTATAACCACGCATATCGATGTACCAAGTTTTCCACACATTCATTGTCGAATTGATTTCGATTAAAGATTTTTTTTCATTTCCTTGAATTCATGGCGTCACACATGACCACATTTTATAAACCTAAAGCCGCATAAATGAATGAAAAAACGCTTTAGGAGTCATCCCTAGACTTGACATTGACACAACATCTTCGAGATGAAAATCTCGAACCGTGAAAAGTGCACCCTCATCTTGAAATTGAAGCCCTTTGAACTTGGTATTATCGCATTTCTCTGAACTCTCATACTTTGATGATTTTGTTGCAAGTCGACGCCGTTTTTAATGATGAACCTAAAATAATTTGTGAAAGTTTTTATGAAACTGAAAATATCTCCATCTTTGCATGGTCGTCAATTCCCAACGTTGGACACTATTGTTGGTTATGTGGTTTGATTGATCGATTGCCTCTTAATAACAAGGCGGATTACTTAGTTCGCATCATTTGACACATCCTAAATTTCTTATAGTTATGAACTATCACTAACATAGCCCAAGAATCAACATGTAATTGCAACTCTTCGTTGAACTTATCCATAACCTAAATAAAAGTTTCATTCATCATGAAATCCATGTTGCCATTATCACCTTATCACATTATTTATTTTAATCGTTATGTTGTCTCGAATTAATCTTACACTTACAATGTTTGAAGATTATTCAATCTCCATTGGACCCTTCATTAATAACTCCTCAATTACTTCATGAATTTCAAGCATTCGTGCTTACACGACTACCCATTAAATACCATAATAAGACCAATGTTTTGCCAAACATTACAAATTTTGGTGTCTGCTTTTAACCCCAACCTTTTAAAAATTTATCATCTTTAATCACGTAACTAAGGTTCTAAAACTATGATTATTAATTTTTATTGAAAAAAATAATTAACCTTAGACCTCATTCATTTAATATTGAATTTCAAAAAAAAAAAAAAACCCATGCAATCATGCGCATTCATCATTCTTATTCTAACATGAAATTGTTAAAAACCCCTAATAACCTTACGACACTCGAATATCCTTGATGTAATTTTTTAAAATTGATACTAACGTACATGATTGTGTCGATATGGCTCACAGAATCCACCTTTTCATTTATCTTTAATTAATTTTTTTATGGGTCTTCTAGTCACCTTGAAGAAGGCGTGCCTCTTGAATTTGAAGGAGGCCAATTTTTTCATGAAATAGTGATTAGGTGATTGTGAATTACACCTCATTTTCCTTGTAATTGAAGTCGAATCTTTCTTTAGCTTTATGTGTTGGGATTAAATAGTTGAAAATGTTGTTTTAAAGGTCACCGAAAGTTCACACACCTTTCTTGCATATGCTCGAATTTCATTAGTGAGATGTCTCATAGGTCTTTTTCCCACCATAAAAGGTTGGTGGAGTTAATTTTTTTTAGTAGTTGGAATCAGATGGACGTGAGGAGCAACTTCCTCCAAGCTTTTATAACATGGCTCCATATTTTGGAACCCCTGCCTCCAACAAACTTTTTAACAAAAGCTAACTTAATGTTTCTCCCCCATTTTTATTTATTTTTGGCCTAATTGTTGATAATTGATATCTTAGAAAGGACTTCAAATTGGAATCATGCACCTCTAAAACACAAATTACCCTTTTGGCCATGAATGTATCAATAGCTTCTTTTAGGTCAACAAATTACAAATTACCTATTTTTTTTCATCACAATAGTTAGCCCAATAAACTTGACATCTAAACCTCCTACCACTTCCTAACTAAAAGCAATCATGCAACAAAAGTTTGATCTTTTTAATACCTATAAAATGGCAACAAAATACCATAAATATGAAAGGAAAACTCCTTGGATAATCAACGCATGCCCAATAGTGGCAACTAAGTTGGACCAAGTGGACTAGTTTTTTCTTGACTCTATGGTACAAAAATTCATCAACATCAAATCTTTCAATGTCAATGCCAAAACAACTCTAAGCCTAGATGTTTGATGATTTCCTTAGCTTGAGCCCGTTTCCATTTATAGTCTTCAAGCCATGGAGGCTTATTACAAGTGATTTGCCAAAATGCACAACTCTTGGACCATTTTATTTCAAGGCCAAAATCATTTCATAAGATATTGATAATTAATTCAATAGTCTTTTTGACATACCTTAATAAGGTTTAACCTTGATGGTTAACATGGTGGCATATTAATTCAATGTCTGTTGTCTATTTCTATTTGGGAATGGAACCCCTTGGATATTACCTACATGCACCACTTGTTTAATGACCTCTTTAATGGCTTCCCCAACAAGGATGAAAGAAGTATGGAGCAATTGGACATCCTTGCTAAACATTTCATTAAATAGAAGTGCATGGATGGAACTCCATCGATGTTCACCAAAGCTTCTACCCCTTGAAATGTAATCTTAACAAAGCTAATAAATGACGTTGGGATTCCAATTTTCTCTAACATTTGAAACATAAATGGCCATTATCTATTCTAACATACACCTTTGAAAAGTTAAGTTCAAAGAATAGCATGTTTTGACATGACTTCTTCAACCATGCCATGGTTTCATGCAACAAGAAAATGTTGTCAATAATGAATTGAAAAGGAAGCAAATCTAAATGGTCCTAATCAATGACATCCATCATTGTTGCTTGGAGACATTTTTGCAAAACCTTAGCAAATATTTTATACATAGTGTTTACGAAATTGATTGGCCTTTAATTAAATAGGTTTTGACTTTTTCATCACCTTTATGAATGAAGGTAATGAAGACCCATATAATAGATATGGGGAATTTGCCATTTTGAATGGTAGATTAAATCACAACAAAATAAATTCACCACCTAATATGTCCTAATATGCTTCTTCAAACCCCAAATTAGCAAACTTTAAAATTCAATGACAACTTTTAATTGTTGTGAATTAGTTGGATTTATTTTATATAAAATTATGCAATGTCTGATTAAGTTTTAAGATCCTCTCATGTTTGACCAAATTCAACTATTAATTTTTTATAATAATTCATATGGAAGGGATAACTTTTTGAAGTTTAGCTATGAAGCTTACTTTTTTGTCAAAACTGTGCCAAATCTTGACAATTTTTGACTTAATTTCTTTAGGGAAGGGATATTGAATTTCCACATTGTTTGTCAAATATTTCAACACCCAACTCAAAAGAGATATAAATGTGGTGGTGGTCAAATCTTGGAAAGTCACCACAAATTATGTAATAAATCACTTGCACATGTTGTGTAATGTTTGGTGTCAACTTGGGAAGTGTATGATTGGCCTAAGCAAGCTAAATCTCATGCACCATCCCCCTATAATTATTCAAAAAATAATGCATACCTTCATTGCAATTGAATAATTAGCCATTACCATTTAATGTACATTTAATTTCCTCCCATGCCAATCTGTCTCGATTACTAAAATAGTGACCATAAAGGAAGGATTCATCACCCACACTTAATTTCCACCGTGTTTAGATCCCTTCCTAGATGCAATCTACCATTTTGAAGCATTGACATTAGAAGAAAATTAGGTTTTTGTAACTAATCAATTTGTGACTACTTGCAACGATTTGTTGTTTATGATTATCATTGGTTATTTTTACAACTATTTTTTGGATTGGGTTGTGTTTATAACTACATTACAATTACCTAACAACTAATGTTTGTTTCATTCTTTCATTTGGATAGTTTTTAACATGATTTTCATCCAAGAAGACCCATTTATGTTGCTTAATTTGCAAATGTGGTCAAATGAATTGCAACCCTATGTGTTGTCAAAATGTATTTCTCGTATTTCAAAGTGTATGGATTTATGATGGTGTTTTAAAAGTATTCTATTCATTAATATATGGGTGGATACTATGATACACGTGTATAAAACGGGTTATGTATCATAGTTGTATTTTTTACAAAAATTATTATTATTTTGTAGTCATAGAAAAATAATAATAATTACAATAAACTTAATTAATGAAATTACTGTAAAAATGTTGTAAAATCATTATAAATATATTAGTTATACATTAATTGTAGTAAATATATAATTTATAGTCAAAGGTGGAATTCATAATTTCTGATTTTGTAATTTTAAATTACTAATAAAAATATTCATAATAATTTTAGTGTAACTACATTATTTGATCATTACTGTAATTATAGTCATTGAATTACACTAAATTATTTTATTTATTAATTATGATCACTTATTTAAAAATAAAGTATCATCATAACATAAAATTTTAGATGAATCATTAATACGTTTTGGTAATTAAATTAAATTACTCTAAAGTCATTTTAATTACTTTATTAATACATTAATTATAGATGTGTCATAATTTTTAATTAAACTTAGTTATTAATAAATTATGATTTTTAGGTTATAAAATTTATTAAAGAGTTTATAATAATTTTATTGGAATTATAATAATTAATGTAATTACTGTAATTCCAAGATCATAATAGAGTAAATTAGAATATTGATTTATGTTTTAAATTATATTATATTTGAGATATTCAAAATAATTTTGTTGTGAATAGAGTAATTGAATTGATTTTTAAAAATATATAACAAATAAGTTTTTATTTTAAAAATTATCATAACATAAAAATTTTAACCAATTTTTTAATGTTTGACTAGTAAAAATAATTATTGTAATAAAATAAATTATATAATTTATAATTTCCGTTGGTATTTTTTAATTTAGAAAATATAAGTTATAATTAAGAAACCTATTTCAAAATAATAATATTAATATGCTAAAAAATTGATGTAATTATTGTATATGTAAAAATTTAAGTAGAGTAAACTATTGAGCCTATTATGTATAATTACCTATTTTCAATACATAATCATTCTTATTGCATAGATTTTTGCAGTAATAATTAATAATAAAACTTTATTACTGTAATTAATGTCTCATTATTATTAAATGACTGTAATTAGTTTTTATACATTAATTATAGTAGTTTCATCATTTATAATTGAACTTAATTATTCATTGTTTAAAGCTTTCATTTTTTATATTTTGATTTTAAAATTTTATTTTAATTATATTGGAATTTAAAAGAAATTAATGTAGAATTTTCATATTATATATTACTTATTTATAATATATATTTATTACTACTAGTTAAATTTTATACTAAGTGTTAATTTTTTTGAAGTTATAAAATTTTAATTTTACGGGAATTACAGTAATTTTTATGATTGAAAATTTTTTAATTTATTTTATGAGTAGATTACAAAAATTACTGTAGTAGTTAGTACAGAAATTAATAATATTATATATTATATAATCAGTAATAAATAGTTATTATAATTTTTTTTCCTATACATGTCATGTAAGTGTAAATGTAAAATACATACACTTACATGCTATGTATAACTATGTAAAGTTGTGCATAAACTACAAAACAGAGAAAAAAAAATTTGCGAAACATTTTGACACGAGGTTTAGGGTTTAAGGTATTTCTCACCAATTTTCATCACTACATTTCAAGAATGATATGTATGGCATCAATTTCCAGCAATTATTATGCACTTGGGACATGGAATGAACACATTGAAATGACAACTTGCAAATTGTCAATGTGACCCTAGATCAAAATTCATTCAAAACAACCAATTACCAAGTGTCAAATAACTTAATGTTTCATAGAGAATCAAAGAAATAAAAGTTCAAGGTCTAAGTCCTCCAAACAACATCATATCATGAGCAAGATCAAGGAAACATTTCCCAATCTTGTGAACATTCCTCTACGTGGTAACCAAGTGTATCAATGAACTTAAGATCAAGAATATCTAAAAGGTTTTCTTTAGCCTCACCAAACTACACCATATCCCTTGGACCTTTTTCAATACCCACATAGTACCAATTTTTGATAAGCAAGAAGGTCCAAGTTTTTTGCATCAAGCCACATTCACAGAGACCTATGAAGATGCATGGGTGTTTACAAGTTTGAATGTCCAGTTTTGGACATCACGATGTCATTTTTTAACACCATGATGGATTGCAATGTGTCTATCATCAAATGTTATTTCAATTTTATGAAAAGAATTCAATCTTATAATTCTTATATAATTTAGTGTGCAACAAAGATAGAACTTCACACAAATTATTTGACCAATTACCCATGTCAATGTTAAAGGAAATCTAGAAGTTAATGCTTGTGTCTAATGACCATAACACATCACAATTATTGATCAATTAGTAAGACATTGTTGAAACACGGCCACCCTTGAAACAAAATGGGTTTTCACAAGTGTTGTTAATTTATACTCCAAAGTCTGAACACATTCACTTCCATCATTTGACCTTTTCCCTATGGTCCAAAGAACAAAATTTCCACACATTAGTGTAAGATTGAAGATCTAAAACTTGCTTAGAATGCAAAAGTTAAAGGATTGTTTATGTACCTGATTTTTTGGGCCAAATAATGCAAGCTTGGAATGAAGCTTGTGCAAACTTCAAACTATTCGACATTAACCCACTTGCAACCTTATCATCATTGGTCATATATTGGGTAGCCTTGCTCATTGCATGCCCAAATCATGAACAATAGAAAGGCATAGGCAATGTCAATGCTTCACATGTCATGACATATTTCAATGTTGTTGTCATAGTTCCAAGATATGTACCTTCATCTTTAACATAACACAATATCTTGAAGGTGAGTTGAAATCTCTCAAGCAAACCTTTTAATTGCCTTGCCAAACCAACTTTCGTAATGTCATTTGCCTCAAAGAGACCATTATTACATGATGTGGCTCCCATTGTGGTGAAAGAAAATTAATTACAAGGGCAAAAATGTCAAGAGAACATATACTCATCCAAAGGTCAAATGTAGTAATTGTGGTTGGTGTGGCATCAAAAAAGGCTTTAATTATTTTTCAAACATTACATCACCATGGATGGAATAATGTCCTCTAATAAGGTTTTTCAAAAAGGGAACACAATTATCAAATCAAGGCACAATGGTAGTCTACACATCCAAATATTTTCATAAGTGCTTAAGGGAAAATACCCTTTAACCATGAGCAACACTAAATCCTCCAAGCAACCATTTTGTTGTTCATTTTGTTTCTTGTACAGAGAAACATTCTAAAAAATGCAAAGATTGCACATGGGGTCATCTTAGGCTATTTTTTGTTAGGGAGTTGTTCCATGGCCTCCCCATCAGTGCACAATTGTGATCCCATGGTCCCTTCACCCCTAGCAATTTCAATAAGATATCTTATCAAAAGATATGCATGTTCAACATCAACATGTTTATTCACAAAATTTGTCAGCTTGTAGTTTTTGTTCTATGCATAATGCCGTCTTCCCCTTTTTGTTTTCAAGTTTTCAATTAGTGAATGGAAAACATCTTGAGGAAAAAATATGGTAAAAACAATTTGTTGTACCATATTTGTATTAGGGTAAGCCTTATTGTAAACAACAAAAAAAAAGCCCTTGTTATGGATTTGCAATGAAAAAAAGTCTAGAATTTGGTTTGTTGATGCAAAATTTTCAAAGATTCTACAAGTAAACTTTCATGAGTGGTTGAAGTCTTAGTGTCTATGTTAACACATGTGGAGGAAGAAGCCTGGGTGTTTCCAAATGTGGGATGATTCGGAGGCAAGGATTTTTAAAAAACATTTTCATTTGGCAAATCCAAATAAACATTGTTCAAAGTTGTTGGGTCTATGGCATCCAAGTGCATCTCACCCCCACTTGCCATATGATGGACCTATTCATAAAACAAAAACAATTGTGTTGAAAAGTAATTAAGGTACAAAGTACATAATTATTTTCCAATACATGTCCTCTTTCATATAAAACTAAATGAAACTAGCCTTTCAAAATGTGACAAAAGGGATTCTAAAACAATAAAATGTAACTTACTTAAAGTTGTTGGAAAAAATAAATTCATGTCATTGTAAGCTTTGAAGTGGGTTGGTCAATAGTGTAACAACAAGTTGAAAAAAGTGATTGTTGAAAATCACAAAGGGGGGTGGCATTTTTTTCACATGTTCATTGTTCTTCCATTGGTAGCACCACAACATAATGGGGAACACCAACATGACCATAACAAGCACAATGAAAAATTAATGCATGCCAAAAAGTGCAAAAGATAAGAGCAATCAAAAATGGCACTCACCTACTTGGTAGAAGATGATAGTTAGGAAAAACTAGGGGGTGCAACACTTTTCCTGTCCTTATTACTTTCCCTACACAACAAGGAGAACCAACACAACACATGACCATGATTTCCATGATGAACTAAAAAGTAAAACACGAAGGCTTAACAAAAAAACACAAAAGAGAAGGGCAATACAACCTAAAGTAGAAGACAAGGGTTGAAAAAAAACAAACTAGAGGTCAACATTCCTCATGTCCATGTTGTTCATCATGTAACACAAAGTAATGTGATTGGGAATAGTGCACATGACCACAATGACAAATAGAAAAGCAAAAAAAGAATGGGAAACATAAAAACACAAAGGAGAAGGGTAGGAAGGTGTTGTGTTCACTTGAAACAAAATATAAAGGCAAAAAAAACTTGAAGAGCTAGAAGGGTCAATGTTTTTTATTGCATCCTTGTTATTCTCCACGTGCAATAGGAAATAACAAAATGGGGAGCACCAGCACAACCATGATGACCACAAAAACAATTCACATAAGTAAAAAAACACAAAAGGAAAATTAAAGGAACTAGGTGTGGTGTTCACATGAAGTGAAAAATGAAGGTTGGGAAAAAAATTGTGGGGGTGACACTTTTCATGTCCTTGCTTCTCCTCCATATGCAACACAAAACAACACGAAGGAAAGCACAATGCACAACCATGACCACCATGATGAACTAATAAAACAAAAAAAGGTTGAACATAAAAACACAAAGGGGAAAAGGAACTCAACATGGTGTTCACATGGAATAAAAAAGAAAGGTGAAGAAGAGTTATGAAGCATGATGCTCCTTGTGTCCTTGCTACTTCTCCCTATGCAACATGAAACACATGATGGGGAGCATGGACACAACCATGATAGTCTCATTTAAATGTTTGTTGTTTCTAAGATGTTATGTTTTGAATTAAAATGATAATGTTAAAATTTTCTTTCATTCTGCCTAATAACTGAATTTAGATCAAGGTATATAGAATCAACCAAAATTATGGGAAATTGATGTCAAAATGTGATGACATCATGAAGAGGTTTAAGCTTTAGTGCTTGGGGCATGTAAGAAAGACAAGTGGGGATGCATTCTAGTGTTGAGATCTTTGTTGGATTAAAAAGGGCAAAAAGGGCATAAGCACACAAAACCCCCCAAAAATTGTTGTCACAAATACAATATTTTTGAATTTAACTTTTTTGGTAACATATAGAGATCACATATTGGATTATTTATGTTTGTCTTAAGTATATTTGATTAAATTTAGATTTAAATTAATCCATGCCTTTTTTTTTAAATAACAAATCTTGAATAACTTGAACATATGGAATATATATGTGATGAAATAATACATGTCACAAAGTATGAACAATTACATATATTTCAAACCTAAGGTTGTGGGTGGAAATTTTCAATTGAATTTTTTGGTGGTGAATGACATTGATACACATTAATTAAATCTAAAACCATATAGAATTTTAGAATTTTTGGTTGAAAATCCATTCAAAAATTGTGTTTTTTACACTTGTTTTGCAATAAATGCATAATAATGTCTTTTTAAGGAAAAAAACACTACATATGAAAAAAAGGAGATTTTATAGTTGGACATTGCATTATTTTTTCAATTTTCTTTTATTAAGTATTGTTTCATGAACCACAAATATGAGGCTCTACATCCATTGAAAAACTATACGTTATATATTCTATGTTCATTGATTTTATCCAATCCTGTTCATCTAATTGTTGATTCAAGATTAATTTTGACTCAAAATGAACTTTGAGTTTCAAAATATTGTCAAGCAAATTCTAAAAGCTTTTGTTTGTGCTTAGGATAGTCAAAGGATGTCATCAAGATTTCAACTTACTATGTATCACAATACTTGTTATACATCATTTTTTTGGTGAAAAGTGATTCACCCTAAGTGTGTTTTCACCAAAAAGACACAAGAAACCCATAACTAGTTATCCTTTGAATTAAAAATATATGTAGATAATTTCATGAATCCATTGAAAATAAAGAGTATGATTTCATAAAAAAAATTGGGGCAAAAAAAATCAATCTTGTACATGGGTAGTTTTAGGTTTGTATCCTTTTATTTTGGCATGTAGAATAATAATGTTATAACAAATAAAACATGAGGCAAAAAGAGAAATTAACATGGGATATTGTCATCATTGGTGTCGGCATCGCACTGGGGATGGTTTAAAAGCTCAAAAGACCCAAGGAACATTGAAAGTATTGATCCCATTGTCATATTCAAGGGTAAAGTAGACAATTTTTTATCCTTGTCACCAAAATAAACAAGTAGCCATAAACAAGTTTTAATGTATATGAAAGTATAAATGTTTATTTATTTATTGATCAATATCAGGAATAAATTTTTTAATTTTATCACAATGATGTTGATTAATCACATATCTCATATGCATTCAAGTAGATTTTTAAAAATAATTATATTTTTTCTACTTTTTTTTGTTGTCCAAACTTGTACAAGTAGGTGAAAATATATGAATTATTGAATATTCTCCATTTTCAACATGATGTAGCTCTAAAATGTACTTGTAAATTATCAACAGTTAAATATTATAGTAAAATACATTAGACTTCTAATGAAAAAGTAGGTTTTAACTAAATTTGATTAATCATTTTCAAACATACTTGTTATTTATTTATATTGTTCCAAAGTTTCTCAAATTTTGTAATCACCTCATTGTAAACTCAACGAAAAGCACCTTTTTTTTATTATGTTATTTAAAATTATTTTCAATCTACTTTTTTCTAGTTGTGTCAAAAATGGACAATTTTTTGACTGCCTTGGAAATAACTACTTTTTCTATTTACTTTACCATGTTTTCACCCTCAAACATTGAAGTTGATCAATAAATTAGTGTAGGTTTGAGACATGGTGTTGAGTTTGTGACAAAGTATTGTAACATATTTGTTTCTTTGCTTGGTCTAATTTTATGTTAAGAAATTTCAAGATGCATATGAATATTTGTAACACAATGTTGTGCATTTGTAGTTGAACTTGTAATGGTGTGGTATGTTAATTGAAAATTTATCTAGGCTCCTCCTTTTATAGTTACAAGAACACCTTCCCAATTCCTTTTTTCTTTTTTCTTCATAGTCCAACCCTATTTCATGTTTTAAACTCTTATACACCTTTTGAACATTGTTGAATGACATCCTTAAACTTATGGATGTAGGTTAATTATATCTTAAAGTACATTCAAGATCAGGTTACCCTATTAACAACCATTTTTAAGACATTAATTCTTCCATTCTTAATTTAGAATGTTGGATATTTTACCTTGATTTTCATTATGGACTTCAACTTTAATGACAATAAGATATTTGTGCCCTTCAAAATCATAAAATGACCAAATTTAGTAGTCTTTAACCTCGTGGCCCATGTTCCTTAAAAAGTTTTGACATTTTGAAATCTTTTGTTGTAAATATCAATTCACAAATTACTCTAGTAGATTAAATAAGTAAATATGGCCTTACATTATATGAGTTCAAAATAGCAAGAATGCATTTTTAAAAATTAATTGTTTCATATCTTACAATATTTTTCTGTCATGTGACATTCATGAACTTTTATATTTCAAAACAAAAATGGACATCATTTTCTAGTCAAATATTTGATTACCTTATGCCATTTATTTTATTGGAATGCAATCTTTAAAAAAAATGTGAAATTTGGTGCAAAAAGGAATTTTAAAAAAATCTTTATGATTCTTGAAAATTATATATGCCTATATTTTTGCATCTGTTCTTTTAGAGTAACCCAGTCTTGAATGCACCCCTTAATATGTAATATAAAAATCGTAATGCCATAGTATACATTATAAAACATTTATGTTTCATAAATTGGAAGCATTAAAGTTCATTTTCATATAAAAACCATGTTCTAAAACTAGCCATATGATTAGGTACTTACTTTTTTTTTCCAACTAGTGCAAAAATCATCACAGTAAAATGGGTTTGGGAACTTAAAATTAAACCTTACACCTTAAAAATATCGCATAGCATTTTACCAAACATTGTTTGAGGTTTATGTTTTAAAAAAAGAAAAAGGGTCTACCAAAGTTGTCCTATAATACAAAAAAATTATAACTTTAAAATGATCATTTATTTCAAATTAATCATATATGGACACATCATCTTAAAAGCATGAGAGCTGACATAAAATGTGCATGAATATGAGGAAATATGTACCTTGTACATGAATGTTTTTGTAGTTTTCACTACATTTGATGTCCTTTTATGCCATGTTGATTGTGATTGCACATAATTGGTTTTAATTCCTTTTGAGAAATTGGACAACATGGTAAACTTGGAAAAGTGAAAAAGGAAGTGGGACAACGGGTGAACTAGGGGACAATTGAATTTGGTTCAATTCAGTGAAGGAAGTTGGACAATGGATGGACCCAAGAGAGTAGATTGTAGGACAATGACTCAACACAATAATATAGAATCTAATGAAGTTAGACAATGGATGACAATGGAGCTAGTTGGGAAAGATAGAATCCCCATTTGATTTCCAAATCCCTTGGGTAATCCAATTTCCAACTCACTATTCCAAAGATTGTCCAACATTATCAATTAACTGTAGATTTTCATCCATTGTAAAAAGTCTTAGGCATATGAAAATGTTGATTGTTGTGGGTGATGAATAAATGGGAAAGTTGTTTCTGTTAGATTTAAACCTCTCTCCTTCCATTCAAATATTAGCCCTAAACCAATGTACTAGATTATTTACTTCGTTGCAAAATCTTTTTTAGGCACAATTAAGGAGTTGTAAAAGCATGCACATTGAAGTTTTAAAAAGAAAAACCAATTTCCAATCAAGAGCCTCCTGTTTAATGACATTGAGTCCAACATTGTATCAAACTCATTACATCAATTTAGTGCTTGATGTTGAAAAGCTTGACTTTAACTGTTATTTGCCAACCAAACAATGCATTCATCAAGATAACGAACAAAAACAACAGTTGCTGATCATTGTATATGATACACAATCTTGTGATCTTGTAGTGTGTCCTTATTTGATCTACCATGATCTGGTGAACTTCATGCTGTATTGCAATCTAGCTTGACTGCGGATTGTTTAGCTCATCACAATATCATGTTTTGTTGTGGTTGTTCATGTTCCGTATATGAAGAATGTTCCGGCTTGTCAGGTTATAATATTTCATGCCTGTGACAACCATATAATTGAGATTTGGAAGGGAAAAAAAACATGTTTGGCCCCAGATTTCACAATGGTTTATTGGTTTGTTAAGGATCATGGGTGCAACATACAAGTTCAATATGCTGGGAGAAAACTCAAATGTTAAAAGAAACCACATTCCTTACAGGGCTGGATAAAGCAGATGCTGGGTTTGTGAAAGGAAGACATTCTGTTTTTCACAACATCCCATTCTTTTTCTATCCGGGTATCATGGGAAAAACCAAAAGAAAAATCAGAGCAGGTCTTTACTATGCTTGGTAAACCCCTTGTCCATGGGTTTTACAAAGATCGGGCCCATGCATGGGTCCACCTTGCATTGGCCCTTCTTCTAATAGAGCTGGCAACCTTGGGGCTTTAACCTACATGTAACTTTTCGCCTGAAGAAGTTTTAGGCCCAGCGCCCCAAAAAAGCTGAAGTTTGGTGCCTGTTTTGCTAGTAAAGTCATGAGTCCAAATTGGATGAGTGCACCTTCAGAATGAATGAATGACTCAAAATGTAACCAAGAAAAGTAGGCTATTGAGGATCTGAAATCCATGAAATTAAACCCACCACCTTTTTCAATTGTGCGCGAAGTAGAGAAGTTTGTGTATTCTTAGTTCTCAGTTCTTACCTCCCAAACTAATAATAATAACAACAATAATAATATCACAAAAGTTTATTTTTTTTTTGAGAAAGCCACATTTTGCACTGAAAAGAACCTTGTTTTCTGAAAAAAAAGAATTCCTGAAATTGTTTTCTTTTGGGGGGGGGGGTGGTTTGCAAAATAGCAAAAATTTGCCACCAAAAGAACAACACTTTTTTTTTCCTTTTTCCTTTTTGACCAATTTCCCTAGGGAAGGCTGCATGCTTATCACTAGTACTACATTTTCAACGAATGTATGGTTCTCCGCAAACCTGGATGTGTCGACATGCTACACACATGGTAGAGTGCATGTCAATGTCCAAACCATCTCACAAATCCCAACAATTTCTGTCAATCTTGTCATTTTAGAAAAAGAGAGAGAGTGCATGATTTCATCACACCCCAGGCTAATTCTTATCTTCAATAGTTCACAACCTCTGTTTGTATTGGTTGCTAATTAGCTAATTTACATCTTTTCAGGTATGATGGTGGGCCCAGCAGCAACTAGGATATGATGAAGCAGACACTTACACACACTGAACTGACTGGTAACGTTTGTAACTGTTGCCTTCGGTGTTGAAGCTACCCAACCAAGACTTCGTACCTCTACTTTGATCAGAACCCAAGCAAGGTGGTGGGGCTCCTTAAGGCCCAAGGGGGTGGAGGAGAGCAGCAACCTGTGGTTTTAGCTCTGTCAGTCGTGGTTGGTGGCCACTTGCCGATGATACTCAAAGAAGCTGGAAAACCCAGGAAAGCATTTCCAAGCCCAGAATGCTTCTTCGAGAAAAAGACAACCAGTCCTTCTTTTTGAGTAACATATTCAGCTGAACATCGGGCTTGTCAAGAACTAGACTCCTTAGGAACAGGCCCAGAACCCCCAGGTTCAACACTAGCTCTGGGCCTGGGACCACTGATTGTTTCTGGGCCCGTTCAAACACTGGTTCAGAGTTCAGACAACAGGGCCTAGTTTGAAGTTTGAACCAGTGTTGATCTCGGATATAAGGGTCAGAGACCGGTATCAATACTGGTATGAACACGGGTATCAAATATCAGACCAGTCTGGTATGACCTTAATAGTCTGGTACCAGCTGAATACTACCAGTACCAGCGGGTACAGACTTGAGGTAATACCAGTCTCATACCACTCTTTTAAAGGTGCATTCACACTTGATGTTAGTGACTCTAGTGTTGAGTCCCCCAACACCATGCTGGCCATTCATGACTTATAAACCTCGTTAACATGAGAATTTTATGTTAGGCTAACATTCACTTAATATTAAGCTATAACTCATTTAACATTGGGTGCCACCTAGGATGCCACCTAGATTTTCATTTAACACTGACTTAACATCAAGTGTGAATGCACACCAGTATATGGGTCTATATTATACCAGGCATTTGCCTGCCATATATGGGCCAAAACTCAGTATTGAGCCTAATACTACTATCAGGCTGGTATCAAAATAGGTTGATATCAGACCAATACCCGTTTGAACCAGTGTTGTACATTTCTACTTTGGAAGAGAACCTCTTCCAGTCCCAGTTGCACATAAATTTCTTAGTTCGACGAAACCACGAAACCTCCTATTCCTTTCCAGGTAGCTTTTTTAATTAATTAGATTAAACCTCCAGTTTTGAATTTCAATTTCAATTTCTTCAATTTCAACATGACCTCCTAAACCCTAAACCCCCACAAAAATTTGGGTTAAGCCTGCGGGGTGAGGCTTTACCAAAATAAGGGCCCCTGGAGCGGGAGGTGAGGGGAGCCAGAATTTTGGTACAGGCCTGCCCCAAGGGCTACCCAGCATAAAACCCAGTAAATTGTTTTTTTTTTTTTAAACCATTCCCATGATACCTGAAGGGTACCTTGTGGGTATTACAAATTTGTTAATAAAAAAACAAGCGGGCTTTATGAAAAGGAATGTATATTTCTGCAACCCATGCAACTATTTCATGTTGTGATAAAAACTTGTAAAGGGCCAAATGGGGTGGAGATGATATGAAGGTAACTAATACATTAAATATAAAGTAAAGTTTGCTGTGGTTTGTCACCAAAAAAAAAAAAACCAACTCTGCTAGTTGATTCTCAAGGTTTAAGTCTCAAAAGCCTATCCAAACAATTCAGTGGTGTCAATGGGAGTGAATGGTTAGGCAGTACTGCACATCAATTTAATAATTAAAGAGGTCATCCAAACTAGTATCGGGCAGTTCTTGCATTTGTAACATAACCTTTGGTTTTGGGTCTGCTTCAAAACATGGGCAAGGTTCTAGTTTAGGGTCCACCTTTCGTATCTTGCATTATCAATTTTTTTACAAAGCTTTGACATTAACAAACAAATTAAAAAACTTCTATACCATATGATACTTAATCCATAAGAACCTATTTCATGCCATTTGGTTTTATTCAATTATTTTTTCCACCCTTGCATTTTGCTTTCAAAGATCTCCCAACAACATCGTTGCAAGTAGAAAATAATCTTACCATCTCTCCCTAAACAATGCAACAATGAAACTTGCTTCAAGCTAATTCCACAATTCCCACCAAAAAGACAAGTTACTGCAAGACAATCCCACAATTTTCACGCCTAGTAAGTTAGTTTAGGTGGGTAAGTGTTTTAGATGTTACATCTAAAGTATGTAGACCAACTAAGCTAAGTTAGGTAGGCCAAGGAAGACATTTATTACCTACTTACTTATCATTTTACCTAGGTAGGTAGGTAGGTAGGTAATTAGGTAATTAGGCTAGGTCAACTAAAACACTTGGCATGATGCAACTATCCATAAGATAGTCACAAATGATGTGCAAGGCCAAATTCCATGTAGTCATATGGGGTCCACATCATATTCATGTTCATTTATGGTAATGGATTAAAAAATGAACTATAGTTGCAAAGGTTTATAACTATTGATGTGACTTTTATGCCACATGGTGTCTTTTACAACTAGTTATTCAATGTCACTTGTTTTAAGTGATCAAAACAATTTGTAATCGCAAATGTCTAGTATGACAAAAATCTAGTCATAAATTGAGTGATTAATTTCTAAATTTTTTTTCTAATGAATTGATTAATTTCAAAATAAAGGAAGTCACTCTGATGAATCCAAAGATCCTTTGGGCTAGTGGAAAGCTCATGACATATAGTTTCCTTATGGTGGGTATGTGGCTTGAAATTCAAGGATTGTTGGTTTTCAAATTGAGGCATAAACTTTTTTTAAATTACAAGCATTTGCATGAATCTACAACATTTTGGATTGAACATAAGACGTTTTGAGTTGTTTATAAACATTTACAAAAATTGACCAAAAGATGCTCCTGTTGGTGGTATAAGATGAAAAAATTTACAAAATGTGACACTAGAGATGAAAAAACCTACAAAATTTTCCAAGTTTCACATGTGAAATTTTTTGGAGATAAGAAGTGGTTATATGTGAGTTGGGAAATTTGGATGGTTTAAATGGGTTTCAAAGAGGTTAAGATTGCATTGTCGTGACAATTGTGATATTATCTTTGTGAAGGTTGAATTGTTGTGGAAAATTGTGGGCGCTAAATATAGGGGGTGTGCCCAAGCACACTAATAATTTCACTAGGTTTTCAATGAAATTGTCCCAATTTCATTACATAAGAAATCAAGTGAATTCATTACGTTCCTTAGTGATTGAGGATTGGCTACTACAAACATAATGAAATAAAAAATTCACTAATAGTGAATTTTCCATATTTTTACAACATTTTAAATTAATATAATATATTGTTAATAAATTTGTCCATATGTTTCACATATGGTCCATATATGTAAAACATACAATCCCTAAACCCAATTTGAAGCCTATATTCAATTATACATTAAAGTGTCTTTGTCATCCAACGATCACTTTGTTTTGTGATAAAAGGTGCAAATTTTTGGATATATCACAATTACACGAGATTGTTTTACAAATCAAACTTTAACCTAAATATATTTTTTCATATCTTGTTCAAATGAAACAAATGAGAATTAATTCTTAATATTTTTTCAAAGTTCTACACATATATAATAAAGAAACATACAAAATTCCAAACCATTTAAAGGAAAACACGTTTAAATTTTATTATTTAATAACAACTCAAAAAATACTTCTTCATGAGAAAATATGGTTTGACAAGTTGCAATAATTTTTTAATGCAAGAGAGTTTATGGAGAACATAATAAAAAGAAAATTTTAAAAATCATAATTAATGATAAAATTGGTATTAATATTAAATTATAAAATAACTAGTATATTAATTCAACAAGAAATATTATATTATAGTCTGATTATAATATATTGGTTATTACATGTAAATTATTAAATATAATGTCATTATATCTAATATACATGAATATAATAATTTTATACATAATCATAATGCAATATGTACATTAATCACAAATTATTTTTAAATATTTAAAATTAAAATAATTATTTGGATAATACAAAAAATAGACCTCAACAAATTGCTTTTACTAGATGTGGACATGAATGACTCAAGCTTCACCCAAGATGAAATGGCACAAAGGAAAAATGGTGACTTGTGGTGACCTAGTTTGCTTTTAAAGCCCCATAGCGAATTGGGTGGCCAAAGTAAACCTCATCTTGGTAGTAGTGGGGATTGTCTTGAAGCACATTGCATTCTTGTGGGGATAGTGGGATTGGCTTGAATTGGATTGCATTGTTGTGAGAATTTGGGGACTATCTTGAAGCACCTTGCATTGATGTTGATGAGAAATTTGTGGGATTGTTTTGAAGGACATTGCATTTGTCTAAGTACAAATTTGTTGGATTGTCTTGGAGCACATTGGATAGATGTCTACGTATCTACCTAGGTAAAATAATAAGTGGGTACATAATAAATGCCTACCCTATTTTACCCTACCCAAACTAACCTAACTTAATTTAACCTAACCTACTAGGTTTACCTACCTAGCCTAAGTCTAGTCTAACATACTTAGATTAGCCTATCCAATTTTACTTATGATAACTGAAGTTAACCTTAGAATGCAAATGTAAAAACTTGAACCTTTCACTTGCATGGGGATACATCAATCCTTAATCATTACACTAAACTTGTCAAGGACATGAAGATCCACGAGAACAAAGGCACAAAGTAAGGTTTAATTCTAACTTGCAAACAAGGAACATGACAAGATTATGCGATTAAAAAACAAGAACATAAGATATGCAAGACAAATGTGAAAATGAATTCTTATTATGTTAACATATGCAAACATGAACATAAAAAGAACATGACAAGGCTATGGTGCAAGATCATACCTAAGATTGGTGTTGGATAGATTGAAAGAAATGAGGGGTCCTACTTCTATTTATACCCCTTTGGGGACCTAGCTCAAGGAAGCTTGCAAGGATGTTTTTATATGTGCATCAAATAAATAAACCTCTTGAGAACTTTCCTAACTAAAAGTTAACTATGAGTTAATTGAAATTTAATTAGGGTTTAACTAGGAGTCAACTTGGAGTCAATTAAACTTAACTAGGACTTAATTAAAAGCTAACTAGGATTTAACTAGGATTTAACTACTAGTTAATTAATATTTAATTAGGAATTAATTGGGACTTAACTCGAAGTTGATTGGAAATCACGGATTTAATTAGAACTTAACAAAAATTTAATTGGAATGAACTAATAATCAACTAGAAATGAATTATGAGTTCAATGAAAATGAACTAAAACTTAATTAAAAGTTAATTAAAAACGAATTGAAACTAAATTAAAGGTTAGGTACATGGATGCACTTTCACTATGCCAAAACATGACAAATATGATTACACCCATGACTAGGTTTGTAGTTGTTAATGCCATTCATAATTACATGACTATGTAGTGAATATGGACACGTTGTTTATCCATTAGTCGTATTTTTGTCCTAGTCATAAATGCCATAAGATATATTATATATTAATTTCAATTTCATCCAGCCATTTGGTAAATAGGTAAGCATAGGTAGGTAGGTAAGTAGGATCCTATTTATTTTTTGGTGACAAGCTTCTTTTATTAGCTCATCACAAGTAATATTTACACTTTGAATATATTTGGTGCATATATTGTGGGTAGACTAATACTTTTTCACCTACTTATATAGTTTCCAAAGCTGAACTTGTTGACAAAGGATATGGGATAAATTTACAATATTATTTCACATCATCTTTTGTCGCATACGAAAATATCCAACTTTGACCATCATTAATTTTTTCATAATTTATCCAACTAAAAATAAATAAATTTCATTTTAAAATATTTTTCCAAAATCTACACATTTATAAAATAAATTTAACAAAAATATCAAGTAATTTGACTGAAAATGCGTTTGAATCTTCACTATTTCATACATTTGCACAAGAATGATATCTTGAAGATTTGTTCTTTCTTTTTTATGATAAGACAAATTGTAAATCAACATCGTTTTTTTGGTATATAAATATAATATTTTCCCACCTTTTAAAAACATAATGAATCAATAAAAATGGTATGAATGTTGTGTTATATTTATTTGTGATTATTAAAAATATTTTAAAAATAAAATATGTTATCTATGAAACATATAATATTATTTTCAATATATTATGATTAGTAAAATTTAATCTTAGTTTTAATGTTTTTTCAATTCATTAAATGTGACTTAATATATTTAAAAAATCTAAGTTGTATGACCAAATATTTTGATAAATTACTAAATATCAATTTTTATATTCTTTGCTACCCATCACATGGAAAGATGAAAAACAATGCCATTTTGGGGCATGTGGATTTCTTTTGAAATTCATTGGATATCACTAATAAAAATATATTTCATTATTTAATGTCAAAAAATCCAAAAGAGATATTCATTTAAATAAACCTTTGAGCAAGAGTCTCAACTTGAATGTTTTAATTATATTCTAAGCATCAATTTATTTTTTTAATTTTATGTTTTCAAAAAATTTAGCATTTTTTTCTTTTTTTTCATTTTAAAAAAATGAAAAAAATTCCCCAAAATTTGTTTTAACCACTATTCAAAAATTCACATTAAATAATTAATGACTCTAAGGAATTTTTTTTGAAAATGATAAGGTATTTACTTGTGCATTAATTATATGTTTGATCATCTACAAGCTTATAATATGCTTACTAGGTACGTATGTCTACCTTCTAGTTTTTTTCCCTTTTAATTTTTTTTAATGTTTGAAATTGTATATTATTAAGTAATTATATGGTGTTCATGAAGAAGATTTTTAGTCACATATTCCTATCCATGAAGACTTTTAGTCATGTAGTCATATCCATGGTTACAAAATACGATTAGGCACAAAAACATGGCATATATGATTGTATGACTAAAAATGGTCACTAACCATATTTGGTCATAATCATAAATGTCAAGTTTTTGGCATAGTGATTCAAATGAATGAATTCCATAGCATTGGCATCCATGACAACATTATTATATGGTGATAATATTTGTCAACTTATTTATTTCACATCTTGTTACATACATTAGTTATGTGGATAGGAAATTAGGTGATATGGAGGTAGCTTATAAATAAGTAGGTAGGTATGTATATGGCATGCCTACCTACTTACAAATTACCTACATATTACTTAGGTACATGCCTACCTACCTACTCACCTGGCTACCTACCTACCCAATTAAATGGCCTATTTAGCCTCTAAGTAGATGGTTTAATTACTTACCTACCTACCTAGGTAGATGGATCACCTACCAACAAACTCCTTACATATTAAGCCAACCTAGCTTCATAGCCTAGCTAACCTACTAGGCCTACCTAATTTAGTTAGGTCAATAACTTTACCTAGCTTAACCAAGACTAACCTACCCAATCTACCTTAATTTATGAGGTCTAGTTAACCTAACCTACATAGTTTACATGGTCTAACTTAGCCTACTAAACCTACCTACTTGGTAATAATAACCTTTTTTAACCTACCTACTAAAAAACAATGAACTTTACACTTAAATTATAATAACATTAAAAATTTGGCCAAAAGTCATTTAGACATCTATGATGTATAGTTGCAAATATAGTCACAAAAGTAATTTGGTTGTTGACCATCAATGGATGTCACCAATAATGGATGACATATGTTCACTTTTCATAATCTTTTTATTTAAACTTGTGGTAGTCATGTCGCGACGTGTAGTGTCGTGACATACGGTGTCGTAAGGGTGTAAATCTGTAGTAAACTCTATTAAACAAAAAGACTAAAGCTAGTCAAAGGTATAAACTAATCAACCAAAAAGAGATGCACGCACACACATATATATACAATGCACAAGAGGAGGCTGAGATGAAATTCTCACGTATCCCCCCTAGACCTGAGCCGAGAAAAGCGTGGCATGGTTTGAGTAGGAATCAAGGTGTTGTAAGAAATAATGATGAACAATACTAATTGCCAGCAGAACTTGAATGAACTTCGGCTTGAGGTAGAAAAGATGGTATCCACCATTATAGTTATCGCAAAATAACATCTAATCAGCATCGTCTGTCTTCTAACATACTTGGCATGGATGATCAAGTGGAAGATTCCAAGTTGACATGATGATGGTAGGATCCAAGTTCGGCAGGTGGCAAGGCGCACAATTTTTGGAATGATCTCGAATTATGCGTGCGTCAGCTCCTTGCAACTCCAACACACTTGAAGGCCTAATCGCCTTAATCCTCAAGATAGTGCGACTGGAAGAAGTGTCTAGAGTATCATTGGGTTGCCGCTGGAGATACACAAAATCACCAACATCAAATTGTCTCACCTTAGGTTTGTAACTGCCACCTCGTATGTGTGCATACCATAAGGTGTTTCGATGCAATGCAATGGACATGTTTTCCATGGCCATGGGTATAACCCTCTTGTATAGAACAACCCTTTATGCAATGACCTTAGCCCAAGTGGCTAGGGAGTCCAAGTCCACAACATGTTCCATTTGAGCAACAATGGAAGAGGGTGGAATGGGATGTCTCCCAAAAAGTAAAAAGTAAGGAGAGAAATGAGACAAAGAGGCGTGTTTGGACATCCTAGAACCCATGGCGATGTAAGGGGGGGCTAGGTCCCAATCCTCTTTGTTCTTAATGAGGCAAATCCTTCGAAGTCCCTTCTTGCATGTTTGAACCATCCTCTGTGCAAGGCCATCAGCTTGGGGATGATCTTTTGAAGTCCGACGATGGTCAATGAGAGCATGGTCAAGTAGGTCTTCGAATTTTCCCCTGAATTATGATCCTTGATTAGTAAGGCATTCAGCGCAAGCCCCAAACCTACTTAAAACCTGTTGTAAGAAAGCCTGGCTAGTGCTGTGTGATGACTTGTCCGGTAGTGCAACAAGCTCAACCCACTTTGAAAAATGCTCAATCCTAATCATGATGTAAACATTACCCCTGGAGGTTTGTGGTAACTCTCCAGCTAAATCACATGACTAATGATGGAACATGCCTTGAATAGGGAGTGGAGAAAGCATGAGCTGTCGAGAGGAAAAAAAATTTCTCACTCTATCACATTGTTCACACCTAGCAATGACGTCTCGGACTTTAGCATACATACTTCTCCAATGGTAATGAGGAACGAAAAGGTTATAAGTACGTTTAACTCCAAAGTGTCCAAGCTCCGAGTGTACCTTTTGAATAAGACCAGGCCGTTCATGTGGTGGTGGAACCACTCTATCGCCTTGTGGTAAACATCGAACAAGGTGATTGTCCCTCCATGAGTAGCGTTTGGACCACTATTGTATGCGATCCCGTTGACTTGATGTAATTTGGGGAGGGTATTCCCCATGTTGAAGAAAACCTCAGAATGTCCAAGTCCTCCCATATATCCATAATGGGATGCTCAACCAGGTTACATTGTAGTAGTGCAAGCTAACTAGATGTTTCAGATGCATGTATTGCTGGAATCTGGCCAAAATCTTGCTTGGCTTCTAAAAAATCTTCAAATATAATGAGGGGTCTCCGCGACGTGGTATTCGCATTCTGATGTGTAATACCAAGTCGGTGAATAACCTTGAATTCATATTCTTGAAATATAAGCACCCACCGAACTAATTTACTAGTAAGCTTATCGTTGGTCATCAACCACTTGATAGGCTGGTGGTCAATATACAAAGTGAAATTAGTGCCGTAAAAATAAGGCTTGAAATGTATGACGACCCATACAACAGCAAGGCACTCCCCGTCGTATGAAGAGTAGTTATTCTCAGCCTTGTTGTTGCTTTGGGATGCATAGGCGATAACATATTCCTTACCTTCCTCATCAAGTTGGCTAAGAAAAGCTCCAATACCAAAAGCACTCCAGTCAATGTGTAGAATGAAGACCTTGTTGAAATTAGGTCTTCTCAGAATGGGGAACTTTGAAAGTTTTTCCTTGAGTGTGTTGAAAGCTTCCTGAGCGTCATCACTCCATGTCTAAGCAACATCTTTCTTTAACAATGCATAGAGAGGATGAACAATAGTACTGAAGTCTTGGACATAAATTATATAATAATTACATAGTCCATGAAGCTCTTCAATGTGTGAACATTAGTAGGATTGGGCATCTCCAAAATGGTTACTACTTTGGCCCAATGAGCCATAATACCATTTGGCAAAATTTTGTGTCCAAGGTAGACTACTGAGGTGACAGCAAATTCACACTTTTTAGGATGGATCTTCATATTGACTTCGTGGAGCTTCTTGAATAACTCCACAAGATGAGCCAAATGTTGCAGGAGTCCCTTGCTATGCACTAGGACGTCATCTATGTAACACTTTAAGAAATCTGCCCCTTTGAGAACCTGGTCCATGACTCGTTGAAAGAAGACAAGTGCATTTTTCAATCCAAAAGGCATCACAAGCCATTCCCACAACTTGTTGCTTCCATGGAATGTCGTTTTCTTGTGATCCTTCACAACGAGCACAATCTCGTTGAAACCTTGCCTCAGATCCATAATTGTGAAGATGTTTGAATCTCTAATGCTATCAAACAATTCTTCAAGGATGGGCATGGGGTACCTATCTTGAGGTGTAACTAGGTTCAAAGGCCTTTAATCCCCGCACATCCTTTTCTTAGTCCATAATCCAATTGAATCTTTCTTTGTTGGCATTACTGTAGCAGCTACGAAAATCAGAACTTAATGGCTGAATGAGACCAGCCTCATGGAGCTCTTTGCATCTTTCATCTACCAATTCCCACTCATGTTTGTTTAACCTATGCCTCCTCCAATAGACGGGTGTCTCATCTGTAAGGTCTATAGAAAACTGCATGGTCTTACACCTACCTAAGTCTTTCATTGAGAATGCAAACACATTCTCATATTCAATTAGCAAGTTTATGACATGGTCTTTCTCCTTCTTGGTGAGTTGGTTCCCCATAACGAAAGGGTAGTTGGAAACACATGGAATGGAGTTGGAAAGTGTGTTTGAAGAACCTAGTGTATTGGGTTCGCCACTATCCAACTGCACAGATTCATAGAAGGTTGTAATTGTTTCTCTAGAAGCTGATGTACTTCCACGTGTATTAAACACAACTTGAGTCAAATTACATGGTACCTCCTCCCCCCCAACACTAAGAGTGAAATGTAGAGTGTTGAAGATAGGCAAATGTATTTGGTCGGGGTGCCATGTGGTCGCATCGCCAGAACTGCAAACTAATTGAATCGGTGTTGGTGTTGTGTACATTTGAAAAAATACACAAGTTACCAACAACCATGTAAGGGAGTTCAAGTCCATGCTTCTCCCCAATAGAGCCTTATGCTCTAATTTAGTCACCTTAGTGTGACTAGTAGTGCCAGTTTGGAACCCCATAGCCCTTTCTCTTTCTTATGGGCTTGGTTCATCCCAAGTGGCTGAAGCATGACAATACACCGGGCTTGGTCCATCTCCCTGAAAGGCGTGTGCTCATGGGAAGGAAACAAAGGTGGGCCAAACACCTCTTCATTTTCCTATTATGTTCGTAGGAAACCAAGGAGGTTTTTCTTGCCTTGTAATTGGTTGGCAAGAACTTTGATCATTCAATATGTGAAAAACCTGCAAGTTGGGGTCTCTAATAGTGTATTTCAGAGCTAGCTACGGAACTAAGAGTGGTGCCAAGTTGGTCCACTAGTTGCACAGCTGGTGCGCATAAGAATTGCATTGTGTCGCATCAAGTAGGAGTGGTTCTCCAAAGTAATGTTTGACCAGTGTGTAGTGCTCCTGGATTTTCTCCCTTTGGTCAAGCTGAGAAGGGGTGTTCTCAATTACATAACCAAGTGTAGGAGAAATGGATTGAGCCCAGGTGATTAATCGTATCATGTCCGTGAAAAGACTAGATCTTGTGTCACTCAAGCCTTCTCCAAATCCAGCCGTTGAAAATCCTTGACATTCCCAACATGAAATGATGAGGTCGACGAAGCCAAGTAATTCCATATGCTTCCTCTGAATTAGTTGTATGTCAGAGGGCAAAAATGTGAAACTAACCTTCCATGCGGTGGTTGCAAACTATTGTGGAAATTTGGTTGTGAACTCCTTCATTCTCGATGCCGCCACTTGCTTTGCAATAGGATCAATGTCTACGTAGAAATACCTCTGAACCACCATCCCTAACTGTAGTATGGTTTCAAGACCTGCACCAATACCACCAAATAACTCTAATAATGTAATCCCTTTCTTAGGTGGTGTCCAGGTGATTAGTTAACGAAATAATGGCTTAATCAGTTCACCATGGCTCTCCATGCTGTCAAAATTAGACAAAGCTTTGACCAAGGGCTTGTGGGCTACTTTGAACCTCTGTAAAACCTCTGGTCCATGTTGAATGTCAGTAGGAACCACCTTCAAGCTTTTAGTAGCTTGAACGTAAGTTATCTCTTCCTCATCTCCCTCTATCCACTCGTGGCTAGCTTGTTGGATGTAGGAAATGGTGTGTGTTTCTTTGAGCATACAATGGTGAGCCATAGGACTATGGTTCCCATGTAAATCAAGGGGTATGTATCCCGGGTGGTGGCCATCATTCTCCTAATCCACTCAGTAGTGCTTCTTCACATGTCATGACATATTTCAATGTTGTTATCATAGTTCCAAGATTTGTACCTTCGTCTTTAACATAACACAATATCTTGAAGGTGAGTTGAAATCTCTCAAGCAAACCTTTCAATTGCCTTGCCAAACCAACTTTTGCAATGTCATTTGCTTCAAAAAGACCCACTATTACATGATGAGGCTCCCATTGTGGTGAAATAAAATTAATTACAAGGGCAAAAATGTCAAGAGAACATATACTCATCCAAAGGTCAAATGTAGTAGTTGTGGTTGGTGTGGCATCAAAAAATGCTTCAGTTTTTTTTCAAACATTACTTCACCATGGATGGAATCATGTCCTCTAATAAGGTTTTTCAAAAAAGGGAACACAATTATCAAATCAAGGCACAATGGTAGTTTACACATCCAAAAAATCTCACAATTGCTTAAGGGGAAATACCCTTTAGCCACGAACAACACAAAATCCTCCAAGCAACCATTTTGTTGTTCATTTTGTTTCTTGTATGGAGAAGCATTCTGAAAAATGCAAAGATTACACATGGGGTCATCTTAGGCTATTTTTGTTAGGGAGTTGCTCCATGGCCTCCCCATCGATGCACAATTGTGATCCCATGGTCCCTTCACCCCTAGTAATTTCAATAAGATATGCTATCAAAAGAGATGCATGTTCAACATCAACATGTTTATTCATAGAATTTGTCTTGTAGTTTTTGTTCTATGCATAATGCCCTCTTCCCCCTTTTTTTTTCAAGTTTTCAATTAGTGAATGGAAAAGATCTTGAGGAAAAAATATGTTAATTTTTAATTTTTTTTGCACCAAATTTGTAATAGGGTAAGCCTTATTAAAAAACCAAAAAAAAAAAAAAAAACCCCTTGTTATGGATTTGTACTGAAAAAGAGTCTAGAACTTGGTTTGTTTATGCAAGGTTTTCAAAGATTCTACAAGTAAACTTTCATGAGTAGTTGAAGTCTTAGTGTCTATGTTAACCCATGTGGAGGAAGAAGCTTGGGTGTTTCCAAATGTGGGATGATTTGGAGACAAGGATTTTTAAAAATGATTTTCATTTGGCAACTCCAAATAAACATTGTTCAAAGTTGTTGGGTCTATGGCATCCAAGTGCATCACACCCCCACTTGCCATATGATGGACCTATTCATAAAATAAGAACAATTGTGTTGAAAAATAATTAATGTACAAAATACATAATTATTTTTCAACACATGTCCTCTTTCATATAAAACTAAATGAAGCTAGCCTTTCAAAGTGTGACAAAAGGGATTATGAAAAAAAATAAAGGTAACTTACTCAAAGTTGTTGGAAAAAATAATTCATGTCATTGCAAGCTTTGAAGTGGGTTGGTCAATAATGTAACAATAAGTTGAAAAAGGTGATTGTTCAAAATCACCAAGGGGGGTGGCATTTTTCACATGTTCATTGTTCTTCCATTGGTAGCACCACAACACAATGGGGAACACCAACATGACCATAACAAGCACAATGAAAAATTAAGGCATGCAAAAAAGTGCAAAGGATAAGAGCAATCAAGCATGGCACTCACCTACTTGGTAGAAGATGATAGTTAGGAAACACAAGGGGATGCAACGCTCTTTGTGTCCTTATTATTCTTCCCTACACAATAAGGAGAACCAACACAACACATGACCATGATTTCCATGATGAACTAAAAAGTAAAACATGAAGGATTAACAAAAAAACACAAAAGGGAAGGGCAATTCAACCTAAAGTAGAAGACAAGGGTTGAAAAAAAACAAACTAGAGGTCAACATTCCTCATGTCCATGTTGTTCATCATGTAACACATCAAATTTGCACACATCAAATGTCTTCTTCTTAAAGATGAGTATGGCTACACTGGAAGTTTACATGGAAACAACATGGGTGTTGTGCATGTTCTATGTTTGTGTGTAGTGTGTTCTTGTGTTTATGGGAATGTTGTTGATGTTAAGTGAAGAAGGTGCATTGAATAATTGTTGGCTAATGATGCAGGTGAAAGAGCATACTTCAATGTTGGTTGATGGAGATATAATGGGGGAAATAGGATGTAAGAAGGCACTTTGAATTGAAGAGATTGCATGAGAAGTTAAATCTTTAGACCATAGAATGGAAATAAACATAGAAAATTAGGAGGGCAAAAGATTTAATTGTAGTCAAGTGTTGAGATTTCTTAAAAGATAAATGTTTGTTGTTTCTAAGATGTTATATTTTGAATTAAAATGATAATGTTAAATTTTTCTTTCATTCTGCCTAATAATTGAATTTAGATCAAGGTATATAGAATCAACCAAAATTATGGGAAATTGATGTTAGAATGTGATGACATCATGAAGAGGTTTAAGCTTTAGTGCTTCGGGCATGTAGGAAAGACAAGTGGGGATGCATTCTAGTGCTAAGATCTTTGTTGGATTAAAAGGGGCAAAAAGGGCATAAGCACACAAAACTCCCTAAAAATTGTTGTCACAAATACAATATTTTTGAATTTAACTTTTTTGGTAACATATAGAGATCACATATTGGATTATTTATGCTTGTCTTAAGTATATTTGATTAAATTTAGATTTAAATTAATCCATGCCTTTTTTAAAAATAACAAATCTTGAAGAACTTGAACATATGGAATATATATGTGATGAAATAATACATGTCACAAAGTAGGAACAATTACATATATTTCAAACCTAAGGTTGTGGGTGGAAATTTTCAATTGAATTTTTTTGTGGTGAATGACATTGATATACATTAATTGAATCTCAAACCATATAGAATTTTAGAAATTTTGGTTGAAAATCCATTCAAAAATTGTGTTATTTACACTTGTTTTGCAATAAATGCATAGTAATGTCTTTTTAAAAGAAAAAAACACCACATATGGAAAAATAAGAGATTTTATAGTTGGACATTGCATTATTTTTTCAATTTTCTTTTATTTGGTATTGTTTCATGAACCACAAATATGAGGCTCTACATCCATTCAAAAAAAATGTGGTATATATTTTATGTTCATTGATTTTATCCAATCCTCTTCATCTAATTATTGATTCAAGATTCATTGTGAAAAAAAAATTGTGAATGAACTACATTCCATGGATGAAACAAAATATATATGATATTTCTTGGAACTTCATTTCATTCTAAAATTTCATGAATTTTCATGGATGGACTTCTATTCCATCAAAAAGGGTTTGATTCCACAATGTTCATAAAAGTAGATACAAGGGAAATATGAAATTTGAACTCAAAACCTTTCAATTTGCTCTCAATAAGTTTCAAAGATATTTTAGAAGGTACTTTGAATTTTGAAACAGCTCTTCTCAAGCTTTAAAAAGCCATATGGGAAAAAAAGAAAAAATTAAGATAGAGGGAGGGAAAGAAGGAAAAAAGGAAGGGGGAAAAAATTTGTGCAAACCAAAAAAAAATTAGGCATCAAACAACCCAAAATTTGTAAAATTGTGGGCAACTTCAAGCTCATTTATGAAGTCCACAAGGCCAAGTGTACTTGGCAATGTTGCCTTGGTGATGTTAACTTGGCAACTTGGGAATGTGGACATGATAGACTAGTAAAACCAACTTGGCAAACTAGCCAAATATCAAAATATTAGTGTGGACTTTGTGATTTGAAGTGGATTTGGGAAACAAGTAAAGTGAACTTGGCAAAATAGATGAGCAAACAATTCCATTATCTCTCTTTGGATGGAAGAAATCACATTTAAAGTGTTTACTAGCAACCTCAAAGTGCCTTCACACTTGGTGTTAAGGACCTTAGTGGTAAATCCCTTAACACCAAGCTAGCCATTTAGGGCTTATATGTACCTTACCATAAAGTATCATATTAGTCAATATTTTGCTCACCAATGCTCCCCTAGGTGTGTCAAGTGATATGAAGGGTCAATTTTTGAATTTTTCATGTTGTAATAGATTTTAATGAAAATCATATTGAAAAATATGCATGAGTTTTAAGAAAAAAAAGGACTCATATGTCATAATAATGTAAAAATAAAAATAAAAATAACCTACCATCAAATAAGAAATTGAAAAAAAAATGCATTGAAGCTTTCCCAATATAAGAAATTTTGATTTTTTAAAAACAAATTGACGTTTTTCCCTTTTTTTTCCATTTCACATTTAAATTGCCAAACTTTCACGGGAAATTTTTGACCAATTGCATGTAGAATCTATCTATGAAACAAGGTAATTTGTTTTGTTTTGTTTTGTTTGTACTTATGAGATCCACCAAATTGGTATGCTTCATATTGCATTCTTGGTCTCTTTGGAAAGCTCTCAAGGAAAAGGGGTGCATTGGCTTGGTTTCATGGTGTTTGGACTTGCAGTGCAAACGATCTTGAATATTGAATTATTTTTTCACTGAAAATTAAATTAAATATTAGCTGAAAACTTCGAAGGAATTGGAATGTGCATTTGGTGTTGTTGAAAATATCTTGATGAGCATGATTTAATGGAATTTATTTGGTAAGATTTGGATTCAAAATGTGGGAGATATTGATTTTTAAATGATTTTTATTGCTGAAAATTCAAATAAATTCCGAAAAACCAGGTTTTGGAAGGAAAAATCAGTTGAGGATGTGGTAACAATTGGGCAAACGACACAGGCTACATTAGTGATATTTATAGGGCAACCTACCAATATTTTTGACCAAAAAGATAGGGGAAAATAATACAATTTGTAGTTTGATATCATATTTGTAAAAATTTTACTTAGTGTACAATGTGACTTTTAAAAACGTCAAAAGTGAGTCACTTAATCATGTCTTTACTTATAAAAAGTGATTCAATTCTTAGTTTTGCAATGAAATGCAAACCTAGGGCACACTCTCTAGTTCCCAAAAGAAAGAAGGGAGGATAAGAATCCTTGGATGAAACTAAGATGAATTGACAATGTAAGTTCAAAATGATGCCAACTTACACAAACCAAGAAAAAAGGTAGTTAGTGTGAGTTTGAACCAAAATGATGCACAAACAAGCCACAAATAACAAACTTTCACAAGACTAATCACACATTGAACTTGGAAAAAATCACCATTTTCTTCCCAATATAATTTGTGATTGATGGTGGGGGCTACATTGAAATGGCAAAAAAATCTAAATATTCCAAATTGCGAATTTCAAATTTTCTCAATTTTTTCAAATTATGTATCTCAAAATTGCTTAGGTTCATAACTACCATAGAAAACTCTAGATTGAAAAAATATCGAAGGAAAAATTTTAGCCCTTAAAGAGACCTTTCCAATGATATATATTTCATACTATAATCAAATTTCATTTGACCTTTGCTTCTCAATGGTCGAAAGTTCAATAGAGTGGTGACATTGCAATTATCACCATAATAATTCTCTTTCATTCATGTTCTTGTTATAAGAATTTGTTAATTGTGGATGATAAAGGGAATATAGATAGTAATAGAAATAGAGGGAGGCAATATAAATGCAAAAAGAAGTTTTTTTGCAAGGTGATTATTCCATATTCTTCCAATTTTAGGTGACTACAAGCAACATCATTTTTTTTTTTCAAATATTGATCAAGATGTTATTTGCCTCTATCTCATAATATTAAATTTATTCTTCTATTTGAGCCAAATTTGTTTATGTGTTATCTAGAACTTTTGTGTGGTGGAAGTATAGTGATTTTCATTATTTCCTTTATATTCATGCATGATGGCCCTCATAGCTCTCCTTGTTTCTATTAGGTCCATAGGAAATAACAATAGATGCAACATGACATCCAAGTTGTGGTCGACTCCAAACTCAAGTCTATGTAAAACATGAACATAAATTCCTTGAATGTGGATGTTCAATTGTAGCTTCAACTTCAATTGTTGCTTCTACATTAATAGATTTTTTATCTATGATATATAAGGTTGGATTGTCGTCATTATTGGCAAAACAAAGAGATTTTTGGAAGCCAAAAAAATTCATTGCCATTGCATTGGCATTCCATGTACTTCAAATTTTCTAGAGGTTTAGCCAACCCATAATGAATAGTTGAAATGTGTGATTTTTTAATCCTATTACTTCACTTGCATGAGTTAGTAAAGCATAAGCTATAAGTTAGTTAATGGGATTTCAACATTATGGAAAACATACCACGAATGTTTTTGGAAGAAGTGGATTGAATGAAAAAAAAATGGAGATGAAGGAAGAAAAATAACAAAAAAGACGTCTAGCCCCATGTCCCCATAGAGTATTTCTTCTTTCTTTGGTAATATTGTTCCTTACCCAAAGGATGATTTCATTAGAAGGAATTTGAAAGAGATTTTGTGTTGTTAATTATTAAAAAGTTGGTTCATTTGTCATTTGTTGAAGCACCATTCCTTAGATGATTGGTTTTGAAGCAAAGTCCTTGACTAGTCTTTCCATCAATACATCAATGAATGAAATTCTACCAAGATTGGTTCAAAAACCAACTTGGAAAGGTTCATATTCAAAACCCTTGAATCTCATGATACCTAAATATTTAGTTTTGATTTATGGATGTCAAGAGGAAAGTGGATACATTTGTCATTATGCATTTTCTCCTTCATGATCACTTGTGGGAATTTATCATGTAAAAATTGGTTTTTTTGAAACAACATGAACTTCTAGGATCAATGTGGTTTTGCAAGTCAATGATGTGCTTGCAAAACATGGGTTCAATGCTCAAGTTCTTGCATATGTCAAAGACGAGGGAAAGAATTTTTCAACTATGATCATTATTTCAACTTTAGTTGTTTCATGTGAGGTGTTTGAGTATTAGCACCATTTGTAGGTAGTTGTTGAGGGCATGCCATGTTGAAGTGTTACCAACATGCAATAGATGATGCCAAGGTTGGTGTTGTTAATTGAAATTTCAAGAAAAAAAACATAATCCATGTTGTAAAAGACCATAACATGGACCAAAAGGAAGGGACAACAAAAGTGGCAAAAACCTTTTTTGGAATATATTAACATATGCCCATGTAAGCTTCCATGAAATTGGATTTGTTTCCAATTTGATTTTGTTCAAAGAGACATTTGTCATTAGTACATATAAGTTTTGGATCCTTTATTTTCTTTTATGTTGGGAAGGAAAGAGTTTTTTTTGTTGTAAATGAGTATGATCAACAAATGTTGTTTCCATTATTGGTTTGTGCATAAGTTTTTTAATCCAAATGTTACAAGTGAAATAGTTTCTACATGTACATTGCAAAGTATTGAGAATACATAAGAGGGTGAAAGCATGGTTAGATGGCTTACTTTTGACATTGTGAAAGTCCAATTTTAACACTAGTTTTGATCATTAACAACTTATGCATTCAATGTACATTTCCTTATGTTTCCATTAAAAAATATGGGCAACCCCAAGTGTGTACATGGCTAAACATATACTTGGTCAAAAAA
>Ga0116231_10002193_pt1 | contig 40844 bp, 21 predicted proteins | sample S1TSphgellanicum_2_FD_89695 | JGI IMG/M metagenome (GOLD analysis project Ga0116231, IMG submission 89695) | Host-associated microbial communities from peat moss isolated from Minnesota, USA - S1T2_Fd - Sphagnum magellanicum MG | ecosystem: Host-associated > Plants > Peat moss > Unclassified...
AAAAGCACACATTGAACATGCAAAACATTTTTGCTTCCCAAAGCTAAAAGCACACATTGAACATGCAAAACATTTTTGGTTCCCAAAGCTAAAAGCACACATTGAACATGCAAAACATTTTTGGTTCCCAAAGCTAAAAGCACAGATTGAACTAATTATGTATTTCCTAATTATGTCACAATATAATTGATGTCAATTATTATATTTCCAGCAACAAGTAATCAGAACTAGTATATGGAAGTTTTTTGCATCCTTCATATGGTCATTCATGAACCATTTCAAAGACAATTTAAAAAATAACTACCTCATTTTAAAGCCTAACCACTTCATTTCTTTCTTAATAACTACTTCTTTTTCTTATTAATTTTCTTAATAAGTATCTCCCATCTCACCTAATAACTACTTTCATTTTATAACTACCTCATTTATTTCCCCTATCCATCAACATGGATATGAAAAAATAAATTAATACGTTTCTTTTCATGTCCATCAAATGTATGTTAATTTAAATTAAATTTGACATTCACATAAATAATGATGAATTATTGAAAGCCATATGAAAACATAAGAAAAAAAATAGTTACTCATCACTGGTAATGTGTACTAATGCAAAGCTCAAATACATAATTAAATTTGCCCATTATCACTAGAAGAAAAGTGTCAATTCACAATTGTAATTTGCAATTGTAAACAAGTTGTAATGAACATATGCGATTAAAAATCCCTTAGTGGCATAAGTGAAGTCACATACAACTTTTAGTTGCAAATGATGACTCACTATGATGTAAACAAATTACATATGGATGATGTATATGGTCAACATATATGGTCTCATCCATTGACCATTCGTATGTAATTTGCAATTAGTTCTCATTTTTGGAACTAAAATATAGTCCACTCACGTTTTGGCACTTGGTGCAATCAAAATTTACCACTTGGCATAATCAAAGTATACCCCTTGGCATGATCAAAATATGCCACTTAACATTAAAAAAATGAAAATAAAAATTCAATTTAGGTAAATAAATCGATAGGTGGGTAGGTAGGTAGGTCAATGGGTGGGTGGTAGGTGGGTAGGTAGGTACATTGGTAAGTAGGGATTAGGTAGGTAAGTAGATTATTTTATTTTATTTTTAGGGCCAAGCCTTTTATTGTCTCATCCCAAATGTAATGTTATTTTCAATGTGGTTAGTACATTTTCAATGTTTCAAGTGCATCTTCTTATATAGTTTAATAGATTGAAATGAAAGACAAAAAATAAGGGATAAATTTTATAGTCACAACCTAGTCATAAACTAATTTGCGACTACAAAAATTATCTTGTGTCTTTTGTTTTTTTCTCCAATGTTGCAAACTATATAACTAAATGTGCACACAATAAAACTATTGATCACAATATTTTTTTAAAATCCTCCTAAAAAACCAACCTACCTACCCACCAACCAACCTTATTTACCCACTTATTTATCCACCTATTCTAAGCCTATTTTATTAACTATCTACCTACCAAATTAACATACGTACTTACCTACCCACCTAACCTATTGAGTTACATTTCTAACATACTAACCTAATTAACATAAGAAAAATACATAATTAATTTAATTAACAAAGTAATACCTACCAACTAATACCTAGCCACACCCACTACCTATTAACCTAATTTACTACTTACTAATTAACTTATACTATTAATTAAAATAACCTATGTTGCACCTAGGCTAGAAGCCCACATGGCATTTATGTTTAAAACCAAGGTAAACTTGAACTCAATATTGGTTAAATTAAAAATTGGTTAAACTCAACATTACTTAACATTTGTTAAACTACAATTTGGCAAAACATTGGTTGAACTCAAATTTGGCTAAAAATCAAATATTGGTTAACTTCAAATTTGACTAAACTTTAATTAAACTCATATTTGATTAAACCTTGGCTAAACTCATATTTGGCAAAAACCTTGACAAAATTGAAATTTGACAAAACCTTGGTTAGACTCCAATTTGGCTACATTTGGCTAAACTCAAATTTAGCAAAACTTTGGCAAAACCCAATTTTTGGTTAAAATTTGGCTAAATATTGGCTAAATTCATATTTGACAAAACTCTTGGTTAAATTCAAATTTGATAAAACCTTGGAAAAACCCAAATTTTGACTAAAATTTGGCTAAACTCATATTTGGCAAAATCTTGGCTAAACATTTCTTAAATTTAAATTTGGCAAAACTCAAATTTTGGCTAAATATTAGTTAAACTCATATTTGGCAAAACCTTGGTTAAACAATGACTAAACTCAAATTTGGCAAAACCTTGGTTAAACTCATATTTTGGTTAAACATTAATGAAATTCAAATTTGGCAAAACCTTAGCAGAACTCATATTTTGGTTAACCATTGGCTAAATTCAAATTTTGCAAAACCTTGGCAAAACCCATTTTTGGGCTAAATATTGGCTAAATTCATATTATTGTTAAACATTGGCAAAACTCAAATTTGACAAAACATTAACAAAACCCATTTTTGGTTAAATATTAACTAAATTCATATTTTAGGCTAAACATTAACAAAACAAAAATATGGTAAAACCTTGGCAAAACCCATTGTTTGGTTAAATATTGGCTAAATTCATATTTTGGCTAAACATTAGCAAAAACCATTTTGGCTAAATATTAATTAAATTCATATTGGCTACATATTAACAAAACACAAATTTGGTTAAACCTTGGCAAAACCCATTTTTTCGCTAAATATTAGCTAAATTCATGTTTTGGTTAAACATTGGTTAAACTCAAATTTTAAAAAACCTTAGCAAAACCCAAATTTTGGTTAAATATACACTAAACTCATATTTGGAAAAATTTGGCTAAATTCATATTTTGGCTAAACATTAACTAAACTCAAATTTGGCAAAACCTTGGCAAATTTCAACTTTTGGCTAAATTCAAATTTGGCAAAATTTAAGTTTTGGTTAAATTCATAATGGGCAAAACCTTGGACAAATTTATATTTTGGTTAAACATTAGTTAAACTCAAATTTGGCAAAATCCAATTTTTGGCTAAACTTGTATCTTGGTTAAACATTAATTAATCTCAAATTTGGTTAAACCTTGACAAAACCCATTTTTTTTGCTAAATAGGGGTTAACATCAAATTTGACTAAACCTTGGCTAAACCCAAACCAATCTTATATTTGGTTAACTTTGGCTAAACTCATATTTTGCCAAACCTTCATTAAATGAACCATTTGTTAAACTCAAGTTTGTTTAAATATTGGTTAAATTAAAACTTGGCAAAATCGAAGTTAAACATTAGTTAAACCTTAACTAAAATTTGCTTAATAAATAATGAATTAATAATGAAATATTTATTACTATTTATTAGTATTTATCAAATAATTAAAAGATATTAATGATTGTATTGATCTTATTAAAATAATTAATTTAATTTTAATTAATAATAGTTATTATCTATAAAGTATAATATATATTTAATAATTCATAGTTTTATTTTATTATGTGTGTAATTTGCTCACCAAATAATTAACCCAATTTAACTACATATGTACTTATTACCTACCTACCCACCTACCTATTGATGTACCTATTTAATTAACTACTTGTTTAATCTACTAAGCCCATTTACAATATATTCAAAATGTATATTTAATATGTTAGGAATGTAATATAATTTATAGATATACTCAAATATATATTTCAAAACATTGTAATATACATCAAAAGTATAAGTACATCAAAACGAGGTAACCAAATTATAACTATTTTTGCAACTAATTTGACATAAAAGGTTCTTCTTGAATGAAAAGTTCAAAAATTAATCAACATGGAAGGATGAAAAATTTAATAGTCACAAATTAGTGGCATCATAATCACAGTAATAGTAATAGATTGAAAAGAATGGTGAGTAGTTGTGAAATTGACAAAACATAATTACAAATGACAATTAGTCACATATAATCATAAATTCAATGGTTGCATAATACAAGATTTCTTTTAATGTTGGCTACACAATGAAAACAAAATATAAGAATATAAGAATTTTTACTATTTTTTCCCCCTCACTTTTGGTGACTAAATATTTCCAAAATATATTTTTTGATTTTTTTTTCGCTTTTTGGAAAAATTTCACTAGTAGCAAAAACAATGTTTGGGCATGAGAATGATTGTTGTTGGGTCAAACTTTAAGGAGGTTACTCTTTGTATATGTTATGAAACATGTCAAATAAAAGGTTTTGTATGATATGAAATAGTAGAATATTAAATGAATATTTTGTTAAAATTGGGAATACTTTAAATGTATTATAAGTATATTATCATAATCCCATTCTTGACACCCTATTTACATTAAAATGAGTTATAAGTTTTATTTACAAGTTTCATTAAATTACACCTTAAACTTTCTCGCATGTAATAATTGGAAAAAAATTGTATATATTTCCCCCAATGTCAAACAAAAACATTGTTGGGTGGTGAAGGTGCCCAAATTTTTTTTGTACACAAGTGGTATTTTGGAAAGAACTCATGAAGGTGTTCATCCCAAGTAATCATAAATCATGGATTGGGAACCTAAGCAAGACATTTGTATATTTTGCAATAAATTTTTATTATTCATTGAATATGTGACACATACAATTGTTCAAAATGTGGTCAAAATTGTTTATAAGCTAATAAATGGTCCCATTTTTTAGATCTCAATAGTCGTTACAAGTATGATAGACTATAGATGTGGCATAATTTGCATATAAAATATGAAGGTCATATTCAACTATCCTAAATAAAAATAGTTTATATATTTCAAACTTTAGTAAGATGTGTGTGAATGTTTACAATGTAAAATAATGCATACCCCTAATAATGATAAACTAAATCAAAATTCATTTTAAAAAAAATTCATGTTCACCACTTTAAATATGTGACATTTCATTACAACAAAAAATGTCCTTGTACGCCAAGTGATTTCATTGGATTTTGAGTGAATTCACTAGTCTAGTGAACAGGGACTAGTGAACTATACCCACATTTTGTAATAGTGTTTTCACATGATACATTAATGGGTTGTTATAGTACAAAATGTCAAAATCACCTATATAATAATAGTTTTGTAAGGATTCATTTGACACTAAAATGTCATTTTTAAAAATCCCATTTCATATTGCCATAATTATGTATTTATTGCAAAAAATTTGATTGTATGTCAAGTTTATGATGAATAAATGTTAATATCTTAAATGATTTGCTAGTTTTATTTGAAAAGTTAATGGAAATAATTTTGGTGAATGTAATGTTTTAATATGAAAATATGGGAATACATTTGGGATTTTAAAATTATTTACTTTCAAATTTGGACATCTATGGTTCATAATTAGTTGTAATTTGCAAAGGAAACTCATAAATACTTTACTAAATTAAAAAATTGGAACATCAATGGGAAATTGAAATATCAATGGGCTTTCATTCCTAAAAATAATGGAAACTCCTTGGGACTTTCATGGATGTGATAGGGAGCTTTAAAAAAAACAAAAATGTGGTAATCACGTGCAAATATGATTAAAGGAGCCAAAAACCATGTCAAATAGTGGTGAAAACTATGAATGTTTTTACATATGTTTTTTTCTTGACATTTTAAAGTTATGTTAATCATTCCAAGTTGTGCTAAATGATTAATATGAATGTTGAGGAATTCAAATTCAAATTTTATTGAATTAAATTTTTGGTTTTGTTTTTAGTAAAGGACATTTGAATTTGATTAGGTGTTGTGTCAAATTGTGAATAATTTTACTAAGGACCAAGTAAGGACTATTTTAATAAAATAATTTTGATGGTAAGAAAATTTAAATGATAATAACCTACTACCCACATTCAAAGAACACTCACAATTTAAAATATGTGGAATTTAATTTTTTTTTAAATTCAAAGTATTTTTAAAAATTTGAAGTTTTCAAAAGTTCTTTACCACATGTAAATGGGTTGTAATGTGCATGACATACAAAACAAAGTTGTAGTTTATAATACAAGAAACAAATAAAATAGTTAGCATATTTTGGTATGATTCAAAATTATAATAAGCTTTCAAGATAAAATGCAGAATTTGGAAAAATTTACACATTTTGAAATTTTCAGATTTATTCAAAAATGATTAACACAAAACATGTGATATATTGGGGCAACTATATGTATTTCTAATAATAAGTTGCAAAATATTTCATTCAAAAAAAATTTCATATGAAAAAGTGAAAAATGACTAAAAATGATTCACAATCCTTTTACAAAGTAATCCCATTGGTTTTTTTCATTGTATTTGCACCCAATCATGGGGACTTTGAGAACCTTTAACATGTTTTAAATATATGACTAAATAGAAAAGTTACAAAGGAGTATGTCAAATATAAAAATAGCTACATAAATAATTATTAGATATAAATTAGAATAAATAACCAATTTGAATCATATAATTAAAACACATTCTACCATGTGTTATTATATCATGTAAATCTAATTATTTGCATAACGTTTAAATATATTGATATTTTTTCACTCTGAAATTTTAATTTCATGCATTGATTAATTGAATATCCTTCAACAAATTTGACATGTGCAAAAATAATTTACAAATGGCTAATGCTTTGATAGTGTTGCACACACAAGACCTATTACCTATTTGAAACACATGCATTATCACATAATTGAATTCATATATATCTTGGTTTTTTTCTTATCAAATAATATGGGTAACTTTAATAAACAATCCATATGAAAGTTGACCATGTATTGTTTTGTGACAAATGAGAAAAAAATGATAAATAATCAATGAAACACATCACAATTTGGACTAAGTTTTTAAGCTATATTTCATTTAAGTAATCAATGTGAAATGACCAATTCTTTTACATGACCCATATGCAAACATATAGAAAGATGATTAAAGATTTTTACATTATTTTTATTATAAATAAATTTGGTTAAACCTTCCTAAGGATGATCACCATTTTGGCTATAAAATACCATATACATAATTTTTATATGTCATGGAACATGCACCAATTTCTCTCCCTTTTGCACAACATTCAATAGCAAAATCAAAACAATTGAACTACACATGTCCCATACTTGCCACAATATTGTAATTTGACATGTGAATTCCATCCAAATTCTTCAAATAACAAACACCACCCCTACCATAATGCTATATTGGAATAGTTGCATACATTACAAATCTTGTCGCAAAACTAATTCCCATATTCAAATTATATGAACTCAAACTAAAAGCAATTATCTATGTATGGTAATCATTGAGGTCATCATAGTTTCTCCATGAACAATCACAAGTTTTTGGGCATTTTTGTTTTACTTTGTTTCTTGCACTATTGGACATGAAAGCTTTTGTTTAAACAAAGTGTCAAACAAACTATCAATGTTTTTAATATGATGCAAACATTTGTAATGTGGTTATGTGTGTAGATGGTGAACATGCGAAACCATAGTTCATTTTACAAAATGGCTTGGACTTCTAATCCACAAGGTCTAATACTTAACAAAGCCAATGACCATGATGACACAAGATGGAAGTAACCACCCACCATTTTCATCATATAATTTAGTGGCATAATAATTCCTATTAAGAAATTGTTTTGTTGAATATTATAAATAGGCCTATCACCAAAAAAAGTGGGAGGAATAAAACTTCCTCCTTGGTACTATTCTCAAGGATATTTTATATATCTAGATTCAATACATAAAACAAAAATGTAATCAAACCTTTTACTATGACACAACTAACTTTATTGCACAAGTCTAAGGCACATTTTGGATCCACACATTCTGTTTACTCTTAAGCTATCATGATTGTTTCACAACAAAACAAACTCCTCCACATTCATTTTTAATTTTGTATAGTATGGTTGGACTTTACTACTATAGTGTTTTCCTAGGTTCAGCACTAATTATATTATTTTTAGTTTTGCTGAAATTTTTATTTTAAAAAATATCTTTTTGTCAAAAAACTTGAAGATTTAATAAAGGCAGCCAAATTCGAACCTATGCGCTCCTCACTAAACCCAAAATATCTTTGATTAGTCTAACTTAAAATACAAAAATTATTTTGTGAAAGCACTTGTGATTTTATTGTATTTAATCATTATATGTCAAAAAATTTAATCAAAAATTGTGGTGCCAAAAAAAAAACTTCAAATTATATTAATTATTTGGCATAGTAATGTTGAACTTGAAAAGGTACTATATGGTCCATTCCACCAAAAGCAAAACACCCTACTTCTTTCATTTGCATCACTCATGAATATCACTACATAACAATTGTTCCCATTTGACATTCTAGGAAGAAACTTGTAAAACCCCAATCTCTAGGTCTTTCCTTGGAAATTATACAAGAGAAAAAAAACTTTAAACAAAGTCTTGCAACAATATGAATGAAAGAATTTCCTCCTGTAGATTCTTCAATTTTTTAAATTCAGCTCTTATGTTGCTAGATCAAAGTTCCCACAAAAATAGATCTCACTTCCCATTCATTCATTCCCAAATCCCAAAAATTAGAAACCAAAGTAACCTCAAGCACACAAAACTTCAGTTGCAAAACAACTTTAAGCCAACTCTCAAACTCCCTAGATATTTTCATCATTTGCAAATGTGCCTCTATATTATGAAACATCTTATTGACTTACTACGTCCAACTTAATCCTCCATACATAGTGGAAGAATTTTGGAAAACTTCTAACTAGTGAACATAAGGTACTTATACCATGGACATTCATCTCATCAACATTATATATTGGAAAAATAAGAATGCCTCCAAAAAATCAAAGAAAATGTGTTTAGCTTCGCAAAAAAATATGTCATACAATAATCTATTTTTCCTTAAATCATCCTTGCTACATTTTCATAGCCTGCATGTCATAATTCACATTCAATAAACAATGCACACTCGAAGGCAAAAAACCTACCTCATGAAGTGTATAACAAATCTACAAAGTAACACCAATTCATTCTCTTGACACAAGCTCCTTATTGAAAAACAACATATAAAAAGAAATCACTTGCAACAAACAATGAACATAGTTTAATACAAAGAAAACAACAACATGAAAAGTTTGATCAAACCCCTATGTTCCACATGATCATTAATCATATAAGTTTTTGGCATTTTTTACATGTTAGCATCCTATGCAACCCTTCATTCATTAGATTAAACCTTTATCCCCATCCATTCAATGGAATTTAAATACAATTTGACCCATAGGTGTCACCATTCCATTAAAAAAAATCTATGTCTTCATAGATTTTATATTGAATTACATAATGATAAACTTGTAGATCCTTCCTTATGTGCTCCCAATGTTGATTAATCATTTAAATCCTTGATAATGCAAACCTAATTGCCATCATCTTGATCTTGGAAACATTTTCCATCTTTGTAGCCTATGAACAAATATGGCCCTTCTCAACTACCATTTAGAGATCTATATTTTCTTTCCAAGTTTGCAAATCTTCACCTTCTTGTTTTGATCAAAACCTTCAAATAACTAAAGTCCCTTATGATTAACATACACCTTCCATTGTTTCTTCTATGCTTACTCAACATTTTCAAGCAAAGACTTGTGAATAGTACCAATCAATTGCATCTTACATATCATTTATTCTATAATAATTTTTGGGCCCACTTGTTCATCAACTATTCACAAAGCCCATTCAAACTATTGTTTGAATCATGGTTTGCATGAATTAAAAACTTAAAATGTGTATCCATGCTAATCCTTGTAAGCTTGCAAAAGCACTCCTTGTGACCGTGGAGCATCCTTTCTCCAATTTGATCCTTTTCAACTAGACAAAAGTTTGTTTAACTCTTGAACGTGTGATCCAATCTAACTCTATCAACTTCTCAAAAGTAAGTTTGGCACAATGGGTAGCATTAGTCTCCAAAAATATCCCCAAGTAGAAGGGGTGATATGTACATCCACATGATGGTCCATAAGAATGTTGTTGCACAAGAAATGAAAATCGAAAATGGGGCATGGCTCCACAAAAATCACTTTAGGACTTCTTGGCTACATGGGGGTGGGATTCTCAATGGGTAATGGGGTGTTGGACACACTTGCACCATTTGACATCAAATGTATTTGGTGTAGTAAACCCTTGATCCACATTTGACTCCAACTACCTTCATGATTAAGCAAGTTGACCTCACTATTCACAATGTTCAACTATGTTAAAGCTAGATTGTGTTCTTTATGGCCTTCTTCCAACTTCTCACGGTTACTCTCAACCAAATAATTTTGACACTCTAAATCTCACTCACACTTCTTCAAATCATCAATTGCTATTATCATCATGACATTGCACTTCTCCAAAAATGTGGGATCAAAAGTCATTGTTGAATCTTTACACTTTGATTGACATTTGATACCTTTTTTCAAGCCTTTTCCCTACTTTTGTCCAACTCTACCAACTTGGATTCCTCTTTCTCCAAGGAGTTCTTCAAGTAGATCAAAGTCGTTCCCTAGGAACTCACTTGAAGTTGGAGATGTTCCTTTTCTATTAGCATAATTAATTTTTTAAGAAACTAATTCTCTTTAGAACATTTTGCAACTACTAATAACTTATTTGGAATGTTATATATGATGTGGCAAGAAGGTTTTCAATTCTTTCCTACCTTCCACAAGAAAACAATCTTCATTGATTTAGGCCTTCATCACCAAGTTGCACAAAACTCCACTCCTTGCCTTGTGCAAGTTGTTTTGTTAAAGTTGAATTGAATTTTGGTTTTGAAGATGGTGTGAACCTTGCTGCCCTCTTCAATTGGTTTTGTTTTGTTTAGCATGCATATTTAACCCAATTCACTTTTAGGTCATTCCATCAAGCTAACCAATTACGTAAGAAAATAGTTGGATATTCAACATTGTTAAGCAAATGGGCATAGACATCTAAATACAACTTACCAAGTTCTATGTGATCCACATAAGTCAAGATCTCACTAACATTTGCTTTCCATTCATTCTATTTCCTTTCACCAAAAACAACAATTAGTTCTTTGGTAGCCATTATAGATTTTATGTCCTTATGTGGATTGAGACCTTGACTTTCTAGCCTTAGCTTGTTTGCAAAATCAAATGCTTCCAACTTGATCACCTAAAAGCCTAATTCATTATTTGAAGCTTTTCTTTTTCCATCTTCTAGTCACAAGTTTTTTTTTTTCAAATTTTCTACCTTCAAGACCAATGGTTTTCTAATCAATGATGCCATAGTCCTTCACATATAATGAATTGTTGAACTAGATGTAATGCTCCAAGGAAACACAATTCAAGGAGATAATTCTCATACACAAATCACTTTTTGACCTTTCACTAGCGTCTAAGACTTGATAATATGTTCAAAAGTTTAAAGCTTTGCACATAAACCCCTCTTTTAAAATTGGGAGGAAGTTCTAACTTGAGGTTTAAACTATAAAACTACAAGACATGGCAATTGCACATGCGTGAAGCTTGAATTGAAGCATTGGGAGTTTGTGTGCCAAATCTCAACAATGATGGTGGCTACACAGTCCCTTATTCAATGCCCCCCCCTTATCAAGTGTGTTTTTTTAAACCCTAGAAGATGGGGTTATGTTCCCCCCCCCTTATGCCTATGCGATTTTCAAACCCTAGAATATGAACTATTAGCATTAAAAATTTCAAATGTTGAAATTACTTTAAATTATTTTTTCTTTAAAGTGTGCAAGGATTAGCCATTTTCTACTTGATCATGTTTCCCCCCATAATTGATTTTTTCAAAAACCTCACAATTTAAAATGTTTTTTTTTCAATTTTGTTAGGTTGCCACATTGGTAACCATCCACAAGCAAAATTAGCATGTTTGATTTTCACTTGCTTGTGACATTACATATTTACAACTACCTATTAGATTTTTAATAACCTACAACTTGTGATTTACATGTTTTGTTTATTGCAACAAAATTATTAAAAACATTAAATTGGGTTGTAATTTTCATGCATTAAACACCAAAACAAACATGTAATTATTATGATTCATGCTTCATTTATTTTATTATAAAAGTTCAATCACTTTCTCATGTTTACCCAAGCTTACCATATCTCACAAGTTTTCTATTCCATGGAAAAAAATCCACTTATATAGTCCTTTAATGCAATTGTGGCCATCCCATATTGGGGGTTTTGTTGGTCTTAAAACCAAAGTGTGTCCTCCATCTCCTTATGTTTGAAATCCAAGCATTTGAATCAAATTCACCTTCTTCGACTTGCAATATCACTACTACTTTAAATTTAAAATTAATTACCAATAAAATGGTGAGATATCAATGGTCCAAACTTACCAAGGCACAAGAAGTGCAAATGAATATTATCACCATGAGGAATCAATAGATTGACCTCCCATAAATACAACAATCCAACACTTGTTTTTAACACATGGAAAATACCAAGAATGTTGAATTTGAATTAGGCATTGGAGCAACATATTGTCTCCATTCATGTAATTATGTTTAATGTGATTATGAACAAGTCTTAAAATTTGAAATTGCACCATTGCTTTGATCTCCATCTTGACCATGATGGCAAACCTTCACCATCATTGCCTCATTTAACATTTAAATTCTAATGAGTTCCAATCTCCACATTATGGTGAAATGTGCAACTATGTGAAAGGAACTATTAATGTTGGACTTGTGGTGAGAAGGATCTATCATCCCTCTAAATTTTGATTTTCCTTCTTTGACCTACAATCCCACTACTTATACAAATGGTTTAAAAAAAATATTGTGAAATTCATCTTGTTGGTTTGGTATTGTTATGAGATTGTTACTAATGTGTTCCAAGTTATCACCCAAATGAGTTGTGAACATTCTTTGGTCTTTCAAATCACAATATGTCCACTTAAAGCGCCATGATTGAAGGGTGAATCTATAGCAACAATGCATTGCTATTGGATTTCACAATTTAAACATCACTAACTCATCTCTTACCCATTCATTTGACAACATAAGAAATAAAACTAGTTATAGGATGTGACCAAAACTATTGTGTAAGTGAGTAAATTAAAAATGCATACAATGAAATATGATTAGAAAAAAAAAGAAAAAAAAGTCTTAACATGCAATTGAAAAATCAGAAATTTGGAATATAGATAGATGAATAAAAATATTTTTTAATTTGCACCAAAAAAAGGTTTTGAAAATATAATACATATTGAGAATTCATTCCATGCGACTAAAAATTTAAAAATAAAATAGTGATTTTTTTAGCATGAAACCTAAAATATAAGACATGAGACCAAACATAAAGTGCATTCAATAGAAAATTTGATGCATGTGACCAAAAACATGTAGAATAAATTCATGATGAGGGCATATTCTCTTCTTTACTTGTTATATTTTTGATTGCGTACTTGTAGGTGTTGGAGTGGATTGTAAATATAGATAATGCAACTAATATATATATAACCAAAAATGTAGTACATGTGCAATGCAAAATAAAACCCAAAAAATTACATTAAACATGATTTTAAAATTTAAAAAACAACAAAAAAATAATATGTAACTGAAATAAACATGTGACTAGGAATAATTGCAAAAAGAACAAAAACAAACAAAATGAACATGATGTTTTATCCAAGTTTCCTTTCTATGGTAGTGTTAATATTTTACCACATAGTATCCCCATGCACCAAAGATTTTATTTTATTTTTTGAGATTGATATTTATTGTTCAAACCATGTTCATGGGCAAAACACGAGTTAAAAATAATATAGTTATAGCATTTAGAAAAACAATTTAGATCCATGCATTATTATTCTTTTTGCATTAATTTGGTGATGAACATGCTTTAATGAAATAGGTCAATAATTAATTTGTGTGTTGTACAAAAATTTGGTTTGTGTTGAGTTCATGTGTTAATAAAATATTACATTTTCTTTGTGTTTTATCTAAGTTCTTATCATTTGAACATAGTGGCAAGGAGTTTTGAAGTGTGTGTGCAAGTTCTAACTATGTTCAATATTGATACAATTGGGTGATTATCATTGATACCACTTCACAAGGTTAAGGGCATGCCACTATCATCAAGCTTTATTTGCGATTAGGACTATTTGGTACATCATTATGAGACTAGTGTAATCAAAAGTTCAATTAAAATTGGTTGCCTAGTCATTTCAATTTGTTCAAAAACTTGTTCTTATTTATTTTATGTTATGTTTGCTTTCAGCCAACCCTAATCTTGGTTTGTTATCAATTGCACCCCATGAAACTTTGACAATGAAACCAATGTAGATGTTCATTATTTATACAATCTTTTCTAATGTAAAATTAAGATTCATATTCTTTTTTTGCATCTCTTATATGATCCCTAATGGTGATTTTTTCAAAAACATTGTTACAAATCCAAGTTCCATTTCCATGATGGACTTCATTTTTCTCTTTGAGCTTTAATTTGACTAATAAAAAAATTTGATTTGCATTATAATGGGAAGTTCTTTGGATTATAGTAAAGATGATATGCTTTAATGTTTCTATAAAAATTTGGTAGTTCAACAACATCAATTACATAAAATGAAAATGAAACTTTTTTGACAAATTGATTGGTACAACATGATTTAAGGCACTTATGTTTTTGCTGCATTCTGAATTGTTCTATGAGTTTTTGTGCATTTGAAATTCAATACTTGAAGGTATCATTCCTTTTAATGATACTTTCATTGGATTTTTTAGTGCATTTGATAATTTCAAAGCACTTAAAGGGTGATGGTATGATTGCTGGTACTTTCATGTGAATGTTTTAAGCATCTTTTACTTTTTGGAAGCATTTCAAAGGAAAACGTACCTTACACATGATACATTCTAGATGTGAAATTGATATTTTTACAAATAATGTCAACATTCATGGTATCCATGCCAAGTGTGGGAGTATTAGACATACTCGAGAGTATTTGACAAAATGTTCATGTGGAATTGCATTGCATATAGATTGATTTGAAAATTGTGAATAAACAAAAAAAATTCAAGACCTATATACATATGAGAAGATGAAGTAGATGACTTTGATGCAATTATTTTCTTGAATTCATGTGTAATTACAACCCCTTTTAAAATACAACTCCTTTTGGACATTTGCAACATAAAAAAAATGCACATTTGAACCATTTTGCCTAGGCAAGGTATTCATTCATATACACACCTTCATGGGTTTATTGCATATTTCATAACCTTTTTTTCCATATTTTCTCATCCTAGAATTGAAAATTGATGATGAACTTAGTTTGGGAAATTAGACAAGAATATAATTGATATTAAATTAAGTTTGGGAACTACATTTGAAACAAACAAACTAGACAAAAAATTATAATCACAATGCATGGCATTTGGTGATTAAAAAGTCCCTTGTAAAAATGTTTGACCTATAAATGAGAAGATGAGGCAAATGACTTGGATGATGTTTTCTTCAATGCATGTGCAATTGAAAGCTCTTTTGATGACAAGTTGTCTTTGATGGATATATCACGTTCTCTTCGAAATAAAACATTGTTGGGATGGTGAATGTTATGTTCAAGCACAATATTCACATTATCACTTTCACCTTTTTGTCGAATATTTTGTAGCCTCTCCTTCCATATTTTCCCATCCTAAGACCAAAAAACCAATATAATGAACCAAGCTCTATAATGATTAGTTCAACTTCTATCAAGCTTGAAAGGAACAAAAAACATGAAACAAATAAAGTTAGATGACAATAAATAATTTTACATGTATGATAGATTGTTCAGGTCGAGGGCACCAAATAGATGGCCCATAATCAAAAGGTTCAAGGGGGTGTTCCATAGGTACAAAGATCTCCAAAGGCTCCACACCATTTGGTCCTTGAAATGGATTTGCTTTTTCTTTACTTGCTTTGTTCCTAAGTTCTTTCCATGTTTTCCCCTATAAACATCTCAAGACATTTGTTCATTGGATTACAATCTAATTTTTTAAGATGAATATTTAGGTCATGAAACAAGAATGATGTGCATCACACACTTCTTTGTTGATGGATGGGCTTTTTATACACCAAAAATTAAATTTGTAATTCAATTCAAAATGAGTTGATATCCAAAGACAATATGTGTTTTGTCCATGGTTGTTTGAGCCAACACATAGTTTCATTTTTCACATTTTTAGATATTAATTTTCATCGACAAGAAAAATTAAATTGATGTATTATGCCCACAATAGAATTGAAAAACAAAACTATTGTTACCATCTAGTGCTGACACTATAACAAGTAAGAAGAAACAATGTAAAAGATTTAGTAATTGGATACCTGAAAACACCCAAAGTTTTGCACCATCCTCCTCCAAACCTTTTTTTCAACTCCTTCCAAATGACAAGGGTTGTCAAGTTCTTCATGTTCCTTTTTGTCCAACATACTAAATCTTCATTTTGTTACTTTTTGAAGTTATATTCAACATAGAAACCCTAAAATAAATGGGAAATAAAGGGGGGGAAATAGTAAGAACATCAAATCTACCAATCTATCACATCCTTTTAATGGAAATGCAGTACATGAAAGCGTATGAAACCTATTATGGAACATCTTTCAATTGCTTTAACAAATACTACATGTATGCATCACATACCTAAAATAACATTAACACACATGTGATTTTTATGATAATGGAAAAATTTTGCAACTAATTGGCAACCATTATATATGTGTGTTATAGATTTTTAAGAATAGTCCCAAATTTTTGAAAAGTATCTTTTTGAAAATTTTGTTTGATTTCACTCCAAGAAATTATGTCCATTCCAACCCACACATTTGTGACTTATGTCCAAATCAATCGTTTTTTTTACTATTGATGCGACTATCCTCTGTGGCACCATGATAAAAATGTCTTGTAGTCATAAAAACAACTAAAAAGTGGTTTGTAAATGCGTATGCAACTATGACTTGCAACTATCACTTTGGATGAAAGTGATGATAAAGAATGGACATATATCATCTATTTTTAGTGGCATTACAAAATAAATGAAAATGTAGTTGTTTTTGCAACTTGACATGTGATTCATAGGCCACTAGACACCACATGGCATTTTATTCAATTGTGACTATAAATCCTAGTTACAGATGTACATGAAATTAAATGTAACAAAAATGAGTTGGCCAGTAAAATTGTTGGATTTCGTGGTCTAATTTTTTTCCTGAGCTTTCTTGAATGAACTAACCATTAAATGTATAGTAGGGTTTGGGAATTTTGTGAAACTTAAGAAGACCCATGGCAATGGTAAACATGGACGATTATTTGGAATTTCCAACATTAAATTTTATCATGTTGATATATTATAATGTTTTTAAATTAGTTAATCAATTAGGTAGGTTAGATAATAGGTAGTAGGTATTGGATACTAGTATATAAATAGGCTAATTATTAGTAGGCGTTTTATTGTGTTGAATGAACTAATGTTAGGTTATGTAATTAGTCTATTTATAAATTAAGCTAGATAATAGGTAGTAATTAAGTAGGATATATATTATAGGAAGTATGTACATGGGTTAAGTAATAAATAGTAGGGGTAATTAATATGTGATAATGTTTTTGTATAAATTAATTACTAAATTAGGTAGACTATGTAATTAATCTAGCTATTAGGCTAGGTAGTAAGGTTAATTTATGATCCATTTATAAACCTTATATGTGACTAAGTTATATATCATATATATAATTTTTGTTGGTAAAATTATAATATATTACAAGAAAATATATATATAATTTTTGAAATCAAATAGAGGTTTGAAATGTGAATATATATAATATATTTTAACATGTTTTTTTTAATCATAATTTTACTTTAAATCTTAATGTAGTAAAAATGTAGTAAAAAAAATCCATAAATTCAATTAATTATATGGCATTAATTTAGAATTTAAAATTAAAATTGAATTTTTAAAGTAATCTTTTGCATCAGAATTAATATAATTAATATAAGATATAATTAATGTGTAACTAAGTTGGTTTGTGGAGCACCAAAATGAAAAAGGGTTGCCCTGATATTGCCCTAAAATGGCAGTTGAAGGAAAATAGTAACTTTCATGAGCACACTAACCGTTCAGTGTTTAGAATGACATTTAAATTTTTTTTTGGTGTGTTTTATGTTTGAAGGTTTTGTATTCAAGGAGGAAGAAGAAGGCAAACACTCTACTTCTCCTAATATAAGGTGTGAACTTGCAAGCCTATTTGTGTTGTTTTGTTCTTCATGAAACCTTTGATGAAGGTAACTCCAATTGGCATTCAAGATTTTGGAAGGATGAGGAACTGCACCTATATGAAAAAAGGTGTTTCTACAAGGGCGTATCTTGGGTGTTTCAAGTAGAGGAAGAAACTAAATTTTCTTGTGATTTATTGTTCTTTGTGGTGAGTTGTGTGCATTATGTTTTAGATAGATTGCAATGCTTGGTGGCGCTGGATGGAAGAATGCCTAAAGGTGTATCGTCTACATTTATGAAGGATAAGTTATTTATGTTGTGCCTTGCATCCTTTAATTTAATGCAGTTAAACACTGGGTGTAGGAATTTGTGATGGGGGAATGTTGAAGATCAATAGGGGCCTTACAATCGACAAGATTTGGCATTTATATGTTTTGTGTGGGGTGTGTGGTTTCAATTTTGAGGTTTTATACTTGTAATTCTAAGAAGTGGGGACATGGAGTTCTATTGTGATTTAATTCCAATAGACATAGTGCATTTATTGTTATGGGTTTTCATCAGGGACTATAGTAAAGGTTGATGGGTTGTGTTATGCAACCTTTTGGAGGACTACATTTAGATCCTTGGTACAAAACATTGTGGCCTATGTTTATGTGCATCATCACAAGGACTTGTTTTACTTCCATATGTTGACAGGATTGTTGAATTCGTTGTATTTTTGGGATTTGGGAATCTATTTTTTTTTGTCAAACAATGTTTGTTGAGGCTCATGAAAGAAAGATTAGAGTGATCTAACCCCTTAGACTCATAAAATTATTGTTGCAAAAATTAGGACAATTGTTGGTTTAGACTTGTAGAAATTGACTTGATGAATTGATGAAGTTTGGTGAAGCTTTATTTTGAATCGTGATGCTGTAGTTATACTTTGTTGGTAGGAAGGGAACACTTTGATTTCCCCTTTCTTTTTTAGGCCACATGTTCATGAAGTTTGCAATGGAATTTTTTTATCCCATATCTTTTGGCTTCCAATCCAATTTTGGATAATATATATCTAGGTGCAATAGCCTTGTACTAACCAAATACCAAGTGCCATTGGGGATGAGCAAAAAAAAAAACTTGACCCTAATTAAATGGTTAAACCTAAAAATAAAATAGGATTATTTAAAACCTTCTTACATAGCCGAGGTTTAACTACCTTTCAACCTACTTGCATACCTAGGTGAACCTACCTACCTAGTAGGGTGTAATAATTACTTGCCTAAACACCATGTGTCAACATCTTATTAACATTAAATTGGACGATTTAGATTTCATTAATTTTATTTTTTTTTAAAAGGTGGGCCTTCATTGCCACATGTCACCACATAATTGGTGTTTAAAAATGGACATGTGTCAAATGGTTAATGAATGTTTCATGGTGTGCCATGTGTCATCATCCTAATGGCATAAACTTTAACAATTGAAATTAACCCAATGAATTTTTTATTTTGAAAACACAAAAATGATTTTTAAAATGACAAGTGTCCACAAATAAGTCATCCAATTTTTAAACACGTGTCATATTTTGATTAGTTGCATTATAGTTGTAAGGGAAGTTTCACATAAAGTGCAATTACATTTGGGTTGGTATGTATGGATGAACACGTATATTAATACCATACATACACATTATATAAGTAGTGTTGCATGCAACTAAATGTCATGTGTGACTTATCTCAAGCAATTACATGAATTTGTAGTTGCATGTGTCACATGCAACTAAATTTTAGTTGCAAATGATAGTTGCGAAACCCATAATTTCTACTACTGAATCTTAGGATTGTGAAATAGACGAACTTTCATATGTGTATATACATGTACATCTATAGTTCAAGTAATAAAATTTGAAGTTTGCATTTGTTCGTTTGTCCATATTGAAATAAGTACTAAATTGTCTTTCAACATGTACTTATAAAGTTTTTTCCTTGCACAATAAAAATGGTTCAACACCAAAACAAGTTAATGACCTTCATTTTATGTAATTCCAAAGAGGTTCATGCTAAATGCTCTCATGTGTACCTTTGATTTCTTCCAACAATTTTGCCATTACATTCAACTCCTTATGCACATTGTCAAATTTGTTAAGATTCATACTACTTGTAATGTGTTTCCAATAATCTCAAATATTCTTGCAACAACACCCTTACTCAATTTTTTTTGCTTGTCAACCATCTCCAAATGTGAGTTGATTTGACCTTGCCACATTTGTCTATATTTTAACAATGTTTTGTGTGTATATTCAATTTCCTTCAGCTCTTCATTTGCAATTTGTGTTAATTCATATCCAACAACTTCATCCTCACATGCTTGCCTTTGTTTTAATGTCAAAAGTATGCATTTTTTTGAGCTTTTAACAACCCCATCCAAGCAAAGAAGCTCATGTTCTAGACTAGAAAATATAGTTTCTTTTTCAACCAAGATATCTTTGCAACTAGACAGTCTTGATTCACACTCTATAATTTGTTTTTGCAAGTCAAGTTGGCTTGTTATAGACAATTGCAAAAGATGTTGGCATGAGTCAACTTCTTTCATGGCCTTGCTCATTTTAACCCATAAATTACCATCGATTTTGCTTTGCACATGTGCATTTGTCTTGCCATGGTTGCCATGGATATCCTTAGTTGTAATATAATTAGATCCACCTCTAGAACATGCTCTTTAGTGTTTTAGCTAGTTTGAACTCCACATTCCAGTGCCACATTTGTTGAGTCTTCAAGCTCCAAACCACTTGCATCCTCAAGAACAATCTACTTATCTTTTGCAAAATTAAGTGATATTATGCCATTTGAACACCCAACAACCTTAGTATCTAGAGTTTGCTTGCTTGTTCATTTCACCTTCCTAGCCATGAAGTGTCGAATCCTCTTTCGGCATGGTAGTTTTTGGCTTGCCTTGTGTGTTTGTGACTAGGTCGAGATTGTACTTTTGTTGCAAAAGTTGCCCAATTCACATCGCATCCCTTCCTGTCAACCAACACTCCTTTTGCAAAAGATAAATTAATTTTATTGTTCGTTATTGGAGACCTTTGATACACTTTGGGCCACAACTCTTCAACATAAGAAACCATCTTCACATCAATGCATTGTTTTTTATACTTGAAACCATGGCTATTGGAACACCTAGCTCCCCAAAACTTTTCACAATCCTCCATAGTAACATAACTGAAATCTAGATGCCTAGAGCTAAGCCCTTTAGATGGTAATCCAACTACTTTGTTGAAGTATTCAAATCCATGCTCCCTAACTCCTCTACTAGCCATACTATTGTGTTTCTTGATACAACCAAGGTTGCCTATAAGAAGTAAAGAGTAGAATGTTTTTAAAAATTTGATGGAAGAGGAATGCAAAAGCTAAAATTATCAAGTAGAAAGCGCCCAAGTCTAAAACAATGTCCTCAAGCTCCTCTAAACACTTGGATTGTAATTTATTTAACACATGTGTATTAGGCTGTAATTAATCATGTGCCATTGCATAAGTTTTAAAATAATTTCCATGCATTATTATAACATGTCATGCTACCAAGTTAACAACTATAATGTGGATGTTAATAATCCATGCACTAATTAAAACCACACTTAATGTGCATTAGTGCTTAGTAATTAGTCATATCCAATAATATGCTACTGTTGAGTATGTTATATAGACAAAGGAAATAATACATGAACTAGTAGATGTTGTAAATGGTATAGGTATTTATTTCATAGGTTGGCTAGTTTCTAAGTTATAGTTCACAATTCACAACACATTTAGTCCATCCAATGTAAAGCAATTGTCTTTGGATGCAATTCATATCCATGAATGTGACAATGTTCATTATCAAAATAATCTTATTGTGGTCTCATTTTTAAAAAACATATTGCATTTGCTAAATTTTCAATGTTTTTGTTTAGTGGTCTATGTTGCCCATTTTTTTCTGTAAGTAATTCAATAATTGAATACAAAACAAGCTTTCTTTAGATCTACACTTATGTACATTGTGTTAAAATTTATCAAAACCCAATTCAAAATGTGTCATGAAAAAATGCAACTTATGCCGTCCATAATTCAATGTGTAACATTTGATTACAAACTACTTAAACACAAATTCTATTAAAAACAACTATTATAAAATCAAGAAAACAAGTTCAGGATTTGATTTTTAAATAATTTACAAATCCATGTGCTACAAATCTATTTCAAATGTTCAATTTGGTTTGACAATACCCTAAACTTCATGAATGCACTTCATGTGACTTTGTACATCGGTAGATCAACCCCAAAATTGGTTTCGTTGACATGTTGGTTGCAAGTTAATATGGTTAGACCTACATTAAAATCATGTAGAATGCACTAGAAATATGTAGATTAATGCACCCCATTGTTGAACTCCCATACAACCATCTACAAATATTTGAAACACAATGCTTGCATTTCCATGGATTGATGGCACTTGAACACATTATAGTTAATGCCAATCCATTTAAAGTCAAATGCAAGTAATTCAAACAAAAATAGAAAACAAGTAGGAAGATTTGAAACAATTCAAAAGCTCATAGTTAGTAGTCCAAGTTTGTGAACCATGATGAATATGGTCTACATATGTTTGCCACATCTCATGTGACTCTGCCTCCACAACATTAGATGAACCCCTAAACCAATAAGCATATATTGCAAGTAGGACAATTAATTCTAGAATTTTGATAATTAAAAAACATATAACTCCCACCATTATCCCAGGACACTAATGTTAAATTCAAGATTGGTTATATGTTTATTTTTCCTCCAATAGTGCTATCAAATTGTCTTGAACATTTGAAGGCATCGAAAACCATGGATTGCCTTTATGAGTGGCAATTGGGAGCATAAAAAATTTGGCCTTTAGGACCAAATGTGAGTAGGCATAAGCAGGAGGTGAATTTGTTAACAACTTGTAATAAGTGTTTGGACCTTTTTGACTTGGCACATGTTGATACCAAATACCACCTAAAAGCATGTCGCCTTCATACCATTTGTTCCCCCAACCATCTTCAAACATTGTTTCATAGTAGTGCAATGCCTTATCACACAAAACAACAAAAAAAGGTCTCCATTCTCCAACTTGCAAAAATATCACCAACTTCAGGCTTAGTAGCTTCGTTTTCAATATCATAATCTATGTCAAAAATCTCTGATTTTGAACCATAATCTTCCATGTCAACCATGATGCCACAAATCTACAAAATAAAAACACACAACATGACATCAAGAATCCAATATTGAATCCTCAAAGTTATTTTGTACTTTAGGTTATAGGAAATGCCATTTAAGAATGTGTCCGTGCTCAGAATTAATTGATTTGTAGCAAACAAGGCTACAATAGAAATGGGTTCTAATAAAAGCCTTTCTTTCCAAATTATTATACAAATGATCACTAAATGTACATTTATGACACCTATCAAAAGGGACATGAAGTGGAACTATGAGTAACATGCATGACATTCTATATATAAATGATCATTCAAGACATTGCTTTTGTTACATTTAGTGGTTCCAACATATGTAGTCTCCAAGGCTCCACATGTTTCTTGTTTTGACATAATTCAAAATTATCATCCATGCATTTTGAGTAGAAACAAGCTAACACTTGCATCTTCAACAAAATAACATCTCTATGTGAAATGGATGCCATAGAATGTAAGGACCTTGAACCTATAATGTGTTTGTCATCCTAGGTAGTAGTATGATTTACATCTTCAGGTTTCACCAAATGGAAAAAATGTCACACCACCTTTTGTGCATTAGGATAGGTTGCATGGTCCTCCAACTATTTATGCTCACAAAAAGCCACAACATTAATAACATTTTGAAGTTTTTTGGCTAACCATTAAGAGTTGTTCCTCCCTAATTTCTTGCTTTAAAATAGCCCCAACACCATCATGAACTCCCTTCCCATGTTCTAACCCAAAATAGGACCACAACATCTGACACCCATATCTCAACTGGGTTGAATCCCTAGTATTTGATTCATACCTGCACATAAATGGATCATTCATATAAGTTTCTGGACCTATTACATCTTGCTCACCTCTAGACAAAATAGGTTGATTGTAGTTCAAAATATGCAACATCTAACAGTAACCAATTAGAAGGAAACAAGTTAATTCAGTTCAATATAATTTGAATGAAACTAGTTAGCTCAATTCAATCCAATCTTGAAAGGAAATTAGTCAATTCATTTTAGTCCAATCAAAAGGAAACTAGTTAGTTTGGCACTATCCAATGAAAAGGAAATTAGTAAATGAACACTTTAATCTAATCAAAAGGAAATTAGTCAATTCAAATGAATCCAATGAGAAGGAAACCAATCAATTTAGTTCCATCCAATTAGAAGGAAATCAATTAGTTTAACTGAATCTAGTAGGGAAACTAAACCAGTGACTTCACTTGAATCTAATCAATCAGAAGTTCAATCCAATCTATGTTAGTAAAAAAAGTAAGTTGTCAATTACCTAGCTACATGATACCATGTCCTTGATTTAAATTGTGATGCACATCCATCTAATTATACGATGTGTTCATTTGGAAAAAATCTGCGTCCTATCAAATGAGCCAAATGGAACTCAAAACATTGTTGTATGAACAATGTGTCATGCTTAATGTAGTCAAACAAATAATAATGATATTCAGTGATGAATTTTTCTTTACTTGAATCAAGGTTAACAAGATATTATGGGTCCCATCAATCGCATATGTGCACCGATATGATTAATTGGAAGGAATGCCAATGCATTTCCTACATTTCATTGTATTTTTGAAAGGTGTAATTTTCAGCAAAGTCCACCATAAACATCACCAAAGTTTTTGGAAATGTATCCAAGCATATTTGATATTGTTTTTCTTGAAAGCGAGCCACATAGTCATATAGTCATGGACTATGAATTTTTATAGCTTTGGCCTTAGGTATTGTAAGAATTTGATTAGTCTAGTCTTTTTGTATTGTAACCACAGGACCTTATTGTCCTTCCCAAACCTAGTCATGCCATGTAGCACTAGTTCATAGCACTCCCACTGCATCAACTGTGAACAAGTGGCATCCTCCTCCACAAAATAAGTCAACAATATATCATTTCCACATTGAGCACAAGTTCCTTTCAAACAACTCGGGTTGTGCCAAGGTGAATCATCAACTGGACATAAGATGGAGTTCCACATGTTAATAACACCACTAAACTGGCATCTGTCAACTATGTATTCTCCTAGAACAATGTTGATGCTGCAAATATCACAAGCACAAATGCATTGAGTTCCATGTACTCCCTTTGTGCCACCATTACACATATTACTGAACCTTAATATAAGTTCTACCATTTCCATGTGGTACTTGCATGTGCAAGTGTTCATTTCCTTTAGATGCCACACATAAAAAAGTTTCATTTTTTCAAATGCTTGTAGACCAACATTGTAGGTTCAGTTTGCCTTTAGGAATCAAGTGTAAAAATATAACTGCAAATAATACACAATAAAATTGGGTATTTAAAATATTCAACCAACCACCAACTAATAGCCAGATCTACATAATGATATAACTTGTTACATGGTTGAACTATTTGCTTATGTACATGGCAAAATTACCTACTCTAAAACAAGTAAAAAGTTATTAACATGTGGTGGATCAAATTAACATAAAGTAAGAATCAGGTACTTGCCACTATTGACCATGAATTGAACAAGTAATTGAGGTCTACTGATCTCACTTGTCAAACTAGTAAAATTTATTAGACATTACTACCCATATGTGACCTCACCTAAACAAGTAAGATATATTGGTCACTTGTCAAACTAATAAAATCTATTGGACACTACTATCCATAACCTAAACAAGTAAGATCTATTGATCATTTTTCAAACCAATAGAATCTACTAGACACTATTCCCCATTACTTACACACACAAGGATTTACAAGTCATTTCTCAAACCAATATAAACTATTGGACATTATACCCTATTATTTGGACAAGTAAACAATTACTTGCCTTTCAAGTAGGAATCTACTTACCATTACTGGCCATTGATTAGGCAAGTAAGAATTTATTAGTCATTACTTGTCTAAGTTACTATACAAAACACTAACAAGTAATTAAGCCTTTGAATTTTATTGGTCTTAAGTACATATCAACTAGGACTTGAGTAATAAATAATTGCTACTATTTAGATGATAACCTTTTAGAGGTTAAATTGACAAGTAACATTTACATACCTACAACAAATCGACAATTTGATCAACTTCTAACATATTAAGTAACAATATGGACTTTTTGAAATGTAGGCCAATAAATGTTATTAGTTGCAAGTAAGATCACCATTGACACTTAACACCCATCTAGCTGGTCCCTTTTAAATTGCTTAATACATCTAATGATATATGGGGAAGTATAAGTTATACTTAGATTATAAATGCACCCATCAATTTTTTGTTACTTTGGGATAAAACCAATCAACATTGAAATTTGTGTATAGCAAATGGATTGAAAAGTAACGTGTGTTAAAAAGATTTGTCAAACCTGTGATTCTTGTAAGTAATGAATCGGATGTTGTTTAAATTCTTGATGCACTACTAGAAATCTTGTCATTTGCAACCAGTCACTATGCAATTAACATGCAACTAAATGTGTACAACATGGACACATGTCATAAAAATAATGGCCTCAACTTATACATACTTAAATACTAAACTTAATATATCTACATAGGCTATATATAATAGTATTATGTACCTCTAGTACTAAGGTTAACCCCATGCTAATTTAGGCTAGCCTAAACTAACCTAGGTTAAAATAACCATGGTTAAATAAACTAAAAAATTAAACTAAACTAATTATGGCTAAATTAAATTAGGCTATAATATTTATGGCTAAAATAAATTAGATTATATTTATTGTGGTTAAACTAAATTAAGCTAAATTAAATTAGGATAAAATAAATATGGTTAAATTAAATTATGCTAGAATATTTATGGTTAAACTAAATTAGGCTAAAATTGACAATGGTTAAACTAAGTTAGGTTAAATTAACTATTTTAAAATTAAATTATGTTAAATTAAGTTAAACTAAACCATGGTTTAAATGTTTGATTTTATTTGATTTTAGAATATTTTTCAGAAAATGTACATTTGATTAAACAAAAAATTATTCAAAATCAATTAATATAGTAATATTATAAATTTTATTATAAATAATCATAATTATTAAGTAAATTTTTATTATAATTATAATGATAATCAATTATATATATATAATCAATAGGTATTATATATTTATATTTTATTATTTATGTTCAAATATTAATGTAAATAGGCTACATTAATTAACCTACAAGTATACAAACATTCTAAGTTAATTATTAATTTAAACTAGATAATAATATTAAAATCAGATTTTCATTAAGTAATTATAATTACTAAATAATTATAATCACCTTTGAAGAGCAAAAAAAAAGGATTGATGAAAAACTAACAAGAAGAAAAATTAAAAAAATAAACTTTCCAAGTTATAAAACGTTTTGTTTTTTTGTTTTTTTCTTAGGACTCCTCCTACTTTCAAAGCTCATAACTTTCTTATTTATTATTCATTTTAAACGATTTAAAGTGTTATAGGAGTGCCATCTAAAGTCCTACAAATCACATTGGAACTCTAATAGCAAAAAAACAACATAAAGTAAACTTTTTGGGTGTTTAAGAATCAGCTTTAATAGTTTCTTTTTTGAGTTTTTTGACCCCCTTTACTTTGGGGGGCCATAATTTTCTCATTTCTAATTTGTTTTCAATGATTTTTAGTGTGTTAGATGCGCCAAGAGGAGGGGTTTAAGGGTTTTTTGGACACCAAAAGCAATAGAGCCCTCCCCTAGCTGTTATACTTTAATACAGTAGTTGCATCTAATGTGCAACTAGGTTGGTTCATGAGATTTGCAATGGAATGTTTTAACCCGTATCCTTTGGCTTCCAATTTTATTTGGCTTAGTATATAAGTAGGAGCAATAGTTTTGTTGAAACCAAATACCAATTGCCATTGGGGATGAGTGAATGAAAAAAAATTGACTTTTGTGAAATGGTCAACCCTAAAAATAAAATTGGATTATTCTAAATCTACTTATATAACCTAAACCTAGTTATTTTTCAACCTACTTACATACCTAAATAAACTTACTTACTTAATAGGGTTTAATTATTATCTACCTACCTAAACACCATGTGTCAACATCTTAATAGCCATAAATTAGATGACTTAAATTTCATTAATTAATATTTAAATTTTTTAAAATAAGTGGGCTTCGATTACCACATGTCACCATATAATTGGTATTAAAATATTGAACATGTGTCAAATGGTCAATGAATGTTCCATGGTGTGCAACGTGTCATCATCATAGTGGCAAAAACTTTAATGATTGAGATTAATCCAATGAATTTTTAATTTTGAAAACATAAAAAAGTTAAATAATGACACGTGTCCACAAGCTAGTTGTCTAATTTTTAAACATGTGTCATGTTTTGATTAGTTACATGCAGTTATAAGGAAAGTTGCAAATAAGGTGCAACTACATTTGGATTGGTATGTATGTATGAACATGTATATTAACACTGTATATACATGTTGCATACGTAATGTCGCATGCAACTGCATGTCATGTGCAACTTGTCTTAAGTAACTACACAAATTTGCAATTACATGTGTCGCATGCAACTGCATGTCATGTGCAACTTGTCTTAAGCAACTACACAAATTTGCAATTACATGTGTCGCATGCAACTGCATGTCATGTGCAACTTGTCTTAAGCAACTACACAAATTTGCAATTACATGTGTCGCATGCAACTGAATTTTAGTTGTAAACAATAGTTGCAAAACCCAAAATTTCTAGTAGTGATGTCAATTATTCGGTGCTTCACATCCTCTTGGATTGGTGATATGGTTATGGATGTTTTCCACCATTTGAGGATGAGCTCCCGATCTTCAACATTTATGACATCACATCAACATTTCCTAGGGAAGCCCACCCCAAAAAATTTCACTTGTCTAGTCAGCATGAACTTGTCTATCTATAGTTTTATGGATAAAATATCGAGAGGCCCCTATTGTCTTAGTAATATGCATTTGATTTGTGTTAGCACTTGCATACACAGCAACAAACAACAACACATTTTGAAGGTCAAGTTTTGAAAATGTCAAGTAGTGGTTATTTGAGCATAAGTGGCCTTCATGGCATCCATTACTACACGATTGTTGTTAGTTTCCTTTCCAAGTATTGCATAATGTGGTATGTAATTTACCACACCCTGGTGTTCAATGAATTTCTTAACAATTTCCTGTTTTTCCTCTCCATTGAAAGAATGCAATCTACTATCCATTTGTTGCACAAAGCTGTCTACTACACCTGAACATTTCCTCCACCTTTGAAGTCTTGAATTGGGTTGCAAATCAACATTAAACTTAAAATCAAGATTTGGGATTAGAGGATAATTCACAAAATTAAGTTGTTCTTTTTCAAGTTTCAACCTTTTGTGTCTTTGTTGTTGTTCTCGTTGTCTAGTTTGTAGCCTATAAAGGAGCCAACTATATCCATAATGTAAAAAATTACATAACACATGTTGGGACATTTTTCAAATTGTTTGTTAGCACAAATTAACCATAGTGACTTAAGTATGTAACTAAAAAAATTGTATTAGTTGAATTACATGTAGATTGTTCTATCATTAACAAAAAGATGTAAGTACGAAATGGTAGGTAATGTAACAATCAAACATGAAGAATTCATTTGGCTCTTTCTATATTTATTCTTAGATCAGGTTTTGGATGATTAAGTTATGCATATACTAGCAATGTGAATATTCTACCCTTGCCAAGTTTTGTACATTTACTTAGCCTTTTCAGTTGCTAAAGCCTCCTTTTTTCGAGCTTTGTGTTCTTGATCAATCTTTATCCTCTCTGCTCTTGGCACATACTTGTTCCTTTTGCTTCCCATTTGGACATAACCAACTATAAACCATTAGACCAAGTGATGCAATACATCCTGGAGAAGCCACCTAGGCATTCAAAGATAACATTGTTAACATGTGGAACCATTGTATGTACCTCAATCTAGGCCAATCAATTCCCACATTGATGAAACAAAATAATGAACTCTGTTCAAGACATAATTGCTTGAAAATGAAATATTCTCTACTATGACATTATAATATTGATAGTTGTGAAACTATTATACCTTGTTATAAATGTATGAAGGTCTCTAGGTACACATCCTTGCACAAACATCCATTTCACCAACTAAAGGTTTATGTTATGATGCCACTAACCTTAGGATAGGGTACTCATGTGGATCAGATTCTAGATCTCTATTGTTGTATTCCCAAGATGATCAAAGCCAACAATATAAGGAAGGATTAGAACAATCCCTAGAAGATTGCATAATTTGAGTGACTGTATAGATAATACATTGTGGATTCATACATAAAGTAGTTCAACAGTAACAATTCAAAAAAATCACATTTGTGGTCAAATAGTAAAGGCATTTATTTACATTTTTGAAATTGCATGAATTAAATGTTCTTGCTATGTTAATTTCTTGTAATTTCTTGAAAATATGTTATTGGAAGGTTGAAATAAGATATTAAAATTCAAAGATCTATTTTACCTTGTACATACTATGTGTCCAAAATATGTTTGTCAACATACCTACCTTGGTTCATGATCTAGGTAAGTCAGTAGTCTGCACCTCCTTCATAAGAACCTTTTCACACATGTTGTGAACATTGAAGTAGCAATGCAAACACTCCTTTGCCACACCACTTGGTTGGGATCTTCTATGCACAACTTGCACCATTGGTAGATGTTGGTTGTTTTCGAGCCTCCACTTCCCACAAAAATGCCAATCATTATCCCCTTCAATGTATCTCTCACAATCCTTTTTTATGCTCTGGTTGCCTCCATCTGCACCAAAGAAACAAAATTTTAAATCCCTACAAGTTCTGTCCATGGGCAAACCTTCTAGACTTCCAATTAAATCATTTTCTTTCTTGTTGTTAACACACACATGTAATCAAAATTCTAGCAAGATTACCCCAACCCATATGCAAGGAATTAGGACCTAAACCCAAAAGACCTTAAGTACCCTTGCAGATTAGGTTTATAGTGCCAAAAAAAAAAATAGCCCAAAATATTTCAAAGCAGAAAAGAACACTTACAAAAGATGAAGGTCATTGTAGGAATTTGCAAAAGCATGTGAAGAAGAAAACATCAAGAAACACATGGAAATATGTTTGAAAAAAAGTTCTAGAACTTAGCAATACATGTATGTTTAAAATCAAGTTAAATGCAAGGTAGATATCACAAAAAGAACAAACCTATGGATCATCAAGAAATGAACTACAAAGTTTTCTAAAAACAACTACACAAGCATATGGAAGACCTAATATTCAAATAGAATCAATGACCTAGAAGTTCTTTCAATGTCTTTGAGGTGTATAAGATGCAAATTAACATACCACAACAATGTCCATATTTAGTCCTTGTTTGAGAAATGGGAGACGAAGTGAAATTTGTTGATGCACTGCAAATGTTGTTGTGTTCAACCAACTTTGAAGACTATTTGTACCACAACCTAGGGATCTTAAGAGGAAAACAACATACCTTATCAAAGATCGTAGTGTGTGCTAAATGCACCTGGCCTCCATAGTGGTCTGTGGACATTAGGTATGCAAATTATACATTTCACATTTGAAGCTCACAATTGAAGAATAATCAAATTTGCCTTGAAGAATAAGCAACTATGTTCAAACTCAAACAACAAGTTAGTTTGCTTGAGAGGCAAGCATGGTTGTGGTCATCATGAGACGTGGGAACAATAATGGTCTATGCATAAAACAAGAAGACGAAGCAACCTTTGTTTACAGCTAGGTCATTTCAAAATGGGAAGTGAATTAGCAAAGGAAACCCTATTCACGGCTAGGTCATTTCAAAATAGGATAGTTCTGCAACTTAGGTTTTGCAACTAACACATTTCCTAGTTGTAATTTGTAGATCTACTTGTCACTTGCAAAATTGGCTGGGCAAGTAAAAATAGAGTTGCACCTTTGAAGGGAAAATTAATCTGCCATCCTACTTTACATCAACATAGTTCTAGAGCAATTTTTCCATCTCATTTGGAGTAAAAAAAGTAGGTGAAAAATATTTTTGAAAATGGTAAATTTTGATGTTTAAAAATGATTTTCTCCAAAATTACCACATTAATCACAAAACTTGGACTTGTATACCTTACATCACATATACATAAAGTGCGACAAATGCTCACACTTGGATTTTGATAAATTTTTGACATACTTGCATCAAACTTTTTTAATCCCTTCATTTGTGCATGCCTATGTAAAGTAAGTTACAAGTAGACCATCAACTATTATTTTTCAACATTCAATTATATATATCAAGAGAAAAACTAGTATTCTTCATGTATATGTGGGTGCCTCTTCAAAAGAATAAAAATATCATTTACTTTTGCTTGTGTTTTTCAAGACAATTAAATTTGCAATGTCAAACTCTACTTTTTGTGTTTAATTGACTATGCTTTCACTCATTTAGGTGTACTTAGGCGAGGGAAAGAAGTACTTCTTTTTCATGCAATATGTTCATGTTTTGATAATGACATCCCTTTTGGTTTCGTGAGTGGATGTTGTTAGTAGGCCACTTTAAAGGTAGGTTTTAGTGCAAGTTATTATGTAAGTTAGGGTGGTTGGCCTATTAGCTAGTAGGTAGGGGGAGGAATTAGGAGGTTAATGCAAAGGAGAGAAGAAAAGTATGTAAAGATTGAAAAAGGTAATTATATGTAAGTAGATCATTCAATATACCTATTGTGCTAACTAAATTTTGGTTATCTTGTCATAGGAACCCAACGAAAAAAATCTCAATTTCATTGTTATGAAAAAAAAATTATTTGACTAAAAAATCTAGTAAAAAATGACCTAATTTGGATAGGTGTCAAACATACTATCTTTTCAATTTGGTGTGATTGGGTGGTTTTTGATTGGTAGAGTAAAATACTATTTTATTGATCATTTTTACTAGCAAATAACAGACCATTTGACTAATCAAATTTCTACCTTTTTTTTTTGGGGATTATTATATATATTTTTAATAAGTACATGGGCAAGAAATAGGTATGACTATATTATAAAAAGGCAAGTAAGTGGGTAGGTGGTAGCCTAGCTTAGCTTATGTAATTACCCTAATCTAACCTATTTACTCTAGGGCCCTTGGGCATTCACATAGGTTATAAATATAAGGAAATGAATTTGTCACATTCACAATGATAAACCAAGTCCTTACTAATGGAATACACCATTAAAAGGTAAAACATTTTGTTAAGTTTTTTATTTCACATGTTTATTTCACATTGTTGTTTATGTAGGTAAGTAAAATGGTTAGAATTAGTATGTAAGTTGGAGGTTGGTTAGCAGGAAGATTGTAAGAAGTAGGAGGTAAATAGGAGATAAGAGGTAGGAGGTAGGTAGGTAGGTAGGCAAACATGTAAGTAGACTTAGGTCATTTACTTATTAACTAACAATAAAAAACTATTGGTCATTTTGATCAAGGATATCATTTTGCTTTGTTCAACTTGATTATAACCCATTGGCTATTTTGATCAAAGTGGTTAATTTTTTTTTCAACTTGATTGCATGCTCAATTTGACAAATAATCAAATAAATTATTCTAGTCAAGTTCATTGGTCAAAGAATATGCATGTCATTCATCATTCAATTCCCAAGTTTTTTGTCAAAATATACATTTTCATTAATTAAAAATGATTAGTTAGTCCATTTGAAACATTTGAAAAATTGGTTTTTGTAATAATGTTTACTCACCATCCATCCAAACTAGTGCGTTTGTGGGTGTTGGTTTATTGGCTCTACCCATAGGGAAGAGACTATGCATCTATGCAAGATTTGAACTTGGGGATAAAATTTTGGTTCATTCATTGGCCAATGTGGAGATGACAAGTGGTCATAGAATGAAAAATTTCGTATGGATGTAATTTTTCATGTTTGGGTGGATGTAACCTTAAGTACATTAGTTTTTAGGTAGTTGAACATTATAGGTTTTGATAACCATCGCAAAAATTGAAAGGATTATCTTCTTCAACCAAGTTCTATGTTATTGGAATTACAACTCTTTTTGGATTCATCATCCAAAGGTATTGGTGGTGGTGCTACTCTTCCTGCTCCACCATTATTATGTCCTACATGGTTCTCTTTTCTCTTCTCTACCTTCACCTCTATCCTTTCCAAGATCCTTTCTTCTATTTGATTCCCTAAAGCTACAAAAGTCTATAGTAGCTTGGAAGAACTTTTAGAAAATCCAAGTTGTGCATTTGTAGTCTTCTTCTTCCTAAGCTCAACCTAGACAGTTGGATCAGGTGGGTCTATAGAGATTTATATGTGGTGTGCATCATTGTTTTCTCTTATTATTTACACCTATGTGTGTCAAGTATGTTCAAGTTTCATAATTGTGGCAATTTTCTGAACTTTATTGTCTTAACTAATTAATTTTTTGTAGCCACTATTTTTGGTTCTAGTCTGAACTTCTACCCATTTTGAAGTGGTGTCTTTTTGCATAAGGCTATGGAGCTAGAATTGTTTTTTATTGTTCACTTTTGATGTGTTGGGTTGTTCATGGATGACATGTTCATAGAAAGAAGATATGGAACATTGTTGCAAAAAGATTCAATGTTATTCTCTCCTTTTCTGGTAAATGTTTTATTTTTACAAAAATCCTCAAGATTGTACATTTGTTTTCACATTGGTATCTCTTGTTTCAAGGTCAACCATGTTGGGTAGTGCTGGTCATTTGTTGCAATTAGTGTTTTTTGTAGGTCCCAAAATTGTAGGTGGAAGATTATGTTGTTCTTACAGAGTTGATGGAGGTGATGTTCTACATCATCCAACTAGGTGGATCATTTTGCATTTTTTAATGAACTTTTGTTTGTTTTTCCTCATTATCCAAAACTATTGCTTTTGTTCTTTTCAAATTTCTCCTTTAGCAATATTTGTGAGGTCTTGTTTGATATTTAATTTGATGTCTTCCAATCTGTATTTTAACAAGATGATGGCACATTTTACAAGATTGGTTGATCTCTTCTAAGTAAACCAAACATGCTTTTCTGCTTTGTAGCTGAAACTTCAGAAACTCTCTCACCCCTATCAAAGAAAGAGAACAAAACTTATAGTTTTAACAATTCTAGGGTTTAGGATTTAGGGTTAAAAGGTAATTCTAGACTTTTATTTCTTTTACCTTGTGTTATTTATCGTCCTTCTATGTAAAAAAGATGCCTTTTAAAACCCTAAATAAAGATGAAGACCAAAAAAAGGGAACATGAAAGTTGTACATGATGGTGATGTTGATTGCAGTTGTTGGGGAGTCCGCTTTGGCATTTGTTGTGGAATGTTCGAAAAGCAGCTTTGTTAGTTGTGTCACGATTCCATTCAATTATTCTATCACTATTGGAAGTTTTGTTTGAAGACTTATGTGCTTGGATTCTAATGTTGGATGAACAATTTAATGCTTATAAAACCATGTAAATAAGTGTTAGTTTCGATGACAAAGTGGGTTTGTACCTTGATGTTCTATAAACAACTTATGTTGGCCATTTTTATTGTCGTTCTTGAAATGTCAGGAATAATTATAAAATTGGCAATGTGCAAATGATGGCTAAGAAAGATTGTGGGTGGCAAAATAATTACAATGATGAAGTAGGAGTTTGGAACAAACAACAACATTGTGTAGAGTGGTATTGCTAGGGAGTTTTTGGCTAAGGCGTTGATTGTGGTAGTGAATGTTGCATTGGCATGCAAACCTCCCATTTGTTCTTGCCTTTTCTTGTTGTGCCATCACCTTTGCATTACCAAGGGTCATCGGAAAAGCATCATTTAGAAGGTGGAGACTAACTTTTTTTTTCTTTGTGTAATGTGAAAAGTAGAGAAAGGTAGTCCATTGACTTTTTTACTTTCATTGATTGTTTGCATGCCACAAACTTGTTGGTGAAGAAACATCACCCACAATATTCTACTATTAGAAATAAGCATTTCTTGTTTGCCACAATTACAACTTTTTTTCTCTTCATTCGCACAAAATGGGTGTAGGTTGTGACCAAAAAAATGGAGAAAGAAGAGTTGAATGTAACCAACGTCCTCGCATTCAATCTTGTTGCTTTTTGCCATGTGAACAAAGATGTGCTTCTTTCCTTCAACAACACAATGATTTTACACTACCAAATGTTGCAATGAAAAACAACTATGAAAACAACAAAAACATAGTTGAAAGTGCATTTTGAACCCTAGACCTTAAGCCCTACTTTCAAAACCTTCAAGAACCACACGTGAAGGTTCCTATTTTTGAATGATTAGGTTATTGGTTGTGATGGAATTGTAGGTCTTACTAGTTGGCAAACTTATCCTTTGGTGGTACCACTAGGAACATCACACCCCAAATTTGTGTAACCCATCCAATTTCAGGACAACATAGGACTCATTTAAAGAAAGCTTTTCATTCCAAATTATTTATCAAAAGGTTACCCAAATCATGTAGAATTCAATTTTCTAATTAAATTTACAAAAAAAAATGTTTTGATGTGGAAAATGAATGCATAAGGAAAAAGTTTTAGGAACATCACACAACAAATGTTTTTGATCAAGAACAAAAAATGAATATATTTTTTGGGAATTTTTCTTGGATGTTAATTTTTGTAAATACTTCAAATGCCAATTTACTTGATGTATTTTATAAATAATTGATTTAATCAATTTTGATTTCATTATAAAATTTTGAAATCAAGATTGTCAAGCCCCAAAAGGCCATTGATGTTAAGAACACAAATGATAATTATTTTCACCATTTGTTGTTTTAATAAATAGTTTGGATCATTCCCTTGTGCATGTACTAAATAAATAAGAAAAAATATTTAATGTGTAAGTTTAAGGACATTTAAAAAAAAAAAGTCAGGAATTGAATCAGGAATGGGTTAGGAATGGTTCAGGAATCAAAATGTTAATGCATATTATACGTTTTTGGATGTTCATTATTTTTCATGAGTGTGTGCATAGGTGGGGAACACATAGCCCACCTAGTCCAATCAATAAACCAATGTATAAGTAGATGGAATTTTATTTCTTAAATCAGGTCCAACTTTCTTGTGATTTTGGTAAAGTGGTTCTTAGTGGTACCACCCAAGGAAAAATTTGTCATAGGGTCAAGTGGTCTCCTTAGTTCAAATGCTTCAAAGTCACCTTTTTGTTCTTGAAACAACTATGCTATTGTTTCCAAAATGGTTCTTCCCATAGTCCTTACTCATATATATCATCACAATTCACCTAACTTTTTTTGCTAGTTGTAGTTGAATTATAGGTGTTTATTGAACTCGACAATATAACTGGGAGGTTGAGGGGAGTTGCGAGTTAGGAGTTTTGGGAGGTCAAGGGTCTTGACTCTCTAGTTGGGGTGATAATTTTAGAAAGCAAAATGGGTTTAAGATTGATTGAAATTTACTCCCACTTTCAAAAAAATATTAAGCTAAAGCATGCCACAAATTCAAGTGGGTAGAAACCATGTGGGCCAATTTGGATGTGGTAGAAATTTGTCATGCAATCATTTTTCTTTTGAAAATATTAAATTTTGTGGTATCTAGATACAATAATCTATCATGACCTGAGCATAATTTTGGTGTTAGAGTTCACGTAGCCTATCAACCTATATGTGCAACAACCCATATCTAAATATATTCCAACTTTACTCTGGTTTCCAAGGTTCAAGGCAAGTAGTAACCTTGTGGGGATGTTTGTGCGAGAAAACTCATTATGAGAAAAAGAGGTGTTTTGCAACTGGCCTTGCAACTCAATTTTTGAATTGCAGAGGACACTTGCAACTCATTATATTTATATGTTGTAAGTGTTAATGGACAAATTACATGAATTGTAGAATTGCAATTCATTATATATGCAGTGCAATTCATTACAATTCATTTTCAACTACTATGAAACTCCATTATAACTGCACACATGATGGCATGCTAATGTCATTAATTGTCATCCATTTATTAAAATTTAACATGTGGCATTATGAAAAAATTTGGACATAATTTTTTTTTCAAAACATTGATTTCCATCGTCCATTATGATTATTAATGATGGTATGAGATTGTGACATGTGGCATAATTAAAAATTGCCACATGGCATATTAATTGTATTTTGGAAAGAATTAAAAATATATAAATATTTATTTTAGTACGTAGTTAGGTAGGTCATACATAACCACAAGTATGTAGGTTGGTAGGTTTTAAGACTTACATACCTACATATTTACCTAGGACCTACTTACTTACCCACATATGTAGGTAGAAGAGTAAAAACCTACTTACTTACCTAGGTAGATAAATAGGTAGGAAAACACAAGACTAATTGCATTAAAGAATAACCATGAAATTTTATTTTATATTTTATGTTTTACCTTTGGGTTAAACTTTTTAAAATTCATCCCAAAATGGCACATGTATTTTATTGTGAAAACATGAAAGAATAAGCCTTCTTTATATAGTTTGTAACATGGGATTCGAAGACAAAACACATGGGTTAAATCTTTTTGTTGGTGATTAGTTGCAAATTGAGTTGCAACTATAACATTTTAGCGTTCAAGGTAAGCCAAATCCAAGGGGAGAGTTCCATTGTTTTGGTGTTTAAAGAAAATTTGAACCCCTCCTATTGACACATCTAGTGTAGTAAAGATTGTAAAAAATGAATAGAATTGAGAAAGTTATGGCCCCTCAAAATAGAGGGGGTCAAAAATTCAAAAAAACAAACCACCAAATGTTACAAAGACCAGTTCCCAAACATCAACAAAATTCCTTGTATGTTGTTTTGTTGTTATTAAAGTTCGAAGATTATTTGTAGAGATTCAGGTGGAGATTATTTGTAGAATTTTAGGTGGCGTTCTTAAAACACTTTAAATTGTTTAAAATGAATAAGAAATAAGAAAGTTATGCAGTTTGAAAGTAGGAGGGGCCCAAAGAGAAAAAAAGGAAAAAAATGTGTTTTGTAAGTTGGAAAGTTTATTTCTTCTTTTGTTATTTTTTTCATTACTCATTTTCATTTGCATTTCAAAGATGATTTCTAAAACTTGAGATAGCACTCTCATAAGATTTTAAATCACTTAAAATGAAACACATATGATAAAAATATAAACAACTAATGAATATGTATCCTTATTAAGTTATAAGTAATTGTATTATAGTCATAACATAGTTGAACAATAGTACTTTAGTGGTGGCACACTAGTGGCATATTAATTGTATCAATGAGAATCATAATAAAAAACTAGTTGCAAATGTATCTCATAATGGGTGGTGGAAATGTGGACATATGGCATGATTGCATGTATGTACATTATACATTAGTTGTAACATAATTATTGTTTTAGTGACACATTTATAATAGTTTTAAAGTAGTTTCCACATGCAACTATAATGCAACTCCTGAAAAAGTCTAACATGGTTGATTACATATGTATGTACGATGTGTATAAATTATCGTATAAAAGACCCATTTTCAACTTACTTAAAACTATGATATCATTAACTGATTTTCTAATGTGGCAATTTATTTATGAATACATTGTATTTTTAAGGGGATAGTTGCATAGTAGTTGTAATATTTAAGGGATAGTTACATAACAATTGTATATGCGTTGTTTTTTGAGTTTTAATTACAAGGTAGTGTGGTTTTAGCATACGCAATTTCTCATAACGATTGTATTATAGTGCTTTCAGCCCATATGCATAACATGTTTGGATTAGACATTTCAAGTTTTCAATTTTTAACATTCAGAAATTTTAGTTTATAGTTTTCAATTTTCAGTATTCAAATATTTGAGTTTTCAGTATTTAGATATTTCAGTTTTCATTTTTCAATATTCAGACATTTCAGTTTTCAAAATTTCAAATTCCAAATGCTTCACATAGAAATTTCAAATTTTAGTTTTTAGTTTTAAATATTCACACATCCTAATCTGACATTTTAATTCTCAAAATTTTAGATTCCAAACATTTCACATATAAGTTTTAGTTTTCAGCTTTCAATATTCACACATCAAAATTCAAACATTTTAGTTTTCAAAATTTTAAATTCCAAACATTCCATATATTGTAGTACTTTGGCAGGTTTGGCACATGCCTCCCAAACAATTAATTAATTTTGAATATTCAATTTTGAAAAATAAAATACCCCTAAACATTTTTTATTTTCCTTCCTAAGGAATTAGCCTTTGGAATAAAATATTGATCATAGTCATATAACATTGGGTAGAGCCATTATGCGATGGGTTGTTTGTTTTGTTCTAAACTGTGTATATATATATATATAATAATAATAATAATATTTTTTTTTTGAATCTTTTATTTTTCATGACATTCATTTCTATGATCATTTTTCTTTGAATTTAACTTTGTCAAGCTTCCATCTTTGTTCATCCTGCAAGGGGGGGGGGGGGGGTAAAAAGGTTAAATTTTTTGTTTGTTTGCAAAAATTATAATAATTATAAAAAAAAAAAGG
>Ga0116231_10002194_pt1 | contig 40831 bp, 29 predicted proteins | sample S1TSphgellanicum_2_FD_89695 | JGI IMG/M metagenome (GOLD analysis project Ga0116231, IMG submission 89695) | Host-associated microbial communities from peat moss isolated from Minnesota, USA - S1T2_Fd - Sphagnum magellanicum MG | ecosystem: Host-associated > Plants > Peat moss > Unclassified...
TAAAATCAAGGTTTGGAATTTTGGGAACCTTTTTTTGCATATTGCCTAGCACTTTGGCTTATTATTGTGTGCACAAACCAAATATTGGATTCTTTTCATAAACATGGTCAAGCTTGCCACTTGGAAGAATTGGAAAAAAATGTAACTACATCAATTGTTAAATGGAATCCAACTAGACCATTGGATTCCATTTGGAATGTTTAAGTATGAATAAACACTATAACATATAGGAAAACCATAAAAAAAAACCTCCCATATATTAGTTCTTCATTTCCTTTTGTGATTAGAATTTTGATGCAAATGTAGATAAGCTAGAAAAACATATATAAATGAATGTTTTTATTATTTTTTCTTTGTGTGACTTAAGTTTATACGTGGAATTTGTGTTCCCAAAATTTATGTGGGCATGCATATTGCAAGTGTTGGGAGGTCTAGAAGGCAAAAACAAAATCTACACATCCCCAATGATGTAAAATAGATGTGCATGTGTAACATCACATCTTGAAAAGGAGTATGAAAAACTTTTGTAGAAGAAAACTTTGATTGCAAACATCTTAACATTCCATTAGCAATCAATCTTCATTTAGTGCAAGTTTTATAAGCAATGATGAAAAAAAAACATTTTTTCATATCACAAATTGATGATGTAGTGCCACATGGATAAAAAGGGAAAGTGTTTTTAAATATGTACTCCAATTGGAATAAAAGTGAAGTCAAAAAAGTTGATAAGGTTCTTAAGGAAAAGTTCAATAAAACTATACCAAACAAAATGAAGTGTGGAAATGATGATGAACCAATTGATCCCAACAGAAGGGTTGCATAAACAAAACAATGCAAGGAACCTATTGTTATACCACCTTTGAGGCCCAAAACATTTGCACAGAAAGAGGTTTACAACTTAAACAACAATGATTTTTTTCCCTAATTCCACATCAAAGCAACTATTAATATGTCATTACACCTAAGCCTTCAAACTCAAAGAAGAATGTTGTAGCCTTTTTGGATACCATAACATCATAAAAGAAGGCCATCATCATAATGGTAACCAAGTTCATGCATTGGGATAGGTTGTGAATGAAAAAGCAAAAGGCCTTGTTAGGCATTACAAGTTTGAAACAAGTTTGTCTTTGTTTTCCTATACAACTACTTCACCACTAAAAAGTGCACCATAGAAGTGAACAAATCTAAAGTAGCATAAGCAAAAACTATTATAAACACTTTCATGACTAAATATTCATGTGAATTAACTCCTGATGAAATGGAGATGAATGGTTTATAAACATTATGTTGTTGACAATAGATAATGTTACATAAACAAGAAAGTGTTGGAAGGACCAAAAAATGTTTGGCTCATCTTACAAAAATGGAAACAAAGGCCACCTTAAGCAACACTTTTATTGCTACATTTGGGCAATTTCACTTCTATCTTTTTGTAAATATGCGACTTACTTTATAATGTTAAATATCATTACTTATGTTTGGAACTTTTTATTGTTCAAAAGCTACACGTGTCCATGTGTTTATTGGGTGCTTGATATTCACGTAGGAAAATGGAGGAATTGAAAGGACACAAAATATTTCAAAAATTGTGAAATGGTCTTCGAATGCATGGATGCTTGGAAGAACATGTTAACATGTATAAATCTTAAACTAATTAGTTCCTAGTGAGTATTAGTTATTAGTGTAGACTTATCGTCCCTTGCCCAAGGGGTGAAGTTAATGGGATTAAATAGCTTAAGTTAGTGAGTGGTTGGGGGTAATTCAACCAATCATCTAGGAGATTTCTAGGAAGGGATTAGGAGAAGGGTCTTATTTTCTAAGGGTCAATGTGGGCCTTGTATGTGGTATGTGGGAAGGGGGATAGAGGAAGTGGAGAGGATGAGGGGATGCATTAGAAAATTGAGTGGAATATGGAAACTATTATTTTTGGAAAGTGATGGGAGGAATGGAAAAAGATGTACATATTTGGTATGTGATTTTAATGGAGTATGGTTGAAGGACTTGAGTCCCTTGTATTACATTGTTATTGTACTAGATGTGGAAGCTGAAATAGGGCATGTTAGGTAAGTAAGATATTTTTTAGAGTTGGTATCTTTACATTTTTTCTAGGACAAAAAGTAACGAGGCTACACGTGGGTAGCCTCTAGAGCACCAAACTACTAGCTGCCATAGGAGGGTAACAGCTAATCCTTGGTGGTGGGAATTAAATAAAGAACAGGCCAGCAAGTTACTCCCTACATGCTGGAAGGTATTGTTGTAGGCAAAAGGCAAGAACTCAAATGGAATGTGCCAGTGAAATTGGTCGCATCACTAACTTTTTAATCTAGGTGATATGTGCCCACCGAAATGTGCCACAAATAATTCCATAATTAATTTAAATTATTCCATATTAAATAAACATTAAATTGTAGGGCTTTAGCAAGGACCCACTTTAAAGTGGATTTCGGCATTAATGCTTTGACTAGAAACTTTTGTGAGTGGAATATAAAATTCCTTATGGGTGGATTTATTTAATGTGATTTGTTTTTTAATGGAATTTTTTTTTGGGTGGAAAATGAATGGAAACTTCATTCTAAGTGGATTAAGCCCATTTTAAACATAGAGGTTTGGGTAGACCAAAAAAATCCTTTATATTTTGGTGTATTTTTGTACTAATGGAAGGCCATTTCCATTGAACCCATGAATCTTCATCCATTCCACGTTGTGACATAACATCAAATCGAGCACCAAGGTTAACATTTTGACGCAATAACTTGGTATATTTGCATTCCATAATTAAAGGACAATGCACACAAGATTGAATGCCAACTATGGTAAAAAAATCAGCAAGTCCAAAAATTGTCCCTAATTTGGTTAGATGCTTAACCACACCATGTTATGGTGCTAATATATAAACTCATAATGTATAAAAATTATATCCAAAAATATCATTTGCAATAATCTCGTGTTTAATAGCTAGCTGCTACCATACGAATACTCTGATAGCCACTTACTTGCCCACAAAACATATGTGTTGTTAGGTGTTGGAGGCACACATGCCTCATCCAATTTCATAATATGGGGGTTACGGAAGGCTTCACAACCACGAACTTCATGGTGGGCTTGAACACTTTAGTCACCATAACCATTTGCCATCCCTTGGCACACAATTGTGTAAGGTCCTTGTTCCTAAACATCTTTGATGATCCATTGACCCCTAGAATCCCTTCTGCAACCACTTTCCTTTTGTGCATGGGATGGAAAATGCTACATTTTGTGCCAACCTTTAATGGAACTTGTGTGAGGCAACTTTCCATCCTTCTACTCCCGGTTCTACAAGGTGACTATGCTTGAAAGCACAAATGCTAATGGTGAAGGAAAAATGCAAGTGTAATTCTAAATGTTAGATTGCGTTTATAGTTGAAATTAAGTAGCGTGCCTCCTATGCATCATTTACGATTAGAATTGATAGATATATTTTTTCAAGCTCACACACTACACATTCTAGGACTTTATGTCAAATTTTCATTCATTTAAACCCATGTTTAAGGACTCAACACCATGTCCAACATAGCTACAGACCACTAGTCACTTGAAATATTGTTTTTAACACATAGCTTATTCAAATCTGGCTTGCCATAGTTCATTAAAAAGTTAACAACAAGGTGCATCTTGCTACCAAATCTTAAGCTCTGCAGCTAAACCAGCAAGAAGTTATGCTACAAAACTTAAGAGGGTTTTACAAAGGTGATAATTCAACTTGGTTGTAGACCACCAGTCACTTGAAATATTGTTTCTAACACATAAGTTATTTAAATCTGGCTTGCCTTAGCTCACTAGAAAGATAACTACAAGGTGCACCAACTTACCAAATCTTAAGATCTATAACTAAACTAATAAGGAGTTATACTACCAAACCTGATAAGGTTTTATGAAGGTAGCCAGTTCAACTTGACTACAGACCATTGGTCACTTAAAACATCATTTTTAACACCTACATTATTCAAATCCAGTTTGCCTTAGTTCATTAGAAAGTTAACTACAAGGCGCAATTTGCTACCAAATCCCAAGCTCTGTAGTTAAACTAGCAAGAAGTTATGCTATGAAACCCGAGAGGGTTTATGAGATTTCTCTAAAGTTCCAACCTCCTAACACTATCACTACCCACCCCCATTCCTTCAAAATTATTACAAGATTTTCATTCTATTATCCTTCCTTCTCCCCTCTACCAAGACTAGTCATTATTTTCCTCTTCAAGAAGCTTGTGGGAACAAGTATTCAAGATTGAATGAAAATTATGTTCGGGGAAAAGAGAGAGCTCTTAATGATTCGAGTCCGCATTTTAAAGAGAAGGAGAAGGGAAGTGAAGGTAGATCTAAAGCTTGGTGGCCAATGGAATGTTCCAAGTTTGGTGGCCAATGGAATGTTCCAAGTTTGGTGGTCAATGGAATGTTCCAAGCTTGGTGGCCAATGGAATGTTCCAAACTTGGTGGCCAATGGAAGGTTCCATGTTTGGTGGCCAATGGAAGGTGGAGGAAAAACAATTTTTCACCTCTTCCCATTTCCCCCCCAACAAACTTAACCTAAACCTTCAATTTTTTCCTTTGACCTTATAGTATTACTTTACCATGGTTCTAAGCTGTTACTCATGCCTTTCTTCCCTTTCGATCTATAAATTACGATTACGCACCTCAATGTAACAAGTCCTTCACACCTTCATTGTTGAATTGATTTTCATTAAAGATCTAACCTTTTTCCTTTCCTTGAAATTATGGCATCGCGCATGGTCACATCTTACGGCTTGTAAGTCGCACAAGCGAATAAAGAACCGCCTCCGAAGTCATCTCTAAATCTTACACTAACACAACATCCTCATGATGAAGAACCCAAACTTTGAGACGTGCATGCTCGTTTTGAAGTTGAACCCCCACGAGCTTAATACTATCGTATGACGCGCTCCCAAGTTCCTAGTCAGCCCCAAGTTGGGGCTAAGTCACTCAAGTTACGAAAATGCGAGGGACCCGGGGCACGCTCCCAGCTTCTAGCACTAAAGGGGGTGAGAGGGGCATGCTGAAAGCCCCGGGATTAGACTAGGAAGAGGGACAAGCTACTTAGTTATTCGGTCCTGCATCCAAATCCAACCAACAAGTTGGTTAAAACTCATTCTCCACACTTTTAGTGTTGGGACTAGCCATGGGCAACCTTGGATTCATTTGACTCACCACGGCCCGAACTTGAGGGAAGCCACCACCTTTCCCATATAGTATTCTCTGCGTCTCACCGCCGCACTTGCATCTGAATGGCATTTTTTCCCGAGACTCCCAAAGTGGAGTCTCGAAACTGTCTTAGTTTGGACTCCTGGGACTTTGGGCGTTCATAACTTCTCACTTCAAACTTGCATTGAGACAAGGTTTGAACCAAAATTGTAGCTCTCTTCAAAAGCTTTTCAACGGTGTGTCGCACTTCACTTGCACGCACTGGGATTGGGTCGATTCCCAACTTTTAGTGGTCAGGAGCCAAACTGCCATTTTGACTCCCGGCCCTTCATTTGACCATAACTTGTGCTGCAGATGTCCAAATGGCTCATGCAAGGCCATTTTGGACATTGACACTTCAAGACCTTTCCAATGGTATAAAAAACTTTTCAATGCAAGGTGTTTTGACCCTTACAATGGCACTTTGAATTTTCGGGAGTCCCAGAGGACTCTCAAGTCCCATTTTCGGGAGTGTGAGTGGCGACCTCACACTTCCTTCAAAGTGAGGTTGCGACACTCTCCCCCACTAGAAGAAAAGGTCAATGTCCTCATTGACACTTAGAAATTTTCTTTCGCAATTACAATCGTTTTTTTTGGATCTTTGGCCATCAAATGCCGACTTTTGTGGCAAGACCTTGCTTCAAGTTAACTTAGGCGTCCCCAAGTTTCCAACACTTTCTTGGCAAGTCCAAGGGCATCTCATAGAAAACCTTTAATTCTTGCTCCGTCAAAAGACTAAACTAGTCTAATTGACGAAGCCCTCATTTGGAAGGCCATTCTTTCAACCTTTTCCTCATGAGGACTCAAGTCAAGTCTAATCTTGACCTAAGCTATTGACACGACTCCTTTCCCAACCTTGCGCCTTGATCACAACAATCAAGCCTTAACAAAAAGGTTTGCTTATCAAGGTACGAGAAGCGACATTTAGGTTTTGCCAAAACCCAAGTCCCAAACTACACGATTAAAGTACGGGAACGGGGTAATGACTTCCCACATTGGCCGCCACTACCAACCAACCCTTTGTGATGCACTTAAGGCTTATGAATGTCCCCACAAGCTCACCTTGCTTGCCTCCTCTTTTTGGCGTCAAGATTTCTCATCACCCCAAAGTAGGAACCTGATTTTGATTTGGGCTACGCAAGAAGTTCCATTTGTCCCATGCCAAACTTGACAACCCTATTTGCACTCATACATTATTTTGGTGATACAATCTTTTGGAAGTTCGTAAGCTTTTATTTCACTTGCAATTTGATGTGGTACATTTTATGTGACACCCTGCCCGACTAAAAGAAAGGTGATGTCCTCATCACGTTCTATGTCTCTTCTTTTTTGCTGGTTTAATGTGGAATTCTTCTATGGCTTCTTGGGCATGTTCCATGTCGGATTCATTCACCCAAGATGCTTCTATTGGATGGTATCCTTTTCACTTCACTAGGTACTCCCGCTCTCGTCCTTTTAGTTGCCTTGACTTGAGCACGACTGTCGCAACCGCACTTTGAGGGAAATGTGAAGTCGCCATTCACACTCTCGAAAATGGGACTTGGGAGTCCTCTGGGACTTTGGAAAATTCAGAGCGTAATTGTAGGGGTCAAAACACTTCATATTGAGGCGTTCTTTATACCGTTGAAAAGGTCTTGAAGTTTAGATGTCCAAAATGGCCTCACGTGAGCCATTTGGACATCTGCAGCATAAGTTATGGTCAAAAGAAGGGCCGGGAGTCAAACTGGCAATTTGACTCCCGACCATTAAAAGTCAGGAATCGACCCAATTTCGGTGCGTACAAGTGAAGTGCAACATACCGTTGCAAAGATCTCGAGGAAAGCTACAACTTTGGTTTAAACCTCGTCCCAATCCGAGTTTAAAACGAGAAGTTATGAGCACCCAAAGTCTCGAGAGTGAAAAACTAAGACAGTTTCGGGACTCCAGTTTGGGAGTCCCGGGAAAAAGAGCCATTTGGATGCAAGTGTGGTGGAGAGCTGAATAGAATACTATATGGGGGAAGGTGGTGGCTTCCCCCGAGTCCGGGCCGTGGTGAGTCCAAGGTAGCCCATGGCTTGTCCCAACGCCGAAAGGGTGCAGAATGAGTTCTAACCAACTTGTTGGTTGGATTTGGATGCAGGACTGTATAATTGAGTGAGCTTGTCCCTCTTCCTAGTCTATCTCGGAGCTTTCAGCATGCCCTTCTCACCCCCCTTTAGTGCTGGAAGCTAGGAGCGTGCCCCGAGTCCCAGAAATTTCGCAATTTGAGTGACTTAGTCCCAACTTGGGGCTAACTAAGGACTTGGGAGTGCGTCAACGGCCTCCACCTCAAACTTTGGTTCATTATGAACCAAGTCTGGTGGGGGCCTTGAGTTGTCCTCTCAATTAGGCCTTGAGGCATCGCGGGGGATCAACTTCAAAAGGGAAACATGAAATGTGTGAAAAATTGTAAGGTTTTCCGGTACTTCTAAATTATAAATGTCAGAAAGTTTCTTTTCCAACACTTTGAATGGGCCTGCATATGGGCCCAAGAACTTATGACTTAAACCTTTTAGTAACTGGAAATTCTTGATGTTCAACCACACTTCGTCCCCTTCTTGAAACTTCACCTCTTGTCAGGACTTGTCCATAAAATCCTTGTACCTTTTGTGTGCCTTTTCCAAGTTGGCCTTTGCCAACTCCCAAAGGCGCCATCTTTCTTCATCAAGTTGTGTGACCATTGGCACTTCTTCATTTACATCATTCGGGGGTTGTCCATGTGCTACCCAAGTCATGGGCACAATTGGTGATTTGTCAGTCACCATTTGAAAAGGGGTGGACCCAATCGTGAAATGTTCCGAATTGTTGTAACAAAACTCAGCTAACTCCAAGTGATCCATCCAATCTTGTTGATCCGCCGCCACATAATTCCTTAAAAATTGTTGGATCACCAAATTGACCTTCTCGGTTTGTCTATTGGTTTGGGGGCAGAAGGAAGTGCTCATCTTGAGCTTCGACCCCATTCGCTTCCATAGGGCTCGCCAAAACTTGCTTGTGAAGTTTGGGTCTCAATCCGAAACTATGTCTTTTGGAAGACCATGATGCTTGAAAACATGTGTGAAGAACAACCTTCCCGTCTCTTGGGCAGTGGCCTCATCCTTTGTGGGAATGAAATGTGCCATCTTGCTAAATCGATCCACCACCACATCGAATCCCCTTGACGAGGGCAAGCTTACCATGAAATCCATGGACACACTTTCTCACGGCCCTTCAGGAATTGGCAAAGGTTGCAACAAACCCACTTGCTTCTTGTTGAGGGTTCGGTTTTGTTGGCAAGTTAAACAAGTCTTCACATATTCCTCTGCACTATCCTTCAAGTTGAGCCAATAGTAGGCTTTCTTAAGGAACATTGTGGTGCGCTTTGCACCACCATGGCTCGCAAGCAGTCCATCATGGCATTCCTTCAAGAACAACTCCCTTACCCTTCCTTCCGACACATAGAGTTGTTTTTGTTTGTACCACAATAGTCCATTTTGCAAATGGAAGTGGGACTTGGCTCCATTTTGGATGTTTTGCCTCACCTCTTCGGCAAATGCATCTCGACGGCTTACTAGTCGAACTTCCTTTTGAAGTTCCATCTCTCCCACATACACCACTCTAAGTTGGTGTTTTCGATTTAGCACGTCGGGCACCACATTATCCTTCCCGGGCTTATGTTGAATATCCACATTGAATAAGGCCAATGTGTCTTGCCATCTCACTTGCTTCGCGGACAACTTGGGTTGAGTGGCAAAGTATTTCAAGGTCACATTGTCGGTCCACACTACCACATCTTTGGAGCTTATGTAATGGCCCCAAGTCTTGAGGCAATGTATGATCGCCCACATTTCCTTTTCGTGCGTTGGCCACCTTCGCTTCGTCTCACTCAACTTTTTGCTCTCAAATGCAACTGATCTTCCTTCTTGCACTAAGATTCCTCTAATTGCAAAGTCGGAGGCATTGGAATGGATCTCAAAGTCCTTGTCAAAGTCGGGCAATTTCAACACGGGTGACTTCACCAAAATACCTTTCAAGGTCTCAAAGGTTTCATCGCATGCTTCTTCCCATTCGTAAGTGACGGCGGACTTCTTCAAGAGGTTTGTCAAAGGCGCGGCTATCTTCGCGAAGTTTTTGATGAACTTGCGATAGTAGGAGGCCAATCCCAAAAAGGATCTTAAGGCCAACATCGACTTGGGTGGTTCCCAATCCACAATTGCCTTGACCTTGTGATCATCCATCTTCAAACCTTTTTGAGTTATCTTATGCCCAAAGAAGTCCACTTCCGTCACCCCGAATTCGCACTTCTCGAGCTTGGCATACAACTTGTTTTCCCTTGGTCTTTAGAACACCTTGCGAAGGTGTTCCGCATGCTCCTCCAAGGAGCCACTATAGATCAAAATGTCGTCTATGTAGACGACCACAAAGTCATCAAGCCATTCCCGAAAAATGTCATTCATGAGAGTGCAAAATGTGGCGGGTGCATTGGTGAGCCCAAAAAACATCACCAATAACTTGTATGAGCCATACCTTGTGCGACAAGCGATCTTTTCTTCATCCCCTTCCGCAATTCGAATTTGGTAATATCCCGAACGTAGATCAATCCTACTAAACACTTTGGCTCTCGAGAAACGATCAAATAGATCATCCATTCGAGGCAAAGGATACCAGTTTTTCACCATGGCCTTGTTGAATGCTCTATAATCAACGCACATTCTCAACGTCCCATCCTTCTTGTGAACAAAAAGGATGGGTGCCCCATATGGTGATTTGCTTGGTTGATGTAACCTTTCGTGAGGAGTTCTTTGAGTTGAACCTTAAGCTCTTTCAACTCCTCATGGCTCATTTTATATGGGGCCTTGGCGGGAGGTGCCACTCCCGGTACCACCTCAATTGCATGATCAATTCGTCTTCTCGGGGGCAAGTCTTCGGGCAAGTCTTCGGGCATCACATCCAGGAACTCTTCCAAAACTTGCTTTATGCACTTGGCGGAAGTCACCAACTTGGTGGCTTCCTTGGGCTCATATTCATCCAACACCCGCATGACACACAACATGCCGTAACCTCCCATGCATTCTCTTTCCCAGGTTTTTCCTAACATAAAGTGGATGGTTGGCCCACCCACACAAGGCATCTCATGCGCCTTCACTTTCACGATCCCACTTTTGGATGGGATCCTAACTAGCCTATTGTGCCCTTTTATGAGCACATTGTTTTGGGTGATGAATTCCATTCCCAAAACGCACTCCATTCCACCCAAGGAGGACACCAACAAGTCCACCTTTCCTCTCCAATTTCCTTGTTGGAAAGGCACCTTTTTTGCTTGTGACATAGTGGGATGGGGAACCCCATCCACGAAATGCACCTCGATGGGTGCCTTGAGCTCCTCCAAGTGGAGCTCCATCCTTTCGGCACTTTCTCGTGTTATGAAGTTGTGAGAAGCCCCTGTGTCCAAAAGACATAACAAATCCCGCTAAGCAATCTTCCCCTTCAAGAAGATAAGTCAATTGCATTCAGCTTGGGCTAGGTTGGCATTAAGGGCAATTACCTTAGAGCCCCCATTCCCCGCTTTGGACTTGGGACAATCTTTGGAGTAATGCCCCATCTCGTTGCAGTTGAAACATGCTCCTTTGGGTTTCACCCCAACATCTCCCTTGGGTTAGCTCCCTTTGAAAGGAGCCCCTTCTTCACAAAGTTCCCCTTGGGTTTAAACCCCGCGCCTTGGAATTGTTTAGGCTTATCCTTGGTTAGGCTTCCTTGCCCAGGGCTCCATTCACTGTCATGCTTTGGCTTCTTGTGAAGGAACTTGTTGTCCTTCTTGAGCTCGGATTTTTCACTCTGCCCCACATTTGAGAAACCTTCCACTTTTGTGACGGCTTCGGATAGTGAGGAGGGCCAATTTTCCTCAAGCTTTCACTTGGCCCAAGTTGGAAATCCCATCACGAATTGGCACACACGGTCCAACTCATGCATGTGCCGAATCTCAAGCATGAGTTCGGAATAAGCCTTCACATATTGCTTTAGGTTTTCATTTGTTGCATTCACAAGGTCACGAAGTTTGCACCTCGAGATGTAGTTGAAGTTCCTTGGGACAAATTCGGTCTCCACACAGTCCTTGAAGAACTCCCAAATATAACCATGGTTCTTCCCTTCCTCTTGTCTCACTATCCTCCACCATGTGGCGGCATAGCCTTTCAAGTAGGACTGGGCAAGCTCCATGGCCTAGTGTTGTCCAACCTTGGCGGCATGCAAATAATCCTACATTTCTACAAGCCAAGCATCCACAACCTTTCAGTCACGAGCACCATCGAAGTTCCCGGGTTTGGCTGGTTGGAACTTTGCATCCTTGGATGTTCCTCCTTTGAGGGCCGCAACCAGCTCACTAAAGTCGGGCCTATTCATCTTGAGGAGGACTTCCAATTATTCCTCGGTGAATAGGACCGAGCTCCATTGTTCCTCCTCACTTTCGGGCTCATCTTGGTCCTCCCGGGTTATTGGTTCCTCTTCCCCAATTGATTTTGGTAGGACTACACGGTCTTTGTTGGGTTCTTCCAACATAGTGTTTTGGGCTTGCTTCCGATTCTTCTTGGGTGCCATCTGAAACTCCCAAGAGGTTACCCGAGCTCAACCAGAGTTCTGATACCAGGTGATGCGCTCCCAAGTCCCAAGTTAGCCCCAAGTTGGGACTAAGTCACTCAAATTGCGGAATTTCTGGGATTCGGGGCACGTTCCCGGCTTCCAGCACTAAAGGGGGGGTGAGAGGGGCATGCTGAAAGCTCCGGGATAGACTAGGAAGAGGGACAAGCTCACTCAATTATATGGTCCTGCATCCAAATCCAACCAACAAGTTGATTAGAACTCATTCTGCACCCTTTTGGTGTTGGGACAAGCCACGGGCTACCTTGGACTCACTTGACTCACCACGGCCCGAACTCGGGGGAAGCCACCACCTTCCCCCATATAGTATTCTATGCAACTCTCCGCCGCACTTGCATCCAAAACTGTCCTAGTTTGGACTCCCGGGACTTCGAGCGTTCATAACTTCTCGCCCCCAACTCGGATCAAAATGAGGTCGTAACAAAAGTTGTAGCTCTCCTCGAGAGCTTTCCAATAGTGTATCGCACTTCACTTGCACGCGCCGAAATCGAGTTGATTCCTAACTTTTGGTGGTCGGGTGTCAAATTGCCAATTTGACTCCTGGCCCTTCTTTTGACCATAACTTGTGCTGCAAATGTCTAAATGGCTCATGCAAGGCTATTTTGGACATCTACACTTCAGGACCTTTCCAAGAATATAAAGAACGCCTCAATGTGAGGTGTTTTGACCCCTGCAATTGCACTCTGAGTTTTTGGGAGTCCCGAAGAACTCCCAAGTCCCATTTTGGGGAATGTGACTGGCGACCTCACAACTCCCTCAAAGTGGGGTTACGACATAAAGTTAGTTGAGTTTTGTTACAACAATTCGGAACACTCCGCGACAAGGTCCACCCCCTTTCAAATAGTGACAGGCAAGTCACAAATTATGCCCATGACTTGGGCAGCACATGGACAACCCCCAAGTGATGCAAGTGAGGAAGTGCCAATGGTCACACAACTTGATGAAGAAAGGTGGCGCCTTTGGAAGTTGGCAAAGGCCAACTTGGAAAAGACGCACAAGAGGTACAAGGATTTTACGGACAAGTCCCAATAAGAGGTGAAATTTCAAGAAGGGGATGAAGTGTGGTTGAACATCAAGAACTTCCGATTACTCGAAGGTTTAAGTCATAAGTTCTTGGGCCCATATGTGGGCCCATTCAAAGTGTTGGAAAAGAAACTTTTCGACACTTATAAGTTAGAACTACTAGAAAATCTTAGAGTTTACCTCACATTTCATGTTTCTCTTTTGAAGCCGGCCACCTGCGATGCCTCAAGGCCTAATCGGGAGCATAATTCAAGGCCCCCACCAAACTTGGTTCATAATGAACCAGAGTTTGAGGTGGAGGCCGTGCTCAAGTCAAGGCAACTAAGAGGACAAGAGCGGGAATACTTAGTCAAATGGAAAGGATACCATCCAATAGAGGCATCTTGGGTGAATGAATCCAACATGGAACATGCTTAAAAAGCCATAGAAAAATTCCACAGTAGACCGACAAAGAAGAGACGTAGAACGTGATGAGGACATCACTTGTCTTTAATGGGCATGGAGTCACATAAAATGTACCGCATCAAATTACAAGTGAAATAAAGGCTTAAAAACTTCCAAAAGATTGTATCACGAGAATAATGTATAAGTGCAAATAGGGTTGTCAAGTTGGCATTGGATAAATGGAACTTCTTACGTAGGCCCAAATCAAAATTGAACTCCCACTTTAGGGTTAAGAAAAATTTTGACCCCAAAAGAGGAGGCAAACAAGGTGAGCTTGTGGGGACATGCACAAGCTTTAAGTGCATCCTAAAGGGCTGGTTGGTAATGGCGGCCAACACGGGAAATCATGACCCCGTTCGTGTATTTTAATCGTGTAGTTTGGGACTTGGGTGTTGGCAAAACCCAAATGTCGCTTCTCATACCTTGATAAGCAAACCTTTTAGTCAAGGCTTGATTGTTGTGATCAAGACGCAAGGTTGGGAAAGGAATCATGTCAAGTAGCTTACGTCAAAATTAGACTTGATTTGAGTTCCTCATGAGGGGAAGGTTGAAATAATGGCTTCCCAAATGAGGGCTTCGTCAATTAGGCTAGTTTAATCTTTTGATGGCGCAAGAATTAAGGGTTTCCTATGAGATACCCTTGGACTTGCCAAGAAAGTGTTGGAAATTTGGGGATGCCTAATTAGCTTGAGGCAAAGTCCTATTGCAAAAGTTGGCAAGAAATGGCCAAGGATCCAAAGAAAGCGATTGCAATTGCGAAAAGAAATTTCTAAGTGTCAATGAGGACATTAACCTTTTTTCTAGTGGGGGAGAGTGTCGCAACCCCACTTTGAGGGAAGTGTGAGGTCGCCACTCACACTCCCAAAAATGGTACTTGGGAATCCTCCGGGACTCCCGAAAACTCAAAAAGCGATTGTAAGGGTAAAAAAAACTTGCATTGAAATTTCTTTATACCGTTGGAAAGGTCTTGAAATGTAGATGTCCGAAATGACCTTGCATGAACCATTTGGACATCTACAGCACAAGTTATAGGCCAAAGAAAGGCCGGGAGTCAAATTGCTAATCAAACTGGCAGTTTGACTCCCGACCATTAAAAGTCAAGAATTGACCCGATCCCGGTATGTGCAGGTAGAGCAACATAGCATTGGAAAGCTTTCAAGGAGAGCTACAAGTTTGCTTCAGACCTCGTCCCAATCGGAGGTTGAAGCGAGAAATTATGAACGCCCAAAGTCTTGGGAGTCCAAACTGAGACAATTTTGGGACTCCACTTTGGGAGTTGCGAGAAAAAGTGCCATTCGGATGCAAGTGTGACGGAGAGACGCAGAGAATACTATATGGGGGAAGGTGGTGGCTTCCCTTGAGTCCAGGCCGTGATGAGTCAAGTGAGTCCAGGGTTGCCCGTGGCTTGGTCTAACACCAAGAGTGTTCCAAATGTGAACTAAACAACTTGTTGGTTGGTTTTGAATGCATGACCGAGTAACTAAATAGCTTGTCCCTCTTCCTAGTCTAATCCCGGAGCTTTCAGCATACCCCTTTTACCCCCTTTAGTGCTGGAACCTGGGAGCGACATCAAGTTCCAACTACTTCCGTTCTTAACATAGTTGAACCCCTTTTGGGGCTAACAAGGAACTTGGGGGCGCGTTAGATAAGATTTTGATGCAAGGGGGTTGGGGGTTTTTTTTAATGATTTTTTGGTTTTTAAAAAAAACTTTCTTGTATTGAAATTGAACATGGTTTTCAAAAACACCCTCACAATTGATATGTTTATGCCCATTGTGCACAAGCCATAGAATGTACATGTCTTTTTAATAATTACATTGTCAAGAATATATGGATAAAACATTTTGAATACCTTCATAACATGCTTGTAGATAAATCCTTGTGTTGCAAACGTTCTAAATTTGGAATGTGAATGGTCCAAGTTTTGGGTCTATGATTGATGAATGTCACAATGCAATGTCTTCATTAGCAACAATGCCCTCTTGATATTTCAATCTCATGTAAGTCTAAAACTTTTGCACTAAAATTTGTGAGAACATCAACCACCAAATGATAAATTAGCTAGTCCATCATGTTCCCTTTATTATTCTTTGAAGAATAAATACAAAATATGTTTCATATTGCCATGGTATGATTCAATAACAAAAATAGTGTGCTACCTTGCACATGGTATGTTGAATTTCCTAGTAGTAGCCCTATGCAACCAATGAGGGGTAAGGTAATTCATTAAGTGGGGCACATTGGGATACTTTGTCATGAATAATTCAGTTTGATGTTTTGTCATGTAATAGTGTTGCAACCCTGGCTTTGGGCTCGCGACCAAAGCAAAGGGGTTGCAAGGTTATGGGCAAAAGGGAAGGAAGCCCAGGGGTCAAGGCAAAGGCATTGCAAGGGTGCGGGCCAAGAGGAAGCCTGGGAGTCACATCACAAACTCCCGGGAGTGTTAGAAAGTGTGAGGGAGTGAACCCTCACACTCCCAAGGCAACTCCCACTTTAGGAGATGGAGTCCTGGTGGACTTCTGAAACTTTAGAGAGCGATTTCAGGGGACAAACCTCAATGTCTTGTGACGTTCTTTATATCATTGGAAAGCTCTTGAAGCGTAGATATCTAAAATGGGCTCGCATTGCTCATTTGGACATCTGAAACACAAGTTATGGCCAAAAGAAGGGCCGGGAGTCGAATTGCCAGTTTGACTCCCGAACACAAAAAGTCGGGAATCGACCCGATTTACTTAGCTGCAGAGTGCGTGCCACATATCGTTGGAAAGCTCTCGACGAGAGCTACAACTTTGCTTCAGACCACATTGCGATCCAAGGTCTGCTCGCAAAGTTATGGGGCTCCAAAGTTGCGGGAGTCCCATTTGGCGCGATTTTAGGACTCCCACTCGGGAGTCCCGGGAAAAATAGCCATTTGGATGTAGCCTCCGTGGAGAGCTACAGAGTATACTATAAGGGGGAAGGTGGTGGCTTCCCCCAAGTCCAGGTCGTGGTGAGTCTTGTGTGTCCGTGTTGCCCGTGGTTCGTCCTAGCACCAAGGGTGCTCTAACTATGCACTAACCACTTTGTGTGGGTTGTGTGCAAGCCCGTGTGAGTGAGTGAAGCTTGTCAACTCTTCCTAGTCCCATCCCGAAACTCTAACATGCCCCTCTACCCTTCAAAGTGTTGTGAGCTAGGGAGCGTGTTCCGACTCCTCCTTCTTCCGTTGTTTTCTACTTGGGCTCACATTTGAGTCCTTTAAAGAGTTGGGAGTGCGTCAAATAGGGTATGCATGAATAAAACATCCTTGTAGATACATTATTCCATTAAGAACGGATAATATTTTTTCACATTCCTTTGTGCTTCCAATTTGTTTTACCACATTTTCTACCCATGTTTTACACACAACCCAAAAATACATAATATTTTCACACTTGGCCAACTGTTGTTACATAAACAAAATATTATGAATATTGAATGGCCATAAGTATCATGTTGTGTAAGTCAATCTTCATACCTTAAAACATTAATTATGCTTGAGCATTGTTGGCAATGATAACATTAAACATCCAACCTTCCATCATTAGTCGTGATCATGCTTGTAGAATAGGTTCAAAGTCATTATAAGTGAAAGCACATTATGGTGAACAAAATTTGTTTTTCAAAATTGTGTGTTTGAACTTCCACCAAATCAATATGAAAAGGGTCCTTATAAATTGTGTTTAGAATAAGGTAGTTCAATATCCAAATAATAAAAATTTCAAGATAAATTAAATTATTATTAACATTAAATGATTTTTAAAAATATTTGTGAAAATATAATACTTTTAACAATATATTGCAAAGTGTAAATATATTCCAAAAACCATTCAAACAATGGTCAAACTTGATGAAATACTTAGTCATATATTGAATATGAATTAATTGTACCATTTCAACTCCATGTGAAAAAATCCACTAATGTGACTTCACAAAAAACATATGGATGATGTTTTTCATTCAAACAACCATAAGTGTGTGAAAAACATATTTGTGTAAAAAATTACTCCCTTTTGAAGGTAACAAGAATCTTGTTAAAAGTTTTGTGTCAAAAAATCATTTTATGTGTTTCACAAAACATTACATGAAAATAAATAAAAATTTCGCCCAAAATAATATAAAATGTACTAAAATAAAAGTACATTTTCTTGCTCACATTGTCTACTTTCCCTCTTTTCTTGTCTTTTCCCAATGATAATGAATGCAATTGGAATTCCATTCTACCATTCATTAAAGAACCATCATGGTGTACAAAGGTTAGTGTAAAAGAATATTGCAAAAATTAGACCTTTGTTTTGATGTATAGAAATGAAGTTTTGCACAAACCACATCCTCACACAAAATTTACATTCAATGTGAATCGGATACACGAAACAATGTATGTCCATTGCATATGATACATAAAAACTTTATATACATTGAATACATACCTTGTTTTACTTTGTGGCAAATGTTTCATAAAATGATAGTGAATTCCCATATCCAAATGTAGATCATCTCAAATTGCCACAATGTTTGGATTCTCAATGTGAAGGGAACATTGTATTAATTAAATTGGTAGATTCAATCTATAAGGGCATTTTGTACATAATAGAACACAAAATTGGGATTACTATTTATAACCCACATATTTACATTAATTAGATCCTTAGTATGTCTTTATCAAGGTCCAAATGTGATACAATGAGGCAATGGCATCACTTTAGACAAGGATTATATCTCATTTTGCCCCCAAATAACTATTTCATATAAATGAATTGTTGAATGAAATCATTTGCAACTTATTATAAAAAATGTTTATAATTGTCTCAATACATCACTTTTTTTTGTTAATCATTGTTGAATAAATATGAATTTTAAACTTTGTATAGATTCCTTGTAGATTTGGTGTTTTGTTTTGAAAAATGATCACAATTTGAAATCATAACCAAAAGTGTATGTTTTACATTGTATTTTAAATTTTTTGTATTATAAACTATAACATTTCCTAATAAATCATGTACATATACCCCATTTATATGTGGTAAATGATTTTTGAAATTATTTTAAAAATTTAAAACAAGTTTGAGAAGTTCTTTGAATTTTTTAAGTGAAAAAATCCACATTTATTTAAGTTGGGAGTTTTTTTCTTAGTGTGGTTAACAGGTATTTATCATTTTTTTTCCTCCATCAATTTTTTAATTATATGAGTCCTTTTGATATTCCTTTGCAAATTTGTCTCCTTTTGACACGATAGGTCTTCATTGTCAAATGTCTTAAATTAGAACCTAATTTTTAAATTTGATCAAATGGATTTTTAGTTTGAAATTTTTGACATTCATATGAGTGAAAAATGAACTTGCCATGATTGTCATGGTTTCAAATGGCAAAACATAAATATTTGACTAATTATCTTTAACATCCAATGCCCTTTTTGGCTTGTTCAATTGTGATTGCACCTATCATAACTCATCAAATCTCTTCTTTCCAAGGTTCCCACATTAGAAGGCAAAACAAAGGTGTCATGAGTGACATGTTCATTTTTTAATGTCTTCTTTATTTCATATGCCTTGTGTTGAACCATTACTTGAATTGGGGAGAGACCTTGCCTTATGAACCCCATTAAATGTACATGCATAACATTCAAAAGTTGTGAACCAAAAATATTTCAATATTTGATGATAATTGTACCACACATTGTTTGTTTTTCTATTTAACAATCTTGTAGATCAACTAATATAGATTCATGTTTTAAGTATGGTTACTTTGCAAGAAAGCATTTTTGATAACCACACTTAATTCACATACTTGCCATTTTTTTTTTCAATTTTAGTGTTATTATTTCAGCTTGCAAGTTAGATTTTGCAAACTTAATGTCAACTTTCTCCTCTTTTGCTTGGTGAATATATCATTATGCTTCATTTCCTTTCATTATTCATTTACAATATGACTTGTGCAATACAATCACATGGTCAATGAACTAAACATAAGTAATGGTTTCATATTCCCAACAAATTGACCATTTAGATGGTATGTTGGTTGTTTTCCGACTCGGAAACAAATGATGCATTGTTTGCTCCTTTTGGATGCTTGAAAGTGTTTAGGGTGAGATGATTCGACATGGTCCTTTATCATTGTAAACTTGTAAGGGGAATTTTCAATTTTATATTCCCTTTTACAAAGTCATAAGACAATCCCATGGAATGAGTGCAATCTCACATTGCTTGTACATGCAATTTGCATGTGTTACATGAGGCAACCACGTGCCATTAGATTTTTTAAATGGATGAGGCAAAGGTTCCTACATTATTGCCTTCAGCGATTGAATTATGTCATTTTCCCTAGTAGCAACACAAGGTTCCTAAACAAATTGTGTGCTTCCAATATCATCCACCATATTGTCACCTTTTTCATTGGATTGATACCAATTATCCTTTGAAATGGTGATGATAATATGTAGTTTTTTATCCCAAAGTACTTAAAATTTTGAAAAAGATTAAACACCAAATTTCATTGCAAACATCACGTCACATCAAACAACAAATTTCAAAATAATTTGCAAGTTGAAGACTTGTTTTCTAAGCATTCTATGCATGTCCCCCTTCTAACGTAAGATAGAATACTTGTAAATCCTCATTGTGAGAATAAAAAGAAAACTAGATGTTCATTAGAGCTCTAAGGTATTTGTAATGGGTGGTGATTGTGAAATTTTTTAATCATTTAAAACACTATTTTTAGCTATAATTTCAAATTGAAGAACAAGGGTAATCAAGATCCAATTAGTTTGTGCAATAATCATGAGTATTGTGGCTAGTGGCGGCGTGCCAAGATTCTTCTGTAAAACAATTAGTTGTAATTTGAAATTTTACAACAATGGTCACACTTTGCAATGCAAGACATTCATCCATTGGGTATAGTAAATAGATGATGAAAGAATCATTGACAATGCCAACATGTTTCTGCACCATGTTCAAAAGTTATATGTGGAACCAGAGCTGGGACCATTCTAGTTTATTTTTCAGACCCAAAACCAGATGTTCTTCATTAAAGTAAAGAACCGCCCATAACCGGTCTAAACGGGTGTTGGGTGGTTCTTAAGACGAGGGACAGATGACCCCTGGTTATCTACCTGTGTACATATGCCCAATTACCTGCTGGTTCTCAAAATATTCAAAGACCTGGTATATAACCGTGATTCTCAAAAATGAAAAGATAAAAGAACCACAGAGAGAAAGAGAACCACCGGTTCTTTCATGAAAACATCCCCAAAACATCCTATACGCTACCGGTTTTTGAAATAATAATAGTGGTTCTTTGCTTCTGAATTTTTCAATGGAACTGGAACCAAAGGGTTCTCTGATTCTGAAATATTTTTAAAAAAAAGGAAATCAATGATTCCTTAGAAATTCAAAGAACCACACCCACGCGGATCCAAAGTGTTTTTTTTGTGTTTTTTTTTTATAGAATTGCCAGTCCAAGGGTTGATATACCCGTAATTTACCCCCTGGTTCTTTCTTCTGAAAAGTGGGTAGGTACCTGTGCTAATGTTGAATTGATATGGGTGCTGTACTGGGGTGCAATAATGGTGTTCTGATTTGTTGGGGGGTGAAACTTGCTGACACTTTATCCAGTCCTTAGATTGAATGGATCTTTTGGTAGTCAGTTCCCAACAAATAAATGAGCATGGGACAAGCTACCAAATTCATTAAGGAATTATGAAGTCTATGGCACATCTCAGAGTTTTTTTTTTTCTTCTTTTTCCCCCTCCCATACTTCTGATGTAGCTGAACTGGCAATCATCCATAATACAGTTTAGCCAAATTTGGCTATACACAGGATATGAAAGTAAAAACGTTAAAGATTTCCTTTACATTTTTGGGCTACATTCTACAACCCAATAGAGAAATATGGAAATAATTCCAAAATAAAATAAAATAGAAATGTGGTGAGTAAAAAACCAATTTCTTTTTAATAGCCAAATTGCTAAATTTAGAGAGGAAAAAAAAAGGGCTGAGACATCTTTGTCATTTGTCATTTTTTTCCCCCTTAACATGAGGAATGGATGGTGGGTTGATAGGACATAACTTTTTCATTGGGTTCCAGTTCCATTGCTAACCATGGTAGTTTGCTTGGTATTTAATTTTACTACCTACTAGGTAATAGCCATTAGCCCCCTATTATGCCTGTACAAACCATGAACAATGTACATGCATCTACTTGCCTAATAGTCACCCGTTATTTCATAGAACCTGTCCTTGAACCCCACAATGATAGGTTAGCAAGGAGTAACCAAAATCAATTTGGTTTTGGGTTCATCCACCAATTTGAGTCTAGGGAGCCTTTGATTTTTTGTTTGGTTTTTGGGAGAGGAGGAACTAGTGAATTGGTAGCCTGACAATGAGTTGGTAGTCACCTAGATGGCAACTCAAAGTGAGATTAAACCAAAAGTTAATGACACAATCTCTTGATTTATTTTATTTTATTTTGCTTGGTGATGCAACAAGCACCCAATACCATTACAATTTATCCCATCAGGTTTGCACAAAGTTAATAAAAGCTTCAATGTGGTTTTATTTTGGGAATGTCAAAAAATTTAATTCGTTTTTGAGTGATGGGCCAATAAAACTGTCTCATTGGCCACACACATGCAACTCTGGGTGCACCCTCTCCCTCTCTCCCTCCCAACAAATTAATAGAACTAACAATAAGTAGCCATAAACCTACTTGAGCTCCATGTTATTGTGCACTACCAGTGACGAACAATTATTTTATTATTTTATAATATTTTCATACAGTTTTCAATAATTCATCATTATTGATGTCAATGTCAAATTTGATTTAAATTAATATACATTTCATGGACATGAAAAGACACATGTTAATTTTTTTTCATATCCATGTTGGTGGATAGGAAAAAAATGAAATAGTTATTGGGAAAGGTGGGAGATAGTTATTAAGAAAGTTATATATATAGAGAGACAGAGACAGAGGGACAAAAAAAGAAATAATTATGCTTTAAAATGAAATAATTATTTATGAAATTTTCTTTGGAATGGTCCATGCATGACCATACAAAGGATTCCAAAAAATCCCCCAAATAAGAGTTTCGATTACATGTCACTGGAATTTGCACACTCTTTCCACAAAAAGAAAAAAAACATGGTAAGATCATCTCCACCAGTGCTCAGAATCTGACCCTGCAAATCAAAATTGGATGAAGAAAAGTCAAAACATGTTGGGTTGGCTGAGGAAACTGGTTTTGGCGCAGCCTTACACCTGCTGTTGATTGGTTCAATTGGGTTGCTCTACGTAGTCTCCTACGTATTTGCAGTCCCAGCTTTTGTTTTAGGGGCGGGGTTGGAAAAAAGTAAATAACGAAACTTGGATGTGAGAAATATTTTTGGGTCACTTACTCAGCACCCTCAACGTTATTTCAGTGACAAGTCCTAAATGTGTTTATTGCTTCAAGGCAGCCCGGTGTGGGTTTCCATGCATAGGCAGAATGGGCCCCAAAGCAAATTGACACGGAAACATGTCATGTTTCAATGGTGGCTTGACATTTGTTTCGATTAGTCGAGAATTGTGTGCCATGAAACATGAGCTTTGAAACTTGAACCTTGAAACCTACCACCCATCAAAACATGTCACGTTTCGACAGGTGGCTTGGCACATGTTTTGATGCTCGGGTAGTTCGAACCTCGAAACATATCCTCACTGAAACATGTAACATTTCAAGAGCTGTATTTTGGCCCCATGTACCCATCTTCCATGTTCCCCCATGCTTTAGACCTTTTTCTACATTCCCACATTTCACCTAACTTTCACCGGACTACTCTATCATGATAATTAATGAAAGTAATGGAATAAGTTTTAAAGTTTAAGTAGGAATTGATTACAAGTGGGATGTGTCACATGTCAATCATCACAATGAACGAACATGCACACCCAAGTTTCGATTCAGTTAGGGTTTAATTTCTTTGTAATTTTTTATGGTTTTCTTACAATTGTGAATTTTTTTTCTTCTTCCAACTCAAATGTAAAACATTCTAGGCATAATGTTCCTTTCTTCTGGTCTTCCATTGTTCTTAGCACAAAAGCCGAATTAATCTTGATATAAGAGAGGAAACGTGGAGAGCAAAACAATAGACATAATAGTAGAAAATGTGAAAATAGACAAAACAAATTTTGTGGAGACCTACATTCGTGAGGAGTGGCTATGATTACTTAAAGAATGTCACAGTCATTGTTGAGAGGACAAGAAGGAATAACTTATTTGTGTTTATTGTCATTGCAAGAAGAACTCAAAGATGAGGATCAATGAACACCAAAAGAAAGGGTATGACAAAGCTAGTGATTTTGAAAGGAATCCTCCCAAACTGAAGTTGTACCCACCATTAAAAAACGCATCAGAAGGTGCGTATTTTGCAAAGGGTGAAAACATTCTAGAATATAGGGTGAAGGCAAATGCATTGTCGAAGCCAAGGAGTAGTCGCCCTTCAACTACATTAACTTTATAGCCAATACAAACGTTTGAACACAAGTGCAAGAAGGAGAAAACCTCGCCCTTGGAGATTCATGATGAAGTTCAAGAAGAATTTGTTGTTGTCCATAAGAAATGCTTCATGAAACATGGAGGCCAAGCAATCAAACAAGTTTTGAAACTACAGAGGAATCTTGAGCGCCAACTTTGCAAGAACCTGTCACTTGGGAAAAACCACAACATAGTGGTATTGGATCACACCTTTTCTATTTGAATTTGCAACATTGTAATGTTTCCTTAAGTTTTGACAAGGTTCAATTAATAATTGTATTAGTCTAATTTATAATGTTTAATTAAAAAGTAGTTCATATTAATTCATGTGAAACATGTTTCGAAATACTAAGTTTTTTTTCCATCCCTAAAATTCTAGAAGTTTCAAACTTCTCCAACAAAAATATCATGTTTCAGTTTTCATTCCAAATTAGATTCCATGTTTCAACATTCCATCAATTATAAGGAAACATGTTATGATACCAATACATAAGTTTATGTTTCAACGACAAATTATAAAATTGTTCAACAATTATCATGTTTTGAAACATGTTTCTGAAAATTTCATCCCTTGTTCATGGACGCAATCTCTACATTCAGGTCATGATCTAAAGAATGAACAATCAAAATGAATGGACATTTGGATAGATGTTCATCGTCAAAAAATTTGGGTACTAATCTAAAGGAGTTACATACCCCAACATCAACTCCCAAAAAACTAAAAGGAGATAATGGGGACAAGAAAAATAAATTAGAACTTGACATGGTGTTCTGTGACAATGAAACTTGATGAAAGGCTGATATTGTGTTTGAGGAACTTTCGAAATGGAAATCAGTGTTTGTTGGGAAAATCATAGAAACACCAAGCATTTGGCATCTCTTACATTGTAAATTTTTTGATTGAGACTAAAAAACAAAAATAAAGAAGAATTTGCGTACCTTTGTTTGTGATCCAAACTTCAACATTATTTCCTACTGCACATTCGAACAATTCATGCAAGGAAACAAAGTGGTATTCAATTACTTATACCATATTGATCCATTATAATACATTCACATTTACATCTAATCTTTAACATATGCATTCATAATCACAACAATCATTTACTTTAATCTTCATTCCATATCTATGTTTTAGATACATATGTGTGTTTAAAATTTTCCATCATTGGTGTTTCAACATCATTTAAGGTTAAAGATTCGTGTCCAATATATTCATTCATGTTTTGTTTCACATTCATGTCCTTCCTAGGTTTTTTTTTTTTTCCATTGTTAAATTTTCAATAGGTGCCATGGTAAATACTTCAATTTCCTGAAACGTAGCCATTCCATGTTTCTATCACCCGACAAATAGCCACTTCTTGGCATGTTGCTATCACCCCACCAATACCCCAAAACATGCCTATAACATGTTTCAATGGAGTTGGTTAAGTAACATAGAATCTTGATTTAAGTAACATGTTAATCGTTATTTCTTGTTCATTTTTTGTATGTTTTGTATGTAAGCTATGTGTATGTTAATATGTTTTTCTCTATTGGGTCGAATGCAAGCTAAACATGGAGACGATGTTACTACTACAGTCTCCCAAACAATGGACCTCCTAGAAGTTGATGACACACAATCATTGGCCAATTCCTTGCATGAGTTTTTAGAGTATCAAAAATGCTTACAATGGTTCAATGAGGCGGAGATCGAACACAAGGATTTACTAAGACAACAACTGCTTGGCTTTGTTGTTAAGTGCCTCAAGGAGTTTGATTTAGTTAATGCAAGAAAAATTGAGGCTATAAAATGGGATTTAAAATCCTTTGTGGAATATTGTTAGTAATTAAAAATGATTACCTCCGATAGAAAGGTTTGAGCTCCCCTAGGTGCATTTTCTTGAGGAGGCTGAAATAATTGTAAATAACCTTTTGCAAAGGAAAACACCTTTCAAGAGTGTTCCTTGGGAAGTTCGGTTAGTAAAGGTTTTTTTTAGCACTCACTAGATAAGGATCTTAATTGTGCCTACCCATTCCAAGGCAATAACAATGCATCCATTAGAAAAATGAGGATAGGGGAATATCACTTGGCCTAGTATAAAGTTGTCAATATTTTAAAGTAAGATGGTCATCTTTTGTTTAGGGGACAAGAAATTCAAGAGGGAGGAGGATATAGAAACTGTGTATGAAAGCTTCATGTCACCATCGGATAATTTGTCTGAGATGTCATTATTTTCCATTGTTGTATAGATTAGTGCAATATAAAATATGGTGTTCAAAGATATTGCATTGTTCCATGAAATTTGGGAACAAATAGATGAGGAAGAAGGGGAAACTTCACTTTTAGACCTAAGGTGATATCTTTGATGTCGTGAAGACATAGACATGGGATAGATAAACATGCGATGGTGTTTACCTCAAATTTTAGATGCTTCAACTAATATCCCCCATGAAGCTGCATTTGCCTTAGACAAGGTGGTAAAACAAATACGTGCTTATTTGTTCCCATCTCAACTCACAATTGAGGGTTTTCCAACAATGTTATCCTTGGAGGCACCATTTGATTTCGTGGCCATTAACTAGGGCATCTAAATTTGTGAACAAAAAAAATCAAAGAGTGCGGATAGAGTAGGTCGAAAAATAAAAAGTTCACATCACAAAAACATTTGAAATAGAGTGTAACCTAGAGGATGTTAAAGCAGATGTGGATATGGTAGATATCACAACCCTAGTCTTGGGCTCGCAACCAAGGCAAGGACATGGAAAGGTGTAGGCTAAAAGTGTAACCTGGGAATCACATTCACATTCCCGAGAATGCAAGAGAGTGTGAGGGAAAGAGTCCACACACTCCCAAATGGATTCCCATTTTGGGAATTAGAATCTCGTTGGACTTTTGAATCTTCAAAGAGTAATTTGAGGGGTCAAAACTCATTAGATTGAGGACTTCCTTATACCTTTAGAAATTTATTAAGACATAAATGTCTAAAATGGGCTCGCATTATCCATTGAGTACTTATGACATAAGTTATGGCCAAAAGAAAGGCCGGGAATCAAAGTGTCAATTTGATTACCACCCATTAAAAGTCAGGAATTGCCCTGAGTTATGTGTGTGTAGGAGGCATGTGACATATTGTTGAAAAGCCTTTGATGAGGACTACAACTTTGCTTCAAACCTGGCTTTAATAAGGGATCTACATAAGAAATTATGGGCTTCCAAAGTGGTAGGAGTTCCAATTTCAGGACTCTTGACTTGGGAGTCTTAGGAAAAAGGACATTTGGGTGTAGCCCATGTGGCAAGCCACATAGAATACTATAAGGGGGAAGGTGATGTCTTCCTTCAAGTCTAACTCGTGGTGAGTCTTGTGAATCCATGTATCCTCATGGCTTGTTCATGCACCAAAAGTGCTCCAACTATGCACTAACCAACTTGTTGTTTGATTTGTGTAGATTGATATGAATAATTGACACACTTGTCACTCTTCCTAGTCCCCATCTCGAAGCTCCAACACACCCTTCTTACCCCCCAAAGTGCTACAAACTAGGGAATGTGCCCCAATTTTTTTTTCTTCTATTGGGTTCATCTTGGGATTCACATTTGAATCTTTCAAGGAGTTTGGTGATGTGTTAATAAAATAAATGCCTTGAAGCACGTTTCACTTGCGAAACCTCCAGTTTCAGACATCCAAGTTTCAAACATGCAAATTTCGGAGGTTCAAGTTTCAAATATCTAGGTTTAAAGGTTCAAGTTTCAATTTTCCAAGAAGAGGATGTCATCCATGTTTCAGAGGATTTAGTTACGAATGTGAATGAAATTATGAAAGCTCCCCAAGATCTCAACACTAACAAGGATAAACTCAAATAGTTTGGCGGGCCAATTCTTACTAGTTTTGAATTGGACCCAAAATAACTTTGACTCATGTTTCAGGCAAAGATGATACTAATCATGTTTTGAATAAGTTTCCTTGTGATGCCAAAGGTTGGGTTGAGAGCGCAACTACTCATCTATTAAATGTTTTCCATGTTTCGAATGTAAATAACAACTTTGCCTTAGTCCAATAAGTGGATGTCAAAACTAGTCAGACAATTAATGCCTTTTATTTACTAGTTTAGCAAGTTTCAATGATACATGATCTGGATTATGTTTTGGGATAACAACATGATGATTATGTTTCAAAAATCAAACAAGATCGTATGTCATCAGAGCCATTAGAACTCGATTAGGTTGGTGACTCGCCTCCAAATGAAACTATACATGGAAATATACCATGGTCAAACACATATGTTGATGAGAATGTGACCATTGATCCAATAGTGAATGCAATGACGTCGACCAAGGTTGTGCTTCACATTCTTCAACAAGGACCCAACAAAGGTACTCCAAATTTTGAAACACCTTATTAATCTATCAAGAACATTTCAAAGGATATAGATGTCGTGACAAAAAAAGCTCGAATGCAAAAGCGAAAAAAACTAAAGGCAAAAACCAGGAAAACAAATGCTAGAACTAAAGTTACAAAAAAAGAACTTGTGGAAAAATAATATAGTCGTAGCAAGTTTTTCAAGTTCTGGCAGTGAATTTTCATTTCCGCCCACATAAAAAAAACTTTATACTATGTTAGAGGTTGCACCTAAAAATGACCAACGACTTGTTCACTCCGCAAAAACTAAACTACAGGTTCCTAATTCAACTATGTTTATCTTTTTTTTTTTCCTCCCTTTTTTCATACATCTTCTAATAAGATTTTTGTGTCTTTCTAGGTTACTTAAGCTTTTCAAGACCGCAAGGTATGAAAGTTTCTATATTTGAAACATACATTCAATGAAACATAATGTCATGAAAAACCTAGATCTAGAGGAAGATTAAAACTTGTACATTGAACCATTACATTGAAGATATATAGAAACGTCATGACAAAGATAGATAGAAACATAAATCTACATTATTTTAGATACATGGATATTATTGAAACATGAAAACATATTAACATTGAGGACCTCAATACTAATTAATATACACCTATCTGCAAGGTTGAAATGTCTATTGAGGATGAGCTTTGCAACTATGTGCTATTCTTTGGGGGTGATGTAAAAAGGGAGGTTCATCTTTGGCCAAAAGACAACGATTTCAAAGCACTATTATATCAACAAGGGGAATTGCAAGGCACAATGCTAGACTTTTATTTACAATGATGTTACAATTGGAAAAACCTGTTATTCGAAATGTTATTATATTGTACACAACTAGACTGCGTTGATATTGGATTTTATGCACATATATGAAGGTTATGCATGAGAATAGATTGTGCAATGGGGTGTTAGAAACCTCTGTAGTTTGAACAAGTTGGAATACACTTTGGTGTTTCCGTACAATGAGCAAAGCCACTGGTCTCTTTTCATATTAGAACACCACCAAACATTGCACTTTGATTCTATTCCTAGATATCACAATACTTGGAAGGCAAATCAATTCATGAAGTGTGCAACACTTATGTGGTTTTACACAAAAGGCATACCACACAATTATAACAAGTGGGCAGTTATTGGCATTAGGCCAATTGTACATGTCCCATTGCCCCCACAAAATGTAGCATGGGAATGTGGATACTTAGTTGTAGAATATTTTAGTTAGTACCTAGACAAGCGTGGCAACAAGGAACATTGTCTTGGTGTGGAAATGAGTCTCAAAACTTTTTGCCAACATATTTTCACAACTATTTCAAATTTGTTGTGACATTGTATTATACTTTCGCATGGTTCAGCCTTTAGGACCATAACATAATGTGACTTTCTAGATTTTTATGTTTCAATGGGGTTTGTGGCTTCCTTCGTGTTTATAATATTTTAGTAGACTGCATGTTTCAAGTTTATGTTTCTATCAAGTTCCAGTATAAAGCCTATGTTTTTGCATCAAGGCCATGTTTTAATATTAATCAAGTCCATGTTTCAATTCAAGGTTTCTTGTTCATTTCACAATTTATTATTTGTTTCTAAGAGTTCAAATGGTCTTATATTTCCATGGATGTATATTTACGTGTCCCTATTTTTTATTATTTCCATCCATTCAAAAGACATTCATCCACAAATTACATCGTCTTTTTGCAAGTTTCTATGTTCATGTATTATACTTTTAATATGTGTTTAATATTCATTAGTTGTACTTGTTCTATGTTTTACATTCTTAGGCTATTTTTTGAGTAGTGATTTTTTCATTTTCTTTCTTGCAACTAGTTGGCAAGCACTTGAGGTTAAGCATGTTCAAGAAAAAGTGTTAAAAATGTTGTAGCATGAGTTAATGCACCCAAGCCTAAGTTGCATGCGTCCTTATCGCCCTAGATGAAACTTTGATTATGATGATGATGTTGCTATGTTTTCCAAAGCAACGTCAAGGAAAATTAACTTTGTACTATGGAATATGGGGGCAAGTAGCATTAGTTGAAAGATGTTGAAAAACCCACTTGTAGTTGAAAAGACCAAGAATAATGTACATAAATGCCCACTTGTAGAGGACACAAAAAGGAAAATTATACAAAAAAAATCCCAAGTAACGGCCCCGAGCAAATAAGGACAGAAAATTAACTCCAAATTAACAAATTATCCATTGAGGAAATAGGATGTAAATAAATTTAGGAAAGATTGAAATATCATTATTTGGTTTCAAAACCCATAATACAAAATAAAATGTAATGTGATCTTGTATTTCTTGTTTATTTTAGGTTATTAAAACTTTTTTTTCATGTTTTTAGCATTGTTTTGATTGAAGGGGATTTGTTTTTAAATTTGAGAGTTTTCAATGTGAAGATGTATTATTGGCATTCATTAATTGCCATTATACCATGAAACTCTTTAATCATTTGAATATGTTGAACATGTATCTGATAACACATGATGAATTATGAGTTTTGACTTCAAATATTGTGTGTGATACATGATCAAACAATGTTCCAATGACATATTTCGCCCAAGTTTCAATAGAAATATTGAAACTATTTTTTTGTCATATGTTTCAGGGACTATATTTGAGTGTGATAAATTTTGGGGACTACATTTTAATTATCTTTCCTATGTTTCAGTAGCTTCAAATTAATTTTAAATAGTTTGAATGCTAACCATACTTAATGGGCCCATATTATATTTCACATTGTTTCATAAAATTGGAAAGTTGTTTTAGTTTTCAGGCAAACTTGGAGTTTTGATATGCTTATGAATTTATTATGTTTCGGCATGTGCACATGAATTTTCTATGAAATTCCTATGTTTCGACAAATTTTTTATGTTTCTTTCAATTTCATATGTTTCTATGAATTGCTTATGTTTATGAAAAGTATGTTTCTGAAAATTTTATTTTAATGAATTTCCTATGTTTCTTTGAATTTCTTATGTTACAAAGAATTTAATATGTTTCAATGTTCTACTTTTGAAGGTTTTTATTTCTTGATACCCAGCAAATGGTTACATTATGAATATTTTTGTGTTTAGATGTCAAGGCATCAAAAAGGTGAAAGTGCATCATATTTAATGCATGTGATGGCCAAAAATTAGATTTCTCGAAACATAAAAAAACCTTAATATATTGAGCGCATGTCCCCATGTACATTTTATGAACATTTAAGACAACTTTTATGGCTAATTTGATATGGGGTGAGCGACTATGGGAGTGTAACAACTAACCTATGTCTCATTTGCCACTTTCATGTTACTACTTTCTAGTTTCAAGTTGTGCTTTCAATGGACTTTGTTCAACTTCCAATTGGAAAAAATGAGATATGCCATCTAGGTTGAATTTGGATTTGAATACATAATTTTTGTAGGGGATTCAATGCATTGTGCAACATCCGCATCTTGGAGTTGATATGGACTGTTGATTTTTAATTAGGAGTGCACAAAGTCGAAACAACATACATCCCTTCAAACCAATGTTGTAAGACTTTATCGACAAGGAAGAACAATGTAATGACACAAATTGCAAGTTTACAACTAACAGATACAAAGAAATGAAAGAGGGAAATTGCTTTATACATGTTAGGATAATTATTTCAAATTTTACAGGTTTCGAATATTAAACACAATTTGACCTTTTCTCTTTTGGAGTTGCTTATTTTTGGAGAGTCACACTTTCTTACACAACATTAGATTTCGTCATAATTTGAATTTCTTTAAATTGTTAAGTTGTAGGTGTAATTATAGTTTTGGCCTAGAAAACATGAAAGACAAATTTTTGGCACTAATAAAGGACATGGTTTTTAGAAAGAAGTCTATTGATAAGAGAAGTAAAACAATTTAGAAAGGAAATAACTCACATTACAATCAAAAGTAATGGAAGGTCCTAGAAGAAAGGTTTGTGTTTTTACCATCAAAATGTTATATCTTCTCCCTAGATTTTCAAAGATATGCCACTATGAGAAGAAACACATCGATGTAATAGGAGGTCTTTGCCATGGGAACATCCTCTAGAGGGACAAAGCTGCATTCATCACACATGTTTCCGTAGTCTTAAAGGACCTCGTATTTGTCAATTTGTGATTGGGGCTTTTTGTTTCACAAGTGATGGAAAAACATTGTAAAAATGTGTAGGAATTTGTATAGAAAGGTGGGAACTTGACTAGGGACAACTTTCTATGTGATAAGACATATGAAACATAGCCAAAAAGTTAGCAAAAGAAACATATAAGAAACATGATAACAATGTTGAAAGTGTTTGCATGTGGGTTCAAGAGAACCCAAACGTTTGTTTTATTATCAAGAGACTAGGTCTGAAGTTGGTGGAGAGCTATTAGGTAGTAATATTCTATTCACAATCGGAATTTAGTATCTCTAGTAAGCAACGATGATGCAACAATACGATCATCAAAGTGCGATAACAATCGATGCTACCTTGGAATAAATGAAAATAAAATAAAATATCTCACTATAACTTACATTGCAAAGCCTAGGAAACTTTCGAAACATGATGAAATACGATTGTAATATGTTGACACATGTTGAAAGCTACTTATTTTCATATTATTTTCCATTGTATACATTGATGGTGTTCAGTAGGGTAGAAGAATGGTCATCTGGTTGTGTACATAATCACATTTCAAAATAAGCAAAACGACTTGGCCAAATGGATGGATGTTATCAATCAAAAGATTTAACAATCACACCAAATTGGAAACCAAATGCCTTCATCGTTGATGATGCTGATGTGAAAATCGATAGTCTAAGGTAACATTTTAATTCCATATATAGTCTAGGTGTACAATATTTGATTTACATCTATGTTTCAAAGCTAGAATTTTTTATGTTTCAAAGTGACGTAGACATAAATATGTTTCAAAATGAAATTGTATCATGTTTGGGAGATTATTTCATTATGGGGTCCCCAAATCTAAATTCCTTCATGTCTAACTATGATATCTTAGGTTTCAATGGTTAATGTTTCAAGTGGGTTTCAGTGGATTATGTTTCAAGTGGGTTTCAATGGTCAAACTAGGGTCAGCAGTTTATGTTTTGAGTGGGTTTCAATAGTTGAACTAGGTTTCAATGGTTTATGTTTCAAGTGGGTTTCAATAGTTGAACTAGGTTTCAATGGATTATTTCAATGCATTTCGAGTTGAAATGTGGGTGGACTTCACATGGTCTCCGCATAGTGACCTTTGCAAACTAAACACAATTTCTTTGAGATGATTATTTATATTTTAAATATTATTGTATCATGTTTCTAATGTCTCGTTTGATTGTAAGAAAGTATGGCCAAACACAAAGATTTTTGTGTGCCTTTGGCATGTAAAAAAAGCTTGGTAGAAGCAAGCCTACATTAAAATCAAGGATGTGGTAGTTTGGGCAAAGGTTGCAAAAAATGTGGGGTATATCATGCATGATACAATGCAACCCAATGGAAAAAAACTCCTTTGGAATTTGTAAAGGAGGAGTTGTTAAAGCTTATGCAAAGGATTCCAAATACTAACAAACATTTTGGTCATATGTTATTTTAGAGTGGTGCCAAACTTGAAATGTGGGTAATGGGGAATTGGAATCTCCCATATGCTGGTCAGGATACTAATGCTACCATTGAAAGTTACCATGCAAACCTGAAAGCAATATTGAGAACAACAAAGTCACAATTCTCTAAAAGACATGTGGATTGGTGCATCCACAAGCTATTTGGGAGATGTTTTGTCACATTATTGGTATTAGAGTTTGAGAAAGAATTGGGGTTTTGTCCCAAACAAGGAGCATGAATAATTTGTTGTTAATGTTGTTCTTCATGCAAGGGAAATCCTAAACAATTATGTGACTTTTCCAAAAAATGATGGTGGATATGCAATTGTCACCTCTTTGACACATGAACATTTGAATTACAAGGTTTACAACTCTAAATGGGCCTACTATGAATGTCTCTAGTTGCAAAGGGGGAACATATGTAAACATCAAATTAAAGAATTAATGTCACCTCGATCTAGCAAAAGGAACAATTGCATGTTACTACGGTGGGTTTAGTAACATGTTCATTCCTTGTCCAATTCTCACACCTTTGTCGTAGCAAACACCAAAGACAAGTCCATCTCCCCAAAGGACTGACGACCTTGAGAAAAATATTTGTGATCTCATCTTCAAACTAGTTTCAGACGCTACTAAAAATAGTATGCTCATGCAACATTTATTGGTTGATTTGAAGCAAGTAGCTAGAAGGCAACATATAATATTGGCAGAATTACAAAGTGGGCTTGTGCACCCAATACAAGTAATAAAGTTTCAGTGATTGAACGATGGCCACAAGATGTGCTTAAAATGCCTATGTGATTTTTTCAACCATAATGATATAGTTCAAAACATTAAAATTTGACCTAAACTTTACATGTTCCGCAACTCAACATGTTTCCATTCCATGTTTCAATTTTTAAGCAAATAAGAACTTATGCTTTTAAAGAAGTTACTTATTGGTTACTATTGGAACCAAATTTCATGTTTTTATAAATTAACCAACAAGTTTTAAAAAAATGAATTCCAATCCTTCGCATTTTTCACTTGCATATTTGTCTTTTATGGATGATAATGTCATTTAAAATGTTTTTAACCTTATGTTCCCAAGTGTATTTTTCTAAGTCTATGTTTTTAAGTCTCATGATCTTCTCAACATCTTGTTTTTATTGTGGTGCATATCTATGTTTCAACCACTATGAGCTCTACAAGGTCCCATATTTTAACTTCACAACAAGTTTTTAAACTCATAAATCCATGTTTCAAAAGATCATGTTCATGTACAAATTCTCGTTCCTTTCATCTCTCAAGTTAACATCAAATTTTTTTAACAATGTTTCTATTTATGTGGACTAATGTTTTTAAAGCATGTTTCTATTGATGTTAGCTCTTGAATGTCTATAGTCGCAAAGGGGAAACATGATTAATATTTGAACAAGAGCACCCAATCTTAAATTTCCTTTAGATCACTTCATTCTTGACCAGAAAAGAAGAATGCCACCTTCAAGCTCAATGTATGAATTATGCATTGATGAGAGTTCATCAGAGAATAAAAAACAAGATACTAATTGAGTAAAACCTTTTAGAGCAACATTACAACATATACTTGATTCCTATCATGTATTTACCATGTTTCGGATTTTCGTAGCATTAACTTTAAGTTCAATTTAACATCTCACTTTAAAAAACACTATTAATATTGAATGTATGAATTAATAGAAAATAGAACAAGAAACAAGCTACTCATGAACAACAAATTAAGAAATAAACAACATCACGTCTTCCATATATTTAATCACTCTCTTGGGTTGATTCCTATTTTTTTATCATGTTTCATAATTCCCCAGTATTAGCATTAGTTTCAGTAACCACATTTCTATGATGTTTCATATGATATATTCCAAGCCAATCGTCCACAACATAGTAAATTCCATCAATTGTAAGTGATAATTTTATAATATGCAAACAAGCAATGCCTTGTTTAAAAATGTGGTGGCTGAAGACTAGTTTTAATATTTAGTATCTTTATTATTGATCGTTCATTAAATTTAAAAAAAGAAGAAACTATTAATGATGTAAAGACTCTTAGAGCATTAATACATCTATCATATACTTGATTACTATTTTGGGTCAATTTTATGTTTCTTTCGTGTTTCATAATTTCCTAGAATTAACTTTAGTTTCGGTAAGCTTATCTCTATCATGTTTCATAGGGGATTTTTGAAACCCATGGTCCCAAAATAGTAAATTCCATCAATTGTAAGAAATACCTCTACAATATTGGAACTAAACAACAACTTGTTCCAAAACATGGTGGCTAAATAACACTATTAGTATTCAATGTTTTTCTTATTGACCGTTCATTAGAATAAAAACATGAAAAAGAAAATATTCATGATGTAATGTCTCTCATAACAACATTAAATATACCATATACTTGATCTCTATCTTGGTTTAATTTCAATGTTTTTATCATGTTTCGTAGGTTCTTAGGACTAGTTTTGGTTTTGGTACGCATGTTTCTATCATGTTTCAAATGGTATTTTCCAAACATGTAATCCACAACAACTCAATTCCATCAATTGTAAGATATACCTCCGGAACAACAATGAACAATGATTTGTTCCAAACGTGGTGGTTGAAGAACACTTTGAATATTCGGAGCATGAATTAACTACCGTTCATTAAAATGAAACATTCATCACATAATAAGAAACAAGCTACTCATGAAGTTCTTTTAAAGTAACATTACATTTCTCATATAGTTGATCACTATCTTGGGTCAATTTTTATGTTTCTATCATGTTTCTCTTAAATCAACATTGCATTTATCATATGCAATTATTGACCGGTGATTAGAATAAAACATTTGTCACAAAGTAAGAAATAAGCTTCTTTGTTTCTATAATGTGTTGTGTGTTTTTGGGATTAGCTTAAGTTTCAAAATTTATGTTTCAGAAGATGCTTTGCAAACTCAAGGTCCATAGCATATTATATCCCAATATGTAAGAAATGTCTTCACAATATGGGCAATGAGCACCCACTTTTTCCAAGGGGTTGTGGTTTAAAACTACTTGGAAAAACATTGTATAAAGGCATGATCCTATCATGGTTTTAGATAACAAGGTTTTTATTTCAATCATGTTTTGTGTCACGTTTTGTGCGTTTCTAAGTTCTGATATTCCTATAGTTTTGAAATGTTTATTACATGTTTCTATCATTTTTTTATGGGTTTTGTTTTTAGCTTTGTATTATAAGGTTCTATCATTTTTTATTTTATGTTTCCAATATTGTGAACTTTTGTTACCCATCAAGCTTCGTGAGACATGGTTTATATGGTTTTGATTCAAATTTTACCATGTTGTTACCATGTTTCAAAGGTTTCAAAACATGTTTTTTTTTTTTCATATTCCAAGGGCATGTTCTAGATTAATTTTCGGATCAATACAACAAAATTGCTTATGTAACCAAGTTGCAATATGTTGCCCTATGCTCTTGGATGGGTGGGGGTAAGTTGATGTTATCCCTCAAATTGTCCAAAAACACCTAAGCACTAGGGGAGGAGCACTACAATAGGATAACAACGCTTCATTCACCAAAAACATATATGAAATCATAATCAACAAATGGTAGTTGGATAAACCATAACATTTTTTTCAAACATCCACTTGCCTTTTATTAATCATTGTAAAGTGTTTTCGATAAAGTCTATGTGATCAAAATCAGGAACATAACAAATCTATGTACAAAAAACTAGTTAAAATCACGGGTTAAGAGTTGAAGGAAATGGTATTTAAAAATTACCATTTAACTAAATAGTCAAAACTTGTGTATAGAAATAGGAAACCTTTAAAGATGTTGAAACATGGGTTAAACCCTAAACCAAATGGTATTTGAAAATTACCATTCACTTTATAATCAAAACATGTCCAAAAATTAAAAACCTACAAAGATGTTGAAACATGTAACTATAACTTGTTTCTAGTGTAGTTGGTTATGTTTCAAATGTTACATTCCGTCAAATTACCTCGTTTAACTAGAAACAAGAAGGGAACCCATACTTCCCTTGCTTAAGAATGTTACTGCTTACGTTTTGGCGTGACTACTCCCAATGCACTTGGATGTTTGAAGGTAACATACATAAAAATCCAAAACATTATCTAGGAACACCCAAGAACTATGGGAAAAACACTACAAGATTATAACCTAGTATCCATACTTAAGAAACAAGTGGATTGTTGCAAAAAATGTTTAAAGAAATTAAAAATTAAAAACCTAAAAAACAATGAGGGAAATGAACAAGTAGAGAACAAGAAAACAACAACAAACAAGAAGACAATGCAAACCCAACAACACATGAAATGAACACTATACAAGTGGATTGTTGCAAATAAATGTTTACCAAAAAAAAAAAAAAGGCTTTAATGAACACGATACAAATACATTGTCACAAAGAAATGTTTATAGAAACAAAAAAAAATTCCATAAATAGAAATGTTTATGGAAACCCAAACAACAAGCGGGAAATGAACAAGAACAAGAAGGCAACAACAAAGAATAGAATGACGCAAACCCAAACAAACAACATCGGAAATGAACATGATAAAAAAAGTAAACCCATCTTCTTTGCGAGCAAATATTTGGTGTGCAACTTCTCAAAGCTTCAATAGGGTGAAACAAGACATGATGTTGGTTCCTAAAATTGTTCACGCACAACATTGTTATGATTCAAAGGGAAAAATGAAAGTGAAATGGGTTGTAGATAAGAGCATGATGAGCAATTTAGTGTGGGTGAAAAAATAGAACTTCCCTAACGTTGCCATGAGTTTTTTTTGTTATCAAAACCCTAAGTAAATTTCTAGTGGGGGAGTGGCGATGAAGACGTTAGAGTTCGGCAGAAAAATAAATGATGATGATGCAAAATAAAAAAAAAGTCTAAAGTTTCATGGATGGGTCATGGGGCATGGATGGGGATTGCATGGGGGAACATGGAAGATGAGCGCATGGGGCCAAAACATAAATCTTGAAATGTTACATGTTTTGGGGGCTTGGGTTGCTTGGGCATCAAAACGTATGTCGGGCCGCCCACCAAAATGTGACATGTTTTGGTGGGTGGTAGGTTTTGAGGTTCAAGTTTCGAAGCTCATGTTTCATGGTGCACAATTTTCAACCAATTGAAACAAGCATCAGGCCACCTCAAAGCGAGCAATGCATTTAAGACTTGTTGCTAAAATAACCTTGGGGTACTCAACACCACTAGGAGATGCTAAATGTACACAAAAGTTGCTAGAGGACAAAAGAATTTCACAATTAAAAAATAAACATTTATTAATGTTGTATGCATTAGACAATGGTTACAATAATTTAGTTTAGAAAATATACACAAATGTATGTGGGCATGGCAAGAGATTTGTGGCTATGTGTGAAAAGAAGTGATGTTGCCAATGTTAATTGTTAAAACGAGAGCATTGAATTATTTTGAAAAGTTCTTTTCAGTGAACTAACATTTAAATATTATAATAGTCACATAAGCTTGTGTCAAGGTGCAAAGAAAAAACTTGTGGCTAATGAATTTGTTTCTAAATCATCTAGGTGAACTAACACTTAAATGTTGAATGTGACCAATCTTAAAGATATGCAAATTGCAAAGGAACTTTTAACACATGCTTCTTTGATTTTATTTAGGCTAGTGCACACACCCAAATATTGTAATATTAGGGTAGCTTTGGCACAAAAGTGGAATAATTTAGTTTTAAAAAAAATTGACATATGGATTTATATGGACTTTTCGGCAGGGTAAAGATTATAATTATTAAATGTACAATGATTGTTATCATAACAAAAGGTGACTATATATGCTAAGTGATTTCATTGGATTTTGAGTGAATTCATTATTTATAATGAATAAAACTTAGTGAGGATATAATGAATTCACTAGTCAGTGAATGGGGACTAATGAATTGCACCGACATTTTGTAGCAATCAATTCTCTTGCTCTCCTTGTGATTAGTTGATTTTCAAAAAGTGTATTTGCCTATGTTACTCCAGGATTTGATTCTAGTTGTCTTTCAATTTGAAATTTTCAGCAAGGAGATGCTGATGATTTTTCTCAAGACTTCGACAAATTTTTTTAAAAAAAAAATTATGCTGAAGCTGCCCATGTACTACCATATGTCTATGGACAATGTGAACCCTGCAACCTGCTCCTGATGTTGAAAGGTATGGGTCTTGGGTTTTGGAACATTATTTGTGTTGTTTGTTATGAACTTGCATGAGACATTTGTGACTACTTATAGGAAAGAAAAAAAAAGCTCAAGAAGATTATAATGACAAAAGTGAAACCCCTTCTGCCCCAGTGCTGCAGTTGTTCACACAGCTTTTGGAAGGCAAGGAAAAAACAAAGATTTGCTGCTGGATCTACTGGACCTGGATGAAGAAGAGAATACTCTGGTAAAGCTCCTGGACCTGTGTTCCAATTCACTGCCTTCCTGCAAGAAGGGGAAGTAGGAAGGTAATTAGATGTTAGGAGGGTTGTTACGGTAAGTAATTCATAACTGGGGAGGTTAGGAGGGTTGTTACAGTAAGTAATTCATAACTGGAGATGTTAGGAGGGCTGTTACCGTAATTAATTCATAACTGGGCCCTAAGTAATTCACACACTTTGAAGTGAATTACAAACGGATGTAATTTATTTTAAGTCATGCAAACTGGTTACCCCAATAATCAGTCTGTCAATCACTGCCTCCAACAATGAAAAGGTTATTTATTTTTGGGGTTCGTAATTTTGAGCTTCAAGACTCCTCAAGAGTAACCACACATAGATCATGAGGCATAGGAGCGGCTCGGTCATAGGTTCTTAAGCCTACTCTTCAAGAGTGGGAAGGATCTTATGTTAACAAATAGGAGATCTACTCAAGTGCAAACATAAATCTTTATTGAAAGGAAACTACAACATAATGCTCACAACACAAAGCACATCATCAAGAACTCTCCAAGGTTCTTGTCACATGAA
>Ga0116231_10002196_pt1 | contig 40816 bp, 23 predicted proteins | sample S1TSphgellanicum_2_FD_89695 | JGI IMG/M metagenome (GOLD analysis project Ga0116231, IMG submission 89695) | Host-associated microbial communities from peat moss isolated from Minnesota, USA - S1T2_Fd - Sphagnum magellanicum MG | ecosystem: Host-associated > Plants > Peat moss > Unclassified...
AAACAAAAAAAAGGTAACCCCAATAAGACACCAAAACTCATTAAAATAAAAGGTCTCCGAATAACACACCAAAACTTGTTTTTTAAAAAAGGTACCCGAATAAGACACCAAAACCCGTTACTTAATGACTTGTGCGGACACAACCACATGCCTCCTTTTCTTGATTTTTTTAAAAAAAAAATCATTGAAACAATAGACTATGGAAGTAAGTGAGTGGGGATTTTTTTCATGCGTCCACCATCACAGGGGCTTTTTTTTTCCGTCAATTTTGTGATGTAGCTGAAGTGGCTACATACTCGACACGAAAAGGTTGAAATTTGGCATAATTTGAGCACCATCATGTGAATTGCGTACACCTATCCAAGAAAAAAGAGCCTGCTCGAGAAGACCTCCCTCAAAGTTTGGGGCTTAAACCCCTCTATGTAAACCACCAACAAAAAAATTCTAGTGTATCTGTGTAGAGCACATTAGTATCCAATGGAATGAATTTCTCATCGGCTAAGGGTGGTGAGGCATTTTGAAAAGAGAAATGGCTATTCCAACAAGCAATTTACCTTTTTTTTTCCCTTGTAACATACACAGGTTATCATGGAGAATTTTTTAAAAATTATTTTGTGCCAATGTTTCATGTAGGGTAATGTGTTGTCCAAATAAGCACCTTTGATGTCCACCTTGAGCACAAGTTTATTTTGAGAAGGACCCACTCCCTGAGCTTTATCTCACTGTTACAAAATGTGAATGCAGTTTAGTGGATCAGTGACTCCATTGTCCTTGTTCAGTCAAAATTTAAAAATTCACTTAAAATCCAATGAAATCACACAATAAAAAGAACAAATTTTTAAAAAATTCTCAAAATTTAGTGAAATCACAAAATAAAGGGGCACAAATTCAAAGAATTCACTCAAAATCCAATGAAATCACATAATGAAAAAGGGGACATAAAATTCAATGAATTCACTCAAAATTCAGTGAAATCACATAATGAAAAAGGATACACAAATTCAATGAATTCACTCAAAAAATCAGCCAAATCACATAATGAAGAAGGGGACACAAATTCAACGAATTCACTCAAAATCCAGTAAAATCATATAGTGAAAAAAACACATTCAAAAAATTCACTCAAAGTCCAATGAAATCACATAATGAAAAAAGGACACATGCTATTGTAGTGCACTTTTTGCTTAAGGCCAAGCTTGTTGCTTACAATGATTTGATTCCTACATCTAAAAACACTGCTCAACCCTCTGCAAGTTGAGAGAGTTGCATTCAGCACTTTGGATACAATACTACTCCCAGAGTCAAATTGCTGATATTTTCAAAAGCACCTTGTCTTTGAACTCGACAAGAATGTAGAGTTGTAAATTACGAGATTTCTTGGGACAGGTGTGCAATGTGGTGGCTCGGAAAATATTAACATGGCAAGCTCTGTACACAAAAAGTGGCTGAGTCAATCCATTTTTCCCAAAGCACCTTGTCTTTTGCACTGTACAGGATGGATGTTATATATACATAAGAAACACGTTTCCATTGATAATTCCCATCCCATAACTAAGCATAGTGAGTTTATAATGGGTTCCTTAAGAATTTTGTGCACTAGTGAGCGTTGTTGGGTCACATAAATGTTCGCATCTGAGTGAGATGCAACCGTAGTGCACCAACACCCTCCAGAGCTGTCCAAAACATATTGTTGCCCTTTGGTGAGGCCACGTCGCCTCAGCTACGCCCAACCATCCTTTAATGCGTTCTCATGGTAGTTACTGCTTCGTGGTGAGGCCACATCATCAACTCTGGCCCTGGAACCTAGTGTTCTGGTGCTAGTTTTGCTAGGGACAATGTACGATGTGGGCCTACTATCAAGATCTGTGCACAATGTTTGTTGTTGGTCTATGGATTGGGGTTGTGGATTCCACTCAAGCACCCATCTTGGCACGCCACCACCGTTTACCCTCTTGAGGGTGGGCCTTCACCCTCTTGAGGATGGAGGCCCACCCGATGATATAGATTCTCAAATGCTATTTATATACATAAAGATCCATCTGCTTCCTATACGTACCTAGTTATTGATCACAATCCACCTTTAAAAAAAGGGTTTCAATTGGGGTTTACGCCAGTTGTGGTTGAGACTTTGTTTTATAATACATGCTTAGATCCTTCTTTCTGGGTCCAATCCTTCAAACTTTTATGGTGGTTTGGATCTGGTGTGCATGAATGAATGAATGAATTTTGATGAGCACTCAGAGAGAGTGTGTGACTTGGTCATAGGGGAGGGGGGCAGAGGACAAGAAAGCCAGCGGCAGCAGCAAAAAATACTGAAAGAGTCATCTCGTCTGCTTTTTTTCACACTATAATTACTCTCGTACCTTGTGCATTAAATGCTGAGTCACATCATTTCATACTGAGATTTAATAAAATTTTTTTACTTTGTGGATACCAGTGAAAGAGGGGATAGGTGGTGAAAGTAGGCCCAAAGACAGGATGATGACAGAGTTACTTTACAGATAACTCTATTATGTGACCCACCAGCCACCAGTGCACCATCCATTGACAACCAACCCATTGTGACTCAGTTGTGGATGAATCACAAGTAAGCTACCAAGGTTCCTCCATCCCTGGTAACCTTCCATGTAAACCTTGTTACTTCCACCTCATCTCACCTTGTGTTACCCCAATTTTCATGATGGATGAGAGTCAAGAAACAATAAACCATCTTAGATGTGAGAAACATTGTTAGAGGCCCAAATACAAGGTGTGGGTGGAGTTGCTCTAAGTACGTAGTGAATGTAAATGGTTGTTGTGCAAGTAATGGAGAAGGTAAGGCACTTGGTGCCTATTAGGTATGTAAACATATGTTAAAGGTTAATACATAGTTAACTATGATGGTTAGATAGATGTGGGACAAGAATGTATTATAAAGAATGTGTTTCTTGTTCACATATCATTCATTCATCCTTCATGGTGTGTTGGCTAGTAGGTGATGGTTCCTTTCGGCCCATGCCCACCATAGTCAAAAGTTAAGTACTAGAGAATGTGTTGCCCATGGCCAGATTATGCCTATGATTGGTAGCCTACTCCCTAATGTTAATACCAATGTTGGAAGGTTCTTGATTTTAGTCAAGGTTTTAGGTCAAGTTCTAGAGTATTTGGATTCGAGGTTTAGCATTTTAATGCAATTGCCATTCAAATCCAATTGAGCAACTGATTTTTTAATCAATGGAATAAGAACATGAATCAAGAGTGTTATTTCTCTTTTAAAAGGTTTATGTTCTCTAGGTAGATAATTATAACTTTTCAATAAAAATAAAAATTGATCCTACTTTTTATGCAAGTAATGGTTTTTAATTGATTGTAAGCAATTAATATTACATAATCTCTATTTTGGATTATGTGGACTAGTTCATCAAACTAATATTACACACATTAAAAAAAAAAAAAGGTTTAGTTATGTGTAATGGAGAAACACCCGGAATGGGTTTTTATTTTGTTCACAAAAGACCAAAAAAGTTTCAGAATTTGGATCAAAGGTTCCTTTTAAAATCAAAGAACTGGACAACCCTGGTTAACAGCACCAATGGGCAGATTCAATGTGCAAAACATGGGGAGCCTAACCATGCTGCAAGTTATGTCAAATTTGGTCAGTAGTAAGTACCTCTTGGTGGTGTGTGGAAGAAGGGGGGAAAGAAGAAGGCCGAAAAAAGCCTAAAGTTGCAAAAAACTCTTGTAGCTAACTTAAGAGTGAAGAGAAAATGCATCAATGGCAAGAACTAAGTTAAAGCCCAAACAGATGTGTGGTTTTTGAGGAAGCCCAATTGTCAATCTGAACGGATTAATGTAACCCAGCACTCATCCGTACACCATCCATCCATTGGAAACCTCTGGTGACTCAGTTGTGGATGAATGAGTCACCGTCATTCCACATTTGCATCATGGTAACCATCCTCCTCTCACCTCACACCATGTAGGTACCTACTTCTGTAAGCGGTGTAAGTATGATCGGTAAGTAGGTAGGTAATGCAAGTGGTTACTATGTACGTAGGTAAGACACTTGATGGATACTAGGTAGATTCATACATGTGGATGGTTAGTACATAGCTAACCACTATGGTTAGCTATACATGGGGTAAGAATATAATGCAAAAGCATTTCTTGTCCACAACTAACCATATTCTTCTTGCATAGGTGCACTGGTGGGTGCTAGTTCACACTTAGGGTACATTTCCATGATATTCCACTCACCCACTATTTGTACAAGGTTGAGAACTGGGCCCACTATTCTAGTGGATTTCCCACACTATTCTCGTGGTTGGGCCCCCACCCCCCTCTTCTGAAGATATGAAACCAGGAATGGGTCCTTATTTCAGGCAAAGATGTGCATGACAAGACCCCAAAGTGTGTAATGGGCAGCAACAAAATGTGTCTGGGCAGAAGATAAGTGTGACAGCCGACCAAAGTGTGTTATGGGCAGCATGAAAATATATGTCTGGGCATCATCCATCTTTTTGAGAGAAAGAAGATGAATTGGGCCAAGGGAAGACATAAAGCCAAAGAGAAGCAAACAATAGTTTTGTACTGGCTGCAATAAGGACCCATTGCTAGTTTAACGCCTCTCCCCCACAATCTGGAGACTCCACAAGACCCACAAATGCCAGTCACCTTACCTCACTAGGTAGGGTGTTCTTAGGAAGGGCTATTAGATAGTCTAGGCCAAAAATAGTGGCAGCCAATTTTAGGAAGAGAATTTCCATGCAACCAATGAGAAGTCCCGTGATGGAGTGAAGAGGCCTCTCTACCTATAAGCTGGTGATACAACTGCAAATTATTGTGACTTGATCTCCAGTCACATTACTCTCTACACCCCCAAACTTTAAGGTGTGAGTTTTCATAGTGGGTTGAGAAATAGGGACTTGAACATAGAAGCCCTTTTGCTATCATTTGACCAAATTAATTAATTAAGTTTGAATAGTAGGTGAGTAGAAGACATGAAAATACACCCTTAAAAAGATATGCACATTTGTGTTGTATTTTACTTGTTGCCATGGGCAACATTCCTATAAGTAGTGAAATTGGCAGACCAATATAGTGCCACCTAAGAAAAGACCTACAAAAGTACCCTTGTAAGAGCATCCCCACCGGTGCTCAGTATGTGACACTGCAAAAGTATTTCTTGCATCCAAGTTTAGTTATCTAAATTTTTGCAAACCCACCCATAAAACTGAAACATGCGGACTGCATATAGGTGGGGAACTACTCATAGCAAACCACCTGGTCCAAACATTATGATTGGCCAATCAAAAACAGGGAGTAGCAGTCGGATCATATTTATTATACTCTTCTCTAGCAGGTGCACAGCTTTGCTGTGCTTTTTACCAGCCTCAGGAAACTGAGCAAATATGCAGAAGAAAAACCATTTTCCTGAGCCAAACCAGCATATCTTAACTTTTCTTCATCCAAATTTAATGTGCATGGTCACATATTGAGCACGGTGGGCATACTCTAAGAACCACAAACTGGTTATGTAGAGTGGATTAGAGTGGGTGGCGAGAAGACCCCTAGCAATTAAAACACCATTAAACTGTATGGATCCAAATTTGATTTTGAATATTAATCAGTAGGTCAATAATCCTCCATTTTGAATAGGCTTAAGACTTATTTTTATTTTAAAAAAGAATCAACCCAACTTTCTCTTATGATCGATCACGTTGCCATGGATGCAAGATGGATGATATGTGGACAGGAAACTTTTCATTGTACCCACGTCCCATATCTAACGATGGTGATTAACTCCGTACTTTCATTCACATGTATCTACCCACCTAATAGCCACCAAGTGCATTCATTGCCCAGGATACTTACCCACTTACATTGGTAAGTACCCAGGTAGTGTGAGGTGGAAATAGGCTGGTTTATGCTATAGGTTACCAAGCCTTGGTAACTTGGTAATGTGGATGAATCATGACAGGTTTCTGATGGATGGATGGTGCAATGGTGGGTGCTGGGTCACATCCAAGGCTCGATATCTGTTACCGTGAGCTTAGGGTTTTGCTTCCTAGGTTTTTGTCTCCCTTGGCATCAAGCTTTTCCTCTGCCTTGGTTGCATTTCTTTCTTTGCTTGGTAGACTTTTTCTAGTCTTTTCTTTTCACCACAGCCTTCCTTCTCGTGCAAATGCCTTGTTTGATGTTGGTGCCTCGTTTGATGTTGTTTGCTTGGTTTTTCCCCATCAAACAAAACTTCTGAAATGTTCATACGAAACACATGTCTAGAAGATGTAAACAATAATTGTCCTCGTGGATAGTTTTTTGTGAATGATTTTTCTGACTGCAATTTGATTTACTCATCATGTCTCAAATTGCAAGCCATGATTTATACTCGTTGGGTTGGCTCATAAAAAGATTGGTGGACATCCCTAATGTCAATCGAATAAACTTTTTAACTCCTCAACAAGGTTAGTTAACTTAGTGCAGGACCACCTTCTCAAAAGGTGACATGCAACCCCACATCTTCTCCCTTTTTCCTTCTCGAGATGTGAGCAATCAACAAATCACGGAACCGAATGAATTGAGTTGGCATTTTGGTATACGATACTTACTAACTTACATCTTAAGTTTTTTGGGCACAATGTGCCAAAAACATTTGTTGTTATTTCATAACAAAATCCTCGATCAAAAGTGCGCAACTTCCTGCCAAGGGGCCCAGCTTTGTCAATCTATGAAGTCTTTTGAAAAACAAAAAAATGATGCTTTGCACATCTAGAGAATGGAGATAGAACTCCATTCTCCATAAAAGCAAATTTCCTACTAGTGTACTTGGAAGGCAACTTACATCCATGAACATCATCCCTCCTAGAAAAGATGAGAGATATTACACATACTCCTTAAAGAGTGGGAAGAATCTACTTACATATGTAATGGTGCATTCTCATTTGATGTTAAGTCAGTGTCAAATGAAAATCTGGGTGGCAAGGTGTCACCCAATGTTAAATAGGTGATAGCTTTAATGTTAAGTGAATGTTAGCTTAACATAAAAATTTCATGATAACTAAGTTTTTAAGTCCTAAATGGTTAGCCTGGTGTTAGGGGACTCAACACTAGAGTCCCTAACACCAAGTGTGAATACACACACCTTTAGATTCATTGTAACATCATGGTCTACAAATGTTTAATTCACAATTTTGCCGTGTATGTTAAGTGTATGTTAAGTAATAAAGAATGGAAAATGCCCTTGCTTACTTTGCAATGTAAGCCAACATGCAAGATTGTTGATATACTTTGCAAAGTAATCAAGGGCATGCTCATTCTTATATAGAAAGAAATTTGGATCAATGCCTTTTTGAACAATGAAGATTAATTGTTAAATTATGGATAGTGACAAGGACATGTAATCTATTAAGAGAACGAGGTAAACTTGAATGAGATTCTTGCGATTCAAGGATACCCTCAAAATTGGCATAATATGCCTTATGTTTGGTTAAACCCACAAGGGGGCATGCCTGAAATATGATGCTAAGATGTTTAATTTCATGATTTTGCCACATGCTTTACATCAAGTTAACAAATTGGGGGGAGGGGGGGGGCTAAGCTTTGCCTACTCCTTGCCTAGGCCCCTTATTTCATGAACTTTTCCACCTTGGGTTAATTCGGTATACTTTGTTCTCCATGGTCCTCTTCATTATAGGTGAGCATGGAGAGGACGGGCAAGTGACTTGTGTCTTCATGCATCCCCCCCAAAAACAAAACAATGGGTATAAAAGAGACTTGCAGAGACGGGCTTTATAGATTGGAAGCAGAGCGGTCAGGTCAGGAGTCCATTATTGCCCAAGTGGCTAAGGCAATAATCTTTGAAGCCACCTCCGTGCATGGGCTTCTTACCCATCACAAAGAGACTTTCAACTTTTTTTTTTTAAATGCTAAAGATTGTGGTACAGGTTGTCTAAGCTTCATCAAAGTCATCACTACACTATTCTCCGATATAAATTATAATACCCACTAGACATGCAAATTTCATTGAAGGTTCTTTTGCATTATTCTTACATTACATAATCACTAGGCTACTCATACATCTTTTTTGTTGGCTCTGCCCTTCATGGTAGAGACTAGAGAGACATTGGGATGCACCCACAAACAGGCCGAAGAAAGTTTAGTATCCCTACATTCTAGGGTTATGTGAAGTCCACTACAGAAAGTCATCACAATGCTTCAGCGAGCTGCCACGTTTAGTCACAGTTCTTCATCTCTTTCACATATACTAGCTGATTTGTGGCAGAGGATGCTCTTTCAGCATTAGGTCTTCTACTTGTACTGTTTTGATAATGTTGGTTTTCATCTTGCATGTTTACATTTGCTTCCACATGCCTTGTACTTATTGTGAATGGATTTCCATCTTTGTTCATAAACATACAGGGTTCTCTCTCATCACAGAAACGTTTCCAGCAAAAACTAAGTATCCATCCACATGGGCTTCACCATGCTAATCACAATGTGTTTCTATTTTAGTATGTTGAATGTTTATCATCATGGATAGGAGTAGGGTTTCAAGAAACTAGTTTGGTACTTGACCCACCTACTCTCTTCTCACTCCTGGAAAATGCACTCTAGGAAATTCATTCTTGTAGACAAGAATCTGTTGGATTATTACATACAGAGACTCTCTACTACATATGAATGAATTATTACATACCCAAAGCCTCCAAGAAGCAAAGATCCCAGACCAGTATCTTGCTGGGTTTGGGATTCTATCACCCACCATCCTTGGATCTGGACCATCTATGTTACCAAGCCAAGCCACACAATGTCAACTTCGTTTTGCACACCCTCTGACACATCAGCTCCAGCTTGGGTCCTGTTAGTTGTACCAGCAATGAAAGTTCAAGTACAAAATCTCATCTGTTGTATGCAAAACACTTAGATGTTTTGGTGCTCATAAGTCAATTTTTGGGGGATAATTAGGGGGGGACTAGAGCATCTCCAATGGTGCTCAGTATGTGAGTCTGCAAAAATATTTCTAAGATTCGAGTTCAGTTATTTACTTTTTGCAACCCCGCCTATAATACTGGGGCAGCAAATGCGTGGGGGACTACTAATAGCAAACCACCTGGACCAATCATTATGGTGGACAAATAAGAAACACTTATCAGAAGTCATATCACATTTTTTATTATACTCTTTCTGCAGGTACACAACGTTGCTGTGCCTTTTACAAACTGTTCAATTATGCTGAGCCAAAACCATTTTGCCTAAGTCGAAGGTGGAAAGTTGAGACACTGGTGACGCTCTGGAACCGGCCCTTCTGCAATATGTCTTGCCCCTAAGAGGTTCACAACATTCTTTGGTGGAACAGGCCTTACTCCATGGTCTGTAATCTGCTTTTGTATCTGCTGAAATCTGCCCTTACCATTGGACTGAACATACTATTGTATTCATTGGCCTTGCCTACCAAGGCAAGGATACTGTGTTTAGATTCAATATAGAGTACAGTAGTCCAATGGATTTTGGCCCCTAGGTAACAGGTCTATTTTTACATGAGGATTTTTGAAAGATGATATTTTGGCTTGAGATTAGTTATAATATCTTGAAGGATTTTGATTTCTTTCAGAGGATTTTTTGAAGATTATATTTTTGCATGGTGAAATATTTAAGTTTTCATAATTCTTCTTTTGCCTTAAGATACTCCACAGTATGGTATACCCCTTGTTGTATGATCCCCAAGACTTTTTCACACCTAACTGGCTGAGTCTAGAGCTCAGTTTGGTTGCTCTTCTCACAAGAGTTATTTGGGACTTCGTAACAGGAACTTTAAACTTCTGCCCCACATTGCAAGTTCTTCAATAGGGAATTCTGGCCTTGTAAGCTTTTTTCTAGTAGTGTTATCAGGAGTACTAATGGGCTCTGTGCCATAGGCCCAAGTTATGTCAAACCTCCTGTAATGTCACCCATCTGAATACTATTCTCATAAAAGTGAACTTAATTTCAGACTTATTGTGAAAAAATCATTTTTCAAATTTGAACTTCATTTTTCCAGAAATAAAAACCACTCTAAATTCCATAGCTTTTGCTCGATTGGTCTGGAAGTTGCAAAATGACAGACATGCACACCAGCTCATCAAGGGCTCTCCAACCATTCGACAAGTGAAGGGAGAGTCTCCATGGTTTCGGAGAGTTCTGGCATTGTGACATCCAAAACAAAAACTTATCTTAATTTTATCAATTTCAGCCAAAAGTAGATTAACTAGAGGTAGAGGGTTCATATGAAATCCATTGTGTCAACCCTATCTATAGACCACATCCATTAGTCTTAAAAACTTTTGGTGTGTTCAACAAACCCAGAAAACCAGTTAAAAGTTAACAGTTGGAAGCTAAGAATGAGTGTTGAACATTTAGAAGTGAAATATGTAGATTAGAATTAGAACTTCCCAATTCTTTGTAAAATACATCACAGTTCTACCTTCTCTTTGACTTCAACACAGGGAACTAGAACATTTTGCACAGAGCATGGTAGAGCTTAATACATTACTTTCAATTCACCCTAAAGACAAAATCATTGAAACCAGCCCATGCAATGGCAGCAGCTGTTGCACTGACAGAAATGACCATGTTATGTTTTCAGGTGGTGGAAACTCCATGGAGAATACTGAACTTCAAAGTGGTATGGGTTAGGGTTGACATGCAACCATTTGCAAGGTGGGCGTAAGTATGGACAAGCACTCTCTAAAATAATCACTAAAACTGTCTCATAGTCAAAATTTCAACCAAGTCATTCATGACACCATCAGATAATTCCTTTGTTAATCCTCTATTTCAGGCATCCAAGGATTAGCCCAGTGAGAAGCTGGCAGCTAACAGCTCTTGATTACCTGTGTGACTCTGTTCAGTGAACACCTGTCAGACTAGTGTTGTGAACTCCCTGCTTTTAAATATGCACGTCCTACAACAAACAGGAGACAGGTGCCAACACCAAGGCCAGCAACTGTCCAGGCAACTTGAGGTGAAATAATCTCTGATCGCTTTTGCAACTGCATTTGGGATGTTAAAGATCCCACATCTTCCTCCATTCTTTGTAGCTTTGCATTTAGTTTCTCCAGATGACTTCTTGTTGCATCACTAGAAACCCGTAGGGCATTTAGTTCCCTCATCACCGATTTCACAAACCACATATCTAATTCAGATCTGTTGTCAGCTGCAGTACCAAAATGTCCTTCAGACTCAAGGGCAACAGGGCCAGTGTTATTTAGCTCTTGATCAAAGCTGGTGCTTTCCACAGCATGTTCATCCTCTTGCTCTTGTCCATTTTCAACTTCAAAAAATATGTCCTCATCATTGTCAAGGGTGCTGTCAACTTCATTTGAGTTGAAAGAGGAAAGAGCCTTCCGTGCAAGCCCCCTTTGTTCTTCACAGTACTTTTGTGCGATTTCTATCCATCTCTCGAATGATTTCTTGGCTTTAGTCTCCATGAAACTCTCAATTGTTCCTGGCAAAAAAAATTCATTGATTAAGCAGCAGCAGAGGAGTTTGGACACATACAAAAGTAAAGAAAACAAGAAATAAAACAAAGAGATTGAAGCACCAAGGAAGCATATACCTTGCAACCCCCAGACTGCAGTCTTGAACTCAAGCACAACATTAATTAGAATTGCACAACCTTTTCCATCTTCTGTAGGCGACAATACAATGCGGCCCTTTGTAGAAAAAACATCTGCAGCAGCTGCATCTGAGGTTGGGTTGGATTTAACAGTGAAACAGTTCCCCACTCTTTCATACTGCTGAATCTCAGTTACTCTAAGAACATCACTGCCTGGAATCACAACATGCAATTGACTTGATTAGTTTACGCCAAGTCATAGAAATTTTTTAAATCCTTTCCAGTCCTCTTAACAGTCATTCACATACTGCATCAAGTAAACTTGACTTACATAGCATAGAAATACCTTGCAAAGTTTGACATTCCTGGAAAGAATGAACATAAGGCCTCTTTTCATGAAGAAAACTGATGCTAAAATTTGTACTCCAAAACCCTATCTCCACAGACCTAGAACCATGACAGAAATGCAGTTAATGCTGACCAACTCTTAGCGTTTGCTGCTTGTGTAGAGTCTCCAGATCAGAATTGGGAATGACCTTGAAAAGCAATAAAGAAGTAAACACTAAAAGATAAGCATGTTTAGAGTGGTGAATTACCTACAAATTTCCTCACCAAAGCTGGGGCATTCAAAGGAGCTGAGAAGCAAACCGTTCGTTCCCCAGCAGCTGTCCAACATGTTACCTCTGCATCTGGATCCTCATTTGCTTCCTTGTGATAGAGGCGCATGAATTGATCATCACCAAAGAGAAAAGAAAATACTGCCTGTAACAACCAGGATCAGAAGCCATTGTAGATCAGTCTTTGCAGAAGCATTGGGCCCAAAGCAAAAGAGAGAGATACAAATAGTAAAGCATTCCCATGCAGATGCTTAAGGTGCCAGGAGTACTTTACTATTCTAGTTGACTCTAGTGTCTAGTTGAGTACCATATCTGTTTACAATGGGAAAATGGCACAATTGAAGAAGAAGCTGGCTCAACACCACAACATGTTTATCCTCATCTTGGCTGGTCAGCAGCCTTCAGGCTATTCAGAGGCACATTGCACTTCACATAGCAGGGAACAATAACAAGAAACCTGTGACATACTTACTACCTGCAACACGTTTTCACATGCACAATCTACAATGCAGAGTAACCAAGGACAGATACATCTATCTCAGACATGCCTTTCATCTTGCCAGCAGGCAAGAAGACCAGACGCAGTGTTCTTCTCAAGCTCTACTTCCAAGCTGTCTTATAAGTTTCCCAAGCACAAGATCATATTGAATCAAAGATCATATTGAATCTTTGAATCGCGGTAAAAAGAAAAGAACAGGTCGGCTGCAAAGACAAAACGAAATCACAGGCCAATTCCTGCAACCCTTGTGCATGCACCCTGTTCATCTGAGAGATGTGCACGCATCAAAAGGCAAAACTGACAAAGCACACAGAGAGAGACAGAGAGACAGAGAGAGAGGAAACCGGACCTGAGGCTCAAGAAAATAGATATTGCCTCGCATCTCCAAAGTCTTCCCCATACTCCTCACTTCCTGAGATTTACTTCAAAAAACCTGATCGCTACGTTGCTGGATCCTTTTTATCGTGCGCAAAAAAATTCACCAACTAATCAGCGCTCCCGCCAAGACAACACGAACACACCACGCCGGACACCGATGAAGAAGAAGAAGAGATTCAAAGCAGAAGCTGTTGTGAGTTGAGTTGAGTTCCTTTCGAGAAAGAACCAGAGCCAAATGGCGGGAGCAGGGAATGTCCAAAAAACGGCGACCACAAGAAGCTCGAAATCCACAAACCTGTCAACAAACCGCGAGCGCCGGAGAAGTTCGAAATCGCATAAAACTGTGAACAAACCGCGAGCGCCAGAGAAGCTCGAAATCTAGAAACCCTAAAGGAAAATGCTCTGCAAACCGACGAGGACGAAGACGACGACGGACAGAACGGGACCCGAAATCTTCAAACCCTAAAAACAGTCAATCTTGCAACGCGTCAGGAATCAGGTGCTTGTCCGATGGTCCGATGGTCCAGCAGGTGGGTGGGGAAGTTTCGTTCGGTCCGATGGTCCGTTCCCTTCCTGCCACCAGGAGGCCTATTTAAGATGCCACCTGTTGCGGGATCGAATCCCCACGGGTCCCACTTCCAAATAACCTACTATGTTCCCATTGGGGCTTTTTTTGTATGTATCAACTTAGGAAGATGTTTTTCCCATTTGTGGAGAGAAAGATATCATACCCTACATGCACACTTGGGCTCACAATTTGTTGCCACCTTTTTCATACACCAAGATCATGATTTTAAAAGAAAAAATCGCACAAGAAAATGGAAAAAAACAATCCTTATTACATACTATGGAATGGGTGTTAAGAATATGCATGGTGACCCCAATAAGGTGAGCTGCCATTCCATTATGTAGGTGACAACACGGCATGAGGCATGATGATGCATGGTGTTATAGTTGCCCCCATGTGATGGTGCAACTTGCCAGGTGTTGCCAATTTACATGATTTCGAAGTTGCCATTGATTTATTTACCCAAATTTGGGATTTTCAAGTTCATATTTTGTGTTGTGTTATCACTTTAGGTAATACTTTGATGACATGTCAAATTCCACATTGTACATCGTGGATGTTTTAACACCGAGTGTGCAAGCCTTCTAATAAGTTAACGTAGTTTTAAAACCCATTTATTGCATATATATCATTAGGTGTTGATGCATCATGAGTTCCCTTGAGTAAACTAGCATTTAAATGTTGTATCATCCTCATATGAAGCTAGTGTTTAAATATGAGAAAAAAATTATGATTAATTGTGCCTTGAATTCCTTTTTTAAAGTTGAACTAGTCTCAAATGTTGCATGTATTTTGCAAATTGTAAGGAGCTTTAAACACATGCTTCTCTAATTTTATTGAAGGTTGTATAATTTTTAATATTTTGGCGTGATGGTTAAAGGTGTAGCTAAAGCTTCGATGATTGAAGAACACATTATTACCTTGTAACATTTTTTTTTCCAAAACATCTTAAGCTATAAGCAATCCTACACTAATGAAAAACATAGAAAAATTGCATGTTGATTGCGGTAAAAAAAATTGTGATTCACATTTGTCTTCCCAAGAAGCAAAAAATCAAGAATGGAGTGTGTCACCTACAACATAGTGGCAAAGAACAATGGGAAACATGTAGCAACAATGGTTTTACCATTTTTCATCATTTACACACAAAAAGATGACCTATGATAAGTTCAATTGACAACAACAAAGACCTACACATTTCCTATAACAAAATGTTACCAAAAAATGTAAAGTTCCAAGGATAATGATTTACAAAGCTCCAACGAATAACAATTGCAAAGCTCACAATGATTCACACACAAAATGGTAAGAAAATATTTGCATAATGAAGGGTGTGACAAAACAATGAAAGCAAAACACATCTACATTTGAAAACATTCAAAAATGTTTGAAAATGATAATGTGATGTGAAATGACAAGAATATTGCCGTAATGATGGATGAATACCATAGTACATTTACCATTTCAACCATACTTAAGATAATACTAAATTTCAAAAACTTTGCATCCTTGTTGAAAGTATCAAAAAATTTAATTTTTTAAATTTCAAAATTTATGACCCATGTGTTCATTTGTCCATGAGCACCTCCTGATTCCAATTCCAATAACAAGCACTTATTCAAAATCAGAAACTACCTTAAATCATCACAATATATCATCACAATTCATTAACTCATTAATTTAACAACATTTTAACTACCTACTTATTAATACCAACCTAATTACATGGTACCTATTTGCAATAAAATGTTAAATTGTTAATTTTTAAAAATTGTGATTGGAAGGTCAAAAGGAAAAAGTGAAAAATAAATAAGTATTTGCCTAAACTATTTCAAAATGGTAAAGGTTCTACAATAATGTAGTTGTTAACCATACAATGTTGGTTATTTATCAATTCTTTCATGAAAACCATAGGTTTTTAAAGATTTTTGAAATAATTATCACCAACAATTCTTTTATTTTTAAATATTTTTAAAGCTGAAACTAATAATTTTTCTTAAATTCAAATAATTACACAACATTAAAGTTCACATAAAATGTTGGATGGTTTCAACATGAATATGAAGTTGGTACAATAATTTTAAGGATTCAACCATCTACGATTAAGGTTTTTTTTCAATTTTGTGAGGTTTCCACATTAGTGATCATTTACAAGAAAAATTCACCAAATGTCATTACCTATCCAAATAAAATAAAGTAAAATAAAAATCATGTTACACTTTGGTGCATTTTTTTCACAAAAATCATTTGTATAAATTGTATTTAATTTTTTTGCCCCCAAAAAAATGTTGTTTTTGATGTGTTGGATGAATCATTACATATACATCACATGGATGTTAATATTTGTTTGGGAGTATATTTTTCTAGGTTTAATTTTGGATGGAATTCAAAAAAATTATAACCTATTTGTCATTAGGTGCATCTATGCTTGCTATTCAAATGGTAGCAAATGGCATTTTCTTAAAGGGCAATTAGCATATGTTAACAATTTTTTTTCACTCCATAATTTGAGCCATTCAAGGTTGAAAATTCAATGTGGGGTGGTTCTAATTATTAAAGTAAGTTTTAAGAATCAAGATTTTTTTTAATTAAAAAAAAAAACTAGCCAATTATCATAAATTTAAAAATTGTCAATTTTTGAGTGAACCAATTCTCACCTTAATTATATTTGGACCCAAGACCTTATTAAAGGGATGTAATCCTTTACCACATGGCTATACCCCCTTATGTGTCAAAAATATAATGATTGAATTATTTTTAAAAAGACATAAGCCAATGCCTTTAAAACACACACAAGCTTTGGCACGCTCAAACTTTAAATATAAAACTGTCATACAACGTTTTCACATGTCAAGGTGTGGTTTGGTGGTTTTTTTTTTTGACCTCAAAGAGGTTATGGGTTCAAAATTCCATTTCCTATCTTTAACCAAACTACAATTTTCCCTTATTAAATTGGAAAACCATATCCAAGTTTTAACCCTATAACTATTATGAGTATCAAGTTTGGGACAAAATGATATTCATTTAATTTTTCAAGGCCAACACTCACGTATGATGATTTACTTATTGGTTTTCATTGTGATAATTAAATTGAAAATTGGCTAGTTACCCAATAGGGTTGGTGATACCCATCCAACATTAGAATAAATAATATCCATTTTCACATTGTGCAAATTAATGGGTTTAAGTTTCACTCATGTTATCATATTCAATCTTCAAATTTTGTGTAAAAATGCACATTGATTTTTTATTTTGCATTTCCATTTTGGAATTTAAAGTTGGTTACAAGTGGCAACATTGGAAAATTAGGGTTTATTATTTCAAGTCAATACAAGAATTAATGACATTTATCTTAATGAAAAATTAAGACATTTAAAGTTACTTCACATTTGCAATCAAGGACAATGAAAAATTGACATTTTACAAATGATGTTCACATTTGAAAACATTTTCGAGTAAGTAATTGACATTTCTCGGTGATATTATATGTTGTTAACAAGTTACCAACATTGGATAGTACAAAATGTTAAATTATTTATTCATTAATAAAATCTTCCAATTACTTACATTTTCGCACCAATTGCATGATAGTTTATCAATTGTGATCATAAGGTGTTAATTTCTTAATGTTCAAGTTGAAACATCATCCCCTTTTTTCTATGTTCTAAACAAAAACATTGTCCGCCTTTTTTGCCTCATTTTTCAAGCATCATTTTCTTTCTTTTGTCTCTCTCCTATCTTCCAACATCATCCCCTCGGTTTCTTGTGTTTGTGTTCTATATATTTTTTTGTTGCTAGTCTTCGATTGTTCTTGCACATAATGTTGCAATCCTAGTTTTGGGTTCATGACCTAGGTTAAGGCAAGAGAAGAGAGGGGTGCCTTGGGGGAATGCCTATAATTCAAACATATTCCCAAGTGATTTTCTCATTTTGGGAGTTGTTAATTTGATTCATAGATTTTCTTTTAGTCATATAACACCTACTTCATCACTCTATATGTGAAATGCTAACCCACTTTTGACCTTGGGAAAACTTGAAATGTGAACCCACTCCTAACCACTAAAATTCGAGAAACATAGGTCAAATGACCTTTGAATTGAACATGTCATTGTTGAAAAACATGTAGCTAAACCACTCAACATATCACCCAATTGTTAGTGGTTTGAAACAAAACCACTATAATGGGTTTTTAGTTTCCTTGGTGGGTAGTCATGTGTGGCAAAGGAAACCACTCATGATGGTTTTGGTGGTCACCCAATGGTTTAACAAGTGGTGTGGTGTGGTGTGGTGTGATTTTTTAAATTTTGTTTTGGTGGGTACTATAGAAGGGGTAAATTTTGAGTGGTTTCTTTGTGAGTTGGTGTGAGTGTTTTATGGGTGGTTTATTAATTATTAATGTGTGGGTGAATTGTAATTGTTTATTAGTGGTGTTCTTGGTTGTTTGTTTAGTGGTTTAAAGGGTGGTGTTATGGATGTGGTATGGGTGCCGTTTTTTGTGGGTAGGTTATGGGTGGGTTCAAAGCGGTTTCTTTAGTTGTTTTATTGGTGGTGTTATGGGTGGGGTTTAGATGGTTTCCTAAGTACTTTTATTAATGATATTATGGGTTAGTTTTCGATGGTTTCTTAAATGGTTTATTGGTGGGATTTAATTTGTTTTTTGAATGGATTTATTGGTCGATTTATTGGTGGACTTTTCACTTTGGGTGGGTTTTGAATCACGATTTAGCATTTTGGGTGGTTTAAGATGGTGGTGTTACAAGTGGGTTTTGAATGCCAATTTTTTATATATTGGGTGGTTTAAAATGGTTTCCACATAGGGACCTATGGAATATGTTCAACAATGGCCATTGTTGTATTTGTTTGTTTCATTAGAACTTTGTGAACTAAAAAGAACAATTAATTATTCTATCACACTTTTTAGGTGCCACACTTTACAGACACTTCAACCAAACTATTTCCACCAAAGACATATGAATCTTATCTATTGTCAATGGTCTATAGCATACATGCCTTAATCCTCAACTATTGTATTATGTTGCCACTTGCATTCAACTCCCACCTTGATAACAACAACAATGTTGGGTTGCATACTTTTGTAAAGATGAAATTCAAATTTAAAAATTACATTAAAACTCAAGGGGGGAAAAAATTCATTTCAAAAAATGCGAGGTAACAACATTGTTGGGCTTCATATTTTTGTATATGGTGAGAAATCAGACCTAACAATTACATCAAAATTCAAGGAAACAAAATTTGTCATTTCAAAATATGTGGGGCAACAACAATCTGGGGCTACATACCTTTGTACGTGGTGAAAAATTAGACTTAACAATTCATACTAGAATTCATGGTTTATTTGACTAGGAACATTAATTTTAAAAAACCCATTTTGAGCAATCACCAAAAAGGTTGTCCAATCATTTTGGACATGTTGTTTTGTACATGTCCAACATGACCAAGATGGTTTTTTTGACCAATCCTAGGGTGGCATTTCTGACTAGTCATTTTGACCTATGAATATTTGACTGTCGATCAAATTGAACAATTTCATTAATTTAAATTGAGTATCAAAAGTAATAATTTTTATTTTATTTCGTATATATACATATTTATGTATTTATAAATATTTTGACCAGTCAACTCCCATTTAAAAGTCAACAAGAAGTCAAGAGGCAGTCAACACTTGAATTGTTGGGAACAATGTTAGAACCTTGGTTTTTTAAATGGTAAATCGACAACTTTCCCACCCAACCACCACTTTCATGTTGTTACACATGAAGCCAAATATTAAACTTATTTGACATTCTATCAATTTGTGTTAAAAATCATCAACTTTGAAATGTGATTTCCTTTTCATATTTTGCTCAAGTGAAACAAATGAAATTTGAATTTTGAATTTTTTTCATAAATTTGTACATTTGTAATAAATGGAAACCCAAAATTTCAAATCGTTTTATAAAAATATGTTTGAATGTTATTGTTTAATAATAATTCAAACACAAAATTTCATCCCATATTTTGGACATGTAACTATGTATACGTATATATGTATTTTTTATAATAAAATTTGGACTAATATTTTTAATTTAAAAAACGATTAATAAAATTTATGACTTAATTTTTTCATATTTCAATCATTTTATATTAATTCTTTGTAGAATACGTATACATTTCTTCAATAACATGTCATTAATAATCACAAAGTTGATACCATGTTACATCTCAACATGTATTATATGTATTGATGATATATATATATATATATATAAAATACATGTTGTGATGTATGTATATTATAAGTTTCATAATACTAATAATAATAAAACTCATAATTGCTACAAAAATTAGCTTTAATTATTTATTTCAATCGATTTTTAATATTTCAATATTATGTAAATTCAATTATAGAGAAATTTTGTGTTTCAATATTTCAGTATATTTAGAAAGTTATAAAAAATTATTGTCATTCAATACGTTCAAATATTTGTGTAATTTAATAATTTCAAATTTTATTATAATTTCAAAATGATTAAACCTAAATATATATTTGAAATATATAGTTAAAATGGAAATAAAAATAAAAATATTTTTTTATTTCAGAAAATAATATAAGTAAATATTTTAAACAAAATTTTAATTAAAATTTTCAAAATTTTCTCATGTTTAATTAATTTCAAGACAATATTGTAACTAAATAATTTCATAATTTTACCTTACTTAAGTAATGAAATAATTCTTAGAAATTAATGTAATTATATTAAAAAATTATCATAGTTAATTAATTTAGAATATTAGGGAAATTAAATAATCATAAAAATAATTATAAGGACATAATTTCAAAAGACTAATACAGCTAAATAATTAAATAAATTAACGATAATTGAATTACAAAACATAATGGTGGTTAGATTATTTTTAAAAATATATAATTACAGTAAATTTGTGTGATTAAATAATTTTCGAAAATCCAGAAAAAAAATTATCAAATAATAATTAAATTATTTTCAAAAATTTGTGATTTAATAACTACAAAATGTTAATATAAATTATTATTAAATAATTTCAGAAATAAACTTTGTAAACTTATGTAATTAAGTATAGAAAAAAACTATTGTAACTAATACTTTCAAAAGTATTCATTAGTAAATAGCCATACTAATTATAATTAATTCAAATCATCAATTCAAATTCTAAAAGCTTTAACATCACATCAATTGAAGATTTTGAAAATGATGTTTATAACATTTGTCCAAATAAATAATATAAACAACAAATTGATTAAATAAACTTTGGTTTACATAATAATGTAATATGTCATATTGTTACTAATTGACATACTAAAGGTTATGATACATTACTTTATAGGTGATAGATTTAAAATATTAACTAGTAATTAATTATAAAAAGTTCAAGATTGAAATTTTAATTTTAATAATATCAAAAAAATATTAAAGATAAATTTTTTTAGTATATACCAAAATAAACATTAAAAATGTTTGTTCAAAACCATATTTGGTATTAAACCAAAATTATGAAACATACATTATTAACATTGACAAGACATAAGGCACCTAGTTAGTATAAACAATTTTTAAAAAAAAAACTAGGCCAGGTGCCATTTTGACCAACGAAACCTTTACGGTACTTACATAATATAGGTACCCTTTGTCACTTTTGACCAAATCAAATGTCATTTTGATTGGGATATTCATTTTTAAATACATTACGACTAAATGTTTGATTTGACACTTGGTTGAATAGGTCATCTTGGTCAAATTGATTAATCAAAAATTACAAATGTCATTCAACATTTGAGCTTCCAGTCAAAATGGATATGTTTAAGGTCAAAAAAGATCATTTAGTCAAGTTGTATAGTTTGATAAATTGTGAATTCTAGTAGTGATTACATCATAATTTAAAGAAGCAAAATTTGTCACTTCAACAGATGTGGGGCAAGAACAATGTTGGGCAACATAACTTTGTATGTGATGCAAATCCAAAACTAAAAATTACATCAGAAGAAAAATTTGTGACCTCAAAATTGTGGGGCATCAATAATGTTGGGTTGCATAGTTTTGTACATGGTTAAAAATCAAACCAAAAATTACATTAGAATTCTAGGGAACAAATGCGACATTAAAAATATGGGGCAACAATAATGTTGGGTTGCATACTTTTGTAAGTGGTGAAAAATCAAACTTAAAAATTATAGCAAAACTCAAAGGAGTAAAACTTATGACCTCAAAAATGTGGGGTAACAATAATATTGGGTTGCAAATTTTTGTCAGTGATGAAAAATCAAACCTAAAAATTACATCCAAATTCAAGGGAGCAAAACTTCTCATTTCAAAAATTGTGGGGCAACAACAATGTTCAATCATTTGTCAACTTAAAAAGAAACTTCAACATGAGTTGAAAAACTAGATCTAAAAATTTATATAAAACTAAAAGGAACAAACTTCAACAACTCAAGAAAAAAATTCAACATTGAATTTGTACAATATGTAATAATAAGAACTTCAAAAAACAAATGGAAAAGCTTCAAGAAAACACCAACAAAACTGTAAAAATGAAATTCTAATGAAACGTCAAAACCCAAGTCTATGGGTTGGAGTAAAAAAGAGGCACAAAGTTGGAAATGAAAAACATTTGGAAGGAAAAAATAAGTTTGAATTCATGTACTAGATATATAGGCACACCACCTCGTCAAGGGTTTTTTTTAATGTTTAATCCACCTTATTCATCATATTGTGCCATAAAAAACTGAGCTTGTAGGTTTGTAGATCAACCCTTGATTTAATCTTTGAGTTTTATACTTTTTAATATTCCATATAAACATGATATCTAATATTGGTGCAAAATTTAAATGATTTGCATACACTATAAAACAAACCATGCATCTTCTAGAGAAGATATTGAAGCATCAAACAATGGACAAGTTTTCAATCGTTTCATAATTGTTTAATAATAAGTTTTGAGCTTGCAAAACAAGCTATCAAAACTACACCAAAAGAATGGCTTGTAACAAATGTATTACAAAAAGGAAAAGGATACAAAGAACAACAAAGTTGAAAGCTTGATCAATCAAAATAAGAGCCTTGATGGAAAGTTCATTGTAACTCCAAAGGATTGCACACAAAAAATCATAATTGAACAAACACCAAAAAACAAAAGGGTTGATCAAAAGTTCACTATAACTTTAGAGGATCACACATAGAAAATTGAGATTAAGCAACATAAAAAAACAAAAAGGTTGATCAAAAGCTCACTATAGCTTTAGAGGATCACACATAGAAAATTGAGATTAAGCAAACATAAAAAAACAAAAAGGTTGATCAAAAGCTCACTATAGCTTTAGAAGATCACATGTAAAAAGTCATGATCGATTAGTGGCAATTAATCAAATGATCAAATATCAAAATGCAATAAAAATCAAGGGAGACTTTGATCACCATATTCAAGTGCCAAAATTGGTGAAGAATACATACTTGGAATGAAACAACAATGTGCAGTAGAATTAAAACAAAATGAACACAATGAACAAGGATATGTAAGGCCATTAGTAGGAGCAATGGTGACCAATATTACTTTGTTGCTACTACAATCACAATGCACTTGAAAAAGATCATACATAATTGCAAGAATTGATCTCCTTCTTAAAAACACTACTAACATGAAAAATGTTTCAAGAAGAATTAAACTTGCAATTTGTTGCTAAAAGCACTCCAAACTAAAAAAGCTTTCACAATAATAATCAAGAACTTTATTAAATGCTTCTTCTTGTTTGTAACATTTAAAGTGAGACAAAGGAGACAATCTTTAAGAGATTGACATTTGAAATTCTAAATTTCATAAATTGCTGAGGGTTGACATGAGGTAGGGAAGAAGATCCAACAGCAAAAGACAACCAAATAGACATGAAAGAAAAAGATTGACAAACATATAGAAGCTGGCCCTATCATTTTTGGCTTACAAGATATGTCTGTGAGGATAGCATGCAATGCGATGACAAATCCATTTTGCTTTACAGCAAACTTCTGTATTGAGCATCAATTCTAGCAACACATCTATGAAATTGCAGAAAAAAATCCAGGACAACACTTTGGAGGAGGTAACATAACAATTAGTGCATCATGACTACTAGCACTGTCATGCCAAAACATCCACAACAAAACTTTGAAGGTAACACAACATTTTTCACAAAGTGTTTTAGACCTTCACCTTCATCATGAATAGTAGTGACAAGTTGCTATCACTAACCACTGACTTCATCAGCTCCTCCTCCTGAAAGTGGGTGGAAATAAGTGAAGGACAAGCTGCCATGACTACCCACTAACTTCATCAACTCCTGATGGTGGAGGAGCTGCTGCCATGACTACCCAATAACTTCATCAGCTCTTGATAGTGCAGTGTAAATAAGTTGAGGATAGACCCACCCAACATTTAGGGCTAACCCATCATACCAAATCTACAACCTCAATATCCATCAATTGTCCAGAGGCAACAGGAAGCCTGACTCAGTAATGAAGTTTGTTTGCTAGCACTCAAGAGACATAGCTAAAACCAAAAAACAACTCAATAGTAGTTGTATCCTCATTCAAGCTTCAACAAGCAGAGCAAAGAGGTTGTGAGAGAGGGTGAGCTTTCATGTCATTTTTATCTTGTCCCTGTAGTACAACTCAATACTAGCTAGCATGAAGAAAGATAAGCAGATGACATCATTCCCATATTCCAACACATTTATGTAACAATCATGCATTTACATGTCAAGCATCCGTTGCAGCGGCACGGATTTCATATTTGGAGATACTGACAACCTTCACCAGAACCTGTTAGTAGAAAAATCTGTGTAACAGCAGCAGCAGTCAAATCATTACTTCCACAAATGTATGTCTGTGCAACAGGAGAGACAATAGCAAAATGAGAGAGTTGTGGGGTTGAATTAGTGCTCTGTCCACAGGGAAAAAACCTTACAGCCTCACTTGAGCTTCTCAACAAATTCCTCTGACTTCCTCCTGCTGTTAGGTACCAATGTGTTTGTATGCAGTGGAATCTGGTGGCATAAGCTCCACGTCAATGTCAGTAACTATGTACTGCACAATGATGAACTGACAATGCACATGGCATGTTGACATGATCATCAGCTTGGTTGAAGAATTTTATTGAAAAACAATTACAATTGAGATGATCAGCTTCTCCTTTTCTTGTCTTGTCAAAGTGATTTGCTGATCATCAGCTTCTTTCTTACATGTCTAGTGTTGTGTCAATCAAAGAGATTTGTTGCTTCTTGTATGGCGGGGAATTTCGGTTGTTGTTGTTGTTGGCAACGTCCTGCTGTTGCTTGCTGAGGAAAGCTTTGGCAGTGGTGTAACAACATCACTACTGGCAGTGATCACATTCTCAGAGCCAGAATTCCCATTCGAATGCTCCAATCTTCTGAGCCTAGTGGTAGACTTGGAAATACCTCCATACCGCAAGGTGAGCAGAATGCAAACCAAAGTTTGGTCATTTGCAGATTCGCCGCACCGAGTGCAGAAGGCATGAGAGTGATAAGTACTCACTGCCCATACACTGCTACTGCTGTTGCTGCTGCTACTTGTCTTGGAGTTGGTGTTGAGAGAACTGCAGGGACACAAGCAGCAAGGTCTGGGATTCAAGAGCTTGAGAGAGCAAGTGGAATCACACCCAACAGACCATTTCTGCTTGTTGGTGACATTCTCCCCAGAGTAGTACATGGCAGCAGCCATGTAAATCTCTGCAACAAACCTGGGAGACAGCATTGCAGATGCAGATTTGCCACACCCAGTGCAGAATGCATGCCTGTAGTGAAAGCTCAAAGCCCAGTAGCCGGAATGTTGCTGCTGCTGAGTTTTGGGTGCACATGCGCATCTTCCTCTTTCGTCGTCATCTATCCTCGCCACCAACACAATCTTCGACGAGTCTTTGAGCTCCTCAGGAAAATCTGGAAGCTCCGAGACTGACGAGTGTTGTTGCTGATGAAGAACTCGAGCGAGTTGTTGTTGTTGCTGCTGGTGGTGCATTGGGTGGCATCTAGACGCGGCAGAGAGACTTGAAGGAGATAGATTTCCAGACCCACCAGCAGAAGAAGAAGAAGAAGAAGCAGAAGAAGAAGAAGAGGATGATTCTTTTCTTGGCATGTTTTCCGGAAGCTCAATTCCGTGGATTTCTAGCTCTCTTCTCAGTCTGAAAAGCTCGGAGTCTGACATCCTGGGAAGAGCTTCGAAGCTGCGGTACCTGAGAATGAGCAACAAGTTCTGGAACACGGACTCCTCGCAGTCGACGATGATGGGCTCTTGGGTGGTGGACCGTTTCTCAAGGAGACAGGAGAAGTAAGTCGATTGTCTCAAGCTCTCCGCACATACAGTGTATGAAGCTCTGTTCCTCCCCACAAAGAGAGTAACATCAGCAGTAGCAGGAGGAGAAGAAGCCGATGATGTTCTTGAGCTCACATTCTCCTCAGCAGCTCTCCTCCTAGTCCCTCCTCCTCCTCTTTCTCTATTACTCTCCAGCAGCTTGAATTCCTGTACTGCTGCGAGGAGCTGAGGAGCATGATTGTTGCGCACAAACTGCTGCATCATGGGCTCACTGTCGTACACTACAACACCACCACCACCACCACCACCACCACCCTCCTTTGCTCTTGGTGGCATTTTCTTCAAAGGGCTACTCCTGTGTTCGATTCCTCCTCGCTCCAACGATGGCGGAGTGAAAAACTCGGAGAGATTCATGAAACCCTGTTCTCGCACTAGTACGTAAACAAAAACGGCGACAACAAAAACAACACTAAATTGCTTGCTCTCATTGGGACCTCGGCAAAGCAAAAGGAGAAGCAAAAGGAGAGGAGTCGAAAAACACGGGAAGAAGAAGGAACAAATGTCGATGCAGAGGTCAGAAACAGACGAAGAAGCTCTCTCTGGAAACTCTGCCTTCTCTGTGAGATTTGTATGATGTTTGATTCTGCAAGTCTGTACAAAACTGAGGAGAACGGAGGAGAAGAACCTGTTTGAGATTGGGGGTCCGAGATGGAGAAGTGCAGTAATGGAGCGCACGATCGATCGATGGATCGACGCGGCGCGAGGGAGCGATGGAAGCTGGAATTTCGGAGGCTTCTTTGTTGTGGAATGCGGATCCAAAGGGGAAGTAAAAAGGTGGGGACGATGATCATCACGATGACGATGGTAGGCAGCGCAGCGGGGCGTGGTAAGGAGGGCAGGGCAGGGCAGGGCAGGGCAGGGCAGGCAAGATCGGGCAGGGTGGGGCAGGGCGGGCGCGGTGACTGCCGCTAATGGCGCCCCCATGTCTGCCATCATCTCCGCGTCACGCCTTTTTGGCACTTTGCTTTACAGGCCAGCGCATTATTATTATTATTATTATTATTATTAAAATGCCTGCGCGTGCTTTCATTGCTTTCATTGCTTTCCTTCCTTTTCCATCTTTACTTCCTATCATCCCACCAGGACTCACCAACCCAAGAACCAAAAAACCAAACCAACCCCACCCTAACCCACCCCACCCTTTCCCAAACCTACCCCAAAAAAATCAAAATAAAAAAATCAAAATTTTAATATAAAAAAGAATCTTCCGATTTTCCTAATTTTCCCAAATGAAAAGACACCCCAAAATTTTTTTTTATTTTAAAATCTTCCCATTTTCCTAATTTTCCTAAGTGAAAAGATCCCTTAGTTTGTAATGTTAGGAAAGCTGGGTACTTTGTCATCTAACTATAGTATGGTCCCCATTCCGCGCCCAGGGATGAGCCCCCTCTGTTTTTGCTAGGTTTCTTTGGGGGCCTTTTCTAGAGCATAACTGGTCCCCTTGATTCAGTTCTCAACTGGGCTGGGCTTGCTACGGGTTCACTAGAGGGGGTTGTTGGCTGATGTTCTTCTCTAGAGCTCAAAACGGTAAGTAGTAGTTCATCCACCAGCATCCACCAGCATCCACCAGCACACCATCCACTGGATGTCGTTATTACTCAGTTGTGGATGAACCTCAACTGAGTTTATATTCGGTTTCATCTTGGTAACCAATTCTGTGGGTCAATAGGTCTAATATATAGGTAGATAGGTAAGAAAATAGGTAACTACTTGGTAAATAGATGGTTTATTTTTACATAGGTAAGGGTTGTTTTTACTACCTACCCACCTACCTACTAACAACTTGCTTGTGAGTTGTTAGTAGGTAGAAAAAACAAAACAAAGCAACTGAGCTAACCACCATGGTTAGCCAGGGAACTGGAACCCAACAGCAAACCACTTACCATCTATCCTTCATGGTGTGCTGCTGGTGGGCTACTGGCTCACTGCGGCCGGTTGATCACATCTCAAGTGGACCAGTCCTGCTGCTGTTTCGTTGGTGGCATTTCGATTCGTCCAGGGCTTCATTCATAAGCAGGGTTGGTTGTCCCCACTATGGATTCACGTTTTATGTGGACTGGGCTTGCGTGCTGTCATTTCATTAGATGGTAAAGAATGGGTTCTTTCAGGGCCTATTCCATTTCATAACCGGTTCCACTTTGAGTCAGTGAGCCTGGTCCACTTTGAGTCCCAAGTGGACCAGGCTCACTGCAATTTTGTTAGGTGTTAACTTACGGGTTCTTCAGAAGCCAGTTCCAGAAGAGGTAAGTTTGTTCTCCCCACCAGATCTGAAGTGGGTTCTCCACCACGTATTACCATTACACCAAAGTGGAACTTGATTTGCACCAAAAGTGGAGCCGGAAGATGACTGGTTGTCCCACCTAAGTTTTTAAAAGTCCTAATGCAATAGTTTTTCATCCACTAAGTGGATGAAAACTTTCTTCAATAGGACACCCCAAATTGGTTAAGTCTAACTTGCCATTTATCCCATTTGTTTATTTGTTATTTATAAATAAATATTTACTATCATTTCTTTTATATTGGGCGGTTATTAACTTGTTTTACCATCATTGCTTTTGAGATAAAGAACTAGATTAAGAAATTTTTTGGGGTTTTTTTTTTCTTTTCTCTTCTTTTTGGCTATTTTTGATAACCACCCAACACTCTTTACTAGATACCGAGGTAATCACCATGGTTAGCTATAGGTTGGGTATACACCCCTCACCCCCAACCAAATGTGGTACTCTCCTCCCTATAGAATATCAATTTTGCCATACCCCTTTTGGTTGAGAGAATATTTCATTAACAAACGGAAATTCCTAGTGGCTTGTGAATGAGTGTAAAAGCACTTGAATACTCCTATAATTTGTGCCACTTGCACAAGGTCCAAACCCGTGTTGATTCGCTTTTTTATTTTTAAAAATCATTGGGTAAGTTATTTTTTGAAATTTATTTTTCCATGTCTCACGCAAGTTATCAATATCAAAAAATTGGTTGTCGGGTATTATCTCAAATCATCTTTTGGTACTTTGGGCTCTCATATCTTGACAAATGTGGTCCGATAAATCAGACTAGGTTTGTCCTTAAACCCTAAAACAATAGATGAATGAATGTAAAATGGACTTTTGAAATCCTTAAAAGAAATGTTGAACATATAAATAGGTACATGTTTGGACAACATGACTTGAAAGGCGACTTCGAAATTATTTTTTACCAACATTTTTACATGAATTTTTTTCAGTATATTGAATATCACCTTGTATATTCAAAAGTTGATATTTATTAATAATAATAAATCATAATTTTATTCAAATATAAATATAATATAATAAGAAATCACAAATCATGTCCACAAATTTTTCTTCATAATTTGTTTTTTACATTTAGATTATATTCTAAAGTCTAGTTGTTTAAACACCTAAAAAGTTTAACTTATGCACATAATTTTTATTATGAAACATGTTTACATTTGTGATATTAAATATTACATTTGTGTTCACACTTTTTTTTCATGCAATTTTATGGATAAATTGATTTTCATAGTATACAAATTAGGTCAATTTACTTATATCAATAGTAGAAATTAAATGTCAATGTATAATATCTTTTGTAAAAAATCCATCCTCATGTCTAAGCATTCAAATTTAATAATTTGAATTTACAAAACACGTATATATATTTTAAAACCATAAGAAGGAATATTTTATCAAATGAGAAAATGCAACATGATATATGATTTAAATGATGTGGATTGAAATAATAAGAATACATTGAAAAATATATGCATATAAATTTATAGCAATTAGATTATAATGAGATGTGTTGTTAAATTCACCTTATTAATTACTTGCATTCTATTTATTTCAAATCCATCTATGATTTTTCCCAAGTTTGTGTTATTGGATGTTTAATTGTTTCCATATGCATTTTTTTGGTTTTGTTTAGGTCACTTACCGTTTTCAAGCAATAAATTTTCCTTCCACTCAAAATGATAAAAACAAATTAGTACAATAGATATTACAAGTTTAGGAATATGTGAAGAAAATATTGTGATTGGAATTAGTTTTGGTTGAAAAATGTTCACATCATCTCATTCTTTGCTAAATATTTTCAATTTGCATTCTCCTTCATCAATGGGCTTTAGATTGGCAATTTGAACTTTTTCATTGTTGTGTGATGTTGGCTAAAATTTTTGGTATGTTTATTTATGGAAACCAATGTATTTTATGAAACATTATTTTTGTAGTGAAATTTTACAAAACACATTAAAATTACATGGATATTAAACATGTTATTATAATTAGTTACAAGTCCAAAATTTATTGTGTTTACTTTTTGGTGTCTATGAATATTGTGACATGACACAACCATTTTTAATTTATACAAAAATCTATATATAATAAGGAAAATCAAGGTTACAAAAGACTCACCAAATTAATAAATTGGTCCATCATTCTTACATTTCAAATGTGCTTAAACTACCACACAAACAAATATCTATTGTCAATCATTTTGATTGGCTTCAAGAAACCTTTATCTTTGGATAAGTTCAAAGATGTGGTGCACTATGGTGCTTTAAATGGCTCCCTTTGGGGATGGCCAAGAAATGCATGTCACTTCATTTTGAAACTTTATAATGGGCCTTCATATAAAACCTCCCCATGCCTTTTATACTTAATCTAGCCATTGATGTGAAATGCCTTTGAGTACTAACATTTGAATAACATAAGCAAAAATTTTGTTAACTTTCTTTATGGATGGTATTAAATAGAATTTTTTCTAATAAATTTGAAATTAGTTATTCACATCATATCATAATGTGCAAAAAGATGTTATGATTTGAAATTTAGGTTCTCTTTTTAGCAACATGCAAGATAATTCACATGTTATTTTGATTAATGTGCCAATATATTACAAATTTGGTTAGGATTTGTATCATAATGCACTTGGGATTGGATATAATGATTGGAAAAGCAATATATAGAGCAACAATTCAAAATAAGTAGACAATATTGAAAAACATTGCTTACCATTCTTATCCATGGATAATGCACACTTGTGAAAGTAAACTTTAAAATGGTCATGTGTAATGATCCAAGATTTGATTCAACATTGAAATTTATCCAAAAAAATAAAAACAACAACAACAACATTGTTAAATTCTACCCATGATAACCAATAATTTTCTTTCAATTATGAATATAGGAAAACAAATTGTGTTAATATTTTGTTCAAATTGCTTATTCTTGATTTTTTTCATTATAATTTTATGATGAATAACATTTTGATTTTTTGTTCAAAAGTGTGGTTTATTGTAATCAAACTAAAATATTTGATAAGAGTAATCAAAATAATTGAAATTGGATGTTACTATTATTACACTTTGGAATCAATGATTTTGTTGAAAAATCAAAATAAACATCAAGTTATAAAAAAATACCTCTGTCAAAGCAATGAAACAAATCTAAATTAATCATTTCACCTTTAATTCTTCAATATCAAGGACAATTAATTGTTGACATGTGTCACTAAGATAGATTGGAGTAATTAAGAAGGAGAGTGATGTAATATAAAGCTTCAACATAAGAAGAATTAAGGGTTCAACTCTTATGCTAATTACAGTTCCCAATTTAAAATATATTTGGGTTTTACTTGAGAATTGTTACACATGCTTACTTTCCATAGAAATAAACTAGGACAAACATTATTCACATTGTTCAAGTAAAATCTATATTGTAAAACAAAATTGCTTAACTAATTTAATGTATGAGAAAAAATGTTCACAAACATATAACAAAATGTTGTACTCAATTTTGACATTTATTGATATGACCAAAGAACTCAAACACAAAAGTTTAAAATACTAGACTCAAATGAATGATGAAATTTTATGCATTGCTTTAAAACTTGACATGTGAATCTCGTAACTATTATTACATCAAAGTTTTGCAAGGTAGAACGAACTACAATATTGATTACAAACAAATTATGGCCCATCACATATGTCTATTCTTGATACTAATTAATCATGAATTTCAAATGGCCAACAATAAAACTTTCAATTTGTCACATGAATGAAAAACATTATTGAATCATGGGACAATCTACACGTTTTGGACTACAAATAATTAGTAGAAAAATTGTAAATGGGTTGCACCCATCTATGTTTGTAAGATATTATTTCAAATCCCACCAACAAAATCAAACTTTGGTAGTCAAACCCAATATCAATGAAACCAATATCAAAGTTGCAAAAAAGTCATCTGAATATCTCACAAGTTTGAGCTCAAATTTTCAAAAAAACCCATGCCCACTTAAGGTAGATTTTAAAACCATAAAGCTTTGAGATAGGTCCAAGAGGAGCTTGTAAAGCTTAAATCATTTCAACAACCAAAAGGTTTTTAAAAGATAATTGATGGCCATCAAGAGGTAAATGTCTCTTGATAATATATTGGGAGACAATTATCAATCATGTGAATAACCACTTGTTAAAACAACAACCAAAGATTACCATTGCTTACATGATGTTACATACATGTGTATATTTAATAGAACATTAAGCGATGATTAAAGGTCATTGTGTTATTTGATTGCCCAATACCATACATGTGATTATTGAAAATCCTGAAATTTATAGATCATGTTTGCTTAATAAATCAATAAACATGTGTAAGGTACACATTCACACATCAAATTTGAATTCAAGGTGTTGAATTTTGTTTAACATTTGTTTGCATTCAACACGTTGTCACATTTGTTTAAAGAACTTTTTCAACTCCACATACATGGCATTGAAAAAAATAAAATAACAATTATAACAATACAAAGATGTTGAATTGGCAAATTGAATTGAAATTGATTTTTTTAAAAATAGAATGCAAATTGGTGGAGAAAGTATTGAAAATATGCTTATGAACATAGTGTTGAAAAAAAAATATTAAAAAAATAAAAATGAAAAGACACTTTTGGTTGCCTCTATTGAGATTCTAAATTGGAATTTGCTAAGATGAAAAAACATTATGGAATGTTATAGTTGTCCTAATTAAACTAATTTCAATGATCATCATTGAAAATTCAATATGAGACCATTATATCCAAAAAAAATCAAGAATCAAGCGATAAGTTATTAATAACCAACTTGATAACTAGGTCAAAACTCAATAACCAACCAAACCTCATGCCTAAAATCAAAAACCTTGTGCTCAAAACGATGAACCCATAGAATCAAAAACCTCGAGCTAAGCAACCGAAAACTCCTTTGCTATGGGCTTTGAAACAAGTGGCTCTGAGACCAAAACGAGAATCTACCATACCAAGCATACGGTAATAGTGGATATATTTAAAAGGATATACTCACATGCACGACACAAAGTGTGGATGAATGAACTTATTAAACACATACATACACCATTTGGTTGCTGGAAAGACAATGTCACATTCTCCATGGCCCTTTATTTTGAGAGACTATGCTCAACCCCAACACACTAAATAATAATAATAATATAATTATAAAATAAATAAATAAATTTATAAATTTATAAAATAAAAATAAAATAAATAAAATAAAACACGTGAAGTGAATATGCCCCCATTTCTCAGCAATCATTTGGTTCCAATATTTTTTGAGTGGGGTGGGGTTAGCTTCGATCATAGTATGCATGATAACTCTTCTACCGAGTATGGAGACAAGTAGAGCTGCAATTGGATGCATTTTCGTGCATGCCGTGGAGCTTGTACATTTCCCAAGTGTAACCAGCACCAACCAGCTATAACATGCGGCATGGATGGTGTGCGGCCAAGAAAACACGTTTTTTTTTTGGTTGTATTCCTGTCCTATACCTAACCAGACTGGTTAGGTGAACACTAACCAAGTGTTTTGACTAACCAGACTGGTTAGGTAAACACTAACCAGGTGTTTTAGTTAACCAGTCTGATTAGTTCCACACTAACCATCCATGCAATCTAAACCTTTCTAGTATAGCCTACCAAGTGGACTAGCCTACTACTTACCTTCCTACATTGTAACCACTTACATTCCTTACCTGCTTTACCCACCATAAATTATGGTACATTCACACTTGACTAGTGTGGCCTGTGTTGTTGGCCTAAGTGCCACCATGTCCTTAACTGATTTTTCTTTCCAAAACCTGGTTTTTTGGAATTTATTTGAATTTTCAGCAGCAGAAATCAATTTTAAAAATCAATATTTCCCACATTCTGAATCCAAATCTTACCAAACAAATTCCATTAAATCTTGCTCATCAAGATCTTTCCAACAACACCAAAGAAACATTCCAATTCCTTTGAAATTTTTAGCTATGATTTAATTTAATTTTCAGTGAAGAAACCATTCAATATTCAAGAACTTCTACATGGCAAGTCCAAACGTAATGAAACCAAGCCCATGCACCCCTCCTCCTCCAGAGCTTTCGAAAGAGACCAAGAACTCAATCTCAAGCATCCTGGTTCGGTGGATCTCATTGGTACAAAACAAAAATGGGTGGGTGCTGGGGGGTCATATAACCCCGAGTTCAATTCATAATAGGACTAGCCGACACTTGCGGGATTGGCAACTCAATCATGCAGAGAGATGAGCTTCTTATGTTGTTTCTCGGACTGGATTATTGGGAGATCTCTTCTGTGTTGTTCTGAATGGTTATCATTGAGCTTGTCAATTCTTTCCAATCATAGATGTTCAGATTGTGATAAGTAGATACCCGTGGATGTTTAGTACATATCTAATCACCCTGGTTGTTAGACAACACCAAAAGCATTCAAAATATGGGTAATTCCAGTGATGAGTAATTGGAATTGGTATATGAGGGATTTTTTTGGAATCCTTTGTATCGTCGTCCATGGACCATTCCAAAGACAATTTCAAAAATAATTATCTCATTTTCAAGCCTAATTACTTCATTTCTTATTACCTTTCCTAATAACTACATCCATTTTATATTACCTCATGGCCATAGTGAACCAGCACGCACCAGCACAGCCTGAGGGATGAATGGTAAGTGGTTGGGGAACAGTTTTCTGTCGGGTTCCAGTTCCTTATCGAACCATGGTGGTTAGCTCAATTGCTTTTTTTTAAAAACCTACCTGCTAACATCCCACAAGCAGGTTGTTAGTAAGTAGTAAAAACAGCCCTTATCTATGAATAAACCACCTACTTACTTACTAGTTGCCTATTTTCCTACCTATCTACCTATATGAGAGACCTATTTCCTACAATATTGGTTACCAAGGTGAAACCAAATATTAACTCAGTTGAGGTTCATCCACAACTGAGTAATAACAGGCATCCAGTGGATGGTGCGCTGGTGGGTGCTGGTTCAGAGTGACCCTACCTCACTCTTTTTCCCTTATCCAGCAACATGGATATGAAAAAACAAACTAACATGTGTTTTTTCATGCACATGAAATGTATATTAATTTAAATTAAATTAGACATTGAAATAAATAATTATGAATTATTAAAAAAACCACATGAAAAAATTAATAATTAATAAATTAAATTAAATAATTATTTATTCAGGCTCAAATTGGCTAGGGGCAATTTGAAATGGAAAACTTGTGTCAATCTCCCCACCTGTCTCTTGTGTGAAGCTCTCCCATACATGAGACATGTGGAGGAAAGTGGGGGGAATGAATGCCTAGTGTAGTAGTACTTCTTGATTCTTTGGAGTAAAAGGTTTTGTTGTTTCATGCGTCATTCAAGCTCATTTGTTTTGTGCCCACCGACACAACCCACTTGTTTTGCCATTTGTATGGATTGGCTAGATTAGATATGGCATTTGTAAGCTTATTATTAGTGGCCCTTTGTCCTTCAACACTTTGTTATATGTCTCTCTTTCTTTACTCAACTTTTAGTAGACAATATGCTTTATTGGCCTTGGCCTTGGTCTACCTACCCAGGCAAGGATATTGTGTTTAGATTCATTATAGAGTATATAGTATAGTAGCTTCAGGGATTTTGGCCCCTAGGTAATAATAATAATAATAGGTCTATTTTAATAGGAGGATTTTTGAAAGATGATCATTTTGGCTTGTGTTGAAACTTGAGATTAGTTACAGAGTTATAATATCTTGAAGTATTTTGGTTTCTTTTTAGAGGGTTTTTTGAAGATTATATGTTTGCATGGTGAAATATTTGAGTTTTCATTACTCTTCTTTTGCCTTAAGACATTTCTTAATGTAAATGGCCACAATATGACACACCACCCCTTGTTATGGTACACACTACATACACCCTCCAGTGATCTTCAAGGTGCTTGAGAAATTCCAGCCCATATAATAATAATAATAATAATAATGCACCACTTTTTTTGGGTGGGTAGTTGGTTTTTGGGCTTTTCTTAGCTCATGTGGGTAAAACTTTGTTTTTGTCCTATTGCATTTGTTGGCTATGTCCATGATGAGGAGAGGGCAAAGATTGCATCCATGTAAGGATTTGGGATGGGATAGAATTTTGGCTTTTACTGGGAACCAATTTGTGGATGACAGCTGAAGACCTAGCTGGATGTAATCTTGAAGCTCATGGGATGCACTAGGTAAGTACTTGTTTACATATTCATCCAGTGCTCTCTGTGTGAATTAACCAGAAGCGAGACAAAATAATAATAATAATAATAATAAAAAAAAATCATAGGATAATATTTTAAAGGTGACCACCATACTGTACCATGGTAAAAAAAACCCCAAATTTTCTCTAAATTGCTTCTAAATATTCTAAATATTTATCCCATGCTGAGACTAAATCAGGGCCATTGAGTTCAAATCTAACGTTTCTTGGGTTTGATTTGGTCACTAAGAGGCCTCACTCAAGAAGGTGAAGGTACTAGTGTGGGTGCTGGTTCACCCTTGGTCACAACTCACAACTAGTGTTGAGTGAGTTGTGACCGAGGGTGAATGATGCAAAATCTTGTGTGTGCCAATTCACATTATCACACTTTTACAAAGCTTCATTTTTGACATTTTGAGTACCTTTTCTTTTTTTTCACATTTCAAAAACTTACTCTCTTGCCTAATTTGTCCTTAGTTATATTAATGGATTTTAATGTGATTGTCCTTGAAAAAACCATGGTCAAAAAATAAACCAAATATTTTGATTTATGTCTATTGATTAAATGGAGCTAGGATCAAAAGACAATGATAATAGTTCCCAATTGGATTATATCTATTTGATTAAACGATTTTTCAAAACCATGCACATTCAAGAGAACTTAAGCTTTTCTAAAAGATCATAAACAAATTCATTTCACATTCAAGTTACTTAACCATGTCAAGCAATTTCATCATGTCTAGTGGCGATTTTGTTTGAATGTGAGTAAATCAAGTTTTTTTCATCATTATCTTTCATTCTATGGGAAAGAAATTCAATCTTCTTTTATCATCTTCTTCCTCCATGCCTCCTTCTCTCTCATACTACTTTGGTGTGTAATTGTACACGAGATGTGTCTACTCTAGATCAACTACAATTCAAGAAAAAAGAATGTGAAAAGTTTAGAACACCAACAACATAGCATGCAACCCCTAATAAAGTGGAACTTTCAAAAACTTTTGACACATGTGAATTGAAGTTTGGAAAATGTTTGCTAATGGTGCCAAATGACCGATTCACAAATTAAAAAATTCAACATTGTAATGTTGAATCTATCATCCACATCTACTACTTCACAAAATTTGTTATAGATTTCCCATTCTTAAGAACTTAAAAAAGGATATGCATTCAATTACACCCAATTGTGAGCATATATATGATTCTTCATCCACATTGATATGTGAGCTTTTGCAAAGGTCTACCACATCCAAATAATGTTTTTATTTTTCCCCTTCCTCACCCATGAACATGAAGGGAGACCTTTGCAAAATAAATTTGAGACCTTTAATAAATAAATTTTGATTCAATTATTAGATGAAAAGGATTGGATAAAATCAATATATATAAATTATAAAACTTACATTTTTTCAACAACCATAAGGCCTCATGTTTGTCATTCATTAAACCTTACAAAACAAAAGAAAACAAAAAAAACAATGCAATATCAAATTAAAAATTTCCTCTTATTTCATGTGGTAATGGTTTTTTCTTTAAAATAAAAGATTTTTGTTCATTTATTATTTTAAAATGCAATAAAAACACATTTTTAATCAAAATTCCATCCAAAAAATGTAACTTATAAATGATCATAGATTTAATGGATGTATATTAATATCATTCACCACAAAAAATTTCACCCAAAAATTCCATACACAACTTTAGTTTTGAATATATATATGCAAAATTTCAAACTTTATGACAAGTATTATCTCTATGCTATTTTTCCCGAGGCTGAGCCTATTTTAGTGTAGTGAGAGCTTTCCTGCAGATTGTTTATGATGACATGCTAAGCACATGTTTTGGCCAATAAAGTACGTAGTATGTAGCTCCTCCGTCACGATTCCAAATGAAATAATCCATGGAATCTTTAATTCGCCATTTTAAACTTTATATAAAAGGTTTTTAAGTGTTTCAATGTTTGTTGTACTTTTTTAAAAATTAATTGGCTTAAGTCTAAAACTAATCAAATATACTTTAAACAAATAAAAATAATCCAAAATGTGATGTCCATATGTTATAAAAAAATTCATTATAGAAATATTACACTTTAATTACAACTTTGAGGAAGCATAGTGTGCTTTCATGCTTCAATGTCAAACCCAATTTTTTAATTTGTTGATTTTTTGAATCAATAGTTCCAAGTTTTATGAGATCCATTGGTTCCATGTTCAAAATGGGGACAATTTTAAAGTTCCATGATGAGTTGTAATGACTCTTGAATTTTGATGAAATCACCACACAATCCTACTAAAAAAGCAAACATCAAGATGTCATCTTTACATCCAATCTTTTCATTATTTTTCCTATAAAGAAATATACTTCAAGAAATCTTTCTTGCGCACCAAATTGGTGACCCAACATTATTATCAAAACTTTCAAAAGGTTCACACAAGACTTGTTGGGTTGTAATATCATTTTTTTCGTTTCTTGGACACTTAATGGCATTTTATGCAGCTACAATTTATTATAGCTTTAACACACACAAACCCATGAAACTATGAGGATCCTAAATAGTATAAAAATTCAACAACAAATAAAAAGTATTCTATTGAGGCCAACTTTATGCTTGTTAGTTTTTTTCTTCATAAAAATTTGAGTCTACATCAATGTTGGCCAATTTTCTTTCATAACTAGTTAAATAGGTTTTATTTCTTTATTATTTTAAGAGCACACAAGGTATCAATATCATTATCTTTCAAAATAAATAAACTTACTAATTATCAATTTCATAATCAAAGTAATACCTTCAATTATCAATTTATTCAATATTTTGGGGGTGATATTTGCATGTTATACATAAAGGTCAATTCTCAAATACCCATGTTAACTCACTTATTATTTGCTCGTGTAGGATAGTTTTTAAGGTTACATTTTGTTTCTATTTAATTCTTTTAAGGCCTTATTTTTTTTAAAAAGGTTACACAATTACGAATGTGTTCCAAAATGTACAATTAAACTACATACCACCATCTAATACAATAATGTTAGTTTCACATTATTTAATTAATGATACACTTTTGCTAACGAATTATGGTGTTCTTTCAACATAGATCAAAATTGAAGGCTCCAATGTAATTGCTAATATCACATATTATTCCAAATCTAAATACTCAAAGTAAATAACAAATGTTGGCATGCCACCATAGAATATCAATTTACCAAAATTGAACATGTGCACATAATTGTCCATGTGGAGCTTGCATTCATAAGCGTCAACAATAGCCTATGATAGAATAACAAATAATAACTTATGGTAAATAACCTAGAATAATTAATAATAGTTTACAATAGAATAACCAAAAATAACATATGGTAAAATAAACTAAATAGCCAAGAATATATAGCCTATGATAGCCAACAATAATGTATGATAGAATAACAAAAAATAAATTATGGTAAAATAGCTTAAAATAACCAATAATAACTTATAATAATTTAACCAATAATAACCTATGGTACAATAACCTATAATAACCAACAATAATTTATGATATAATATCAAAAAGTAGCCTACGATAAAATAACATAGAATAACTAATAATAACATACGATAAAATAATAAAAAGTAGTTTATGATAAAATAACCAAGAATAAATTACAATAAATTAACTTATAATAACCAACAATAGTGTATGATATAATAGCCATAAATACCTTATGATAAAATAACATAAAATAACCAATAATAGCTTACGATATAATATTTTAAAATAACCAATGTATTGAAAATATTTAAAATTTGCCAAGAATATCCTAGGGTAAAAAAAATGCATAATAATATATGATGATAAAGAATTATCATTCATTTAAATAATGGTTCAATGGTTAAAGACTTGTTTTTAAAACATAGATAAAAAAAGAAAAAAGTTCAAACTTTCACATTTGCACCCTGGGTTGGTGGGTTAAATACTTAGCTTACATTAAATAACTTGATCAAGGTTTTCAAGTGCCTAACTTAGGTTTGTGATTAACTATTAATGAATTTCTTATTGATGATTTAACTATTAATGAATTTGTTATTGAAATTTTAACTATTAATGAAAATTTTATTGATGATTTAACTATTAATGAATTTATTATTGAAAATTTAACTATTAATGATTTTGCTATTGATGATTTAATTATTAATGAAATTATTATTGAAATTTTAACTATTAATGATTTTATTATTGATGATTTAACTATTAATGAATTTATTATTGAAATTT